>Ga0105044_10000905_pt1 | contig 38282 bp, 42 predicted proteins | sample MAT01_FD_78092 | JGI IMG/M metagenome (GOLD analysis project Ga0105044, IMG submission 78092) | Freshwater microbial communities from Lake Fryxell liftoff mats and glacier meltwater in Antarctica - MAT-01 | ecosystem: Environmental > Aquatic > Freshwater > Ice > Liftoff microbial mat | place...
AGGCGCATGGCAAGATGTGGTGCTGGTGGTCACCCTTTGTCGATGCCGCCGTGTTCCGGGCCGAACAGGAAGAGCGCGAGATGCTGATGCAGGCCGACCCCCCCTACGTTCACGAGCCATCCGCATTACACGGCCCATGATCTGATCCTCGTCCGCGCGGGGCGGATCGACCCTGACTGGGCGCGCGCGCGGCTGAACCGGCAATGGCGCGATGCCGCCCCGAAACGCTGGCTGAAAGCGTGGGACAGCGCGCCTTGCGCGGTTTGATGCCTGCAGCAGACAGCGCCCAGATCCTGACGATCCGGAGCCGGGCCGACCTGCGCGCCTGGCTGGCAGAGAACCATTCTGGTGCGCCCACCGTCTGGCTTGCAAGTTTCAAGCGGCATCACCCGGAATACCTCGCCTATGAGCCGATCGTGGAGGAGCTTTTGTGCTGGGGCTGGATCGACTCGGTCAAACGGGTACTCGACGCGGATCGTTCGATGATGCCGATCGCACCGCTCAGCCCGAAGCCGGCGCGGTCGGCAATCAACAAGGCGCATGTGGACCGCGCTCGCGCAAGCGGCGCCATGACCCCTGCGGGCGAAGCGAAGGTCGCATTGGCCTTGGCCAGTGGCCAGTGGGATTTCCGGAACGACGTCGATGCCTTGATCGCGCCCGACGATTTGTTGGCGGCGCTGGACGCGAAGGGATTGCGAGGTTTCTGGGAATTGACGCCCCGGTCGGTTCGGCGCGGGACGCTCGAATGGATCAAGACGGCGAAGATGGCATCCACGCGTGTAAAGCGCATTGCCGACGTCACGACTTCTGCCGCCTCCGGGCTGAGGCCGGGCCCGTTTCGAAGTGAGCAACCCCTGGGCCAGGGCGCCAAAATTCTTGAGCAAGAATTTTGCAGCCCGGAGGGCATGCTGCCCCTTCCCCCCCCATGACCCTTGTTTCAGGTTAAAGTGGATCAGGCGTGGATAGCGCCATCCCCACAGGCGAGCGCGGCCTCGCGTACCGCTTCGGAATAGGTCGGGTGGGCGTGGCAGGTGAGGGCAAGGTCCTGCGCAGAGGCTCCAAATTCCATCGCCACACAGATTTCGTGGATGAGGTCGCCGGCCATCGGGCCGATGATATGGGCGCCCAGAATGCGGTCGGTTTCCGCATCTGCGAGGATTTTCACGAATCCGTCGGCCTGAAAGACGGCCTTGGCGCGGGCGTTGCCCATGAAGGGAAACTTGCCCACCTTATAGGCGCGACCCTCTTCGTGAAGCTGCTCTTCGGTCTTGCCGACATTGGCGACTTCGGGCGTGGTGTAGATCACGCCCGGGATGACGTCATTGTTCACATGGCCATGCTTTCCGGCCATGATTTCGGCCAATGCCATGCCTTCATCCTCGGCCTTGTGGGCGAGCATCGGGCCGGTGATCGCGTCGCCGATGGCGTAGAGGCCATTGATATTGGTAGCAAAATGTGCGTCCGTCCTGATCTGTCCACGGGGCAGCATGGCCACGCCCAAGGCTTCGAGCCCAAGACCCGAAGTATAGGGTTTGCGGCCCGTGGCAACGAGGACGACTTCGGCTTCGACGCGGGCTTCGGCTTCCGTCTTGCGGGATTTGTAGGTGACCGTGGAGCGGCCCGCAGCCGTGGTGACGCCCTGTACTGCGGCGCCGAGGATAAACTTCAACCCCTGTTTCGACAGCAGTTTCTGGAACGCCTTGGCCACTTCGGCATCCATCCCGGGGGTGATCGCGTCAAGGTATTCGACGACTGTCACCTCGGTGCCGAGGCGGGCGTAGACCGAGCCCATCTCAAGGCCGATGACGCCCGCGCCGATGACGACCATCGACTTCGGGATGACGGGCAAGGTGAGGGCGCCGGTGGAGGTGACGACGCTGACCTCGTCGACCGTGACCCCGGGAAGGGAGGAGGGTTCGGACCCCGTTGCAATCACGATAGTCTTCGCCTCAAACACCTCATCGCCGACCTTGACCTTGCCTGCGGCTGGGATCGTGGCCCAGCCTTTGATCCAGGTGATCTTGTTCTTCTTAAACAAAAACTCGATCCCCTTGGTGTTGCCGGTCACCACACCCTGCTTGTAGGCCTGCATCTTTGCCCAATCGACCGTGGGGGCCGGGCCGATGAGGCCCATTTTGGCAAAGTTTTCATGGGCTTCGTGCAAGAGGTGGGTGGAATGCAACAGCGCCTTTGACGGGATGCAGCCCACGTTGAGGCAGGTGCCGCCAAGCGCCTCGCGACCCTCGACCACGGCCACCTTGAGGCCGAGCTGCGCCGCGCGGATCGCGCAGACATAGCCGCCCGGGCCGGCCCCGATGATGATTGCGTCAAAGCTTGCCATGGGTATTGTCCTTTTCTTGGCAGTGGAACCGGGGGCTGTCTGCCCCCGGACCCCTGAGGATATTTGTCAATAGATGAAAGGGCTAGAAGAGGGCAGCCACGATCATCAGAATGGTGGCCGCGAAGCCTGCGAACCAGATGGCGGAGCGCCAGGGGACGAGGCCCCAGGCATAGGCGGGAATGTAAAGGGCTCGGGCGCCGAGGTAGACCCAAGCCGCGTATTGGGTCACCGGGGTGGACTGGTTGCCGAGGGTGACGACGACGACCGCGAGGGTGAAGAGGATCAGCCCCTCGAAATGGTTGTTGAGCGCGCGTTGCAGGCGGGCGGTGATTCTGGACAGCGGTTTTGGCGGCGGCGTGTCGCGCGGGGAAGAGGTGTACTGTGGTGTGAGTTCGATGTTCGCCGGGGTGGCGAAGAGGACGAACTGTGCGGCTTGGAGGAGGCCTGCGAGGGCCAGGGCGGTGAGTTCGGGAGTCATATCTGCGCGAAGGCCTGTGCAAGAAGGGTGGCGCGCGTGTCGTAATCCATCCCGCGCGCTGAAGGATGGATGGTTGGAATGTGGGGGATTGCGAAATGTTCCAGAACCCGGATCGCATCGCCCCCGGCGGCGATCGGGCGGCGGCCCAGCAGCTCGTAGCGGGTGACGGCTTCGAACGAGGCACGGGCGTCTTCGGACCGGATTGAGTGCGAACGTTTGGGGGGCAGCAGCTTGAAGACGGGCGTGATGTAGATGTCGGCCCGGTTCAGTCCCGCAAGCTTCAGCGCCCGGTCGATCACCACATTGAACGGCATGCCGGGCATGTAGCCCGATTGCAGCAGCAGCAGGCGGTGCAAGCGCGCCGACGGTGCGTCGAACCAGTCTTTGCTGATCAGCATGGGGCCGGTCAGATTGCCCGAGGAGATCTGGATCGGCGAGACCCAGGGGCCGTCACACCCGGCTTCGGTCAGGGTGACGTAACCGGGCAGACGGAAAGCGCGCCGACGCTCGATGGCGTTATGGTAGAGCGCGGCGCGGTCCATGTTCAGAGGTCGATCCATGTGTTGTGACGGGGGGAGGCGGTGTGACTGGCGCTGCGTTAGGGGGTTATTCACATCGGGAAGGGGACGGAGATGGCGGCTTGCGGGAGGCTTGCGAGGGCTAGGGGGGTGAGTTCGGGGGTCATTTCTGCTTATCAAAAGAATCTACTGCAAAAAGGATGAGTTTGACTTCAATCCCATCGGCAATGTCGCTGTCATCATCTTCTATTTGAATTTCTGCTTTGCCCTTAATTTGACATGGACTTGACGCTGTATCGTATGCGAGTTCGCATGCTTCAACTTCCCTTCGAATTTCACGTCCCGCATCAAGTAAGATTTCGTAACGCCCGGTCGTGTCCACAAAGTAAAGGGTTTCTCCGAATAAGGTTCCTATCGCACCCTCGATCTGTATTTCTTGGCCGTTTGCTTGTGTATTGGCGGCCAACAGATGTTTCTTCAAATCATCCGTATTTTGGATACTAGATGTCTCTTGTGCATGGACTTGAAGCCATCCTGCAAACACCGCAGTAGAACAGCTAATTAGGAGGGTCAGCTTAATCAGCTTGTACATTTTTAGTTGTCCTCATATTGAAAAGTTACAAATCCATCAACAATCGCCTCGGGTCCTCCAGCGCCTCTTTCACCCGCACGAGGAACGTCACCGCCCCTTTGCCGTCCACCACGCGGTGGTCGTAGCTGAGCGCCAGATACATCATCGGGCGGATCACGATCGCACCTCCCACCACCACGGGGCGGTCCTGGATCTTGTGCATGCCGAGGATGCCGGATTGCGGGGGGTTCAGGATGGGGGAGGACATCAGGCTGCCGTAGACGCCGCCGTTGGAGATGGTGAAGCTGCCGCCCTGCATTTCGGCCATGGTCAGTTTGCCGTCGCGGGCGCGCAGGCCGAGTTCGGCGATCTTCTTTTCGATGGCGGCAAAGCCCATCTGGTCGGCGTCGCGCACCACGGGGACGACGAGGCCGGAGGGGGTGCCGACGGCGACGCCCATATGGACGTAGTTTTTATAGACCACGTCCTGACCGTCGATTTCGGCGTTGACCTCGGGCACCTCTTTCAGGGCGTGGCAGCAGGCCTGCACGAAGAACGACATGAAGCCGAGCTTCACGCCATGTTTCTTTTCGAACATGTCCTTGTATTCGTTGCGCAGTCCCATGATGCCGGACATGTCCACCTCGTTATAGGTGGTCAGCATGGCGGCGGTGTTCTGGGCGTCTTTCAGGCGGCGGGCGATGGTGGCCCGGAGCCGTGTCATCTTGACCCGTTCCTCGCGGGCGGCGTCGTCGGCGGGGACGGGCCCGCGGGGAAGGGCGGCGGGGGCAGGGGCCGACATTGCGACGGCCGGGGCGGACGCGGGGGAGGCGACGGCGCGGGCGACATCTTCCTTCATGATGCGGCCATCGCGGCCGGTGCCTTGCACCTGTTCAGGAGCGAGGCCCGCGTCGGCCATCGCCTTCTTTGCGGCCGGGGCGTTCTCGACATCGGGGGCGGGGGCTGCCATCGGCGCGGGCGCCGGAGCGGGGGCTGCCTTGGCCGGGGCAGCGCCGACCGCGCCTTCGGCGATGATGGCCAGGCGCGCGTTGGCGCCGACCGTGGCGCCTTCGGACGCGAGGATCTCGCTCAGCACGCCCGACACCGGGCTTGGCACCTCGACCGAGACCTTGTCGGTTTCCAGCTCGCAGAGCATCTCATCTTGCTTGACGGTATCGCCTGGCTTCTTGAACCAGGTGGAAACCGTCGCTTCGGAAACGCTTTCGCCCAGGGCGGGCACCATAACATCCGTCATTTCTTCTACTCCTGCGCTGGGCGCGATGTGGGGGTCAGCCGAGCGCTTCGTTGACCAGGGTTTGTTGTTGATGCTTGTGGGCCGAGGCGAGGCCTGTTGCGGGGGAGGCGGAGGCCGCGCGACCGACGTAGCGGGGGCGGGTCTGCGTGGCGCCCACGGCGGTTAGGATCGCCTCCAGCGCGGGCTCGATATGGGTCCATGCGCCCTGATTCTTCGGCTCTTCCTGGCACCAGACCATCTGGGCCTGCGGGAAGCGCTTCAGTTCCGCGGTCAGCGACCGGACGGGGACCGGGTAAAGCTGTTCGACCCGCAGGATGTAGGTGTCATCCGCCCCGCGCGCGTCGCGTTCGGCCAGAAGGTCGTAGTAGACCTTGCCCGAGCACATGACCAGGCGCTTGATCTCGGCATCTGGCTTCAGTGCGAGCTCGGACTGGCCCTGCTGCGCATCGTCCCAAAGCACGCGGTGAAACGTGGAACCGTCAAGGAAATCGGCAGCTTTCGACACGCACATCGGATGTCGCAGCAGGGACTTCGGCGTCATCAGGATCAGGGGTTTGCGATAGTCGCGGTGCAGCTGGCGGCGCAGGATGTGGAAGTAGTTCGACGGCGTCGTGCAGTTCGCCACGATCCAGTTGTCATGCGCGGACATCTGCAGGAATCGTTCCAGCCGGGCGGAGGAATGCTCTGGCCCCTGACCCTCAAACCCGTGCGGCAAGAGGCACACGAGGCCCGACATCCGCAGCCATTTCGACTCGCCCGAGTTGATGAACTGGTCGAACATGATCTGCGCCCCGTTGGCAAAGTCGCCGAACTGGGCCTCCCACATCGTCAGGGCGTTGGGTTCGGAGAGCGAATAGCCATACTCGAAGCCGAGAACGGCATATTCCGACAGCATCGAATCGATCACCTCATACCTCGCCTGACCCGGGCGGATGTGGTTCAGCGGGTAGTGACGCTCTTCGGTCGTCTGATCGACGAAGGCCGAATGGCGCTGGCTGAATGTGCCGCGGGTGCAGTCCTGTCCCGAAAGGCGCACGGGGAAGCCTTCGACTACCAACGATCCGAAGGCCAGCGCCTCGGCGGTGGCCCAGTCAAAACCGATGCCGGACTCAAACGTCCGCGCCTTCGCTTCCAGCTGGCGGGCCACGGTCTTGTGCAGATCGAACCCGTCAGGGGCGCGCACCAGCGCGCGGCCGATTTCGCCCATCGTATCGGAGTTGATCCAGGTTTCGCCGCGTTGGTAGTTTTCCAGATCCTTGGTGGTCATGGATTTCCAGCGGCCATCCAGCCAGTCGGCCTTGTTCGGCTTGTAATCCTTGCCCACGTCGAATTCGGCGTTCAGACGCATCTGGAAGGCAGCCTTCATGTCCTCAATCTCACCCTCGGGGATCAGGCCATCGCGCACGAGACGTTCGGTGTAAAGCTGCAGCGTGGTCTTCTGCTTGCGGATCAGAGTGTACATCGCGGGGTTGGTGAACATCGGCTCGTCGCCTTCGTTGTGACCAAAGCGGCGATAGCAGAAGATGTCGAGCACCACGTCCTTGTGGAATGTCTGGCGGTACTCGATGGCGACGCGGGCGGCGTGGACCACCGCTTCGGGGTCATCGCCGTTGACGTGAAAGATCGGCGCTTCGACCATCAGCGCGATGTCGGTGGGATAGGGGGAGGAGCGCGAGAACGACGGCGCGGTGGTGAAGCCGATCTGATTGTTCACCACGATATGGATCGTGCCGCCGGTCCGGTGGCCTTTCAGCCCCGAAAGGCCAAAGCATTCGGCCACCACGCCTTGCCCTGCAAAGGCCGCATCGCCATGCAGAAGGATCGGCAGCACCTGCTTGCGGTCTGTGTCGCCCAGTTGATCCTGCTTGGCCCGCACCTTGCCAAGAACGACGGGGTTCACGGCCTCCAGGTGGCTGGGGTTCGCCGTCAGCGACAGATGGACGGTATTGCCATCAAAAGTCCGGTCCGAGGACGCCCCGAGGTGGTATTTGACGTCGCCCGACCCGCCGACATCCTCGGGCTTGAAGCTGCCGCCCTGGAATTCGTTGAAGATCGCGCGGTAAGGTTTCATCATCACGTTGGCCAGGACGGACAACCGCCCGCGGTGCGGCATGCCGATGACGATCTCCTTGACCCCAAGCGCGCCGCCGCGCTTGATGATCTGCTCCATCGCCGGGATCAGCGACTCACCGCCATCAAGGCCGAAACGCTTGGTGCCGGTATACTTGACGTGCAGGAATTTCTCGTATCCCTCCGCCTCCACCAGCTTGTTAAGGATGGCGCGGCGACCTTCGCGGGTGAAGGCGATTTCCTTGCCATAGCCTTCGATCCGCTCTTTCAGCCAGGCAGCCTGATCTGGATCGGAGATGTGCATATACTGTAGCGCAAAGGTACCGCAATAAGTGCGGCGCACGATCTCCATGATCTGGCGCATCGAGGCCATCTCAAGGCCCAGCACCTTGTCGATAAAGATCGGGCGGTCCATGTCGGCTTCGCTGAAACCGTAAGAGACAGGGTCAAGCTCGGGTTGGTGGTCCCGGTCGATCAAGCCGAGCGGGTCGAGGTCGGCGGCAAGGTGACCGCGGATGCGGTGCGCCCGGATGATCATGATCGCGCGGATGCTGTCCAGCACAGCGCGCTGCACTTGTGCGTCAGTGAGGTTCACGCCCTTTTCGCCGGCCTTCTCGACGATCTTCTTTGCGGCACCTTTTGCGTCGGGGGCCACAGGCCATTCGCCGGTCAGCGCGCCCGTCAGATCGTCCGATGGCTGCGGCGGCCAGTCGCGCCGCGCCCAGGAGGGGCCTGCCGCTGCGCGCTTTGCCTCCACCTCGCTGTCGCCAAGCGTGCGAAAAAATTCGGCCCACTGCGCATCCACCGAATTCGGGTCGCCGGCAAAACGCGCGGCCAGCTGGTCGATGTAGTCGGCATTCGCGCCATCCATAAAGGAACCCGCGCGGAACTGGCTGTTGGCTGATTGTTCGGTCATGCGTTTGCCTCGCAAGGGTTGGAGGGGGAAGATGGTGCGGTCATTGGAAGTACCGCACCAACGTATGGTCAGTCTCGGCCAGCCCTGCGGCCAGAAGGTAGCCGAGCGTCAGCAGGGAGAACAGGATTCCATAGGCGAGATACACATGCGCCTCGCTGTTGCGGTTGGCACGGTCGGACGACCCCTCGGGTAAGGGGGGTTTGCGAAATAATATCAGCAACTTGCGAATCATGGGATTGGTTCCTCGGAGTGGAGCGGCGCGAAGAAAGCCGCGCCATTGTAATAATCTCAAACGAAGCTCAGCCCCCTTCCGATGGTTTGCCGCACTGGCTGGCCAAGGGTAGTGGGGCTGGTCGATCTGCCGTGTGGGACGGATGCGGGCCGGGCAGGTTTGCGAGCCAAGATCCGGACCGAATCGTATTTCGCCGCAGGCTGGGCAAAGAGCGTCCGCGCCAGCAGAACGACATAGCGCCAGGTCTGCGCGCCCCTGGCATCCCCCAGACGTTGCGAGATCAGCGTCTGCGTCGCTGCCCACTCGCGCGAAAATTGCCGGTTGTAGCCGCAAAACGCAGTTTCGATCAGGTCGAACCCGGCTGCAGAGACAAGGTCAGTCAGGCTTTTCGGCGTGAAGAAGTTGAGGTGACGAGGCACGTCAAGCCAGTGCCAGCAGGCCCCGAAGGTCGCTCCGCCCAGACAAGCGTTGTTCGGCACCTCGATCACCAGCAGGCCCTCATCGTCGAGCAGCGCAAAGGCCGAGTTTATCGCCTGAACCGGGTCTATCGTGTGTTCAAGCGCGTGCATCAGCAAGACGCAGTCGAAACGACGGCCTGCCAGCGTGGCGGGAATATCCTCGGCCGTGCCTTCGTGCACTTCGACGGCGCGACCCGACGCTATGGCACGCGCGGCGGGATCAGGTTCGATACCGCAACCCGTATGGCCAAATTCTTTCAGCAAAACCCGGGTCGCACCATCGCCGCAGCCCACCTCAAGGCATCGGCGCTGTGCGGTACCAAGGCTGCGCTGCCACCACACGGCATCCGCCTCAACGCTGCGGTCACCGCGCCAGGCGAGATGCAGGAGCACTTTCCAGATGTCCAGCGGAATAGATTTGCGCGCGCGGGGCGTGGGTTCGTGGGTGTAGTAGTCTTCGATAAGGTAGAACGCCGCGGCCTCGCTTGCAGTCGGGCGCGACAGGATCTGTCCAAAACCATCCGTACTCCGTCGCCAGATGTCATAGCGTTTCGCAGATTTCGGACGCCTCCAGTCACCCGCCAATTGCAGATGCAGCCGGGTGCCGTCTGCTGTTTCGGTCAGTTGGGTGAAGCGGCCTTGCGGGGACATCTGGTGCCTCGGGTCAAAGGTCAGCCGATGGCTTTCACGACGGCCTCGCCCAGGGTGGCTGGGCTATCGGCCACGATGATTCCGGCTGATTTCATGGCTTCGATCTTTGACTCCGCATCTCCCTTGCCGCCCGCCACGATGGCGCCCGCATGGCCCATGCGGCGGCCCGGAGGGGCGGTACGACCGGCAATGAAACCTGCGGTGGGTTTCCAGCGGCCGCGTTTGCGTTCATCCGCCAGAAACTGCGCCGCATCTTCTTCGGCGGCGCCACCGATCTCGCCGATCATGATGATGGAATGGGTATCGGGGTCGGCGAGGAACATTTCGAGAATGTCGATATGCTCGCTGCCCTTGATCGGGTCACCGCCAATTCCCACGGCAGAGGATTGACCAAGGCCCACATCCGTCGTCTGCTTGACAGCCTCATAAGTCAGTGTGCCCGAGCGGGACACGACGCCGACCGAGCCCTTGGAGAAGATGCTGCCCGGCATGATGCCGATCTTGCATTCGCCGGGGGTCATGACACCCGGGCAGTTCGGCCCGATCAAGCGGGACTTGGAGTTCAGGAGTGCGCGCTTGACCTTCATCATGTCCAGCACGGGGATGCCTTCGGTAATGCAGACGATCAGTTCCATCTCGGCGTCGATCGCCTCGAGGATCGAGTCCGCGGCAAACGGCGGCGGGACGTAGATCGCGGTGGCATTGGCGCCCGTTGCGGCCTTGGCATGATGGACCGAGTCGAAAACCGGCAGGCCCAGATGTTCGGTGCCACCCTTGCCGGGGGTGACGCCGCCCACCATTTTCGTGCCGTAAGCGATGGCCTGTTCGGAATGGAAGGTGCCTTGCGAGCCGGTGAAGCCCTGGCAGATGACAAGGCTGGATGCGTTGACAAGTACGGACATGGTCACGCTGACTTTCTATGGAGGGCGACGCGCAGACATTGTAGCGGGCTACGGTCGGGATTTGGCCTGTTACGGTTGTATGGGCTATTCATCAGGGGGTGACGACCCCTGTCTGGTCAGGTGTGTCGGGCGGTTTTTGACGGCGGGACAGGGCCTCTACAATCTGGTCTCTCGACCACAGGCCGACCGAGCGGTGATCCCGCGCTGCGACCCGGCTCTGCAGGACCTCATCCGGAAGTGTGTCTGCTGTTTCGGGGATCATTTCCAGGGCGCTCGGCAGCTTGAATGGCGCGACCATGGGGTTGAAGCGGCGGAAGTCCCCGTTTATCGGGAGTTGTTCGTTTTGCCGCACGTGGTGCACCGTGGTCAGCAGATAACGGCACCCTGATGCCACAAAGTTTTCAAGGAACGCCCAACGCATGGGGTGTCTCAGGTGCATCAGGCAGTCGCGGCAGAGCATAAGATCGGCGTCAGGCAATTTGTCCGATGTAATGTCGAGATGCAGAAAGCTGACGCCCGCTCTTGAAAACTGCGCAATGTTGGCGTCAACCACCTCTTTCGAGATATCCGCCCCGATATAGTCGAGGCCGGTCAGATCGACGTGCTGCATCCAGAACCAGTCGCCGCAGGGCGCATCGAGAAAGGTCCTGACACCGTAGTGTTCAAAGATGCGGGGCAATGCCATCCGCAGGTTGTGAGTCATCGTAAGAGTGGAGCCTATACCGGAACGGGGAATGCCCGGTTGATTCTGTCCCCAAACCTTTGATTCAAACGCTGATCGCAAGTGGGCGCGCATACTCTACTCTTTCTTCGCTTTTTCGAGGGTTCAGCGGCGGGCATCGCCTTTTCCATAACCCGACCCGCATACCGGGACTCGACGTCTTTACGTGGGACCAGACGTTACCTTAACCCTTCACCGCCTTCACGATCTTCTCCGCCCCGTCCTTAAGGTCATCCGCCGCGATGACATTCAGGCCGGATTTGCGGATGATGTCCTTGCCCAACTCCACGTTCGTCCCCTCCAGCCGCACCACCAGCGGCACTTTCAGGCCCACTTCCTTCACCGCCGCGATCACGCCTTCGGCGATGATGTCGCAGCGCATGATACCGCCGAAGATGTTGACGAGGATGCCCTTGACCTGCGGATCGGATGTGATGATCTTGAAGGCTTCGGTGACCTTTTCCCTGGTGGCACCGCCGCCGACATCAAGGAAGTTGGCAGGCTCGGCGCCATAAAGCTTGATGATGTCCATCGTGGCCATCGCAAGGCCCGCGCCGTTAACCATGCAGCCGATCTCGCCGTTCAGCGCGATATAGTTCAGCTCGAACTTCGAGGCGGCGAGTTCCTTCGGGTCTTCTTCCGTCTCATCGCGCAGGGCGGCGATATCGGGGTGTCGGTAGATCGCGTTGCCGTCGAATCCCATCTTGGCGTCCAGCAGGCGGAGGCTGCCGTCCTTGAGCACGCAGAAAGGATTGATCTCCAGCATGTCCATGTCCTTGTCGACGAACAGCCGGTAGAGGTTCTTCACGATCCCGACGCACTGCTTGACCTGGTTGCCGGTCATCCCCAGGGCAAAGGCCACGCGGCGACCGTGGAAATCCGACAAGCCGGTTGCGGGATCGACGTCGAATGTGATGATCTTTTCTGGCGTATCATGCGCCACATCCTCGATGCTGACCCCGCCTTCGGTGGAGCAGACAAAGGAGATGCGGCTGGTCTTGCGGTCGATGAGCAGGGCCAGGTACAGCTCACGGTCGATGGCGCTGCCGTCTTCGATGTAGATGCGGTTCACCTGCTTGCCCGCAGCGCCGGTCTGGATCGTCACCAGCGTGCGGCCCAGCATCTGGCGTGCGAACTCTGCGGCCTCGCCGACGGACCGGGCCAGACGCACGCCACCCTTCTCGCCGGCCTCTGGCTCCTTGAATTTGCCCTTGCCGCGCCCGCCCGCATGGATTTGCGCCTTCACGACCCACAGTGGTCCGTCCAGCTCCCCTGCCGCTGTCTTGGCTTCCTCGGCCTTCAGAACCACGCGGCCGTCCGACACGGGCACACCGTAGCTGCGCAAAAGCGCCTTGGCTTGGTATTCATGAATATTCATCGTACTGTCCAGTCGCATAGTTGCTAAGCGGCGTGATCGCATGTTTTCTCGCAAATACAAAATGCCAAACGTATGCTGGGCAGACACAGACACAGAAAAATGATTTCCGTGATCACAGCTTTCGAAGCCGTGATCACACGACTTCTCTACGTGATCACGATTGCGCTGCCGATCCGTTGCCACTGCGTTTGGGCCCGGATGTTCGGCCCCGTGCTCTGCGTGCGTGGGACTGCGATGGCACCACGACGGGAGGATGACACTTTGAAGACCAGCGGTGGCGTTGTGGGCGCGTGCCGGTCCTAACCAGCGAAGATCCGGCGCATTCGAGACAAACTTTCAACAAACTTGATCGTCATACCCGTTCGTCGGGGCCATCGCCAAGGATGTGACAATGACAATCTCGAAACGTTCCAGCCTGTTGGAAGTCTACCGTGCCGACACGTTAACTTCGGGAACTTCCGATCTCCAGGAAACGATGGGTCGTGAAGCAGTTGCGGCATCACTGCTTGTGATCCCGGTCCGGTTGAACGGCACCAAGAATGCGGACGTGCTGCGTACGGGCGATGGGAACGATGTCATCAACGGTGGCGAAGGCAACGACGCAATCTCGGCCAACGGCGGCAACGACAACATTCTTGCGGATGAGGGCGATGACCGCGTCTGGGCTGGCGCCGGGCAGGATACGATCGTGGGCGGCTCGGGGCATGACTCCATTCAGGCAGGCGGCGGCAATGACCGGATCACCGCAGACTCAGGCAATGACACGGTGCTTGGCGAGACCGGGAACGATACCATTGAAGGTGGCTCTGGCAATGACAGCCTGCTGGGCGACGACGGTGCGGACAGTATCACAGGGGGGTCGGGCAATGACACTCTGGATGGCGGCGTGATGGGCGACCGGCTGTTTGGCGATTCGGGCGATGACGTGCTCTATGGGCGGCAGGGCATCGACCGGCTTTACGGCGGCAGTGGCAATGACAAACTCGATGGCGATCTGAGTTCGGACCAGCTTTTCGGGGGCAGCGGAGACGATGATCTGATCGGCGGGATGAGCAACGATACTCTGAACGGCGACAGCGGCAATGACATGATCTACGGCGGGCTGGAAGATGACTCCCTTTCGGGCAGCATCGGAAATGATCTGCTCGATGGCGGCGACGGGAATGACTATCTGTCTGGCAGCGGCGATCAGGATCAGCTTTTCGGTGCAGATGGCGCGGACAGGCTTTTCGGTGGCAGTGGCAACGACACCCTTTCGGGGGGCAACAAGCGCGACAGGGTTGACGGCGACTCCGGCAACGATTCACTTGACGGTGGCTCGGGCATGGATCGGCTGTATGGCGGGTCGGGTGATGACACTCTTTTTGGCGGCTCGAGCAATGACAAGCTGACCGGCGACAGCGGCAACGATATCCTGAGCGGCGATACCGGGCAGGATGAGTTGACCGGATCGTCGGGGAACGACACGCTGGACGGCGGTACCAGCTCTGATCTGCTTACCGGCGGCGACGGGGCCGATTTGTTCCTCTTCGGGCTGAGCTATGGAAAGGACACGATTACCGATTTCTCTGGGTTGGAGGGCGACCGTCTTTACGTGGATGATGCGCTGTGGACTGGAAATCTGTCGATCTCGCAGGTGCTATCGAGGTTTGGCGTGCTTGAGGGGACCGACGTCGTTCTGGCCTTTGCCACGGGCGACGAGATCCGGCTGGTTGAGGTGGGCTCGATCGCGGCGGTAAGCCAGTTCATCGAAATCATCTGACAGACGACGCCCGGGGACGGGCAGCAGGACTTGGGGGCTGAGCGTGAATGGGGAGGTCGCCGACCGAGTGGTCGGAGCCGCCGCGGCTGAGCAACATGGAAGGACGGAAGGAATGAAGTTCATGAAAGACACCGCACTGCGACTGGCCTCGGTCTATGTCATCAACGGATTGGTGGTGACCGGTGACGATCTGGCAAACCTGATCGTTGGCAGTCTGGACAACGACAAAATCGTTGGTCTGGGCGGAAACGATACGATTTCGGGCGCAGCGGCAGATGACCGGCTATTTGGCGGCGACGGCTTGGACCGTCTGTTTGGCGAGGGTGGCCGTGACAACCTCTATGGAGGAACCGACGCGGATTACCTGTCTGGCGGCACTGACGACGATCGCCTCTGGGGCGACGATGGCGCGGATATCCTGCTTGGTGGTGGGGGAAAGGATGACCTCTACGGCGGCACGGGGCTGGACGTACTGATGGGAAATGCGGGTAACGACCGGATGTATGGCGGCGACCAGCAAGACGATCTGACGGGCGGCGACGGTGACGACAACATCTTTGGCGATGCGGGCAACGATGCTCTTCAGGGTAATGGGGGCAACGACCGCCTCTTTGGTGGCACGGGCGATGACCAGATTGACGCCGGTTCCGGCAACGACGGTATCTACGCAGGGTCCGGCGCCGATGCGATCACCGCAGGCCGGGGCACTGACAAGGTGTTTGGCGAGGCCGGGGATGACCGGATCGACGCCGGGTCCGGTGCCGACAATGTCTATGCAGGAACCGGCAATGATACCGTCCTTGGCGGCGACGGAATCGACCGGATTTTTGGCGAAGCCGGTGACGATCAGCTCGATGGCGGTGTCGGCCATGACTTTCTGATGGGCAATACTGGCAATGACATGCTCGTGGGCGGCGAGGGTCGCGACCACCTGTTCGGCGGTCTGGGCGATGACGTGCTCTCGGGTGGCCCTGGCGACGATACGCTGCGCGGTGGCGAAGGCGCGGATGTCTTCATCTTTGCCCAAGGTGAAGGTCGAGACGTCATTTTCGGCTTCAGCCAGACTGACGGCGACCGTATCCACCTGGACACGCCCTTGTCCGGCACGATGAGTCTGGCTGAAATCCTGGGGCAGTTCGGCGCCTTCTCCGGTGGAGACTTCGTTTTGCAGCTGGATGCGGAGACGAGGCTGAGCGTCGGCAACATCAACACGATACAAGAGGCGCTGGCCTTCATAGATTTGATCTGAAGGACGAACGCCACCCCCACGGGGCAGACAGCACACCGCACCAAGGCGCCCGCTCCGCAAGGATCGCGGCGCCTTTTTCATGCCCGGTAGGATATTATAAGTAATTGAGAAACAGTGTGTTTTTTCCGAAATCCAAAAATTGACACAATGTTTTGATGTTCTGATGGGGTGTGAAAAATTCAAGAGGACCCCACGAGCATGAGAATCGCAAAGGCACTTGGCCTGACTACCGTCGAAATGGCGAGGGGCCTGATCGTGACTGGAACGAACGGCAGCAACCATCTTTCGGGGGATGCAGGGCGTGACAAGATCTACGGGCGCGGTGGGGCGGACACGATCCATGGTGGCGCGGAGGCTGACGATCTGTTTGGTGGTACGGGCTCTGACCGCATCAACGCCGGGGCTGGCCGTGACCGCATCTATGGCGACACGGGCAGTGACGCGATCTACGGCGGCGCGGACAGTGATCGCATGTGGGGTGAAGCGGGCAACGACGTGATGTTCGGCGATGACAACCGGCCGGGGGACACGGCCTGGGACCAGATGTTCGGCGGCGTGGGCAACGATCAGATGTACGGCGGCGGCGGCAATGACAAGGTGGACGGCGGCGCTGGCAGGGATGTGCTTGTCGGCGGCGGTGGGGATGACCAGCTTTGGGGCCGCGACGGTGCGGACGCTATCGACGGTGGCGAGGGCAAGGATGGGATCGAAGGCGGCAGCGCCAACGACTACATCGCTGGCGGCGAAGGTGGCGATGACATCTCGGGCGGCTCGGGTGACGATCTTGTTTCGGCAGGCAACGGCCACGACAACGTCGATGGCGGCTTCGGCAAGGATTTTGTTCTCGGCGAAGACGGCAACGACGCGCTGAGCGGCTACGATGGCGCTGATACGCTGAGTGGCGGTCAGGGCGACGATGCGTTGTCCGGTGGCAAGGGCAATGACTGGCTTCTGGACGAATTCGGCAATGACGAGATGACCGGAGGCCCCGGCGCAGACACGTTTATCTATGCCATGGGTGGCGCCTGCGTCATCACTGACTTCGACGCGTCCGAAGGCGACGTGATCATCCTGAATGCGACGATTTCGGACCCACTGATGTTTACGCGCGAAACCTTCCTCGAAAGTCACGCCACGTTTGAGGGCGACGCGTTGATCATCACTGACGACAATGGCAGCACCCTGACGATCAGCGGGATTGATAGCTTCCAGCAGGCAGCAGAGGTCATTTCCATCTGGTGAGGTCCAGAAAGACAAACGTAACGAGTAGCCTGGCAGTCACGATTGTTGTTCCCGTAGCCAGTTCCGTTCTCTTGACCAATCCCGTTCCAGTAACCAGTACCGTTCCGTAACCTCTCGCGTTCCAGTGACCAGTACCGTAGCAGTATTCAGTGTCGGCATGTTGCCAAACAAAAAAGGGCGCGCCCCGCCAAGGGGCGCGCCTTGTGGCTTTTGGCCAACCGGTCCGGGCTGATTGAACTAGTCTGCGCTTTTGCGAGCCTCGGCCGCAGCCTTCATGCGGACCAGAAGTTCGGCTTTGGCCGAGGCCTGATCTTCAGGCGATTTCGGGGCACCTTGCTTTGGCACCGCAGAAAAGCGCGGCGTGTTCTTGCCGGCTTTTGCATTGCCAGATTTTCCGTAGTCCATCGCTGCCGGTTCCTGTTCTCGTGGTGTCGCGTCAGGCGAGCGTCGGGTCGATGACCTTGCAGGCTGCCAAAAGCCCCTTCACCGCATCGACGGATTTGGTGAACATCTCCTGCTCGACCGGGTTCAGGGCGATTCCGACGATCCGCTCTACCCCGCCTGCGCCGATGATGCTGGGAACCCCCACATACATTCCGTCAAGGCCGAAGTCACCCTTGACATAGGCAGCACAGGGCAAGAGGCGCTTTTGGTCCTTGAGGTACGCCTCGGCCATCTCGATTGCAGCGGTCGCGGGGGCGTAGAACGCCGAGCCGGTCTTCAGCAGGCCCACGATTTCCGCCCCGCCGTCGCGTGTGCGCTGCACGATGGCATCGAGTTTTGCCTGAGTGGTCCAGCCCATGGCGACCAGATCTGGCAAGGGCACCCCGCCCACGGCGGAATAGCGCACCAGCGGTACCATCGTATCGCCATGCCCGCCCAGCACAAAGGCCGTGACATCGCGCATCGAGACGTTGAACTCCAGGCTCAGGAAATGCCGGAAACGTGCCGAATCGAGCACGCCTGCCATGCCGACAACCTTGTTGTGCGGCAGGCCGGAAAACTCGCGCAGCGCCCAGACCATGGCATCCAGCGGGTTGGTGATGCAGATGACGAAAGCGTCCGGCGCATGCGCCTTGATGCCCTCACCCACCGATTTCATCACCTTGAGGTTGATCCCCAGAAGGTCATCCCGGCTCATCCCCGGTTTGCGCGGAACGCCGGCCGTTACGATGCAGACATCCGCGCCCGCGATGTCCGCGTAGGAGTTCGCGCCTTTCAGCGCGGCATCGAATCCTTCGGACGGGCCCGATTGCGCGATATCCAGCGCCTTGCCCTGCGGGGTGCCTTCGGCAATGTCGAAAAGGATGATGTCGCCGAGTTCCTTGATCGCGGCAAGGTGGGCGAGCGTGCCACCGATCTGTCCTGCGCCGATAAGGGCAATCCTTGGTCTGGCCATGCTTCGGTCTCCGGTGTGAGGTGGCAAGAAATAAAATCTCGGGGAGGGTATGGGCCGAGTGGGTAAGCCCAACCGGGCTGTCGCGCAAGGGATTCGGCATTCTCGGTATGCCATTGCACACCGGGAAAAAGGAGGCAGGGATGGTGTGCTGCCGAGGTTTGCGCTAAATCCCCGCAATCCGGGTCGACCGGTACGAGAGGCAGCGATGGACGGTGGGTTCTTTTGGGCGATGGCCGTCATGTCGGCGGTTCTCGTTGGCATGGGCAAGGGCGGGATCCCGCTGGTGGGCATGCTCGGCGTGCCAGTTCTGGCGCTGGCGATCTCGCCCGTGGCGGCGGCAGGGCTTTTGCTGCCGGTCTATGTGCTGTCGGATGCCTTTGCGCTTTATGCCTATCGCGAGGCCTTTGACAGGCGCGTGCTGGCGATCATCATTCCGGGGATGACCCTTGGTGTGGGGTTCGGCTGGGCCACGGCGCACGTGGTGCCCGAACCGCTGGTCACGGCGCTTGTCGGGATGATCGGGCTCGCCTTTGCGGCAAACCTGATTCTTCGACCCAAGGTCGTGGCCGGCTCGCAGGAACCGCGCGTCGCAAAGGGGGTGTTCTGGGGGGCGGTGACGGGATTTACCAGCTTTGTCAGCCATTCAGGCGCGCCGCCCTATCAGGTCTATACCTTGCCCCTCGGTATGACAAAGATGGTCTTTGCCGGCACCTCGACGATCGCGTTTGCTTATGTGAACCTGATCAAGCTCGTGCCCTATTATGCGCTTGGCCAGCTCAGCCCCGGCAACCTGAAGGTGGCGGTTGCCCTGATGCCTGCGGCCGCCTTGGCGGTGTTTGCCGGTGCGCGGCTGGTGAAACACCTGCCCGAGGCGCTGTTCTTTCGCGTCGTCACCTGGGCGCTGGCGGTGATCTCGATCAAGCTGATCTGGGATGGGTGGACCGGGTGGCAGGCCCTTTAGGCCATGCCGGTCAGATCTTTTCGCCGCGGGCGGGCAATTCGTCTGCCATCGTCTCGAACCCCTCACCCGAAGCCACCAGGCACATCACCCCGTCGGGCAGGGTGACGGTGATCGTCCAGCTGCCGGATTCGGCACTGGCAAACACCTCCATCACCGCGTTGTTGGCGGCAACACCCATACTGCGGCGCGTCTCGCCATAGCGTTCGGCAAGCGTGGTCACCACCATGTCGCGCGCGCCGCAGTGCGGGGCCGATTGCGCGGCGTGGGTGGCAAGGACTACGCCGGCAAAGCCGAGCGACAGGGCGATCATCGTTCTTGTCGTCATAATCAGCCTTTCCTGCGGCGCGGGGTGCGCCAGTTCCGAAAGGCTGCGCCCGCGATGCTACAAAAAGGTTAACGCGCCGGGCGGGGGCTGCTTTACGGCAGAAGTTATGCCACCGGGCCGGGCATCTTTCGACTACCTGCCCGAAATGCTTCGACCGATCCAGTTCTGTACAAGGGCGCTGAGAAGCAGTGCCGGCAGCATCGCAAGCAGCGTGGCAGCTGACAGATGCGCCCATTCTTCGGCCTCGCCACCGATCTGCGCCTCCTTCAGCGATAGCTGCCCCACAGCCCATGGCGGCAGGGTAAGTGCGTGGTCTGCAGTAAGATAGGCCGCAAAAAGATACTCGTTCCAGCACAACAAAAACACCACCAGCCCCGCTGCAGCCATTCCGCCCCAAGCCATCGGCAAAAGTATTCCGAACAGGATATGAAGCCGCGAGGCGCCATCAAGTGCTGCGGCCTCTTCCTGCTCGGTCGCGCGCGGCCCCAGGACCGGCAGCAAGAGCCAGAGCGCCACCGGAAGGTTGAGAGCGGTGTAGACGAGGATCATCACGACGTGGGTGTCACGCAGACCGGCAGCCTCGGCCATCATGTATAGCGGCAGCACGAGCACCGCTGGGGAAAGGGCACGCGTGGCAAGAATCGCAAAGATCATCCCCTCCGGCGAGGCCAGCGGGCCGCTCTCGCGCAGGCCATGGGCCAGCGTGAGTCCAGCCGTCGCGGTCGCGAGGCATGCGATCCGCACCGCCACGCCGGACAAGGACAGGGCGGCAATAAGGCATCCTGCGGTCATGGCAGCACAGGCAAGCGTCGACCAGCGCAAGGCAGGTGGAAAGCGCGTCAGCGCATAAATCGCCATCGCGCTGACGGTAAGCGTCAGAACCGTTGCCGCCCCGCCGATGATGGCGGAATTGAACAGGCGGGAGACGAGATTTTCGCTGTCATCGAAAAGAATGAACCGCCAGGAGTCGAGCGTTGGCACATAATCGAGAAATGGCAGATATCCATCCGGTCGGCCGATGTCGTCCACGCTTTTCAGCGACGTATTCGCGACCCAGTAGATCGGAAAAAGACAAAGTGCCGCCCAGGCGAAAAGCACGGTGTAAGTCCCAAGTCTTGCGAACCTGCTCATCGAACGCAGCACAGGCTTGAAGCCCGCACTGAGGCTTTGATTGCCTGAACGGCCGTTGGCGCGACAGGAGGTGCGGGGTGCGGCAGGCAGGGTTTCATGGCGAAAGACTACAGGAAGCCTGCCCCACTGTCATTGATGGTGACGACGACCCGTTGGCCCGGGCACAGGCGCGGCCCTGCAGATCCCGGGCAAAGGGGCTTTCAGCGATGCTGCATGAACGGCCATTCCGAGGTCGCTGCATCGTCGCATGGCCGCACAACTCTATTGCTCGGCAGTGGATTGCATCCCAAGAATCGAAGACATCGGCCACATCGGACGTCAGATCCTGCGCTGACGGATGCGACCCCGGCCCGGCCGAGGCGATTGCGGAGCGGGCCGTTTGACGGCAGGGTGGCGCCGCTGCAATCGGAAGGATTTTCCATGACTTTGATCGTGATTGGCTTGGTTCTGTGGTGCGGGGCGCATCTTTTCAAGCGAATGGCGCCGGATGCGCGGGCCGCGATGGGCGATGCGGGCAAGGGTGTGGTGGCTGTCTCGGTTGTCGCCTCGGTCGTGCTAATGGTGGTGGGATACCGCGGGTCGGAGTTCATAGCAGTCTGGACCCCGCCTGCTTTCCTGATCCATTTGAACAATGCCCTGATGGTCTTTGCCCTTTACCTTTATGCCGCGAGCGGGATGAAGACGGCGATCACCGGTGTGATCCGGCACCCGCAGCTGACGGCGGTCAAGACCTGGGCAGTGGCGCACCTTCTGGTCAACGGTGATCTGCATTCGATCGTGCTGTTTGGTGGGCTTCTGGCTTGGGCGGTGGTATCGGTGATCGCAATCAATCGCGCCCAACCCGACTGGACCCGCCCTGCTCCGGCCGGGGCAGGACGCGAGATCGGGGCCGTGGTGGGCGCGCTGGTTGCGACGGGCGCGATCATGGCGCTGCACAACTGGCTGGGCGTGGCGCCCTGGGGATGAGAGAAGAAGATGAAGCTTTACCGGTTCCTGTCTGAGGATGACACCTCTGCCTTCTGCCAAAAGGTCACGGAAGCGCTGAACAGGGGCTGGGAGCTGCAGGGCAACCCTACCTATGCCTTTGACGCAGCGCGCGGCATCATGCGTTGCGGTCAGGCGGTGGTCAAAGATGTGCCGGGCGCCTACTCCCCGGATATCAAGCTTGGGGAACAGTGAGGAAGACCCGTTCGGTCCGGTTCTTCGAGGATTTCAGGGAGGCAGAAGTGGTGCACCGCGCCGTACCGACGGTGGTTTCAGGCTGAATGTGGGTGCTCTGCCCTGTGCTCTGCCCTGTGCTCTGCTCTGTGCTCTGCCCTGTGCTCTGCCCTGTGCTCTGCCCTGTGGGCAAGCAATTTGCCCCCCGTACAGGGTTGCGCGGGAAAGCGGTCTGCCCGCACCGGTGATTGATGAACCTGCAGCCTTTCCCCTCGGCTTAGCCAGGAAGGTGCACGGGACCGCTAAGGGTGCTCTCGATCGAACAGAGGCCAGTTATCTTGCGCAAGTCGTTCCGGATCTCGGTCGTTGGGCGGTGTACCGCCTGACCCGCACATGATTGCGTTATGGCGGCAACAGCGCTGAATTTGCCAGAAATGACCAATATTGTTGTCATCGGTTTCATGCATGATTCCTCGAACTTGGGGGGAGTGCGCCATGCTGAAACTTCTGTCTGCCAGTCTGTTCGTCGCGATTCTACCTGCCAGCGCCCTGATGGCGCAGGATTTCTTTGTGTATGGCGGCGCGTCTTTGGAGTATGTGTTCGATCCAAACGGGCCGGACAGCGAGGACACCCGGGATATCAACGCCTATATTGAGGTCGAGAAATCGGGCTTCTTCGCAGGGGTCTGGGCGGAGAAGTCGCGAGACAGGACGCTTGACAAGGCCGATATCTATGTTGGCTATCGGGCCGAGACGGCGGGTGGCCTCAACTACTACGTTGATGCCACGCGGCGCGTCTATTTCAACGATGCGGGCGACTACACCGTGTTCGACGCGGGGGTCGGCTATTCGTTTACCGACAAGTTGTCGGGGTCGATCGATTATGCGCACTACTTCGACCCTGACCTGAACGACCTTTACGTCGGGCTGGCCTATGCCGTGACGGACAAGTTTTCGGTGTCGGCGAACTATGGCACCTATGGGGTCGATGAAGCCTCGGACGAGCAGGAATGGGACTTCGGCGCAGGCTACGCGCTTGGCGATGAAACAGTGATTGATGTGCGGTATTACGACGGCACCGAATATGTGCAGGGCTACGTCGGGGTTACCCTGAGCTGGGATACCACGATTTTCTCTCGCTGAAACTGTGGGGCCCGACCCGAGAGCTTCGCGCTGGTGAGGGCAGCCTTTGTGTGATCACAGGGAAAACTCCTGTGATCACATCCAAGAGAGTTTTTCCGAACTTTACCCAGAATGCTGCGCTGCGGCTTTTGCGCGCGTGACAGGGGCGATTTTCGCGCTATTACCTCAGAAGCGAGAAGTCGCGCTGTCGCCCGCTTGGGTGAAGCGCGCCGCCAGTGAAGGGAAGCGACATGGCAGACGCAAAACGAATTGAGCGGCCGCTTTCTCCGCATTTGCAGGTCTACCGCCCGCAACTGACATCGATCACCTCGATCCTGACGCGGATCACCGGGAACGGGCTGATCGTCGGGGTGGTGCTGGCGGTCTGGTGGCTCTTGGCGGCGGCAATCTCGCCTGCGTATTTCGCGGTTGCGGATGGCGTGGTGACCTCGTGGTTCGGGGATCTCGTGTTCGCACTTTCCGCTTGGGCGCTGTGGTATCATTACCTCGCCGGGCTGCGGCACCTCTACTTCGACTCTGGCAGAGGACTGGATGTGCCCACGGCAGAGCGTCTGGGCTGGGGCGTCATCATCGGGTCGGTCATCCTGACGATCCTGACCATCCTGATCGTTTAAGGGGGCTGGCATGCGCTATATCACTGACCGCAAGCGGGCCGAGGGCCGCGGGGCCGGCCACACGGGGACCGAGCATCACTGGTCGATGCAGGTCTCCTCTGTCGGCCTTGCGATCCTGATGCCGGTCTGGGTCTATATCTTTGGCTCGACGCTGGGGCAGGGGCATGCCGAGGTGCTGGCGACCTTTGCGCGCCCCCTGCCTGCGATCCTGACGGCGCTGGTTCTGGTCATCGGCATGCGGCACTTCCAGAAGGGCGCGCAGATGATGATCGAGGATTACAGCCACGGCATCACACGCAAGGCGCTGATCATCGGGGCTATTGCCCTTTCGTATCTGGTGATTGCGACCGGGCTTTACGCCCTGGTCCGCATCGCGCTGTGAAGGAAGTGACATGACCGCCGCCTATCCGTATGAAGTGCATGACTATGACGTGGTTATAGTAGGGGCCGGGGGGGCCGGCCTGCGCGCCACGCTCGGCATGGCTGAACAGGGCCTGCGCACAGCCTGCGTGACGAAAGTCTTTCCTACCCGTTCGCACACCGTGGCTGCACAGGGTGGCATCGCCGCGAGCCTTGGCAACATGGGTCCCGACAGCTGGCAATGGCACATGTACGACACCGTCAAGGGATCTGACTGGCTGGGCGACACCGACGCGATGGAGTATCTGGCGCGCGAGGCGCCGAAGGCCGTTTATGAACTGGAGCATTACGGCGTGCCTTTCAGCCGGACGGAGGACGGCAAGATTTACCAGCGCCCCTTTGGCGGCCATACCACCGAGTATGGCGAAGGCCCGCCGGTCCAGCGCACCTGTGCTGCCGCCGACCGCACGGGCCACGCGATCCTGCACACGCTCTATGGCCAGAGCCTCAAGAACAATGCGGAATTCTATATCGAATACTTCGCGTTGGACCTGATCTTTACCGATGGCCGCTGTACCGGCGTGGTTGTGTGGAAGCTGGACGACGGCACGATCCACGTCTTCAACGCCAAGATGACGGTGCTGGCCACCGGCGGCTATGGCCGGGCCTATTTCTCGGCGACCTCGGCGCATACCTGCACCGGCGACGGCGGCGGGATGGTGGCGCGGGCGGGTTATCCCTTGCAGGACATGGAGTTCGTGCAGTTTCATCCGACGGGCATCTACGGCTCAGGCTGCCTGATCACCGAAGGCGCGCGGGGCGAAGGCGGGTACCTCACCAACTCCGAAGGCGAGCGGTTCATGGAACGTTACGCGCCCACCTACAAGGACCTTGCAAGCCGCGATGTGGTGTCGCGCTGCATGACCATCGAGATCCGCGAAGGGCGTGGCGTCGGGCCGAACAAGGACCACATCCACCTGAACCTCAGTCACCTCCCGCGAGAAACGCTGGACCTGCGCCTGCCCGGTATCAGCGAAAGTGCGAGAATTTTCGCGGGCGTCGATCTGCACAAGGAGGCGATCCCCGTATTGCCGACCGTGCACTACAACATGGGCGGCATTCCGACGAATTATTGGGGCGAGGTGCTGAACCCGCAGGCGGGTAACCCGGATGCCATTCTGCCGGGTCTGATGGCGGTGGGCGAGGCCGGCTGCGCCTCGGTGCATGGGGCAAACCGGCTGGGTTCGAACAGCCTGATCGACCTCGTGGTGTTTGGCCGCGCAGCCGCAATCCGCGCGGCTGAGGTGGTGAACCCGAAATCTGCCGTATCCCCGGTCAACCGGGCCGAGGTGGACCGCGCGCTGACCCGCTTTGACGCCGCGCGTCATGCGTCCGGGTCAACCGGGACGGCGGAGTTGCGCCTGCAGATGCAAAAGACGATGCAGGCCGATGCCGCAGTGTTCCGCACGGACAAGACTCTGGCCGAAGGCTGTGCCAAGATGGCCGTGATCGCGGCTGCCATGGACGACATCCGTGTGACTGACCGCAGCCTCACGTGGAACTCCGACCTGATGGAAACGCTGGAACTGCAGAACCTGATGCCGAACGCGCTGGCGACGATTGTGGCCGCTGAGGCGCGAAAGGAAAGTCGCGGGGCACATGCGCATGAGGATTACCCCAAGCGCGACGACGTCAACTGGCGTGTCCACAGCCTTGCCTACGTGCAGGGCACGCAGGTGACGCTCGCCACCCGTCCGGTGCACCTCGATCCGTTGACCAAGGCCGAGGATGGAGGTATCGATCTGAAGAAAATCGCACCGAAAGCGAGGGTATACTGATGAAAAACAGTCTGCTAACCACCGTATTCGGGCTAGGACTGGGGCTCGCGTTCCTGCCAGCCGCCCCGGCGCTGGCCGCAACCGACGCGGTCACCGAGTGCCAAAGCGAGTCGCTGGCGATGGGAACCTATGTCTACCAGAACGGCGTTTTCATCGCGATCGAGAATGGCACAGCCGAAGGGGCAGCGGCGCTGAACGCCTGCGTACAGGCCAAGGCCAGTTCTTCGGCCCGGGCACCGCGCCCGCGCGCGTCGAACGACTTCACCCTACTGCCAAGGGAACGCGCGCCGCGCTGCTCTCTCACCATGGTGGGGGGAGCGGGTTACCTGTGCCGCCCCACCCGCCATTGAGCCGCCGGATGAGCGTCAGCTTCAGCCGTGCGGTACTGGCGCTTGGGGGGCCGATCGCCCTTTCTTCGCAGGAAATGGCTAACAAGGCAGCAGAACGCGCGGCAAAACCCTCGGTTCAACCGGTTGTTGCACCCACGTTGACAGGCCCGCAGGCCGATGCGCTTGCCACCATCGTGGCTGCCGAAGCGCTCAAGAAATCGCGCGGCGCCCACGCGAAAGAAGATCATCCGAACCGCGACGCCGAGAACTGGCGTGTACATTCGCTGGCCGATGTGGAGGACGCGAAAGTGACCGTCTTCACCCGTGCGGTGCATCTGGAGCCGATGACGAAATTCGAGTATGCCGGTATCGATCTGAAAAAGATCGTGCCAAAAGCACGAGTGTATTGATGGTCATGCGCATGGCGGCCCTGCTTGGCACTGCACTTTTGCTTTCGGGCTGCGCCCCGGCTCTGCTGATCTATGGCGAGGGTCGCAGGTCAAGCAAGGAATCGATCATGCCGATCATGGCCACCGAAAAGCCTGACCTCGCGCCTGATGGATCCAGCTCCTGCATCATCAAGGGCATGACTGTTTCCGAGGTTGTCCGCCTGCCGAATTCGAAAACCGTCCAGCGCCCGGAGACGCTCCGCACGCTGGTGCAAGAGGTGATGACCCGGCCAGGTGTGGCAGATTGCCTTGCCGCGGCCCCGAAGGCCGCTGCGGCGCGGCCTGCCCCATGACTCGTGCGGCGCTGCTTGGGTTGTTGGCGCTGGTCGCCTGTTCGCCACAGGATGTGGCCGACAAGGTGGCGCGCCGCGCGGCGGAAACGGTCGTGCTGCCGGTGGTGGCACAATACCTCCCCGGACCACAAGCGCAGGTGGCTACGTCCTGCGTGATCAACAACGCCTCGGCTCATGAGATCCAGACGCTGGTCCGCGACGTAGCGGTTGAGGCAGGAAGCTCGACCATCGCGACCGTGCTGAGCGTTGCCCGGCGCCCCGAAACGCTGCGCTGCCTGACCGGATCGGGCCTGGGCCCGCTACACGCATGAGGGCGGGCGCGCTGGTCGTTGCAGGCGGTGTGGCGGGCTGCCGCGCGGTCAGCGTTGCGCAGGTCGAACGCGACTGCCGAAATCGCGCCCGGTTGGCCTGGCAGCCCCGTGACATGGTTCTGCTTGGTTCAGGGTCTGGTGGTCGATTTGGAGCAAGTCTGGATTTGAACAATTCGCCGGATTTTCTTCGGACACGTGATCCTTCAGCCGTTTTTGCCCGTTGCATCCTAAACGCGTCGGGCGTGCCCCCCACACAACAGCTTTACACCCGCTCAGACTGGAAGGTTTGACCCATGGTTCAGTTTACTCTGCCGAAGAATTCCGCCATCCGCACTGGCAAGACCTGGCCGAAGCCTGCGGGCACGAACGTGCGCAAGTTTCAGGTCTATCGCTGGAATCCAGATGATGGCAAGAACCCGCAGGTCGATACCTACTTTGTCGACATGGACAATTGCGGCCCGATGGTTCTGGACGCGCTCATCAAGATCAAGAACGAGATCGACCCGACACTGACCTTCCGGCGGTCCTGCCGTGAGGGGATTTGCGGGTCATGCGCGATGAACATCGACGGGATCAACACGCTGGCCTGTATTTACGGGTTGGATGAAGTGAAGGGCGATGTGAAGATCTATCCGCTTCCGCACATGTCCGTGATCAAGGACCTGATCCCTGACCTCACCCACTTCTACGCGCAGCATGCGTCCATCATGCCCTGGCTCGAAACCAAGACGAACCGCCCAGCCAAGGAATGGCGCCAGTCGATCGACGATCGCGAAAAGCTGGACGGGCTCTACGAATGCGTCATGTGCGCCTGCTGCTCCACCGCCTGTCCCAGTTACTGGTGGAATGGTGACAAGTATCTGGGCCCGGCCGCCTTGTTGCACGCCTACCGCTGGATCATCGACAGTCGCGACGAGGCGACGCCCGAGCGGCTGGATGCGCTGGAGGATCCCTTCAAGCTTTACCGCTGCCACACGATCATGAACTGCGCCAAGACCTGCCCCAAGGGGTTGAACCCCGCCAAGGCGATTGTCGAGATCAAGCGGATGATGGTCGAGCGGGTGGTCTGAGCGGGCGTCGCATCCGCAACTCGCCGCCAAACGACCCCATTCCGGCCGTTTTTCAGCGTCAGGTTGCCCGCTGAGGCGGTGATGCATCATCGCAAGCCCTGACGGTATACCGCTATGCCTCTCGCAGAACTGATCGAACCCTTCTTGTCCCTGCATCACGCGATTGTCGGGCTTGGGGTCAGACCCTGGCTGGTCTATGCGCTGGCAGGCGCGGCCGTGGGATTGGCGATCGTGATGTGGCCCCGGCGGCGGCGGTCCTGTCGATGGAAAAGGGCCGGGTTGCGGCCGGGCACCCGCTTTCGGGGATGGACCTGCGCTGCTTGCGGCGTCGAGGCCTTTGCGACCACACGACGTCGGCCACAAGAGTGCAAACGAAACCTTCGCCCGCGCGGGCTGTAGCCGATCCTGCTCTTGGCAAGGCCGCGTTGCCGGCCTAGGACGGGTGCGGGCCGAGGGTGGCCGTGAGAGGCCCATGATGCGCGCCGACCTGCCCCTTCGGGGGATTGCCCTGATGCTGTCGGCGATGGCGGTGTTGCCGTTTTTGGACGTGCTGGCAAAAAGCCTGGGCAATCAGGGTGTGCCGGTTCTGCAGATCGTCTGGGCACGGATGACCTTCGGCGCCGTGCTGACCCTGCCTTTTGCGCTGCGTATCGGCGGGACGCGTGCCCTGGTTCCAGACCGGCCCGCGATGCATGCGCTGCGGGCTACCTTGCTGATCTGTGCCACGGCCCTGTTCTTCTTGGCGCTGCGCACGTTGCCGATTGCCGATGCACTTGCAATATTCTTCGTGCAACCTTTGGTTATAACGATGTTTTCGTCCCTGATCCTGGGTGAAAGCGTCGGCTGGCGGCGGTGGGCGGCGGTGGCTGTCGGGTTTGTGGGCGTGCTGATCATCATTCGCCCGGGGTTTCAGGCTTTCGATGCAGGGATGGCTTATGCGTTGCTCGCGGGCGCGTCGCTGGCCTTCTACATGCTGATGACGCGGCGCATTTCGGGGCAGGCGCATGCGATGGTTACGACCTTCCAAACCAGTCTTCTGGGTGCCGCGCTCATGACTGCGCTGGTGATGGCTCTGGGCTGGCAAGGGGTCACACCGGGGCAATGGCAGATGCTGGTAGGCGTGGGGCTGGTGGCCACGGGCGGGCATTTCCTGATCGTAAAGGCCTATGACAATGCCGAGGCCTCGCTGCTTGCGCCGCTTGGCTATACCGAGATGATCATGGCCGTGGCGCTGGGATGGTACTTTTTTGGCGACTTCCCCGACCGCTGGACCTTCGTGGGCGTCGGCATCCTGATTGCAAGCGCCATCTACATCTCGATGCGCGAACAGGCGCGCCGCAGGGTGGGATGAATGCCGGTTCTGCTGCTTGCATTGTTGGTCGCTGTGCTGGGCTACATGTGGTTTGCGCGCCGCGGGTCTACCCTGACGCGCGCCTGCCGCTGGCGGCTGGACCGGACTCTGGGGGAAAGCACGTATCATTGCGTGGCCTGTGGCGCGACCTGCGACCCGGGGCTGGGAAACAAGCCGCGACACTGCCTGCGCACGCAACAGTAATGGCGTTCGGCAGTTCCATGATGCTGCGAGGTGCCAGGAGACATCACCCGGTTGCCAGTGTCTGTTCGGCGCTTCACCTTGCCGTCATGTCCCACCTGGCAACAAAGCTTTGGTCCATCACCATGCCCGGTACCACATAGGTACCTGCGCCCCATTGCCGAAACCGCCAGGTCTCAAAATCAGCCGAAGCAATTCCCATTCCGGCCCCGCCGAAGTGTTCACGCCCGCGGTAAAGCTCGAACCCGTAAAAGGAGTGCTTGAACCCGGGCACTTCCGCCTCGATCGCAGGCATGCGGTCGATTTTTACCCCGCCCGCTTCCAGCGCGGCAGTCAGGAGTGCCCGAAATTCTGCATCCTAGAGTTCCGGCGGCGTCAGGCGCACGACATGTGTGGCGCCGAGGGAGCCGAAGAAGTCGGCATACTCGGGTTCAAGCTGGTCCAGGGACAGCAGTTCATAGCGGGCATAGCCACGGCTGTCGGTGCCGCCACCCGTGGGTTCAGGTAAGTATTCGGGTTGGTGTTTCCGCGCGCTCAGCTCTTTCGCGGTCTTGGCGTAGCGCATCAGCGCCTCGATCCCGGTTTCGGGCGCAGCTTTGCGATCCTGCATCGTCCGCTCAGGCGTCGATGGTGCTGCGGCCCCAAGAACCCGGAGCGCGATTTGAGGGCCGGTCAAGCCAAACGATTGGGTCCGTAGGGAAATTGGGAATGACAACGGCAAACTCCTCCGGTTGGATCGAAGCTTTCCAGAAAAGTATATCGCAAATGCCAATGCGGCTCTTTCGTTGGTCCGTGTCCGGGGGGGGTCAGCAATACCGCTCGACTGTGGCGGCCTGATCGTCGTTGTAGCGGTCGCCAAAGGCCCAGCCCGGCGGGAGCAAGCGGTTGATTTCCCGGTGATCCTCATCGGTCAGAACAATCTCGGAGGCATGGACCCAGTCGGCCAGATTTTCGGCGGAGCGGGTTCCGGGGATGGGGATGAGGTGGGGGCCCTTGTCCAGCACCCAGGCCAGCGCGAGGGCCGGGGGGCTGATGCCGCGGTTTTGGGCGTAGGTGCGGAAGCCTGCGATCCGTTGGCGGTTCAGCACCCAGTCCGGGCCATTGAAGCGCGGGATCTGGCGGCGGAATTCGCCTTCGGGGAGGGTCGCGGGATCAAGGATCTCCCGTCCCAGGGCACCGCGGGCGAGCGGGGAGAACGGGACAAACGCTGTGCCGCCCTCGGCGCAGGCCTGGATCAGGCCAAGGTCGGGCTGGCGGGTCCAGAGCGAGTATTCGTTCTGCACGGCGCGGCAGGGGTGGACCGCATTTGCCCGGCGGAGCGTGCCGGGAGAGATCTCTGACATGCCGTAGCCACCGATCTTGCCCTCTTCGATCAGGCGGGAGAAGGTGCCCGCAACCTCTTCGATCGGGCGGGCGGCCTCGTGCCGGTGGATGTAGAAAAGGTCGACGTGATCTACCCCCAGACGCCGCAGCGAACCTTCAAGCTCTGCCCGGAGGTAAGCTTCGGAATTGTCGATCCTGCGGACGCCACCCGGGACGATGGCGGCTTTGGTCGCGATGTGGGCCGGGTGTTTTCGGGTGCCAAGCCAGTGGCCCAGGACGGTTTCCGACCGACCCGCGCCGTAGATGTTGGCAGTGTCGAAGAAGGTGATGCCGGCATCCCGGGCGGCATCGAGGCAGCGCAGGCTTTCCTCATCGGTAGTGGGGCCGAAGATGCCCCCGAACGACAGACAGCCAAGTCCGATGGCGGAGACCATGGGGCCATTCGCGCCGAGGGGGCGGTGTTTCATGATTGTCCTTGTCTCGTAAGCTTTGCTCGCATCAGGAAAACGCAGCGTGGAGGGCGGTTTCCACCATCGCGCCGAAGCTGCGTTCGCGTTGATCAGCGGGCAGCGCCTCGCCCGTCAGGATGTGGTCGGACATCGTGAGGACAGCGAGCGCGCGGCATTGGTAGCGGGCCGCGAGGATGTAGAGTTCGGCGGCCTCCATTTCGACGCACAGCGTGCCATGCCTTTGAAGCTGCTGAGAAATATCGTGGCGCTCGTCGTAAAATGTGTCCGAGGAATAGATCCCGCCGACATGCACGGGAACGCCGATGGCAAGGGCCGCCTTGTGCGCGGCTGTAAGCAGAGCAAAATCGGCGCAGGGCGCGAAGTTGAGGTCGCGGAAGATGGATCGCGACGGGCTGCCGATGGTGGACGCGGTCTGCGCCAGCACCACATCCCGCACCTTGATAAAAGGTTGCAATGCCCCGGCAGAACCGACGCGGATCAGCGTCTTTGCGCCATGATCCTTCATCAATTCGGTGGCGTAGATGGACATGGACGGCATTCCCATCCCCGATCCCTGGATGGTCACCCGTTGCCCGTTCCAGGTGCCGGTGTAGCCCAGCATGCCCCGCACCTCATTCACCAGCACCGCGTCCTTGAGGAAGGTCTGTGCCGCCCACCGGGCACGGTAGGGGTCGCCGGGGAGGAGGACAGTCTCGGCAATCTCGCCCGGTTTGGCACCGATGTGGAAGGTCATGCGGGGTCCCCTGCGGTTGCGGCCTGTGGCCCCGAGTCAGGGCGTTTCGACTGTATGCCTCAAGTACACCCCCTTGTGCACCCCCTGTGCACCCGCTGTGCAGGCGGAAATCTGCCCGATAGAAACAGGGTAGCGGCAAGGTCCGGACGGCGTCGGTTGCCAGCCGCGCGAGGCCTCAGGCCGCGGCGCGCAGGTAAAAGACCTTGGAGACGATGACCCAGAAGCCGTCATGCTTGAGCAGCGTGAGCGTGTCGTCGAAGTGCATCCCGAGCCAGATATTTTCGACCTGAACCATCGCCACGTCGCCTACAACGGTAATGGTGTTGATGGCATGCCAGGGCGCGGGGTCGGGTGTTTCGACCGCCGACGTAATGGCGCCGATGAAATCCTCGCGCGAGTCCCATTCCAGGCCGCCGTCGAAATGGCCGATGCAGGCGAGTTTCTCATGCATCGCGGCGCGCAGCTTGTCGGGGTCGCTTTGGCACATGCCCTCGACATAAGTGGCCACGACCGCAGAGATTTCGGCGTAGGTTTGCAGGTCGGGCATGCGGGGTTCCTGTTGCGGGGCTGGGGCGGATGGCGGTAACGACGTATGAAATTCGCAGGGAACTTTGCGCTGTCGTATAAGTTCGGGCAAGGGTGTCGGAGCCCGGATCAGCACGCGGTCCTGCAAGTGGTGCGTACGGAACACCAACTTGCCCAAAAAGGGAAGGGAGTGCGGCTGCCCTGCTATCTCGGGTTGCAGGGCCGGCTATTCCGCAGCCTCGACTCGTCCGTCCACCAGCGCCACGATATCCAGCATGATGCGGTTCAGCTCAAAGTCCTTGGGCGTGTAGACGGCGGCGACGCCCAGGCTGCGCAGGAGGCGGGCGTCCTCTTCGGGGACGATACCGCCGACGACCACGGGGATGTGCGACAGGCCCGTGGCCCGCAGGCGCGCCATCACGTCGCGCACAAGCTCCACATGCGAGCCCGAGAGGATGGAGAGGCCGATGACATGGGCCTCCTGCTCCGCCGCGGCTGCCACGATCTCGGCCGGGGTCAGGCGGATGCCTTCGTAATGGATGTCCATGCCGCAGTCGCGGGCGCGGGCAGCGATCTGCTCGGCGCCGTTGGAGTGGCCATCAAGGCCCGGCTTACCCACGAGGAACTTGAGCCTGCGCTTGAGTTTGGTTGACACCGCGGCCACGGCCTCGCGGATCGGCTCCAGCCCCTCGGTGCGGTTCGAGGGCGCGCGGGAGACGCCTGTGGGGGCGCGGTATTCGCCAAAGGCGGTGCGGACCATCGCGCCCCATTCGCCGGTAGTGGCGCCGACCTTTGCAGCAGCAATGGAGGCCGGCATGATGTTGCGCCCAGCCGCCGCATCGGCGCGGAGGGTTTCGAGTGCGGCCTTCACCGCGGCAGCATCGCGGCTCTGGCGCCAGGCCTCAAGCCGGGCAATCTGATCGGCTTCGGCGTCGGGGTCGGCCTGCATGATCGAGCCGTCGCCGGTGGTGAGGGGGGAGGCGGCGGTAGTCGTGAAACGGTTGACGCCGACGACGGTGGTTTCCTTCGTCTCGATCCGGGCGATGCGGGCGGCATTGGCCTCCACCAGGCGGCCCTTCATGTAGTCGATGGCCGCGACGGCACCGCCCATGGCGTCGATCTGCGCAAGCTCGGCCCGGGCGTCGGCAATGAGGCTGGTCACTTTGCGTTCGACCGCCGGGTTGCCGTCGAAAAGGTCGTCATATTCCAGAAGGTCGGTTTCATAGGCAAGGATCTGCTGCATCCTTAGCGACCACTGCTGGTCCCAGGGGCGCGGGAGTCCCAGAGCCTCGTTCCAGGCGGGGAGCTGGACGGCGCGGGCGCGGGCGGATTTTGACAGGGTAACGGCCAGCATCTCGATCAGGATGCGGGTGACGTTGTTTTCCGGCTGCTGTTCGGTCAGGCCAAGCGAGTTGACCTGCACGCCATAGCGAAAGCGGCGGAAGCGGGCATCGGTCACGCCGTAGCGGTGCTCGCAGATCTCGTCCCACAAAGCCACGAAGGCGCGCATCTTGCATAGCTCGGTGACGAAGCGGATGCCTGCGTTCACGAAGAACGAGATGCGGCCGACCATGGCCGGGAAATCCCCGGGCGCAACCTTGCCCTTGAGGTCATCGAGCACGGCGCAGGCGGTGGCGAGGGCAAAGGCCAGCTCCTGTTCCGGCGTGGCCCCGGCCTCCTGCAGGTGATAGCTGCAGATGTTCATCGGGTTCCACTTGGGCAGGTGTTTCTGCGTGTAAGCGGCCACATCGGTGATCATTCGCATCGACGGCTTTGGCGGCGCGATGTAGGTCCCGCGCGAAAGGTATTCCTTGATCAGGTCATTCTGCACGGTGCCATTCAGGGCCGCGATGTCGGCTCCCTGCTCCTCGGCCACGGCAATATAGAGCGCCATCAGCCAAGGGGCGGTGGCATTGATCGTCATCGAGGTGTTCATCTGGTCGAGCGGGATATCGGCAAACAGGGCCCGCATGTCTCCAAGGTGAGAAATCGGCACACCGACCTTGCCAACCTCGCCCCGCGCAAGGATGTGGTCGCTGTCATAGCCGGTCTGGGTGGGCAGATCGAAGGCGACGGAAAGACCGGTCTGCCCCTTGGCAAGGTTCGTGCGGTAAAGCGCGTTCGAGGCGGCAGCGGTCGAATGGCCCGCATAGGTGCGAAACAGCCAAGGGTAATCCTTCTGCGCGTCCATCGGGGCCTCATGATGGGAGAAGTAATTTTATTTCGTGAAGGCACTGATAGACGACAGATTGCGTCAGTGTCAATCGCTGCGACGCGGCGAAGAAAGGATGTGGGCAAATCCGGCGGGGATATGGTTAAACGATGGTCGGACGGGGCAGGCGGGGGAGGACGGCGCGATGTTCGGCACGGTTGAGCTGCCGGTTTGGCTGCTTGCGCTGATTCTGGCCTTTGCCGGGGTGACCTTCGCCTCGCATTTCCTGTTTCCCTCGGTGCGGTGGTTCTTTCGCAAGCGGGCGGAACGGGCGTTGGCCCAGTTGAACGCGCGGCTGGTCCGGCCGATCGAGTGGTTCAAGCTGGCGCGACGGCAGGACATGATCGTGCGCCTGACCCATGATCCGCGCGTGCTGGAGGCGGTGACAGATCACGCGGCGACGACAGGTGTTCCGGGGGCCGTGGCCTTTGAGGAGGCGCAGACCTATGCACGCGAAATCGTGCCGGGTTTTTCCACTACACTCTACTTCAGTGTGGCGACACGGGCGGCAAAGTGGCTGAGCAGGCTCTTGTACCGGGTGCGGGTCAGCAAGATTGACGCCGCGCTTGCCCATATTGACCCAAAGGCCACGGTGATCTTCGTGATAAACCACCGCAGCAACATGGATTATGTGCTTGTGACGTGGCTGGTGGCGGGCCGCTCGACCGTATCTTTTGCGGTCGGGGAATGGGCGCAGGTCTGGCCCCTGTCGCGGCTGATCCGGGCCATGGGGGCGTATTTCATCCGGCGGGGCAGGCGCAATGCGCTTTATCGTCGGGTGCTGGCGCGCTATGTACAGATGGCGACCGAAGATGGAACAACGCAAGCGATTTTTCCTGAAGGCGGACTCAGCCTTGATGGACGGGTGGGCCCCGCGAAGATGGGCTTGCTGAGCTACATTGTGCAGGGATTCAACCCAGCGGGGCGAGACGTTGTTTTTGTGCCCGTGGGCCTGGCCTATGACCGGGTGCTTGAGGACCGCGTTCTGGTTGCAGCCGGGGCGGCCGGGACACGGCGGTTCCGGATGCAGCCTTTCCGGTTAACGGCACAGGTGAGCGTCATGCTGTGGAACCGCTGGCGCGGACGGTTCAAAGGGTTCGGCACAGCGGCGGTGGGGTTTGGCGCCCCGGTCTCGCTGCGCGCCTATCTTGCACAGCATGGGGAGGCGCTGCAACCGTTGGGCGCGTATCTGATGGCCGAGATCGCGCGCGTGGTGCCGGTTCTGCCGGTACCGATGGTGTCGGCGGCGCTGCTGGAGGGGGGCGCGCCCGCTGACCGCACCGTGCTGCTGGCACGACTGGAATCCCTCGCCGCACGTCTGCGGGCCGACGGCGCAGTGCTGAAACTGCCGCCGCATGGGTTGGAGCGCACCCTGGACGAGGGACTCGTCCCGTTGAAGGCGCGGGGGATCATCGGCGGCGGGTTCGAGACCCGACCGGGGGAGGAGCGGTTGCTCGCCTTTTGCGCGGCCTCGGTGACTCAGAGACTGGAAGCCAATTCTGCAACGCGGCAGACATAAAATTACAAAACCAAGTAGTCGCTCTATTGCATTGTTGCGCTGAAGGTCATATTTCCTGCGCCCACGCGCTTCTTCTGCAGCGCAGCACAAGGAAGACAGGAGCCTGGCATGGCATTGGACGTTTCGACCCCGATCGCGGCCTATGACGCGCCGAAGAAAGACCTCTACGATCTGGGCGAGATGCCGCCCCTGGGTCATGTCCCAAGCCATATGCATGCCTGGGTGATCCGGCGTGAACGCCACGGCGCGCCTGACACGGCGATGCAGCTGGAAGTGGTGGAGACGCCGAAGATCGACAGCAATGAGGTGCTGATCCTCGTGATGGCGGCAGGGGTCAATTACAACGGGGTCTGGGCGGCGCTGGGGCAACCCATGTCGGTGTTTGACGTGCACAAGGCGGCCTATGCCATCGTGGGGTCGGATGCCGCCGGTATCGTCTGGGCTGTGGGTGAAAAGGTGACGCGCTGGAAAGTGGGCGACGAGGTGGTCGTCCACTGCAATCAGGACGATGGCGACGATGAAGAATGCAACGGCGGCGATCCGATGTATTCGTCCAGCCAGCGGATATGGGGCTATGAAACGGCGGACGGGTCTTTTGCGCAGTTTACCCGCGTGCAGGCGCAGCAGCTGATGCAGCGCCCCCGGCACCTGACGTGGGAGGAGTCGGCCTGCTACACCCTGACGCTGGCTACGGCCTACCGGATGCTCTTCGGTCACGAGCCGCATGACCTGAAGCCCGGGCAGAACGTGCTGGTCTGGGGTGCGTCGGGCGGCCTTGGGTCTTATGCGATCCAGCTGATCAACACGGCCGGGGCGAACGCGATCGGGGTGATCAGCGACGAATCCAAGCGCGATTTCGTCATGGGTCTGGGCGCGAAAGGCGTGATCAACCGCAAGGACTTCACCTGCTGGGGCCAGATGCCCACCGTCAACAGCCCCGAATACAACACCTGGCTGAAAGAGGCACGCCGCTTTGGCAAGGCGATCTGGGACATCACCGGCAAGGGCATCAGTGTGGACATGGTGTTCGAGCACCCGGGCGAGTCGACGTTCCCGGTGTCGTCTCTCGTGTGCAAGAAGGGTGGAATGGTGGTGATCTGCGCAGGCACGACCGGGTTCAACTGCACCTTTGACGTACGCTACATGTGGATGCACCAAAAGCGTCTGCAGGGCAGCCATTTTGCGCATCTGAAGCAAGCTGCGGCGGCCAACAAGCTGATGGTCGAGCGCAGGCTGGACCCGTGCATGTCGGAAGTGTTTCCCTGGGCCGACATTCCGCAGGCGCATATGATGATGTGGAAGAACGAGCACAAGCCCGGCAACATGGCCGTACTGGTGCAGGCGCGGCGGACGGGTCTGCGGACCTTTGAAGACACTTTGGAGGCAAGCCGAGGCGCCTGATCGGCGTGATTGTTGCCCAAATGGAAACACTACGTTTCCGGATCTTGCATGGGGCGAGGCGCGAGAGAATGCTAGGGCAGGCGATCTGCCTTCCTGTGTTTTCCGCGACGATGAGGTCCGCCCGTATGCGCCATGACTGGATTCTCGATGTCCTGCGGGATTTGCACGCTTATGCGGGTAAAAACGACCTGCCGCGCCTTGCCGAGGCGGCGCAGGACGCACTTGACGTTGCGCGTTCCGAGTTGGCGGAAGGGGCAGAGCGCGCTGGCCCCGTCCTGAGTGGCCCCGACCTGAATGGCCCCGACCCCAATGACCGCGACCCCAATGACCGCGACCTCAGTGACCCCGACCCGAACAGTCCCGATAAGGATTGGGGCGTCTCAGCACGGCGGAGGCGCCCGAACTGAGGCATCCCTTGCCGC
>Ga0105044_10000907_pt1 | contig 38253 bp, 28 predicted proteins | sample MAT01_FD_78092 | JGI IMG/M metagenome (GOLD analysis project Ga0105044, IMG submission 78092) | Freshwater microbial communities from Lake Fryxell liftoff mats and glacier meltwater in Antarctica - MAT-01 | ecosystem: Environmental > Aquatic > Freshwater > Ice > Liftoff microbial mat | place...
CCGGTGATATCGTGTACGCTCACCACAACGTCGCCACTCGTAGGTGTTGCAACCGTGATCACGGCATCGCTTGATGCAGGATTCGGTGCAATGCTCAGGGCTGTGGATGCATTGAATTCTTCGGAGGCAACATCGGTGGTTGTTACCGTTACCACTGCGGCCCTGCCCGCATCGTAGTACGTGCCACTTGCAGTGCTGCGGAGTTTGCAGCTTCGGACGAGATACGTGAGGTCGCCCTCGTTGCCTAACGAATCGATGTACTGCGTTGCAGTGATAGGCAACTTTGTTAAGAGCTTCGTGGTGTTTTTGCGAATGCGATACACCATGTAGCCTTCAGATCCGCCTGCAGGCGCAAGCCATGTGAGCTTGACCATGTTGGGGTACTGCGTTGTTGCACTTGCCTGTGCGGGCGCGGGAATCACCGACATTTGAGCACGTAACGTTGGGTCGCCCATGAGCGCAATGTGTACCATCTGATCTCCACTCGTCTGCATCGAGGCACCAGCCGACGTATAGTAGAGATGCGGGAAGTACGTTCCCACTCTGTTGATCTCGACAGTAGAGTTGAATTGCGATATCACGGTGCTGTAGCCAATGCACTCGCCCAACGCCATGTGATGCAGGTACCAGTGTGGACGTCCAGACCATGCACTCGTGAGCGCGCGAGGTGACGAGGCAAGTGGTGCTCGTAGAAAATTGTTCTTCGTGTTCCAATCACCGAAGTAGCTACCAAAGAGCATGGTGAATACGGCGTTCACAGGCTTCGTTGCAAAGTCTGTTGTGGTTCCTACACCACCAGCAGAAACATCTGTACCGCCCCCGCATCCATACGACCACAAATACGTTTGCGGTCCGCCCAGCGAGCCAAAGAAATCGCCGGCCTTCACACTTGTATCTCTGCCGAACACAGACATGTTTCGCCATCCGCTTGATGCGAATGCCTCGGGGTAACCACTCGCGCCAAAATTATCGTCCACAAATCCTCCGGCGCGCACGTTCCATGTATTCGTGCGGAAGTCGTGATCCTTCTTCAAGTATTGATTCAGAAGTTCAACCTCCGACATCGCGAATTCTGGCATGTCGAAAAAGTCTACCCGACCAACTGCAAGTTTGGGCGCAAACGCAATACCTGATGCATCGAATTTTCCGTCCTTCGGTACATTCACTTGCGCTGCACGCACGCCGGTCTTATTCACCGATACATCGCTATACGCTCCTTCGGGATCACCATAGATTACATCGGCGGGCCATGCACCCAAGTGGTCCGAATGTCCGTCCGGTGCGATCATCCCCGAATACGCAACGGCAACGTGTCCAAGTATGAACAACGTTTTCAGGTCTTGCGTTGGCTTGCGATATTCTTCACGAATGATGTCTCGCACTCGGCGCACAGCACCAGAATCGAACGACTCTGCACGTGGCGCATATCGTACAGAAAAAGTCCACCCTTCCGCCTCAAGGTCTGTTCGTAAGGTGGCAAGGCCAGAGGCAAGTGATATTGCAAGTGTTGTATCAACAAGCACCAACACCCTACCCCGATCAACACTCGGTACCTTGATCCCCGAATACAGGAAACCGGTTGCGTCGTACACTTTGTAGATGGGTTGCTTTGTAGTTGTGTCTATACCCACTTGCTGAATGCAGTGCTTCGCGATACGATACTCGTACCCAGTGCCAACGATCACATTTTCGTCGGCGAAAAACTGGGCCGTGGAATCCAATGACGCTATTGATGCTGTAGGGAATGCCTGATCCGTTTTGAACTTTCTCCAGATCTGATACGATTTCGCATAATCGTCTCGATTCCACCGAATGGTGATCGACGGCTTGGGAGACTCGCTCACGGTGGCAGATGCCATCACGGCAAGATCTCGCGAGGCCTGGGCACCGGCGGCAAGAGAAGAGATCACGCTGACGAGAATGAGGAGGTAAAAACGGGGCATTGTTGATTCCTTTTGATTTGACGTACGAAAAAATACACCGAAACCGCTCATTTCGTAACTTCTGAGGCTGTCGGCGAATATTGCCGTACCATCAAGTTGGACGCTCATGACCATACGTTACGCTCGCCTCGCGGCCTTGCTCCTTTCCGCCCTAACCACGGCCCTAACCACGGCCCTGACCCTTTCTGCCCAATTCCCCGCCGGATGCGATGCCGGGGCAAAGAAAACGTGTATCGGAAACGCCTTGTACTCGCAAGTCACCGATGGACGTGGCGCGCAATACGTCGACGTAGAAGCGCAGCCAATCAAGGATCGTCAGCAAGCACTGACCTTTGAGATGTGGATGAAGGCGGAACGGCAGCAGGGAAGTAGAGTGTATTTGGGTGGACTGTGGGGTCCGGCCGACGATAACAACGACGTCTTCGTACTCTATATCGACGTGAACAACGACCTCGTCTTTGAGGTGAGCGGAGATGGCACGAAGCTTGGCACCGCAGATAACACCATCGTGCGCGTTCCGAATGGTGTGTCGTATGGACAGTGGCAACATGTGGCCGCATTGTTCGATGGTGCTTCGCAAACAGCATCCATCTATATCGATGGCGTCTTGGCAGGTGGACCCGTTCGTAACAACACCTATCCTGCACAGTACTTGCGTCCTCTAGAGCGCAAAGACCTGCCCATGCAAGTGGGCTCGTGCAATGCCTTGTCGAACGACATAGGAAAGAATCGCACGTTCAAAGGCTATATGGACGAAGTGATCGTGTGGGAGCGCGCCCTCTCACCGAGCGAGATTCAGTGTTGGAAGAATCGCTCGTTGAACGGCAATGAGAATGGCATTCGCATGTACTGGCGATGCAATGAAGACGTGAATAATAATGTGTCGCCGCTGTGCGATGCCACTGGTAATAACTTTCGAGGACTGCTGCGTTCCGGGATCACGAATCAGCGATCTGATCGTGCTCCATCACGTCCTGTGAAAATTGCGCCCGCGGTGATCGTGGACTCACTCCAATGCGTGAACACGGCAACGTGGACGCTCATGCTCACAGATACAGGAGTGTGCGGAAGCAGCTATACCATTCGCATGCGTGGTATCGATGCGAACAGATTTACGGTCACGCCAACTGGAACTGTTACGGCGGCACCCAATCAACCCGTCACGATAACGGTGGTGTACAACGGTACAAATACAGGTGCGTTTCAAGACACGCTGGATATCAATCCGGCAGACCGATGCGGTCCCACTATTCGAGTGCCATTCAAACTCGTGCGCAACACAGAGCTGTCCTACAATCGCAACAACATTCCCTACGACACACTGTATGTAGGATGTAAAGAGACGAACTCGATGGACAGTACCATTCGCATCTGCAACAACACACGCAGACTTGGAAGTCCACGAACGGTGACGATCTCGAAACTGTACAACGTCTTCCCTAAACGGTTCTCCGTGATTGGCGTTTCCTTACCCATAGTACTTGCACCAGACTCCTGCATAACCGTGACGATTCGGAGCCATGTGCAAGACACATCGGGTGACTATCTCGACACGCTTCGTGTTGAGTCTGATGATCGATGCAATCCCATTCTCTACGTGGCGCTCAAAAGTCGCACCCAAGAGGTGATTTCAATACGCAACTCCTCTGGAACGAAGCGTATCGATCTGATGAACTTCGAACCTACCTGTCCGGGAGGCATCAGCGGTCCACAGTACTATGTGTGGAAGAACCTTTCTACTGCGCCCGTGACGATTGATTCCATTGGCGTTCCACCAGACTTCACGCATTACCGGATCACCCTTCCCAACGTGCTGCAACCGAACACGGGATATCAGCCGATTGCCATTCGCTTCCGTCCGCGCAGTCCCGGCAACGTCACAGACTCCGTGGTGATCCGTGCAAAGATCCAAGGTTGCACGATCGAGAAGGTGATCAAGGTAACAGGGAGGGGACGAGATAACCGTGTGCAGTGGAGCATTCAGAGTCTCGACTTTGGTGTTGTTACCGTTGGTCAACAAAGAAACCTGAATGTGACGGCGTATAATCGAAGCGTCGATACCCTTCGTGTGAGTTTGTATGTAGAGCGCGGAGAAGCGTTCGCACTTCTTGCTGGTACATCGCGCACGATCCTTCCAAATGATAGCGTGGTGATTCCACTCACATTCCGTCCGACGGACTCGCTGAACTACGTGGACAAGCTCTGCCTCTACGAGTTGAACTGTTTCGTAGTAGACTGCATCGAACTCAAGGGCAAGGGGAACCTCGACATCTTCCGGTTTAGTCCACTCGTGATGGAGCTGGAGAATGTTGTGGCCTGCCGAGACGCCTTTGATTCGGTCTACATCGTCAACATCACGCCCAATCCGCAAACGATCACCAACGTGATGTTCATCGATCAAAGTGGTGGCCGCCTTACCGCCGTAGAGCCTCCCATGCCGTGGTCGACGTTTACGATTCCGGCTCGTGATTCATTGAAGTTCAAATTCAATTACCGACCGAACGATCTCACGCGCGACCGAGCGGACCGGGGATTCATTCGCTACAAGTCCCCGTCAACCATCGATTGGCAGGTACAACTCATTGCAACGAGTGCCACTCCAAAGATCTTCGTAACGCAGCTCAGTGCATTCGGCACACTCGAAGTGGGAGACAAGAAACAGATGATCGTGGTGATGGAGAACACATCTACGTTGCCCGTGCTACTCGACACGATCCTGATCGACCCGGGCTTCACCATCATCAGTCAGTCAAAGCCAACACCAATCCTCTTGAATCCGCGTGATTCACTATCGCTGATCGTCGAGTTTGCTCCCACCGCATCACAGTCCTACTCAGGCAACGTCACGGCCGTGAGCAACTCGCCGTGTAAGATCACATCGATGGGTTCGCTCACAGGAAGAGGCGTGATCATAGAGCTCGAGAATGCACTGAGCCTGATCAACTTCGGATACATTCGTCCGTGTGAATGCACAGAGCGGATGTTGCCGTTGCTCAACGCTTCGCTCGTGTATCCGATGACCGTTGATTCTATTTGGATCGACTCTGCGGCCACGCCTGGTGGAACGCCGCTCTTCTATACGTGGACGTCGAAGTTCTCACCAACGGCAACGCTTCCCTATGCCATTCCGCCGAATTCGCGAGATACCGTGATCCTGAAATTCTGTCCGCGCACGCCAGCCGAAGACAGATACATCGATTGCCGAGCCATGATGCACGTGAAGGCCCAGGGCAGTGGATGGGCGAAAGAGACGCAGACGTTCCTGGCTGGGAAGCGATCGATATCGTACAAACCAACGCCCGTGGTGACGGGCTTCCCGCCTACAGCCGTGGACACACTGAGTCCCGCACAAGTGGTGAAGATCAAAATCCCCGATGTATTCACGAATCCGGCGCAAGATCAGATCGTGATCGACTCAGTCACCTTCGAACCCAACGAGCGTGTCTTCGAAGTGATCTCTCCACCAACAAGGCCATTCCCCATCGTTATCAATCCGGGTGATTCAGCGATGATCACCGTCAAGATCCGTCCGCGCGCGCCACGTCTGTACAAGGCCCGTATGGTGCTGCATGTGAGCAGTCCTTGTGCAGACAAAGACACAACGGTGCTGGTAACAGGGTCGGGATATGCCCGCACGTTTGGTTTGAACTTTGCCTTCGATCCAAAACGAGTGGCGCCGGACACGTTGGCCTTTATTTCGTGTGATACGCTCATTGTTCCGGTTTACGCAACGCGAACAATCCAAGCAAGCGTTGTGGACATCATGTTCCGATTTGGGTACGACACAACCCAATTGCGTTTGTTGGATATCTCTTCTACGGTGTTGAGCAGAACGTGTACGTCGTACTCGGGCGACATCACCTACACTCCGGCACTATCGGATTCTGCCTCTCCGTACGGTGGTACCGACGTGCTCTGTAAGAACTTCTGTCGCGTTGATTCTCTTGAACCATTCGTCGTTGCACGCTTCGTAACGGTTGCGAACAACCGCGTGAACAGCAAGATCACGGTAGACAGTATCAACTTCGATACGGAAGATGTGTTGTTGTACAGAAACATCGCCGGCAGCGACGAGGCAACGGTCCTAGCCTTGAAGTCAGAACTCGAGTTCCGATCGAACGTCCAGTTTGATAGTGTTCGCATTCTTGAATGTGTAGATCGCACGGTGAACATCTACAACATTGGCGACGTGAAGCACACGGTAGACGATCTGTTGGACCTATCGCGGTTCGTGACGATCGTTTCCACCGTGCCACCTCTTGGAGATACCGTGGCACCGGGAGATTCCGTTGTGGCAACACTTCGATTCTGTCCGCGCGCCGACAGCTCGTTCGATTCATCGTTCTATGCCGTGAGTATGAGTCCGTGCGAAACGCGCGACACCACGAAGATCGCCGGCGTTGGCTACGCGCCCGACTTCGCCGTGAACTTTGCTGCCATGCGTACGTTCTGGGTCCCCGATTCATTGGGCGGCACCATCGGCGATACGATTGCCGTTCCGATTATGGTAGAGAGAGATTTCCAGGCGGTGTATGGAGGAACAACGTATTGGCTGAACGGATTGAATTTCGACGTCGATCTTCAGTACGTGCCCCGCTCGTTGAAGTATCTCTCGCTCGTCAATCCGGTTGAGCCTGGCATGACGGTTACTCAAGTAAACGACACACTCAAGATTCAAGTACGCGGCGCCGATACCGTGCAGAAGGGACGTCTTGTAGACGTGCGCTTCCTTGTGACGGTACCGGAGTTCTCGCGAACAGATCTGAACGTTACTGCATCGAGTTTCTCTACGGATTCGCTCATGTTCCTAACGGTGTTGCCGCAAGGACTCACTACGCCGTTTATCACGGCAGGGAAGTGCGATCTGACGGTAGTGCAATTCTCTACCGTTGGGACGCCACGCATGAGCGTTCTCCCGAATCCGATGAACGATGCTGGTACGCTTGTCTTCCGCATGCAAGAAACGGTTCCGGTGACAGCCGCCATCTACGATGGAAATGGCATGCTTGTACGCTTACTGTTGGATGGCTCCACAACGCTTCGTGGCGGAGAGTATGTTGTACGATTCGAGACGTCGGAATTGCCAAGCGGCTCGTACCACGTTCGACTGATCGCCGGTGTCTATGCCGAAACAAAGTCACTCATCATTGTGAAGTAAGTGCAGCACACCGCAGACGTTGTTGTGATTGGCGGTGGAGCTGCAGGTCTGATGTGCGCTGCTGTGGCCGCGCGCACGGGGAAGAGCGTTGTGGTGGTGGAACACAACAACGCCGTGGGGAAAAAGATCCGCATTAGTGGAGGAGGTCGTTGCAACTTCACGAACAGAGAAGTGACGTGCAAGAACTTCCTGTCGGCCAATCCCCACTTCAGTCGATCTGCACTTGCTCGATACACGCCACTAGACTTCATCGCCTTGATCGATGCCTACGGCATTGCGTGGCACGAGAAAACGCTCGGACAGTTGTTCTGCGATGGATCTGCGCAACAAGTCATTGATATGCTGCAGAAGGAGTGTTCGCATGCAAACGTTCGAACGATCCTCCATGCGAATTGCTCGAGTGTTAGCAAGTCCGAGGTGTTTACCACCCAAACATCTGTCGGCCCCATCACGTCACACGCCGTGGTCGTCGCATCAGGCGGACTCTCCATTCCATCGCTCGGTGCTTCAGACCTTGGCTATCGCATCGCATCACATTTTGGCGTGCCCATGCTCACTCCAGAGCCCGCACTCGTGCCGCTTTCCTTTGACGAGTCTACCGTGCAACAGTATCGCGCACTCAGCGGTGTGAGTGTTGATGCTGTTGCAGAAGCACAGGGCGTGGCGTTCCGAGAGAACGTGCTCTTTACACATCGAGGGTTGAGCGGACCTGCCATTCTTCAGATCTCTTCCTACTTGCAGCACGGCGAAGCATTCACACTTGATGTACTGCCCGACGATACGTGGCAAACATTGTTTCCGGACTATCAGCGAGACCGACGTAGCATTGCGACCGTTATCGGTTACCGACTCACGAAGCGCTTCGCACAGGTATGGCCAGATGAAAGATTCTCTGGCATCGTCAACGAAACACCACGCGCAGTACTTGAAGAAATCATACGACAACTGCAATCGTGGACGATCTTGCCATCGGGCACAGAAGGGTTTGCGAAGGCAGAAGTGACGCGAGGCGGCGTGGACACGCGCGCACTGTCGAGCAAGACCATGGAGGCAAGTACGGTACCCGGACTCTACTTTATTGGCGAGGTTGTTGACGTAACAGGATGGCTCGGAGGATATAATTTTCAGTGGGCATGGTCGAGTGCCGTTGCCGCCGGAACCGCACTACAACAGGCCTGAGCGACGTATCCGTCGCTCCACCGTACGGTCTATCGCACGCAAGATCTCCGAGCGCATGTTGTCGAGATCCTCGCGCGTCCACTCCAACACATGGATCCACGATGCATCTGCATTCGAAGCATATCGCGTGAAGAGAATCTTCCCGGTTACTCGCTGTAGTTCGGGATTCGCTTGAAAACACATCCATGCATACGCACAAAGCTGCGACCGATAGGCATGAGCCGCAGCCTCGCGATCCGCTGCCGTTGCAACAGACGTGGTCTTCCAATCCCACACCTCCACCGAAGACGCACTCGTGTGCAGTAGCACATCCATCGTGCCCAATACCACCGTTCCATCGATCTCTGATGCGATGGTCTGTTCATACGATGCCTCGCTCAGCGCATGAGCATGGTCTCGCACATGCGCAGCTGCAAGAACACGGCGCACCTCTTGCTCTGCATGCAGACCGAGCTCGGCCTGTATCAACGGATCGACCCGAAGTACTCGAAACGTTTCTTCAATATCGAGATGTGCTGCACTGCGCGGCACGGTGCGCTGAAGAAACGTATGAACGATCGTTCCAAACGTCGTACCGCGGTCTGCATCTCCAGCATCCGATGCATGATCTTCCAGCGCCCGCTGGTCGAGCAGATCGGTAACGTAGATGATGTCTACACCCGGACGTGCATCGATGGGCGCATCGAGCGATATCACGTCAGATGCTGTGGTTGCGGTAACGTGATAGGTCTGCAGTTCGTCCGTATCGTACCAAGGTAGAATCGATCCCATAATCCGCTCTGTCGGTGGCTCGATATGAAGACGCACTTCTTGCTCTTCAAGCATGTGCATCAAGAGTGCGCCAATGCCGTTCGAGGTGCCTACACCAGTCTTTGTGAGTGTGTAGGGCAAACTCACGATGCAGTGATCCTTTGCGCGCGTAAGGCCAACATAGAGAAGACGCTTGTCCTCTGCTTCGCCCTTCTCATCGTCGATGATGCTGTTCATCGAGTGTACGGCGTTTGGTAATCGTTCGAATGCCGTAAGAGGCGATGTTGGAGCAAAATCAAACTTCGGTAACGAGAGCGTAAGGCCAAGCTGATCAGTCCACAAATCGGTGCTGCCCATTCCTCCTTTATTGTTGATCCCTGCAAGGATCACAACGGGAAACTCCAGACCTTTGGCCGCATGGAGCGTCATGATCTGCACGGCAGATGCATCTGCTTCAAACGAACCTTCCGCTTCGCGATCGGCAGTGGCTGGTACAGAGATGGCGGCAATCATATCGCGCAACGTTGGCATGCCGCGTGCGTCTTCGTCTCGAAGAATATCAATCACCTTCTCTACGTTCGTGATGATTTGTTCACAACGTGGATCAGTAGCAACAGTCGCATACCATGCCGCTTCTGCGAGGGCACGCCGTAGGAAGATAGACGGTTGAAGAACGTGCACGTCCTCGATACATCGGGCGAGCAATGTTCGCGTAGCACCAACTTCAACGCCACTCCACAACGAGCCATTCGATCGTTGTCTTGCCTTCAAGATGTCTGCATCTGTCCAACAACAAAGCGGAGAGCGAAGGAGGGTGGCAAGGGCAAGGTCGTCGGACGGATCTGACGAGAACGTAAGGAGTGCGCGAACGTCTGCCACTTCTGGACGTGAAAAGAATGCACGTCCACCATGCACTTGGAAGGGAACGCCCGCTTCACGAAGTGCCTTGCCGAGGTCGTCAAAGAACGACGCGGTACGGGTGAGGATGGCGATATCGCCCGGACTTGCAACGATGTCTTTTACGTTGCCATTCAAGATCTTGCAGATCATGTTGCTGACGTGTGCCGCCTCGCCCATGTGCTTCGACGTTGTGCGGTTGGTGAACAGCATGTGCATAGAACCAAGGCTGTTAGTGCCCAACATATCTCTACCCGCGATAAGCGGCTCATAGGCCACGTCAAAATCTGACTGACGTGTAAAGCAGGCCTCGCAAATCCGATTCACGGCCGTTGCAAGTGGAGGTGCCATTCTGAAAGAATGGCGCAAGATGATTCTTCCGGAGGGCAGACCCTTGCGTGCATTGGCCACGTCGATCTCGTCACATGCCCTATCGAAGATTCGAACGTCGGCATCTCGGAAGCCATAGATGCTTTGCTTTGCGTCGCCCACCAAGAACAGGTTGGGAACGTGCTCGTCAACACGCGTAGGGTCGAGATCGGGCACAAGCAAACGCACCACTTCATACTGCAGCGGATTCGTGTCTTGAAACTCATCGATCATCAGAAAGTGAATGTTCTTTCGAACATCGGCAGACACACTTGGATTCAACAGCAGATCGCGTGCTCGCACCATCATGTCGTCAAAGTCCATGCCGCCTCGCTCCCTTTTCGATGCCTCATAGTACGTGGCCGCGAGCTCGGACATTTCTAGGAGCGTCTGAGCAAAGTGCAGTTGTAGTTCGTCGTTGTCATTGGATGTGAAGGAGGCGAATTGGCGAAGCCGCTTGATTGATGCGCCAGACGGGAGGGCGCGGAGTTGTTGACACCACGTTGGCTTCTTCTTCGGTTGCCCATCTAGCTTGTAGGCAACGTTCAGGACGTCGAATGCCGACTGTGCCAGTGCCGGGGCATCGTGAAGGAGCGCTGTGTGGAGCTGGGCGCGCAGACCAGTGATAGCGACAACGTAGTCTCGTGCTTTTTTCTCGGATTCGTCGTGCAGCATTTGAACGGCCATGGTGGCAGCCGCGTTCACACAACTCTGTGTGTATTCGAGGATCATCGACCGCACAATGTTGAGACGTTGCTCGGCAAGGTTGGTGATCGACGGAGCTTGATCGAACCACGCGCGCAGAGCAGAACGACGTTCCGACGTAGTAGTCAAGCGTTGCACGATGCTTTCAATAGTGTCGATGGAAAGTTCATCAAACAATTGAAGGGCGCGGACCTTTCGCAAAGGGTCGTTATGAAGCCATGAACGAATTGCTTTGCTCACCGCATCTCGCTTCAGCGCGTATGCTTCGCGTTCAGGAATGTCTCTCACATCCGTATCGATGCCTGCTTCGTCTGCATACCGACGTAAGATCGAAGCGCAAAACGAGTGGATCGTACTGATACGTGCAGAGCCGATGGTTCGCGTAAGCTCCGTGAGCCTTGCCACATCTGAGCCTTCACGCTTTCTTCGAACGAGCTCCTCACGAACCTTGCGACGCATCTCGGCCGCAGCTTTGGTGGTGAACGTAATGGCGACGACGTGACGTAGATCGGTGTTCTTATCGAGGAGGATGCTAATAAAGCGTTGCGTAAGCACACTCGTCTTGCCGGAGCCGGCATTGGCCGTTACAGCCAAATGACGATCAAGTGCGAGGGCTGCTTGTTGTTCAGAGGTGAACTGCATCGGCGTCTGCATTCGTAGGCATGATGATGCAGGTGCTCCATAGATCAGGATCGCAGATCGAGGCAGCCACCCGATTCAATTCTTCTAGTCTGACGGCATCGATGAAGGACAACACTTTGTAGGGATCTTCTGGCTCGCCGTCTTCCAACATGCCTTTGCCGAGCATGGTCATGCGTTGTGTGAGCGATTCGAGCGACATGATCTTACTGGCTCGTAGTTGTTCCTTGGCACGTGCAAGTTCGGCCTTCGTAACACCTACGTCACGAAGAGAGAGCAGCTCGCGTGCCACCATGTCTTGTGCCTTCTGCAGTTTGCGTTCCTCAACTCCAAGGTAAATGGCAAACACACCGCAGTCTCCAAACAACTGTAATTGCGAATACACGGAATACGCAAGACCCTTCGATTCACGTAGGCGTACGTTAAGGCGCGACGTCATTCCGTCGCCCAAAATCACATTCAAGATCTGCAACGCCCAACGGTCCGGCGCCTGATGTCCCTGCGTGCGCACATGCCACAATGCATGCGCTTGTTGTGTGCTTCGGTGAACCGTCATCGTTGACGGCTCCACGGATGGTGGTGTGGTGCGCTTGTAGCGAGAACTATTGCGTTGAATACCTCCGAACAACTCTACAACCAAGGCTGTGAATGCCTCGGGGTCTACGTTGCCGGAAACACAGATCGTGATAGCACCTGCGTGATAGTGTTTGCGATGGAATGCGCGCACATGATCTGCAGAGATCTTTGAGACTGATTCTAACGAGCCAACGATGGGCACGCCAAGAACGTGCTTCCCAAACTGTTGCTGTTCGCCAATATCGAAAATCAGTTCCTCGGGTTCGTCTTCGTACGATTTGATCTCTTCGGAAATGATCGTTCGTTCTTTTTCAACGTCGCGGTCCTTGAACATCGGATTTAAGACCACGTCGGCCAGCGTACGAAACACTTGCGGCAAATGCCTGCTGAGCGTGCGGACGTAGTAGCACGTTTCTTCCTTGGTGGTATAGGCATTGGCATACGCCCCCACGTTCTCGAACTCACGGGCGATGCGTTGGGTTGTGCGGTTGGCAGTAGCACGGAACGACGTGTGCTCTACAAAATGGGCGACGCCGGCCTCGTTGCGGCGCTCATCACGCGTTCCGGCGCTAATCCAGACGCCCACCGCGCAGGATTCCACAGACGGGACAACGTCGCAGATAACGGCTATACCGTTGGAGAGGTGGGTGACGACGGGGGAGAAAATCGATCGCGAAGCTGTCATAAGCGACAATATACGCGCCAACCGTTAGAAGGAAAGGTTGCTGGTCACACTTCCTTGTGGCATTTTGGTGGTATAACCGAGGGACCGCATGAAACCGCTCTGGCGAAGACTGTTCACGTTCGACGATCTCATGGTCACACTGGGGGTATGCGTAGCTGTGGCCACGCTCTTCTTCCTCCCTCAAAACCTTTCGTTTTTAAGTCCGGTGGCGCAGGCCTTGGGCGACCTAGATCTCACGGACATGGTGTTCACCGAGTTCCGCGACGATTCTCACACGTTTTTCGATTCCAATATCGTGATCGTCAACATCGGCAGACTTTCACGCGAAGAGATCGCGCAAGAACTCCGCAACATCTCGAAGTATCATCCCAAGGCCATCGGCATCGATGTATTCTTCCGCAAGCCCAAGGATCCAACGGGAGACTCGCTCCTAGCAGACGCGTTCCGTCAGGTGGGGAGCGTTGTACTTGTGAGTAAAGTGTCGTACAAAACAGAAGAAGCACAAGATGCAGACCGAGCAGAGCAGGACTTCGATACCCTCGAACTCAGCAATCCGATGTTCGCCTCCGTCACAAAGCATGGATTTGCGAATCTTGTGGTGGATCAGCAAGCGGCATTTATGACATGTCGCGAAGTAAGCTTTACAGAAACGTATAAAGGCGGCAAGGAGGAGTCGTTCCCGATCGTAATGGCCGGCCTTGTGAATGAGACTGCCAAGCAGAACGCACTACGTCGGCAGAACGCAACAGAGGTGGTGAATTACCGAGGGAATCTTTCGTCGTTCTACACCGTAGATGTCGATCTTGCCATGGACAGCACTGCTGACCTTTCCTTTCTGAAGAACAAAATCGTGTTGATGGGCTATCTGGGATCGTCGTTTGCCGAGCGCTCACTCGAAGACGCGTTGTTTACGCCGCTGAATCCACAATACGTTGGGAGAAGTTATCCGGACATGTATGGTATTGTTGTCCACGCCAATGTTCTGTCGATGATTCTGCGAGGGGACTATATCAACAAGATGAGCCTTCCAACGGGCATTGTGATTGGTCTTCTCCTATTGATGGTGAACGTGATGATTTTCTCGTTTGTGTTTACGCACATCGAGAACTGGTACGACACGATTGCCTTGATCTTGCAAGTGGGACAGTCGGTCTTGATCTTCTACCTCTTGGTAACCGCATTTGCCACCTACAACTACAAGCTGTATTTGACTCCATCGCTGTTCGGCGTTGCCCTTGTTGGCACGGTTCACGATCTGTATCGTGATTCGATCAAGAAAATCTTTCTGAGCGCGCGCGACAAATTCTCTCAACGATTCACAACGAAGAAGAGGACAACATGAGATCTGTGACACTACTCCTTCTTGTCGGAGTCCTTGCCTCCTTTACCGCCTTTGCACAGAATTCCGTAAAGGTAATTGCCGTACGCGGATCGGCGGCGTCAACACGCGGCTCGAAACTCACCATTGGCACCGTCCTCGCACTCGCAGACAAGATCACGGTTGGAAGCGATGGCTATGTGGGCTTGGTGCACAGCAACGGTCGCACCCTTGAGCTCCGAAAGGCCGGCACGTATGGTGTGAAGGATCTCGACAAGATGGCCACCAAGAAAAGTGGAAGTGTGAATTCAAAGTTTGCCTCGTATGTGGTGAATGAGCTCACGGCAACGCAAGAGCCGATTGCGTTTCGCGATAAGCACCGTGCAAACATGCGCGTTACGGGTGCTGTCGAGCGTGCAGCGGGTGATGAAGTGAGTGCGGTGGATACGCTCGCGAAGGCCGTTGGTGGTTTTGGTGATGCCCAGCGTTTGGCCGTTGTAGCCTATAACAGTGTGTCGTCGAGTTCAACGATCATGGTCGTGATGCCACGCACGACGCGCCTCTTGCGCGACACAGTGCAATTCTCATGGCATCGAGATCCTACAACCGTGGAGTATCGCGTGCGCATCACCGGACGAACAGATCAAACGGTGTTCGAGCGTGTGACGCGAGATACGTTCATGGTGCTCGCCATGAGCCAGATTGGTGTTGCAGACGGGCAGTTGCATCTGTGGCGTGTAGAGAGCGCATCGGACAACGGCCTCCGCTCAGATGACTACGGACTGTTCCGTCTTGTGGGAACGGAGCGTGCATCAACCGAAGAAGTACTCAACGACGTGGCATCAGATCTTGTGGAGCCGGAATCGGCCGTGAGTTCTCTTATTATGGCCACGGCATGCGAAGATCAGGGTCTGGTGTACGACGCCTACAGATCGTTTGCAGCGGCCATCAAGGCAAGTCCGTCGGTTCAGAATTACAAGCGCATGTTCGCAGAATTTTTGCGGCGCCAGGGATTGAATGCAGAAGCATATGAGGTGTATCAATGACAGACATGCAATTGTGGCTTGTTGCCGCCATCATCCTTTTCATTCTTGAAGTGATCACGCCTGGTTTTGTTCTGGCGAACTTCGGTGTTGCGTGTCTTGCCGCTGCGATTGCTGCGTGGTTTGGCGGATCTCTCACCATACAAGTGGTGGTATTCGTTACCGCCTGCCTTGCCTCCTTCGTAGCACTTCGACCTCTCCTTCGCAGAACCTTAGAGCGTGGAACGAAGCAAACGCGCACAAATGTAGATGCGCTCACGGGACGAATGGGGCGCGTGACCGACGCCATCCCACAGGCTCCGGAAGTGGGTCGTGTACAAATCGATGGCGATAACTGGCGAGCGATGTCGGTGCATGGAGGTCCAATTCTTGCTGGCTGCACCGTTCGGATCATTCGTGTTGATTCTACCACTGTGATCGTTGAACAGATTTCATAATTCGGAGGAACCATGGAATACATTCTCATTCTTCTTGTTGTTTTTGTGCTCGTGATCTTGCTGAAGGGCATTCGCGTGATCCAGCAAGCAGAGACGATGATCATCGAGCGACTTGGTCGCTATCACCGCACACTCGGAAGCGGTATCACGGTGATCATACCGTTCATCGATAAGCCCCGCTCGATGGAGTGGCGCTACGTGAAGACCGATCCATCCGGAAAGCACGTCTACGTCTCGCTACGCACGCCGCGCATCGATTTGCGAGAAAGCGTGTACGACTTCCCACGTCAGAACGTGATCACGGCCGACAACGTTTCCATCGAGATCAACGCGCTGTTGTACTTCCAGCTTGTAGATCCAATGAAGGCCATGTACGAGATCGCGAATTTACCGGACGCTATTCAAAAGCTCACGCAAACAACGTTGCGAAATGTGATTGGTGAACTCGCTCTTGACGAAACGCTTACGTCGCGCGATACGATCAACACAAAGTTGCGCTTGATCTTGGATGAAGCCGCGCATAAGTGGGGCGTGAAGGTGAATCGCGTGGAGTTGCAAGACCTGATACCACCGCGTGATATTCAAGAGGCCATGGAAAAGCAGATGCGTGCGGAGCGCGACCGTCGTGCAGCCATTCTTACAGCCGAGGCGAGCAAGCGCAGTGCCATTCTTGAGTCGGAGGGTTCGCGCGAAAGTTCTGTGAACAAGGCAGAGGGTGACAAGCGTTCACAGGTGCTCCGCGCAGAAGGTGAAGCCGAAGCACGTGTTCGCGTTGCTACAGCCGAAGCAGAAGCCATCAAAGTGATCTCGTCTGCCGTAGCGCAAGGCAAGGGCGACCCTGTACAATACCTTGTGGCGATTCGCTATATCGAAGCGATGAAGGAAATGGCAGCGAACGGACAGAAGGTGGTCTTCATGCCGTACGAAGCGAGCGGCGTTATGGGCTCACTTGGTGCCATCAAGCAAATGTTCGGCGAGAAGGACTAACCCTGCCGCCGCTGATGTTGAAAACAGTAGCCGCTTGGATCTGTGGTCCGGCGGCTACATCTTTTTCCAGCGGCCGTTGTGGCTTTGCACCGACGGGCCTCGGTGGTTTGCGGCATGGGAAGGGCTTCAGGAGCCGGTGTTGTGGTTGGGAGTGATGCGGTGCGAATATCTGTCACAGGATGTAGCTCCCACGCCGTTCCACGCCATACGTGTGTGTTGCCGCTTTGCGCAGATTCGTCTTCGTGCATAGCATCGAAGAAGGCATAGCCGGTAACCGTCACCCATCTTCCAAGGAAGGCATCGCGCAGCGCACGCTGCGACCAATCGATGCCACGCTTGCGCATCTTCTCTCGAAACCGCGGAGTTATCTCTACCACAAGGATCTTCGTTTTATCTAGCGAGTCCATCGGGTTCAGCACAAGCTCGATGTGTGTGTCGCGATACCACTGATCCTTCTCTTTGCAATTACACGTCTCGACCGAACCAATCTTCACCTCTTCACAATACGCTGTGATGCGGCCCACATCTCCCTCTTGAAATGTCGTGGGCGCATCTCCCGCCTTCATCATTGCTGTAAACGTGATGCTGGAGTTGATTGCCGTTGTATCTGCTTCGTCTGCACGGTTCTTTTTCTTGTTCAGTTCCTTTGCACGCGTTTGCTTGGCATTGCCCTCTGGCGGACATCCATGATACGTGCGCTGTGCCTGCAGTGGCGAGAAGCCAATGAGGAAGGCGGCAAGGAGGAAAAGAAATCTCTGCATGGCAGACTCCGAGTGAGTACTACGAATTGGAAGAAGCAACTACCGACCACGAGATCTCTCTGCCTGCCCACATCGGAACAACTGTTCCATACCGCTGCGGAATCGTCATCGGTGTGCGTTCGAGTTCGACGGCCTTTGCCGGAGGTGTGATTCGGTAGATGCGCTGGGCGTTGTCGGAAACGAAGGCTTGTAATTTGTCGAGTGCTCCATGCTGATCAAACAACTCTGCCAGAAGAGGCAAGAGAATTGGGGCAGTGAATACACCGGCCGCGCAGCCGGGGCTTTCTTTTTTGTCAACCGGATGCGGCGCGGAATCACTTCCGAGCATGAGCTTCGGGTGCGCTGCCAGAGCCGCTTCGAGTAAGGCAAGCCGATCTTCCGGACGTTTTGCAATGGGCTTACAGAAGAGATGCGGATTCATAAGTCCGCCCACAATATCGTCGAGCGTGATCACCAAGTGATGCAACGTGGCCGTTGCGAAGAGATTCTCGAATTCGTCCAGCAAGCGTACAGATTCAGCCGTGGTGATGTGCTCCATGGTGATCCGAAGGCGGGGATACTTTACGGCGAGATACCGATAGATCTCGCAGAATTCTCGTTCCCGGTCCATCACAAAGCCATGCGTTTCTCCGTGCACGAGCAACGGGATGTCGAGCTCCTGCATCATGGAATACATGTGGTCCATGGCGGTGATCTCTTGCACACCTGCATCGCTGTTGGTTGTAGCGCCTGCGGGATAGAGTTTGATTCCAAGAATGTGAGGCTTTGCAGCAAGAAGTTCTGTTTCAGAGTAATCCCTGAAAAACAACGTCATGTAGGGCTCAAACACATGTGGTGACACGGCCTTGCGCACTTCTTCGGTGTACCAAAGCAGTCGGTCGACAGTATCTACTTGTGGGACGAGATTCGGCATGATCACACCACCGGCAAAATGTTCCGCACTGAGCGGCGCCACAAGACGAAGCATATCGTCTTGACGGAAATGCAAGTGCATGTCGAGAGGAGAATGGAGCGTGATCTTCATCGCGTGGCTTCCGGATACGGAGGAACATCGTCGAGTCTGCGCATAGAACCGTCGTCGTCTATCGCAGCAACAACGGCTGAACGTCCATTCGTGAGAATGATAGTGGGTGCTCGAAGGGTGAGATTATACCAAGCAGATTGCCGGAGCGTTTCTTCGGTGATCGTGACGGACGGTGCCTTGCACTCCACAAGGAGAAATGGCTTCATGTGTTCGTCCATCCACACAATGTCGTACCGCTGCAATGTGCCGCGAACCACGCGCTCAACCGAACATCTGCCAATGGGATAGTGTTTGTGATTGACGAGCCAATGAATGCAGTGCTGACGTACCCACTCTTCCGGCGTAAGAGCCACCTGCTGTTTTCGCACATCGTCGTACATGCGAACAACACCATCTCGCGTAGAGATCTTGGTCTCGAACGACGGAAATATCAAGGCTGGAAGGACAAGGGGCTTCGTTGAGTCGGCGGGCGTCATACGTGGAAACTACGCATATCGCGAACCTTCACCGTGAACATGTAGACGATGAAGATCAAGGCCACGGCATTTGCCCAGATGATGCTCACGTCCACTTTCAGAAGTCCGTAGGTAAGCCACAGGCAGGCGCCTGTGAGCATGAGCGACAGCATTCCGATGGAGATCTGATCTACTTTGCCGGTGGTCCAAACTTTCATGGCCTGCGGTAAGAGTGCGAACGTAGAACAACAGCCGGCGGCGAGACCGAGAATGGTGAGTCCTTCCATTACTCAGCTCGCATACGCTCGTATGCCTCCATGATCACATCCGGATAGTTGGAAACCACTGCTCGTGCGCCGAGTGTAAGCACTTTGCGCAGATCTTCGATGGTATTCACGGTATACACTCCAACAGGAATCAAGTGTGCGATTGCATCGGCCATACGTGCTTGGGTGAGCTCGTGGATCGAGCATCCAAATCCATCGGCTTGGCACGAGAACACCACGTTGGACGGTAGACGATTGTCGTGCGGGACGTTCAGCGCAACGCTATGCAAGGAAGGGTCGACGTTCTTGACCATGCGCAACGCGTTATGATCGAACGACGAAAACACCATGTGTTGTTGATAATCAAATCGCTTGATGGTTGCCACGAGGTCCGCAATATCTGCGAGTGCTGTGTGTTGATCTGTGATCGGCTTCAATTCAATGTTCAAGTACGCATGTTCACGCAGGAGTGCGAGTGCCTCTTCGAGCGATGGCACACGTTCGCCGGCGAAGGATGCATCGAACCACGTGCCGGCGTCGAGAGTTCGTATTGTCTCGAACGAAGTGTTCTTAACGTGACCATGTCCGTTCGTTGTGCGACCGAGAACATGATCGTGAAACACGATCTGTTTGCGATCGCTGGTGAATTGCACGTCGAGCTCAATCATGCGCGCGCCAGACTCAACGGCAAGTCGCAGTGCGGCAAGTGTGTTCTCCGGCGCACGACCACTTGCACCGCGATGTGCGATCACAAAAAACGGCGTCGCGAGCACGAAATCACGCAGCGTCATCATGCGAACACTCCTTCGGAAGGGCCTCTGTATCCGCGCGCAAAGTCGATCGCCATCATGCGCTTCTTTCCAGGTAATTGAATCTCGTCCAGGAGCAAACTACCGTTTTTGCATCCTGTGAGAAAACAACCGTTCTTGATAGACCATGTGCCGGGCCCAAGGAGCTCAGTAGTCATGGACGCGCGATAGATCTTGAGAACGCCGCCACTCCACATTGTCCACGCGCACGGAGCGGGAGAGAGTCCGCGGATAAAATTGCGAACGTCATGCGGCTCCTGTTGCCAATCAATGGAGCTCGTCTCTCGAAACACTTTGGGCGCGGGTGACGCAAGACGGTCGTCCTGCACGCGCACAACGGCGCGATGCTCAAGCAACAGCTCGCATGTTTCCACGGCACATTCAGCCGCAAGTGGCATAAGGGCATGGTAGAGTTCACCTGCCGTCATCCCATCGTCGATGCTCTGTTCACGTTGCGTGATGATCGTGCCTGTGTCTACCACGTCGTTCAAGAGAAACGACGTTACGCCTGTGATGCTTTCGCCCCGTATGATGGCATGATTGATCGGGGCTGCACCACGATAGGCAGGGAGCAAGGAGGCGTGGACGTTGAAGGAACCGAGTCTCGGAATGGAGTAGACGTCTTTCGGCAGAATGCGAAAGGCGATCACGCAGATAATGTCGGGCCGAAGTTCGCGTATCTGTGATTGAAAATCCGGGTCCTTCAGCGACGTGGGCTGAAGAATAGTCTCAATGCCAAGCTCGATGGCAGCAGCTTTCACATCGCTCGGCTGCAGCTCCAAGCCGCGACCTTTGGGCTTGTCTACAACACTCACCACAGCACGAACGCCGTACCGAGCATGTAGGGCGCGCAAAGCGGGTACCGCAAATTCGGGCGTACCCATAAAGATGATGGTTGGCTTCTCAGCCATGCATGGTGGGCTTATCTGTGAGAGATTGGACGATTGATGCCTCGATCTCTCCAAACTCCTGTAGGCGCTGTTTCACACGTTCTACCGGGTAGTATTCGCGTGCGATGTCTGTGTACATGCGGTAGTGTCCGGCCTCTGAGGCTAGGAGCGATTTGTACAAGGCACGAAGATCCTCGTGTTCGCAGTGGGCCGCAAGAATGGAAAAGCGTTCGCAGGAGCGTGCCTCGATAAAGGCACCTACGATGAGGAGGTCCAGCATGCGCTCCGGCTCATTATGCGCCATGTGCGTATGCAGTTCCTTCACGTAGTCGTTACCGGTGTCGCGGGTGAGTTTGATGCCGCGCGCTTCGAGTTCATTCACCACGAGTTCAAAATGCTCGATCTCTTCTTTGACGAGGTCGATCATTTCGTGCACGAGTTTGATATGACTTGGATAGCGGTTGATCATGGACAGACCAAAGGCCGCTGCCTTCTTTTCGCAGTGCGCGTGGTCGATCAAGATCAGGTCGTGATGGGCATTGGCGACGGAGATCCACGTCGGTTTCGTTTCACATTGGAGACATAGCATGCCGCAAAGATAGGCTCAACGGGGTATCATTCGCAGGAGCGTGCCGATGAGTGTGGCAAACTTCGCCTCGTCGACCGGTGCTGCGGGGTTGCACCAGGATGCGCTAACGGAGTACCAGTCTCCCCTGATATCTTTCAAGAGGTAGGTCATGTTGATCACACCAGTCTCCGAGCCACCTTTGAACCCTGCATACACCCATTGCTTCTCGTCGATCTCTAGACCAGGATTGATGGCCAGGATCCCGAGCAGTGGTTTGCCGGCCGCGCTGTTGGCCGCATTTCGAATCCAGTCCATGGCCTTTGTCAAGTCGTGCGTACTGGCAAACCATTCCACAGAGTCTGCACATACCGGCGTTGGAACGAAGGATATATCGTCATAGGCGACGGATGTGATTTCTTTTTTGAGCATCGCTCGACGTTGCTCTACTCCAAGTGCGTAGTAGCGACGCGCCCGAGCGCCGTTGTCAGAGAACTTCAACAAGAACAACTCGCGCGTGCTCATGAATGGCTTGTTGAGTAGAGGTTTGCTATGACCCATAGCCATTTGCATGCGTTCTACATGTTCACGTACAACAAACGAAAGTAAGTGGTCGGTGGCCGTATTGTCGCTTTGCGATATCATAAGACTAGCAAGTGTGTGGAGCGTAAGCGGTGCACCATCAGGCCAGTCTTGCAGACGTCCGCTCGGAAACGATTTCAACGATGGGTTCAACGTTGTGACAGTTGCCCACGTGATCGAGTCGGTGGCTAGTCTTCGTGCCAGCTCTCCAAGGATGTAGAGTTTGAACGTAGACCCAATGGGTAGCATGAGCTCGCCGTTATGCTCTACAATGGGCTTTCCTGTTCCGAGCTTCTCGATGTAGAGCGACGTTTTTCCCGGCAGCATTTTGATCTCTGCAACGAGCGAATCGATACTCGATGCTTCGCGAATGGGATTGCGAAAAAAGAGACTGCTGATCCGATGTGGCGCTGCTTCTTCAATCGCAATCGTTATCGGTATCACGTAGCCGTTTTTCATGCGTGCATTCGCCGTTGCTGCAAGACTGCTTGTTCGTTTCGTAATGGTTACTTCTGTGCACGGACCGCAGATCGCGGCAAGTTGTTGAAGTGCGGCCGTGAGCTGAGCATTAGAAACTTGAGCTTTAAAGCCTGCGGTGAAGAGCGTGTCGTACGTACTCGGATGATCACCAAACAACGAGCAAGCATCCGAAAGCCGTCGTTCGAGCGGACCGGTCATGAGTTGTGAACTGCTCGTAGCAGCTCCAAGTATACCGAACGCAATCGCAAAACAGATCAACACAGAACGTCGCATGATTACCTTCGTAGTAGTTTCGACGCAAAAATGGCATGATTCTTCCATTCCACCTTGCCATGTCACAGATTTCTACTCCTCGCCCCGTTCTACTGCGTCGGAACATCAATCTCCTGCGTGCCATCCAGATCGTGCAGTCCTTCATGGTTGCGATCTCCATTATCGTGGTGTTCTTCCAGTATCGCGGTTTTGGATTGGCCGATGTGATGATTCTTCAGGCCGTGTTTGCCGCGGTGATGGTACTTGTAGAGATGCCAAGCGGATATTTCTCCAATGTGGTGGGACGCAGACGTACAATGATCATCGGTAGCATTTTCATCGCACTTGGCTGGTGGTGCTATCCGTGGGCCACAACGTTCGCGGCATTTCTTGGCGCAGAAACGTTGCTTGTTACGTACAGGCATGCATCGCCGCTCTACTACTGCCGTGTGCCTACCTTCTGGTGGAACCCTCTGTACACGAGTCGCAGAACCGCGCCGCGAGCATGAGCGATGTTCTTCGCATCGTTCGTGATGTGGTGGTGCACGACGGAACACTTCGGTGGATCTTGATCACGTCGTCCGTACTCGGAAGCTCCACACTTACAATGGTGTGATTCATTCAACCTTGGTGGCAAGCATCAGGTGTGCCGATCGCAATGTTCGGTGTGTTATGGGCTGCCTGCAATGCAATTGTTGGTGTTGCGGCCATGCGTGCGCATACCATCGAGCGTCGCGTAGGGATGATGACCACGATCACTATCCTTAGCGTTGGCGTTGTGCTTGGCCTTTTTGCATTGGGACTGTGGCAGTCTGTATTCCTCCTCCCAGTCGTGGTCGTGTTCTACATCACACGCGGAACCACCAATCCCATCTTTACATCGGCCATTAATGAACGCGTGACGAGCGATCGTAGAGCAACGGTGCTCTCTGTGCGACAGCTTGGAGTACGCGCCATTTTCGTGGTGGTGGGACCGGTAGTGGGAATGATAGGCGATGTGCGCGGACTGGCTTCTGCACTACTCGTCACGTCCGCAATATTCGCCCTGGCACTGACTATTGCGCTGAGCCGTTGGCGCGCTGCGAGCAACGCTATCGAATCGTAAACGGAACAGACGCATAATACTCTCCGGCTTCGAGCACGGCGATATACGTACCCGGTGCTTGATCGCCTAGGTCCACCTCTTGCTCCACAAGTCCACCTTCGACCGACGATTGCCCAAGGTCTTTTATCTTCAACACAAAGGCATTCAAGATCGACAGTTTCACGGTCTCTTGACCCGCGATGGCATATCTGATCACGACCTTGCGAGGTGCTCCCTCTACAGGCAGCACGCTTATCTGCGGACGTTTCACGTCGCGCATTTCTGCGATCGAAGACGTGGGGGCAACACGTGGGTAAAAGTAGATGCGAGGTGGGAACGACGCAGAGTCTACTTGTTCACTTGTAGTGTAGTAACCTGTGTCGTCGGCATTCCACGCAATGGCCTCGCCTTGCGGCTCCGGCATATAATTCACTTGCTCGGGCACGCGCTTGAGTGTTTCGGAGAGTGGTTCTGCGCCACGTCGTGTCCAATGGTAGACGTGAGTGTAGTTCTTGATGAGCACTTCACGTCCGCTATGCGATACGTCTCCTCCTGTGGCAAGGTAGAAGGGAAGCGTGGTCACAAACTGCAACGTATCGATGCCCGATGTGCTCTGCGGAAACGGTGCGCGATACACACGAGATGCACGTTCGCGCTTCGTAACGATGTACAAGTCCAGTGTAAGCGGATCTATCAAAAGCGTCTCTGCGTCGCGAGATCCGTCGGGATACACAAACTCAAATCGTGTTGCGCGCTCACTCGTATCACGCGTGAATGTGCACGTGCGCGATGTTGCCGCATACTGCGATGGAATCGGATCTTCATCGGTAATGATGCGATACACCACCACGCTCGGTGCCTTGGCATTGTTGTCGCCGATCTCTGCAACGTAGAAGTAGTGATGCTTGGCATCGGGTCCGGGACCGTAGGCCAGATCTTCCCAATCTCGGTTGGTTGCATTGGGAAGAGTCATCCGTTTGACCAATGTTCCGTTCTGCATGAAGCCGTAAATGAAAGAGGAATCGCCCGAATCGTTGATCGCCCACAGTAACGAGCCGGGGCCGCTTGTCATCGCCAAGCCCGATGCCTCGTTTAGGGGTGGCGAGCACAGACGTCCGGTCTCGAACGGACCCGCAAAAGAGGGCGCCTGTGCGTGCATCTGCAAACCAAATGAACAGGCAAGGATGATGGAGGTGATGAACAACTTCATTCGTTAACTCGGGCGGACAATAACGTTGTAGATTTTTCCGGGTACGATTACTTCACGGACGATCTGTCCGGCTTCTATTGCCTCTCGGATCACGGATTCATTGCGAGCCAACGATCCCGTCGCCTCCGCATCGGCATCCGACGGCACCATCATCTTGCCGCGGATCTTGCTGTTCACTTGCAGAACGATCTCCACTTCCGAGGTCACGAGCTTCGACTCGTCAACGACGGGATAGGCACTCAAGAACACGCTCGTCGTGTGTCCGAGTACCGACCACAGTTCTTCAGCAACGTGTGGTGCGAACGGGGCCAAGCACTGCACGAACTGCTCCATCGCAATGCGTGGACGTATGCTGGCGGGCGTGAACTCGTTCACGAACACCATGAACTGTGCTATGCTCGTATTGAAACTCAGAGCGTCGATATCAATGCGCGACTTCTTGATGGTGGTATGCAAAACAAGGTCTTGCTCGGCAGTGCACGGCAGAGCTTGTACCGTTTCCGACAACGTTCCTTCTTCATTCACGATCAGACGCCACGTGCGATTCAAGAAGCGGGAAATACCGTCGAGACCGCTGGTGTTCCAGGGTTTGGAGGCTTCGAGCGGACCCAAGAACATCTCGTACAAGCGCAATGCATCGGCACCATACTCGCGAACCACATCGTCGGGATTCACAACATTGCCGAGCGACTTCGACATCTTTCTTCCGTCTAGGCCCATAATGAGGCCCTGATGGAACAAGCGCTTGAATGGTTCAATGGTGTGCACATAGCCATAGTCGTACAACACCTTGTGCCAAAACCGCGCATACAACAAGTGCAACACGGCATGCTCGCCGCCACCCACATAGAGGTCTACTCCACTATCGCCCATCCAATACTTCTCATGCTCTGGCGAACAGAAGATCTGGTCGTTGTGCGGATCGCAATAGCGCAAGTAGTACCAACACGATCCCGCCCACTGCGGCATGGTATTCGTTTCGAATCGCGCATGCTTCCCGGTCTTCGTATCGATAAAGCTTACCCACTCCGGAACCGTAGCCAGTGGTGATTCGCCAGTACCCGATGGTTTGAATTCTTTCACCGATGGCAACACCAACGGAAGTTCATCTTCATCCAGTGCGCGCTTCGTTCCATCGTCAAAAAACATAATGGGAATGGGCTCGCCCCAATACCGCTGCCGGGAGAACAACCAATCGCGCAGCTTGTATTGCACGCGTCGCTTCCCAATGCCTTGCGCTTCGATCCATGCACAGATCTCGTCCTTGGCGTCAGCCGTTGCAAGTCCGTTGAGCGACACTGCTTCGTTTGCAGAGTGCACGCCAACGCCAACGTCTGTAAACGCCTCGCTCATGATGTCGACGGTCGAACCATCCGACGGCGCCACCACCTGCTGGATTGGCAAACCACATACGCGCGCAAAGGCATGGTCGCGTACGTCATGTCCGGGCACGGCCATGATCGCACCTGTGCCATAGTGCGCCAACACATAGTCGGATACCCAGATCGGAAGACGCTCGCCACTCGCAGGATTCACTGCAAAGGCGCCTGTAAACACGCCTGTTGTGTTTTTTGCAAGTTCCGTACGCTCGAGATCGCTCTTCCTAGATGCAGCATCGCGATACGATGCAACATGGGCGCGTTGATCATGCGTTACGATCCACTCCACAAGCGGATGCTCGGGTGCAAGCACGAGATACGTGGCGCCAAATATTGTGTCGGGTCGTGTGGTGAACACCGTGATCACATGCTCCGTACCATCAACACCGAAGCGCACTTCGGCACCTTTGCTCTTCCCAATCCAATGCCGCTGCATCTCGAGCGTTGAGGACGGCCAATCGAGTCCTTCCAGATCGGTCAGCAAACGCTCTGCATAGGCCGTGATGCGCAACATCCATTGGCGCATCGGCCGCCGTTCCACCGTATAGCCCTTTTCCTTCCATTCTTCAACTTCTTCGTTGGCCAACACGGTGCCAAGCGCTTCGCACCAGTTCACGGGTGAATAGGCGATGAAGGCAAGGCGGTGTCCGTCTACGTAGGCATCACGGTCCAGCGGATCTGTAATGTTGTCGGGAATTGGAAGTTCCGTTACCGGACGCGCACGCTGCTGAGTTTCGTCGAACCAAGAATTGTAGATCAGCAAAAACATCCACTGCGTCCACCGATAGTACGATGGCACGGTGGTGTTTATTTCTCTGGTCCAATCGTAGTTGAAGCCCAAAAGATTCAATTGCTTTTTAAACGTAGCGATGTTCGTTTCCGTAGCCATGGCGGGCGGAATGCCGGTGGTCATCGAATAGCGTTCGGTGGGCAGACCGAATGCATCAAAGCCCATGGGATGGAGAACGTTGTATCCGCACATGCGCTTAAAGCGAGCCACGATATCCGTTGCAGTGTAGCCTTCGGGATGTCCGATATGAAGTCCCGCCCCCGATGGATAGGGGAACATATCGAGAACGTAATACTTGGGCTTGGAATGGTCGTCGTCAACACGATTGGTGTTGTTGTCGGCCCAGTACTGTTGCCATTTCGGATCGATCGTCAAGAACGGTACGTGCATGAGGTGTTGTACAGTGGTGCAGAAGGCTCGTAAGATACGAACGACGTATATTCGGGGCTCACTTTAGGCACTACACTCCATGCAATTCGTATCGCTAGGGCGCACCGCTCTTCAAGTATCCAAGCTCTGTCTCGGGACCATGAATTTCGGTCAGGTGACCAGCGAGGCAGACTCGTTCGCCATCATGGACCGCGCGCTTGAGCATGGGATCAATTTCTTCGACACAGCCAACGTGTATGGCTTTGAGAAGGGGCGGGGCACCACAGAGGAAGTAATTGGTCGATGGATGAAGCAAGGAGGAGGGCGGAGAGAGAAGATCGTCCTCGCCACAAAGGTCTACGGTTTCATGTCAGACACGGTGAATGACCGCGGTTTGAGCGCCTATCATATCCGCAAGGCGTGCGAGGATTCACTGCGTCGACTGCAGACCGACCACATCGACCTCTATCAAATGCACCACATCGACAAAAAAGCACCCTGGGAAGAAGTGTATCAGGCCATGGATCAGCTCGTGCGCGAGGGCAAGATCACCTATCTGGGGTCGAGCAACTTTGCCGGATGGAACATTGCGCAGGCAAATGAGATTGCGATGAAACGAAACTTCCTGGGATTGGTTACTGAGCAAAGTGTGTACTCGCTTCGAAACAGACATATCGAGCTTGAGGTGATTCCTTCTGCACGCAACTACGGTATGGCGCTCCTTCCATGGAGTCCGCTTGCCGGTGGATTGCTCTGTGGCGTCTTCACAGAAACCGACACTGTTCGCCGGCAACGTCCGGCACTTCTTGCGTCGGCCGAGCGACTACGTCCACAAGTAGAAGCATACGAAGCCCTTTGTACAGAGATCGGCGTAGACTTTGCAGATGTCGCACTCGCTTGGGTGCTTTCGCGCAAAGACGTTACGTCGCCCATCATCGGTCCGCGCACCATGGAACAACTGGAGGCAAATGTGAAAGTGCTCGACGTGGTGCTTGACGAGGCAACGCTTGCACGTTTGGACGAGATCTGGCCAGGACCAGGAGGAGAGGCGCCAGAGGCGTATGCTTGGTAAGAAGATGAACTTCGGTAGAGAACGCACATTCAAGAATTTGATCACGAATACAACAACGCTCATTCCATGAAACAACAACTCATCCTTGCCGCCTTGCTCCTTACTACACTCGCCTGCGTCCACCTTGATGCGCAGACGGTAGGCGTGCTGTTGAAAGACTCTGCGAGAATGTATGATGGATACACCCTTTTTGCACCGCAGCAAGCCACAACCACGTATCTCATCAACCGAGATGGACAAGTGGTGCATACGTGGCCGGGAAGGTACAGAACAGGGCATACCGTGCGACTGTTATCCGACGGTTCGATCATTCGTGCAGGAACGCCAAGTGTGAAGGATCCACTTGCCGCCGGTGGCGCGGGTGGCTCGATTGATCGGTTTTCGTGGGAGGGAGAGCGGACGTGGTCGTATCTCTACTTCTCCGACTCGGGACGTCAGCATCACGACCTCGACATCATGCCCAACGGGAACGTGCTGTTTACGGCGTGGTATCCTGTGTCGCGGGCTACGGCGCTTGCGCTTGGAAGAATCGACACGCTGTTGACGGACACCACGTTGTGGTTCGAGCACATCATCGAAGTTCGGCCCATCGGAGCGGATAGTGGCGAGATCGTGTGGACGTGGGATGCGCGCCAACACTTGATCCAGAACGCCGATCCCACAAAGGCGAACTACGGAGTATTGAGCGAGCATCCGGAATTGCTCAACATCAATACGGGCGGCAAGGGGAAAGGCTGGTTGCATATCAACGCCCACGCCTACAATGCCGATCGCGACGAGATAGTGGTGAGTCTGCACGGTATAGACGAATTCATCGTGATCAAGAAAAGCACCGGGGCTATTGTGTACCGATGGGGCAATCCGATGAACTACGGTCGCGGTACCATCGCAGATCAGAAGCTCTTCGGACAGCACGACACGCATTGGCTGAAGGCCGGTCTTCCCGGTGCCGGACACATTTCTGTGTTCAACAACGGTAACGGTCGTCCCGGCGGCAACGCCACCACTCTCGAAGAACTCGTTCCACCTCTCGATGCATCCGGCAACTATGTGATCGAAGATGGGAAGCCGTTTGGTCCTACGGAATCTGTATGGCAGTATAAGGGGCAAGTAGGCGAGGTCTTCTATGCGCCGTTCATCAGCGGTTGGTCACGTCAACCAAATGGAAATGCCGTTGTGTGTATGGGTCCGGTAGGAACGTTCCTAGAGGTAACGATGGGAGGCGATCTTGTGTGGAAGTATGTGAGTCCTGTTGGATTGAATGGCGTTGTGATGCAAGGACAGACGCCTATGAATTCTAACACCTTCAAGATCTCTCGCTTCTCGCCCGGCCATCCTGCGTTTGCAGGACGTACGCTTGCATCCATGGGAAAGCTCGAAGAAGGTCCACTCAGTGTGTTTGAGTCTGCCGACGTAGAAGGCATCGACATCAACTTTGCTCCGGGCGCAGAGCGCGCAACGATCACGTGCACAGTGCAACAACGCGTGCAGATCTGTGCGTACGACGTTCTGGGAAGAACACTAGGCGTGGTGTTTGAAGGCGAACTCGAGAATGGCATTCGCCGTGTTGACGTTCCACATGGTACACTCTTCCTGTTTGCAAAGGCACGTCCGTGAAATTGATGTCATTGATCGTTCTTGCTGCATCCGCATGTCTACTACACGCACAAACGGTTGGCGTGATCACGCATGACTCTTCGCGAACGCAACCCGGATACACGTTGTTCTCACCAACGTTTACGACCACAACGTATCTGATCAATACTTCCGGCGAGTTGTTGCATACGTGGCCAAGCGCGTATGTAAGTGGATTCGCCACACTCTTGTTGAACGATGGTTCGATCCTCCGTGCCGGCAGGCGTCCACTCACGAAACCCGGAGAAATCAGCATTGTGGGTGGTGGAGTGGTGGAGATCATCGAATGGAACGGGAACGTCCGGTGGACGTTTGAACGCTCCTTGCCCACGGGTGTAACGCACCACGATGTAGAGGCGATGCCGAACGGTAACGTGATGCTTACGGAATGGTATGTGATCTCGAAGGACTCAGCAAGAAAACTTGGAAGAGTGGATGCGAGTACCAAAGACACCGTATTCTGGCTTGAACGCGTGATCGAGGTGCTCCCCGTAGGACCAGACAGTGGAGAAGTTGTTTGGCAATGGGATGCCATTGACCATTTGATACAGAATGTTGCGCCGGAGAAGGTGAACTATGGTGTGCTCGCCGAGCATCCTGAGCGACTCGACATCAATGCAGGAACGAGCTACCCCGACTGGCTGCATTTGAATAGTGTGCGCTACAACGCTGCTCGAGACGAGGTGATGATCAGTGTTCATGGCACCAATGAGATACTCGTTCTCCAACGAAGTACTGGAGAGATCGTCTACCGTTGGGGCAATCCCAAAAACTACGGCCGTGGTACGGTTGCAGATCAGAAGCTGTTCGGTCAGCACGACGCTCGGTGGATCGAATCCGGAACACCCGGCGCAGGAAACATCACGATCTTCAACAATGGTGTACGACGTCCGGCAGGAAGTTTCTCAACCTTCGACGAGATCGTTCCGCCTCTTGATGGTAACGGGAAGTACGTGTTGCCATCGGCAAAGGCCTTCGGACCAGACACGCTCGCATGGCAATACAAGCCGCCCATTGGCTCTACCTTTTATGCACAGATCGTGAGTGGATGGACCCGACAGCCAAATGGAACGGCACTCGCATGTATGGGTGATAAGGGAATATTCGTAGAGGTTTCAAACAACGGAGACGTTGTCTGGAAGTATGTGAGTCCTGTTGGTAGAGATAGGGTGTTCACGCAAGGACAAACTCCGATTGGTACGAGTGTGTTCAAGATCAACAGGTATCCAACGAATCACCCGGCATTCGCTGGTAAGTCTATCACACCACAAGGAACATTGGAGTCGATCGCACTCGATGTGTCGAACAGCGTCTTCCCGCAATCGTTCTCAATCTCCTTCGTGCCTGGAACCACGACGGCGCGTGTCTCCTGCACAACTCCAACAACCATCACGCTACAAGCATACGATGTACTGGGTCGGTTACTCGGTACTGTCTCTCTCGGCTCCGTGGGCGCAGGAACCTATTCGGTAGAGGTTCCGAAAGGCACGTTGTTCGTAAAGGAATCGAAAGAGTAACGGGAATGCGAGCACGGCGTACCAAACTAGACCCTTGGCTTACAACCGAATTCTCGCAATCCCTATCGTAACGCTCAGCACCGGACTCTTGTCAAAGACAAACGTTGCAATATCGCGCGACGAAAGTCCGAGTTCCCAGATGCCATTAAAGAGGGAGAAGTTCACAGAGAGTGGCACGAAGTATCCAGCGTTGCCGCCGCCACCGAAGCCGCTCGAGATGCGGAGCCAGGGATAGGGTCGCACGTCGAATCCTGCGGCAACAACCGGTTCGCCGAGTGCGCCTGCTTCTTGATTGAACGGGAAGACGGCATCGAAACCAAAACGCCAGATGGATGAGTAGCGATATGAGGAACCGATGCGCACGCGACTTGGCAACGCGGCCTTCGAACCTTGCAGCCCTTCCCACTTAAAGAAGTTTCCCTGACCTGTGATCTTCGGCGCCTCTTTGAAAAGGTTGTAACTGTTGAAGCCTGTTGATGTAAGTCCGTTAAGGATGGTGTCTTGCGCTGTAAACACATTTCCACTCCACGTAATGGCGCCAAGATCTATCACAGAACCCGAGATTGTGATGGCGTCGCCAATCGTCAACGTAGCGCCAAGATCTAGGCCCCATCCCGTTCCCACGGGTTCGAAGGCGTTGCCGGGAATGAAGGATGGCGTAGTGGCCTTGCCGTAGTTGATGCCGAAGAATGGACTGAGTGCGCTCGTTGCGCGTAGTGTGCTGTTCTCCGTATAGGCGTTTAAGTAGGCATAGCCCATGAGGTATCGTGCGCTTGCTCCAAGGTAGACGTGAACGTCACCAACTTCTGCTACGTTCAATCCGTACGACAGACCCACATCGCGAAACCAGATCATCTGCAACCGTGTGCCACCGAATAGTTCCGAGAAGTAGAGTGGCTTCTTCGCATATCCAACGGTGTCGCCCTTGTAGTCGAGCGCAAGAGAATCGAAATACGAATAGTGTCTGCCCTCGAAGATGAGGCGCGACGCGGCTTCGTTGAATGTGAAGGTTCCTGCCACGCGTTCGCGGACAGAAATCGCAACGCCTCCCCAGTGCTCTGACTGATACGCAGCACCAACGGCCATTACGTCTACACTGAACCGAAGTCCGTTGTCGATGAAGGCCTGCGCCGCCGCTCGCTTCTCATCTGTGGTGAAGTTGGCTGCTGTTTTTTGCGTGAGTGCGTCCCAGAGTTCACCGCGACGTAATGCATCGGATGATGCGCTCACACTTGCTTCACCAACAGTGAACGACCAGTTGCGTTTGCTGCGCGAAATGCCAGTGGATACAGGCGTTGCAAGACGGTAGATGTCTTCTGTTGGAACGAAGCCAAGGTTGGCGGGATTGATACCAACGCATTGATAATCTGTTGCAGTGCTCGTGATGAAGGCGCCAAATCCGATACGACCCCAGTCGCTCGCATCGGTCTGTGCCAAACATGGAATCGCAAGCACGAACAACAGAACGTACTTCACGCCGCGCCTTTGATCATCGACGCAACGAGCTCTGCGATTCGTACTGCCTCTGCGCCATCATCGGCCGTGACCGCCGCAACTTCTCCCGTTCGTATGCTATGCAAGAACGCACGTTGTTCGGCGGCAATGGCGTTGGTTGTTGGCACTGTTGGCGTGTCGAACACGATCATGCGATCTCCGTGCTGCGTGCTGATGTTGCCAAGTGGTACTTGGTGCGACATGTCGAAGTGTTGTGTGTCGATCAGGCGGTATAGTTCTACCGAAGGAGCGGCCAGATCGAGCGAGATATAACTGTCGGCCTGAAACACGCGCATCTTACGCATCGGCTTGGCCGATATGCGCGACGCCGTAAGATTGGCAACGCATCCGTTTTCGAACTCGATGCGTGCATTGCAAATGTCGGGAGTATCGGTGAGTACAGACACACCCGTTGCACGCACGTCGGCCACGGCGCTTTTTGTGAGCCACAGGATCAGATCAATGTCGTGAATCATCAAGTCGTGGATCACACTTACATCAATCGCACGCGGCTTGAACTGAGCAAGTCTGTGCGCTTCGATGAAGCGCGGTTCAACGTGGACCGAGGCAAGGGCTTGGATGGCGGGATTGAAGCGTTCTACATGGCCTACTTGTACCACACGGTTTGCACTCGCAGCAATGCGCAACAGGTCTGTTGCTTCTGCCACCGTAGACGTGATGGGCTTCTCGATAAAGCAATGGAGTCCGCGCTCGAGTGCGGCCTTGGCATGATCGTAGTGCATGGACGTAGGGCTCGCGATCGTAACGGCATCTACGTCCGGCATCTCGTCGATCGAGGCATACCAAACAGCTTCATGTTCGGCGGCAACAGCTCTGCCCTTTGTCTCGTCCGGATCCACAACGGCTACAAGTGTTGCTCCGTCTTGTTGTCCCCAAAGTTTTGCGTGGATGGAACCAAGGTGACCTGTCCCAATAACGGCTATGCGAAGCATGGTAGTCCTATCGTAGATTATTTTTGCGTCCACAATATAGAAACGCCAGTAGGATGTATATTCCAACCATGCGTTTGATCCTCTCCCTTCTGTTTCTCGCCACCATGCCACTGCTTTCGCAAGAGATACAGTTCTCGTTGCCAATTCAGGGTACGATCGGAAAGGACTACTACCTTGTGAACCATGTAGATCTTGACACATCTACAGGTAGTGTGAAGGATTATATGTGTGGCGTCCAAACCTACGACGGCCATCAAGGAACAGATTTCGTACTTCGTTCATTCAGACAAATGGATAGTGGAGTATCGGTGATCGCTGCTGCCGACGGTGTGGTGACGGCAGTGGTCGACTCGCTCTTTGACCGACAGAAGAGAAGCGTCAAGGATAGAGGGTTCGGCAACTATGTAGCGATAGAACACCGAAGCGGATTTGTTTCCTACTATGCTCATCTGCGCAAGAACAGCGCGTCGGTGCGCGTAGGGGACACCGTTAGACGAGGTCGGCGGTTGGGTCTTGTTGGTAGTAGCGGGAACAGTGAAGATCCTCACGTTCATTTCGAAGTATGGCAGCGCGTAGACCCGTTCGCTGGCAATTGTTCAAAAAATGCCTCGCTGTGGAAGTCGCAGCCCGTCTACTCGGACGGGTTTGTGCTTATCGATCATGACGTTACCTCGTGGCCTCCAACGTTGGATACATTGAGAGAACGTCCACCGCGACAAACCATGTTTGGCCTGTCCGATTCAACGATCACGTTCTGGTCTCTGCAACAAGGCGTGTTGCCAACCGACGAGATCGCTATCGAGTGGTTTACTCCGGATAACACTTCATGGTTTCTGTATCGAACGACTGCTGGAATTCGCTCGCAGTACTTTTACTTTTGGTCCTACATTCAACGTCCAGAACGAGCGGGTACGTGGACGCTTCAGTATAGCGTGAATGGTGTTGTGAAACTGCGTGATACCATTCAAGTGGCGGGGTCTGTTCAAGTGCCCATCGAACCGGATTCGGAAGTGCGAATTGTAGTTCGGCAAGGAACGATAACAGTTGAAGATGTCCTTCGCCGACCTGCAACCATCGAGATCTATGATTCTATTGGCAGACTTCTCCAAAAGAACGTTGGCGATCATCTTCAATGGCGTGTTTCACAGCCGGTGTATTGCGTTGTGATCGTTGGCAACCGACGCTTTGTTCTTCCGTTGCTGACAGACTAGATACTTACTTCTTTGCCTTCGGATGTGCCTGCTTGTAGGCGTCTTTCAAGCGCTCGACGCTCACGTGAGTGTACACTTGCGTTGTCGAGAGTGAGCTGTGACCCAGCATGTCGCTCACGGCTTTCAGATCTGCACCATTGTCGAGCAAATGTGTTGCAAAGGAATGTCGCAGAACGTGCGGACTCTTTCGCTTTGCTTCTGTGATAGGACCGAGTGCGCGACGTACGATGCGATATGCCGATGCCGACGTGAGACGCCCACCTCTGTCTCCCAAAAAAAGCGCATGCTCCGAAAGGGAAGGATGGAGAAGATGTCGTAGGGCGGTAAAGGTGGCAAGGGCCGTAATGGTGACTGATGTTACTGGAACGATGCGCTGCTTCGAGCGCTTTCCCAGCACGCGCACCGTTCGCGCATCTACGTCGATGTCTCCCACATCTAGCTGCAGCGCTTCGCTGATACGCAAACCCGATCCGTACAAGAGTTCGCACAGCGCCTTGTTGCGAGCTCCTGCCGGCGTGGCAACATCAAACGTTGTGAAGAGTGCATCAATCTCGGATCTCTGTAAGAACGACGGAAGTTTTTTGTCGGTCTTCGGACTCGCAACAAGTGCCGCAGGGTTCTTGGTGAGCTCACCACTACGGACATAGAATTTGAACATCGATTTCACTGCGGCGAGCTTCATGCGGAGCGACCTGCGAGAAAGATCACGGTCGTGAAGCCATCCTAAGAATGGTCGAATATCATTCTCCGTCAACTCTTCAAGCTGCGGTTCCTCGCCCCATGCCTCCCTACAATACACCGTGAATTGATCTAGTGCGATGCGATAGGCCGTTATGGTATGCTCTGATGCATCGCGCTCGGAATCGAGCGTGGAAAGGAACGAGACGATGGCATCGGAGAGCAGCATGTAGAACGTGGTAAAGTCTTATATTGCAAGGTCCTACGCAAAACTACACCACAACCATGGACATCCTCAACTATATCGACGGAGCTCTCGTTGGACCGCGCTCGAATGCGTGGCTCGACAGTGTGAATCCTGCAACGGGATCGGTGCATGCGCGCCTTCCGCGGAGCGGGGCCGACGATGTGCAGGCCGCCGTCGAAGCAGCCGAACGTGCCTTCCCATTGTGGAGCGGCAACACAGCGCAGCAACGATCGGAAATCATGCTGGCCATTGCCCGCGGAATTCAAGAACGCTTGGATGAACTCGCACTCGCAGAGTCTGATGATCAAGGCAAGCCAGTGTGGCTGGCAAAGGCCATGGATATTCCACGTGCCGTCGATAACATGTCGTTCTTCGCAACAGAGATCCTCCACACGCACACACGTGCATTCGAGACCAACGCCACGGTGATCAACTATACGTTGCGTCAGCCCATTGGTGTTGTAGGATGTATCTCTCCGTGGAATCTCCCGTTGTATCTCTTTACGTGGAAGATTGCACCGGCACTTGCTGCAGGCAACTGTGTGGTTGCAAAGCCATCAGAACTCACGCCACTCACTGCATTCCTTTTTTCGCAGATCTGTATCGATGCAGGGTTGCCGCCGGGTGTGTTGAATATCGTACACGGACTAGGTGCAGAGTGTGGGAAGGCAATCGTTGCGCATCCGCGCACGAAGGCCATCTCGTTTACCGGTGGTACCCTAACGGGCGCCGATATCGCACGCACCGCCGCACCCATGTTTAAAAAACTCTCGCTCGAACTGGGCGGAAAAAATCCAACGCTTGTCTTTGCCGATGTAGATGTAGATGCGGTTGCCAAAAAGGTTGCTCGCGCATCGTTCACGAATCAAGGCGAGATCTGCCTGTGCGGCTCTCGCATTTTTGTGCAACGTCCTATCTACGACGCGTTCAAGCATGCATTGCTCCGCGAGACCGCAACCATCACGGTTGGAGATCCGCGCGAGGCAACGTCACGCAACGGCGCACTCGTCAGCGAAGAGCACATGCAGAAGGTACTCTCGTATATCGAGCTTGCTCGCCACGAAGGTGGCACGGTTTTGTGTGGTGGAGAACGTGTACATGTAGATGGCCGGTGTAGCAACGGCTACTTCATTGCGCCCACGCTCATCGAAGGGTTGGGTGCTGCATGTCGTGTTAATCAAGAAGAGATCTTCGGTCCGGTGGCTACCATCATGCCGTTCGATACAGAGGAAGAGGCCATTCAAGGTGCAAACAGCACCACGTACGGACTCGCAGCATCGGTGTGGACGAATGATGTGTCGCGCGTACATCGCGTAGCACGTGTACTCGAAAGCGGCATTGTGTGGGTGAACACGTGGCTCGAACGCGACTTGCGTACACCGTTTGGCGGCGTCAAGAGTAGCGGTGTAGGGCGGGAAGGCGGAGAGGAAGCATTGCGATTCTTTACGGAAGCAAAGAATGTCTGTATTCAATTCTGACAGAGCAGCAGAACCCGTTGGGGCCTATCCCCATGCGCGGCGCGTTGGCAACCTGCTGTTCTTGAGCGGGATAGGTCCGCGTGAGCGCGGCCAAACGGCCATCCCCGGCGTTGAACGCAACGACGATGGAACCATCCGTTCCTACGATATCGCCGTGCAAACGCTGAGCGTGTTTCGCAACATTCGGTTCATTCTCGAAGACTGTGGCTCGTCTTGGGAAAACATCGTAGACGTGCAAGTGTTTCTGACGAATATGAAGGACGACTTCAAACCCTTCAATGCCATCTATGCCGAACACTTCAGTCATGTACAGGCATGCAGAACAACCGTGGAAGTGAACTGTTTACCAACGCCGATCGCCGTGGA
>Ga0105044_10000909_pt1 | contig 38246 bp, 33 predicted proteins | sample MAT01_FD_78092 | JGI IMG/M metagenome (GOLD analysis project Ga0105044, IMG submission 78092) | Freshwater microbial communities from Lake Fryxell liftoff mats and glacier meltwater in Antarctica - MAT-01 | ecosystem: Environmental > Aquatic > Freshwater > Ice > Liftoff microbial mat | place...
AGGTCGTCGATGTTGTCGCCGTTAATGTCCCCGGCACTGCTGACTGAACCGCCTGAGGCATCGCTGGTATTAATTCCGTTGATGGTAAAGCCGTTGCTGCCATCTAGGGACGCGAGGTTAAATGCAAATGCATCAGCCATGATTTTTTCGTATGTTTGTTGTTAGCAATGGAAATAACGTAGATGTAAAATTTTTAAACAAATAACATTAGGATTAGTTAAAGCTTAGGTTAAGCCAATTAGTTTGAAATATTTGGTGTTTTTATGATATGGGTGGTCTAGATTATTATTTTTGTGATTATTCAAATAGTCAAAAAAGTTAGTATTTTTGTAGCTTTCAGAGAACTATTTTCATGAAGTAAATAGTTCTGTCAAGAAGTAGCTGTGTGGAATTAAGCATAAAATAAAGTTTTGTTACAAAAAAGCAATTCCAAACTTAACTCGTTTCATTTGTTACAAAGGCAAGCAATCCCTAAACTTGGTCTATCTGCGTGGGCTAATCAAAAATCAAGGGTTTTTAACCCATGTATGTGGGTTTTGTCTGTGTAGCCGCGACTTGTAGTCAACCCGAAACCTGTAGAGAGGTTATATGTAACGTCTTCTATATCTGGTTCAGAAAACTGTAAATCATCGCCTAAATAAACCCCCAGGATTGTAAATATAATCCTGAGGCAGAATTTTCATATCTTTATCAACGTCTTTTAGCAAACTGTGAAATAAGGCGTTGCTGATTGAGAGTACGAATTTGGTTTACCGCAAAGGGATAAAAACAAAGGTTTCAAGCATTTAACTTTGAAATTTGAAATTTCATACTTAAATTCAGCAACACCACTGATCGCTGTTAAAATCTGCCAACAGAATTAACAGCTATTATCCAACAGGCTGCTATGTCGCTTGATAAAGCACATTACTGGGTAGGATTAGTTACAAGTGGTGGCAGGATCTAAAACAGTATCTACGCAAAGATTGACAACATTTTGAACCTGACTTTTAATGGAAGCGGGAAGAGGAGCATATCCCCGAGCTGTAGCTATAGCATCGGCAGTGGGTGATCCTACTGCTGGTGATGCTAAAGCCCAGTTGATAAAGCCTCTGATACCAGATGCTATGTTAGTAGCGTTAGTGCCTGTGTACTGGTCGTAAAATAGCAGATAACTTACCGTAGAAATTGGATAAGCAGTTGCACCTGCTGGATCAGTTGTTACGATTCGAATCCGTCTAAAAGTTGGATCTGAGTCAGTCAGACCTGTTAAAGCAGCTGAAATTGAAGTTGGTGAGATAGCAGTGTAATTACCTGCCCTGTTACGTAAGATGGCGGCAGGTAGACTTCTAGCTGCGCGGGTAGCACTATCTACATAACCAATTGCACCAGCATTAGCTACGATCGCACTGGCTACACCTCCACCTCCTGAGGCACCCAGGGAACTTGGTGGCCAAACAACTGTATCGGCTGGTGGTGCTGGGGGTACACTCCCTGAAGTGCTTATAGAACCAACTCCTCTACTCCATACAGAAGCTGCTGGAAGCCCTGGAGTTCCAGTAGTTCTACACGCAGTATTGAGATGACTGCTTACAACCAAAGTACTGCCACTATTGTCACTACGACGTACAATTCTTAGAGGTCTATTGGCTGAAATTATTGCGCCGCCGTTATCATTTCTAATTCTGGCATCGTTCCAATTTGTGATGTTGCCGTTCAAAATAGCACAGTAAGTAGGTCGTGAAAGCCTAAGTCCAGCGGCTGGTATGGTAAGACCAGTACGGTTGTAGGCTAATGCGAGTCCAAGACCGATCACAGGCACTTGAACGTATGAAGGTGTAGGTAATGAAACACATGCAGGGTTAGTAGCGTTAACAGTTGCATTTGTATCTGTAGGTGTCAAGAAATCATCGGTAGATCCAAAAGATATTGGAAGGTTGATGGTAGGACCAGGTGATGCTGGTGGTACTGTTCTACAGAAAAAATTTCTTACTCCTGCACCACTACCAACTGAAGCAAATCTGAATGTGAAAAGCTCACTGACTGGGCCATTTACGGCTCCTGCGGGATCATTTAGGGTTGGAGGATTTCCAACACCGAAAACGTTAAACCATGAGCCTTGCGGAGCGAATGGAGCGGTAGTTCCTGTACCTACAAGTAGAGGATTTACAGTACTTGCACCTGCACCATTTATGCTGATTACTCCAGCTGGGGGAAGAGTGGTGGAGGTCTGAGCTAAAGATTTCTGAGTAACAGATTGACCTGCTACTAAACTAATTGTGATGGCAAGTACAGAAATTGAACTTGTCCAATTATTCAATTGGCGATTAGCCATGTTAAGCTCCTTCAAATTAATTTCCGGTTAAACACCTTATCCAATCCAAATCAAGTGCCAAACTGGCGATTATAAATAACCTTCTCTAAGCACAACTTGGCATTAAAAAGTTTATTAATAAATCAAAAGTTCACACAAAACGCTGAACAATGTAGAGCAAATTAAAGGCAAAGTTTTCAAATATGTGGAGTGCATTTAGCTATTGTTAGTCCACTCTGTTACATGATTACTTGCTAGTTTAAAACTCTACATTCCCAAAGTAAGTTTGTATAAATAAACATTTAGTAAGTTTATTAGAAGGGAGTGGTTAATAGGTACTATGAATCGTGACTCAATTCCCATGATAGGTTTCTTATTCCCTTTTAATAAGCCATGTTTAACTTTACCCACTTATTTGGGATGGCAATTTTATCTGAAAATTATGAAAATCACTTTCTTTAATGTAGACGCGCAGCAGGCCGCTGGACCCTACAGCTAAGGTGCGAAGTAAAGAAAATCAGGATTTTACAAATCTTTTCGGACTGCTATAGCTAAATAGCTGTTAAAATTTGCCAACTAAATCAATAATATAAGGTTAAGGTAAAGGGCAAGTCATGATTGCATTATGGAATGGTTAAAAAACTTAAATATATTTCTGGAATTTAGAGGTGGTTGAAAAGGGGTTTTTATTAATCTCGCCAGAGTAAAATATGAAACTTTTGCTCATACATATATGGTTTTGCTTATTAAGCTTTTTTTAGAAGTTTTAACAAATATTTTAAGAGAGTTTACGCAGTTTACAAATTAACCAGCGTGTGTATCAACAAAAATACCTGATCTTAGCATCCTATTTAGTTGGTAGACCTAGCCCAACCCAGGCGATCGCAAAAATCTAGCCATAATACCAGAAACTTATACTGCGTATTTGGTATTTTCTGTCAATAGGTAAGTCATAGTATCTTTTCTTAATACCCCAAAGCTGTAATAAGTTATGTATTGCTTTGTAGTGCATTAGGTAAGGATAACACCTGACAAAACGGTTGCTTGAAGGAATAAAATGTTTTTTATAAAACTTGTAACTATGCTCCTAAGCATTGTCTCACGTTTTTAGCCCGCCTCAGAATGAATTATGAGTCTAATAGCGAAAGTCGTCTAAAGACGACTGAGACTCATGTTATAGTCCGTTAAAACGGACTTTAGCTATAAGAAAAGGAGCTTTAGTTTTGGGCGGTTTATGCCTAGAATGAAATAGCCTTGAGGCCAAAGCGCCGGGATAGAAAAAGTTTAGGAGGACTGTAGCAGTTGTAGTTTAAAGCTTGAAGCCTGGGTTCTAAAACCACGTATACTTACGTTTTAAACCAAAGTTAATATATTATTAACTTGACTTAATAATAGGTTGTAGATAATTTGAAACTTTACTGCGAACTTTATAATTTAATTAAAAAATAAATGTCCAATCATGTTAAATTGTAAATAACTGTAAAATTTTAGACAACCAACACTCATAGTATATCATAGGAAAATTAGCAAATGTCTAGACAAAGTTCTCACGAGAGAAACTTTTTCAAAGCTTTAACTGGTAGTGCCGTCAAAGGATCTCATAAGTTAAGACTGGGACTTGAATCCGGCTGGATTATTCTGGTTGAATCTGTACCTTTTTTGATTGCTTGTGCTGTATTCGTAAGCGTTATCAGCCTAAAAAGTCCTATACTGCTCTTTTGTTTACTAGTTGGTAGTTTAATTGCAGTGATCACACAGCAGATTGGACAGCAGGTACATTTACCAAAGCGATCGCTAATATTATTACAAGTTTTAGCAGTAGCCATTATCCTGAGTTTATTTTGGTTAGACTATTTTGTATCCCCCGCACAAGCACAGTTTTTTGGGGAAGCTGAAAAGTTTTTCTTGAAAAACTTAGGTGGTGAAGGTGAAAATGCTGGTGGTGCCAATACAGCAGTAAGTTTGATATTTAATGTGTTGAGGGCGATTTACTTACTGTATATTGCAATTTCCTTGGTTGGTGTGATTAACGCAGTGCGTAAAGATGAAGATTGGCAAAGTATAGCCAGAACGCCCCTATTGGTTGTTGTTGCTGTTACAGTTGCTGATGTACTCACACGCTTTGTAATTGGCGATAATACATAATTTTAGATATTTCAAATGTCTCAAGAGCGGGAACAAGAATTTCGTCCAGTTAATCAAGTTCTGGGAAGCCAACCTTCATTAGGACCAATTCCAGCCGATCAAATTCTTCCTTGGACAGTAATTGCCTTAGCCTCTTACTTTATCATCAATGGAATTTTTGGCGGTCTTTTCCAAGAAGAGTTTCAAAAATGGTTGTGGACAGTACTAATTACTGGTTGGGGAATCGGAACTTGGTGGATTTTAACTGGTGGTAGAAGTTGGAGCTTTTTAAGTAAATTTATTGGCGTTCCCGCTTGGACAAGAGGCTTTGCTCGTTATCAAAGCTTACTCGAAGTTAACCATGAAGCAAAAAATCGGAAAACAAAGCGTCAGCGTCGCCGGAAATGAAAGTAGATTAACACCATTTGAAGATGCTTTACACTTGGCGACAATGCTACGTGTCGCAATGAATGGGCGTGATATTGGTGCTTACCTTTTGACAAAAGGTACTCAAAAAGATCGGTTCTGCTTTGTTTTTGGTTTTGACTGTAAGGGGATTCATACCACTTTAAGACCCGAACAAATCGATACACTTTTTAATAACATTGAAGCCGGATTGAAAGATATTCCTAGCGGTGAAAGAATGACACTGCATTTGGGATCTTTTAGTTCGGATAAAGAGCGTCAGAAAGAATTAGCATCATTAATCAAAAATGCCCCATCACGAGATATTAAATATTTGTTGATGGCGGAAAGAGCTAGAGTCAAAGAATTGACTATTTCTGGGATTCGTAAGCCAAAATTTTTGCGGATCTATGTCACTTACACCATTGAATCTAACTCGCAACACGCAGATGATTGGATAGAGAAGCTTTTAGTCAGAGCGGAATCATGGTGGTTGAAATTCAAAGGTGAACTCTCAGAAGTAGAAAACCAACGCATTGAAACTCTGATCACAAATGCTTACAAACAGGGTTTTCTCCGATGGGAACAAATTCTATCTAACCAAATGGGATTGGATGTTAAACCTTTGAAAGCTGAGGAACTTTGGGAGGATGTCTGGAAAAGGTTTAATGATACAGAGGCAGTAGATATTCCTCAGTTAATGACTTTAGATGAACAAGGATTGCACGAACAAGTTAATTCAGATTTAGCTAGTACTAGATTGCTTGTAGACAATATCCACGGCACAACCTCGCTGATGGAGTCTGGCATACCTTGTGCCGATCGCCGCTGGGTTAATGTTAACAATAGTTATATTGGCGCACTGTCATTTCTAGAAAAACCCGGAGGTTGGCCAAATAAATCTAGCCAACTGCGTTATTTATGGGAACTGTTAGCCAGAGAAAGAGTCGTAGATACAGAGATTTTTTGTGAGTTGACGGCGGCGAATCCAGCCGTTGTTAAAACTACTTTGCAACGAGTCTTGAAGCAGTCGAACATGACGACAATTTTGGCTCAAGAAAAAAGTAAAACTATTGATGTCAACGCTCAATTAAAGTTGAAGAAATCGGTAGCAGCGCAAGAACAATTATATGAAGGTGCTGTCCCGATTTATACGAGCGTCGTCATTTTGGTACATCGTCCAACTGTAGAGAAATTAGATGAGGCAACAAGGTATATTGAAAACTGTTTTCAACGTCCAGCAAGAGTAATTAGAGAAACTGAGTATGCCTGGAAAATTTGGCTACAAACTCTCCCAATAGTTTGGGAAGGTTTGATGGCAACACCCTTCAACCGTCGCCACCTATATTTAACAAGTGAAGTTCCAGGATTAATGCCCTTAGTGTTAACTAAAAAAGGCGACAAACAAGGCTTTGAGTTAATTGCCGAAGAAGGCGGAACACCGATACATTTAGATTTATTTAATCAGCACAAAAATTTAGCTTTGTTTGCGACAACTCGTGCAGGTAAATCGGTATTGGTATCAGGAATTTTAACTCAAGCTTTGGCGCATGGGATTCCGGTAGTGGCGTTAGATTTCCCTAAACCAGATGGGACATCAACTTTCACTGACTACACAGAGTTTATGGAGGGGAATGGAGCTTATTTCGATATCTCCAAACAATCGAATAACTTATTTGAACAGCCAGATTTACGATCGCTAGATCCAGAACAACAACGCGATCGCTTTAACGATTATACTGGTTTCCTAGAATCAGCATTAATGACAATGGTTTTAGGATCATCTACTGAAAGTCAAATTTTATCGCAAACCGTGCGATCGCTGCTCAACTTAGCATTAGAAGCCTTCTTTAGAGATGAGGGGATAAAAGAGCGATATCGAGAAGCGATGGCGGGAGGATTCGGCACTCATGCTTGGCAGAAAACCCCTACCTTAAAAGATTTCCTGTTTTTCTGTTCACCAGAACATTTGCAGCTAGATTCTTTAAGTGGCAGAGTAGAAGACGGCCTCAGTCAGATTCAGTTGCGCTTGCGGTTTTGGCTTTCTAGCCGCGTCGGACAAGCCATTTCTGCACCATCCAGCTTTCCTACAGATGCCCAACTTTTAGTTTTTGCTCTCAGAAACCTATCAGATAGTGAAGATGCAGCCGTACTATCCTTGAGCGCCTATTCAGCAGCATTACGACGCGCACTTGGCAGCCCAGCGTCTATATTCTTTATCGATGAAGCGCCAATTCTATTTGAATTTGAGCAAATTTCTGACTTAGTTGGCAGAATTTGTGCTAACGGCGCTAAAGCTGGGATTAGAGTTATCTTATCAGGACAAGATCCTGATACAATTGCTAGATCCAAAGCTGCATCTAAAATTTTGCAAAACTTGACAACCCGATTGATTGGACGCATTCAGCCAGTTGCAGTAGATAGTTTTGCAGAGATATTAAAATATCCCCGCCAAATTATTTCTCGTAATGCTTCAGAAAGCTTTTTTCCCCGCAAAGAAGGCATTTATAGCCAATGGCTACTAGATGATAACGGTATTTATACATTCTGCCGTTACTATCCAGGTTATGAACAATTGGCAGCAGTTGCGAATAACCCTGCTGAACAAACTGCACGTAGTAAAATGATGCAACTTCACAGTGATAAATATGAAGCAATTTCTGCATTTGCACGTCAGTTAATAGCCACACTACGTAGTAGTTAATTAAGGAGGATATTTGCAAAAAGTTAACAGTGATAGGACTTAAGCAAAATTACACACGGTAGGGGCAATTCATAAATTGCCCCTACCCAAAAATAAAGGCATCAGCTATTGTTTGCCTAAGCCCTGAGTGATTCAAAAAGTTAATAAATAATGATTGATCAAACTAAATTCTTGATTCACTAGATAATTTCTTCTACCTTTTCAGGTTATAGATATATGAAAAAAACTGCAATTTTGACTTTTACTTTTCTATCTCTGGCAATCATACCAGCGATCGCACAAGTTCAGACAGGCGGGGGCGGATTAGGCCGGGTTTGGACTGATTTTCAATCATATTCCACAGATTTGCAAGATTACCTTCAATATAATTTGAAAGATAATTTAAAGCCTGGAGAAGTACAGGGTCAACTTAATAGTACTAGAGGAGAATTGAATATACCTAACCCCGTTGCTGCGGGAAATAAGGTTCGTGATGATTTGATTAACTACTCTTATAATTCAGACTCTAAATCAAACCGCTTTGAGAATAATTCAGCAGTGCGGGGAAATTTAGTTAGCAATGAACTCAATCGTGTAATTACCCGTGGAGCAGCAGAAAGTGTTTTCGGTAGAAATGGGCAAAATAGGACAAAAGGAAAGTTAGAAAAGACTGAAGAATCTTTAGAAGATATTGCAACATTTGCTGATGACAATAACATTCAGCAAAAGATCCAAGACCTTAAGAGTCTCGGAGGGACGGCTGTAAGTGGTGGGATTTCCGGATTAGCAGAAGTGCTAGGTCTCACTCAATTGCAAACTACTCAAATTCAACAAGAACAAGTAAAAATTGTAGCTGAAACATTTGCTCAGACATTACAGACAAATCAGTTTTTGCAATATTCCAACTTAAATTTAGCAAATATTTCTCAACAGGCAGAAGAGGCGAATCGCGCTCGGAGAGTAGATACGTCTACAGAGGCGGCGCGACTTTTGCGAGCTACTTCTCAAATAGATTTGTTTGGTAGAAAAGTTGATAATTAGAATTTCATGATTAAAAATTTTAATTTTCTATACAATTTTAAAAATCCTTAGAAAATGTTTGAAAAGTCCTCTTAATAGTTAGCAAAACGTTCTAGATCCCCCGATAAATTGGGGGACTTTGATTCTAGTTCCCCCCGTTTTAATGGGAGCCAGTGCGTTGGGTGGCCCCGCCGACTTGTACGCGCAGCGTCTCCGGCAAGGAGAAGCATCTGGCGTGGGTTAGAGGGGATAAATTAAGTGCTTAAAATCACAGCCAACCACTTTTCAAACAACCTCTAACGTACCCTACGAAATCTAAAAAAACATCTTATAAACTCAAAATGCAACTTGCTATTCAACTAATTTTTGCCCAATTAGACGCCCAAGTAGGCATTAATGATATTCTCGATAATGGTGCCGCAACCTCTCAAAGTATTGCCGAAGGTTGGGATAAACAATGGCTCGATTTATTACAAAATAACACCAGTAATAACTTGTATGGATCGTTGACAAATCTGGGTATCTTTTTTGCAGTAGGAACCCTGTTGTTTTTTATGGTACAATTCCTCAAAGACTTATTATCCTACGAATTTACCCGTCCTATATCATCTTTAATTTGGCCTTTTCTGGTGGTAATACTTTTAAGTAATTCAGGCGACGGAAGCATACTTTCTACTCTGACATTGGGAGTGCGGAATTTTTTAAACGGTGTGAATCAGCAAGTATTGGTAACAGCAGATGCCGATAATACATACCAGCAAGCACTAAATATGAGTGTTGCCGAAGAAGTCGCTGGTTCTTTGCTACGTCCTTGTCAGTCGCTTACTGGCGAACAACAAAGGTTATGCTTTGCCCAAGCTGCCGAAAAATTAAATATTCTCTGGCGGCAATATAGAGATGCATACGGAAGTAAAAACTGGATAATTAGACTACAAACTAAGGTAGATAATATCAGATATGGCACTGGCATTGTATCAGAAACCTCATTTAATTCTTTGTTAGGTTCGACAGTTCAAACGAGCATCAAAAACTTTTTGGTTTCCTTACAATATGCCTTCCAAAATTTGATAGAAGCCACCATGTTGCTGATAGCAGCTTTGGGGCCAATAGCTGTAGGTGGGTCTTTACTGCCTGGAGCCGGTAAACCAATTTTTGCATGGCTGACCGGATTTTTATCTATTGGAATCGCCAAGATTTCATTTAATATTATTGCTGTGCTGACTGCCGCAGTCATTGTAAATGGGCCAGGTCAAGATGTTAATGTTGATCCAGACTTAATGTGGTTTATAATTTTTCTGGGGATTTTAGCACCAATTGTATCGCTACTTGTGGCTGCTGCGGGTGGTTTTGCAGTCTTCAGTGCCATCAGCAATACGGCTTCTTTAGTAAAGGAGAGGATATAGGAAATTCAAAATTAATAAACTCAATTTTGGCAAGTCTGCTGACTAGATGCAAATGATCATATATAATAACCAAAGTTTTTTGCAGGAGGTGAGTAAATGGTGCGTTTACTAGAAAAAAGACAAAGAACAGGAAGTGTGTTAGGAATTTTTGCGATCGCATCCTTCGGTTTGCATATATTAGTTTTACTTTTATTTATAATTCAAGGGCTAAATATTCGTCAACTCAGTCTGAGAAAACCTCCTAACTTTGTGCAATTAATAGATGGTAAACCAGTAGCTAGTATTGATGATTTAGCAAGACAACCAGAAGCAATTCGCCAATTCATCAGCAAAACGATGATATCAATGTTTAGCTGGTCTGGAACCTTACCAGCACAAACTATTGAAGAAGTCGCAAACCCCAAATCAGATTTAGGAATACTTATTAGAACACCTCAAGGCAGTAGCCAAAAAATTAGTACCAGCAGTTGGATAGCTAGTTTTGCCTTATCAGAAGACTTTCGCAAAGGTTTCTTAAGCACAGTTGCAGAAATGACACCACCAGAAGTTTTCGCTGAAAATCCTACGCAAGTTATGACATCACAATTAGTTATTAAGCGAGTTTATCCGCCAAAAGAAATTGCACCAGGTAAGTGGCGAGTGGGTATGGTAGCCGACTTAATTCAAAAAAATCGAGTTGGTGATGCAAAACTCATAACTCCTTTTAACAAAGATTTACTTGTCCGTGCAACAGATTATTTTGTTAATCCACAAGCCGATGGTACTGTCCTGCAAAAAGCAATTTATAGTACCCGTGCTGATAAACTAGAAATTTATGAAATTCGTAACTTATGTTTGCTAGATAATTACAACAACCCTACCGAAGATAATAGAAAACAATGCGGAACTGGACAAACATCTGATAGCTTTATCAGATAATCGATTTTTAATTTACTTTACTTAATGATAGTCAAATCTATATAATAAATTGATTAATGCAATTACTCAAACCAGAAAATAAGAGAAGTAGCCCCTTACCACTGTTAGCAGTCGGAACATTTGGATTACACATATTTACCTTGCTGTTATTAGTATTTCACGGGTCGATGTTACAACAATTAGGCCGGCAACTCACACCTCAAACTTTAGTGCAACTGGTTGATGGTCGCACTATAACCGTAGACCCCCAACCAAATTTAGAGCGACAGCCAGAGGCTATTCGGCGCTTTGTGGGTGAAACTATGAGCTTAATGCTCACCTGGTCACAGCAACAGCCACCAACGCAAGTTTGGGAAATTACCTCCCAACTAGTAGCTGATGATTTTAAACAAAAACTTAAGTCAGAAATTACTAACTTAAATCCAGATAGCCAGTTTGAAAATGTTAATAGAGGCTCAGAGAACGTATTAGTAATCCAAAAAATTTCTCAACCTACAAAAATAGGCGATGGAAAGTGGAAAGTGGAAATGCTTGCCAATCAATTAGTATTTAGCGGTTATGATAAGTTAGGAAAATCAGTTTCGTTTAATAAACAAATTTTGGTTAGAGCAATAGACGAAGCAGCAACTTCACTACCAAATGCAGCACTACCGTCGTACTTCGCAGCTTACCGTCTTGGTGAAGCTAGACTAGAAATTTATAATGTCTGTGAAATTCAAGATAAAAATTGTTCTGGAAATCTAAACAAAGCTCTACCATGACACGATATTCAACTCCAGCGGAAACTCCGCCAAAAAATCTACATACTTTTACCACCGACGATCGCCAAGTACAATCTGTAGAATCTTTCAATTGGGAATCACGGATGGCCAGGTTGGTTGGTTTTGAAGAAGAATCCTCTTCTAGCGATGATACCCAACCATCAGAAGACTCTGCTTCTCGTAAAGAGCAACCGTCATCTCAACCACAAGAAGCTAAAACAGAGCAACCCCTCTCATCTAACCCCTTTGCAAAATTAGGCTTAGTAGGAGCTGCTACCCTAGCGGTAGTTTTAGTAGCTGGTGTGTTTTTGACCCAGTTGATGAGCGGTAGCAATAAAAAGCCAAATATTGTTGCTCCACAAGTGCGATCGGCGCCAACTAATGAATCTACCTCTCAACGGTTAGAAGCTGAAGTAGATACTCTGAAAACGAAATTAGCCCTGAGTGAACAAGCAGAATCGGTGAAAGCCGCCCAGCAAACGCTCAGAATTGCCAAATCAACGCCGACAGTAGCCGTAGCACCATCAGTTTCTTCTACAGGTAGCCAGAGAGTGATACCAACACCCCCACCAACAGTTTATGTGCCTCGAACAGTAACAGTTGAGCGCATCGTTAGAGTACCTGCTTCTCAACCCTTGCCAACACCCCAAGCCCCAGTGGTGAAACCCCCAGAGCCTCAACCCGTAGTCAACATAACTCCACCACCCCCACCAACCCCACTCGAAGAGTGGACAAGGTTAGCAAAGTTAGGTAGCTATGGTCAAGTAAATGTCACTGATAAACCTAATAACACGGCAGTTGCTTCTGAACCTCCAAACAATACGCAGCCGCAGGAACAGCCACCAAACAACCCACCAAACAACCCACCACCAACTCCTGTGGTGAGCCAAGCGCAACCGCAGGGACAGAAATCTGTAGCAGTAGGGACTAGCGCCAAAGCTGTGTTAGCAACAGCTATATTTGGTGAAACTACTAGACAAAAGGGTAACGACACAGAGGAAGAGAAAAACGTATTTGTGATCAAGTTGGACGGAGCATCAGTAAAATCTACAGATGGTACTCCCGCTCTACCTCCAAACACCGAATTCTTAGCTGAAATTAGTTCTATTAACGAACAAGGTCTTTTGCAGATGAACGTAATCAAAGTTATCTCGCAAAATGATGGCAACCTTACAGAACGAAGCTTACCGAAGAATGCAATTATTGTTCGCGCTCCCAAAGGTAAACCTTTCATAGCAAATAAATTTCCCAGTCAAAGTTCGTCCATAGCATCGATGGATGCAGGACTATTCTTTTTGGGAGGTATTAGTAAAGCAGCAGAGTTAATAAATCGTAGTGATACTGAACTCTTCCCACTTACTTCACAATCTACCGTTGACGGCAACACCAGTAGCAGCACAACTCTTACTACTATCACTAGAAACAGACGCAACCTTGCAGCTGGTGTTGTGGAAGGTGGTTTGAACTCTGTAGTGCCCCAAATTGCCCAACGTAATCAACAAGCGATCGCTCAGATGTCGCAACAAACTAATATTTGGTTTTTACCAGCAGGCACAAAGGTTGAAATATATTTTAACCAAGCAACGCAATTTTAGGAGGTATGATTTATACCAATTTTGGATTGGGTAATAGTAATTGGTAATTGGTTTTCTTCCTATCTTGCCCATCTCCACTTGTTCTATCTACCAATTTCTCCATTTGCAACCATGAAAAATAAAACTAAATTGTCAGGAAATACCTTAAATAATTCTTATTTCCTACCTATAGCTTCCTTAATTTTCTCGGTTGCTATGTTCTTGTTGGTGGGCCGCGCTGTAGCTAATAATGCCGTTTTGCGCTCCATATTTTCCTGCCAAGCACAGGGTTTAGGGGGACTAATACCTACCCTCAATGTTTCGTATCAGCAAGGAACAAACTTAAGCTTTATTCCGGCTGGAGAAGTAATTAAAAAAGTTTGGTTAAACGATCCATCACAGGTAACTATGGATTTTGATGGGCGGGTATGTATGCAGTTTGGCCCAAAACCTGATACTAATGCAGGAGATTGTAAAAACTCAGCAGCGAATGTAATTCAACTCAGACGAATTCAAAAACTCAACATTCCTGGACTTCCTACCACAAATAATACACTTTTAACAGTTGTTACCGAAGGGCAAGGTAAAACCAAGTTGTATACTTTTCGGGTGCTATATGGAACAGGTAGCCCTGAATATCACACTTTAGCAATTTATCCCGATCCTTCTGCTCAAGAAGCATCTTGTGTGAGAGTTTCACAATAGACTTATAGCAAAAGCAGCCGACGACGACTTAAGTGTTACAAAAAAATGTTGATAATGACAAGCCTTTTTAAGAAGGGTTATGAAGGATCATTCAAAAACTCCATAACTTAGCCTTATTGACTTATTCAGGCGTTTTCAGCCTACATCTTTACAAATATTCAGATAAAAACTAACCACAAAGTCTAAATTCGTGCAAATATAAAGAAAAGCTTAAGAGGTTACAGACTCATGGTCAGTGCCAAAATGATGCAACAGCTTTGGGCTGTAATCGAGTCTACACAGGTCAGCACCCTGCTCCAGTTTGACGATACTGCTTTAGTACAACTGCTCCTCCAGCAGTTAGAAGTTAAGCAGGGGTTTGACGCACAGGCAGATAGCACCCTCAATACTTATATAAAATCTAAACTGCCCCTAATTCGTGATACAGCTGAAGGTAGAGTATCCTTCGGGCAGTGAGCAATCATTAATACAAGAAACCAAATGATTGCTCACTGCCAAGCATCCGCTCAGAGTTCAAACAGTGCAATATGATGAATCACTGGCTAGTAATTGCCCTAGCAGCTTATCTAATTGGAGCGGCGATTGAAGGGGTGAGTACAGCCAGTCAGCTATCTCATTCATTGCCAGAACTAGTTAAAAATACACAAGTTCAGTCCTCAGAATCTGCCACCCCGCCTAGTTCGAGTTGGCGAGTTGTAACTGCCATTGCCTTAGTAAGTATCTGTGGAGCTTTCTTGTGGCCTTGCCGTCTTTTGCACCGTTTAATTAAAGGCAACGTTCATTAATGACAAGTTAAATAGGAAAAATTTAGCGGCCCATTCTATTACATAAATCGCAACAATGCCACCTTTAAGTTTTTCACTCAGCAATACTGAGGTTAACTTAATCCATATTAATACAACTTAATTAAATCGTCTTATTAGCGGGAGTACGTCCACCTTCATCGTTACTGCCGCCGTGCGGATGGAAATTGCCAGGATAACACATTACTAATACCTTGGTTGCAATTGCGACGCGGTTTGATGCCCTCTGTCGAAGTTTCAGCCTGCTCCTCAACTGCAACTTGTTGTGATTGTCCAACGACATACCATGAGGAGGTATTTGCTACCTCTCTGGTGCTAGACAGCATCAACACCATAAACAGTACGAACGGCTTGATATTCTTATTCAGTGGGGAGTTATGAGGTCAGAGAAGATTACTATAATCGAAGAAACACTTTATTAATCTTAATAATGACCGAAACCATACAGCAGCTACCTTCAATCACTTTTGAAAAATTCTTTTGGACTTGGCAGGGCTACAAAATTCAGTACACTGTTATGGGTACAGGACGCCCTCTGGTACTGGTTCACGGCTTTGGTGCTTCCATTGGACACTGGCGCAAAAATATCCCAGTTTTAGCTAATGCTGGCTACCAAGTATTTGCCATAGACCTTTTGGGTTTTGGTGGTTCTGATAAAGCGCCCATTGATTACAGTGTGGAAGTTTGGGTGGAACTGCTGAAAGATTTCTGCACAGCACACATCCAGGAACCTGCTGTATTTATTGGCAACTCCATTGGCGCACTTTTGAGCTTGATAGTACTGGTAGAACATCCAGAAATTGCTGCTGGCGGTATTTTAATTAACTCTGCGGGTGGTTTGAGTCATCGTTCTCACGAATTGAACCCGCCGCTACGGATGGTGATGGCAGCATTTAATCGGTTTGTGCGATCGCCAATTACAGGCAAATTCGTCTTTAACCGCATCCGTCAAAAAGCCCAAATTCGCCGTACTCTCTACCAAGTTTACCGCGATCGGCAAGCCGTCACCGATGAATTAGTCGATTTACTTTATACTCCCTCTTGCGACCCAGGAGCGCAACAAGTTTTTGCCTCCATTCTCACAGCCCCTCCTGGCCCAAGTCCAGAGGAACTATTGCCCAAAGTCGAACGTCGTCTATTAATAATTTGGGGTGCTGACGATCCCTGGACACCAATTACCGGGGCAAAGATTTACGAAGAGGCGCGTGAGAATGGCAAAGAAATCAAAATTGTTGCCATTCCCAATGCCGGTCATTGTCCCCACGATGAGGTTCCAGATGTTGTCAATGCCCAGATTGTCGATTGGCTAGCGCAAAGTTAATAATTTCCCGCCTAGACGCAAAAACGAGAGCAAAATGTCCGTTACAAGAATAACTTTGTGCCTATGTACCTTAGTCCAAATAGTAGTCTGTCAAGAAATAATTGATGAGTAGAGATTGTTCGTAGTTGGTGCTGTCTTCGCTAAAGGTCAAACTACAAACCGATTAAATTTAACTTGGCAGAATAGTAGGGCAGAAATGCGATTAACAATCTGGGTGAGTAACTTTTACTTTTTTATTGCACTTTGAAAAAATCAAACTCATTTGGTGAATGTAATGGAGCTTGATGTGCGTAATGGACATAAAGGGGCAATTCCCTTAAGTCACCATCCAGATTTTTCTCAACAAGGCTATCAAGTCATTAGCGAACTAGGACGCAACAGAGAAGGGGGACGCATTACTTATTTAGCTAATGTCCTCAACTCTAATCAACAAGTGGTGATTAAAGAGTTTTGTTTTGCTACTGACTCTGCTTCCTGGTTAGGTGCGAAAGCATATCAGCGTGAAATTGAAATTTTGCAACAACTGAATCATTCCCGCATCCCTCGTTATGTAGCTTCTTTTGAAATGCCAGGGGTTTTTTATATAGTTCAGGAATATAAAAATGCTCCATCATTAGGGTTAAGACGTAGCTTTTATCCTGAAGAAATCAAGCAAATTGCTCTGTCAATCTTAGAAATTTTGGTTTATTTGCAAAAGCAAGTTCCGCCAATTATCCATCGGGATATTAAACCAGAGAATATTTTGGTTGATGAGCAACTAAATGCTTATCTTGTTGATTTTGGTTTAGCTAGGATAGAAGGTGCCAAAATAGCTCTTAGCAGCTTCGTAGCAGGAACCCCAGGTTTTATACCACCAGAGGAACAGTTTGGTGATTCCCTCAGCAAAGCGTCAGACTTGTATAGTTTAGGAGTAACACTGATTTGCTTACTTACTAATACTCGTCCTGTTGATATTGGTAAGTTAATTAATGATAACTATTGCTTTGATTTCCAGAAATTAGTTCCCCAAATCAGTCCAAGTTTTAAGTCATGGTTGATGAAAATGGTGGAACGTAACCGCAAACGTCGCTATGCTAATGCCTCTGTTGCTTTAAAAGCACTTAAGCCAATTGAGGTTGTTGGTACTGATACTGGGATAAATACTTTAGTCAGAACAATCAAACCTAGAAAACAAGCTACAGTGCTGGGGCTAGCTACCGTTGTTACACTGGCTACGGTAGGGGCAACTTTGATGATTTCTCAGCCGGGTAGTGCAGTCAAGCAATTGCTGAAAGCTACAGAATGTCAAAGCTTTGACTTAAACGCAAATTGCCAAGAAAAAACCGGAGATTAAGATGAGTGCGGACGGAAGTTTATGAACGAGTAGATTTTGGGAATTATAGATTAACACTTGAGATTATAAATTTGCTCACAAGATTGAACGCTATAGCCTTAGCGATCGCTGCTATTAACCCATCTGATTGGTAAGGCTTTCAATCTTAAAGTAAGTTAAGGTGACATCTGCGTTGCTTAAATCAAACGTGTTAAAAATCCCAGATAATTCGTCAAAGGTACTTGCGGATGATAAACCTTAAAAGACTAAAATTTTTGCAAAAACTTCAACCAAAAATTCTAGTTTTTACATTTGGAGCATCTTTATTACCAGTTTTCGTTTTGAGCAGTGCCGTTTGGCAATTAGTAGAGCAACCACTTATCGAACTAGAAAAAACTCGACTTGACGATCAAGTTTTAGCTTTTCGTGGATATACAGCTGCTACAGAAAAAGGACTGAGTAACTTAATTTCTAGTTATGCTAATTGGACTGATTTGTATAATGCGGTTCAAAGTTCAAATCGGGGATGGATAAAAAAAGAAGTTTCTACTCAACTATTATTCACCACTGATCTGGATGTAGTGAAGGTGATTCAATCCCCAAATAAAGAGATTCTTGGCGAAGCTGGAAGTCAGATATTAAATCTCCCCATAGTACAAGCAAAAGTCAAAGATTTAAATAACCGGAATAAATCATCTCAGGAGTTAATTGATACAAAAACACAAGGATTAGTATTATTAGGAGGCTCACCGATTTCCCGCAGTGATGGAACTGGAAAGCCATTGGGAACTTTAATTGCAGGACAGTTAATGGATAAAGTATGGCTCCGACAATTTTTAAATTATTCGCAGCCGACAACCAGACTGGAAATAATTTCTTTAGATAGAAAGTTTTCTGTCTCTAGTAGTTCTGATTGGAAACCAGATATTTGGGAAAAAGCTTATTTTTCTTCTCAAATTTTACCAAATATTTCTCAAAAACGCTCAGTCTATCGGATTCAGCCAGATTGGGGATTAAATACAATTTATGCTCCCATATATTCTGCTAATAAGCCCATTGCCATTGTCAAGATCCAAATTGTAGCTAAATACTTTCAGGAGGCCAAGCTAACTCTTACCCGCTTATTTTGGCTTGGGTTAAGTTTAGCAGTACTACTGTCGGTGTTAATTGCTCATTTACTAGCTCAACAAATTAGTAACCCAATTATTCAACTGGCAAAGCGTAGTAAAACTTTAGCAGATGGCGATTTGAGCAGCCCGATTCCTAATGTTAAAAATGGTGGTGAAATTGGGCAGTTGGCCAATGCTTACCAGGAAATGGCTAATTCTCTCACAATCCTAATCAACAATCTAGAGCAAAGGGTAGCGCAACGCACTCAAGAATTAGAACTAGCTCGTCAAACATTGGAAGAACGAGTGCAAGAGCGGACAGTAGAGCTTTTGCAAAAAAATCAGGAATTAGAGATTAAAACTGAACAATTACATACAGCTTTACATAATTTAAAAATGGCGGAATCGCAGTTAATTCAAACAGAAAAAATGTCCTCGTTAGCTAATATGGTTGCTGGGATCGCCCACGAAATTAATAATCCGATTAATTTTATCTACGCTAATGTTACCCACATCAAAAACTATACTCAAGATTTACTCAATCTCATCTATCTCTATCAGCAACGCTATTCAGATCCAGAGATTCAAACCTATGCAGAAAAAATTGAGCTTGATTACTTAATCGAAGATTTACCTCAAATTATAGCTTCTATGGACACGGGCGCTAATCGGATTCAAGAAATTATTTTATCTTTGAGAAACTTTTCTCGCCATGATGAAGCCGAGATCAAAAGAGTTAACATTCATGAAGGAATTGATAGTACTTTATTGCTGCTACAGCATCGTCTTAATCCTCATCATGATTGTCCAGTTATCCAAGTAATTAAAGAATATGATAATTTTCCTTTAATTGAGTGTTATTCTCGACAACTAAATCAAGTATTTATGCAGATTTTAGTCAATGCGATAGATGCCCTGGAATTGGATCAAAAACAGTTAGATAAAAAAATTATAATTCAAACTACAAATACTGAGAATAGTCTAATCATCAAAATTATTGATAATGGCGCAGGTATAGATAATAAAAATATTTCCCAAATCTTCGATCCCTTTTTCACTACTAAATCTGTTGGCAAAGGTATAGGTTTAGGTTTAACTGTTTGCTACGAGATAATCCAAAAACATCAAGGAAATATTCAAGTTGTTTCGCAATTAAATAGGGAAACAGAAGTCATTATTCAATTACCATATTTGCTCCCAAAAAAGTGTTAATCCTGATGCTAGCTGTAGCGAATTGCAAACAAACCACATTCTTTATAAATAAGCTGTAAATCTTATAATTCTTACAAATAGGCATTTTTAGAAAAGCTGCCGCTACAATAAAGGCAAAGACGTTGAGGTTAAACTAACCTAATGTATGTACCTGAAACAAACCCAAAGATCCCAATACCTTCACCAAGCCTTTACGAAACTGATTTTTACGCTTGGACACAGGAACTAGCCCGCCGCATCTTGTTCATTGGCAGGCAAATTTTTTAGTTTGGCGCTTATTTTTTGCGCCAATGTCCTTCAACATGGGTTCCATCCTTACGACGATAACCTTGAACATAGACTTTTCCACTTGAGTTACTTGATGAATTACTGCCCCAGAAGTTAGTCGTAGTCCGTTGCTGGTTGGATGTACTGTTATCCCGATAATTATTAGTAGTTCGGTGTTGATTTACTTGTTTGAGTTTTTCCTCTTGCTGCGTAAGTGATGCATTAAGTAATTCAATCACTGCACCAAATTGATTTACTTGTTTGAGTTTTTCCTCTTGCTGCGGCTGTTCTTGTCTTAGTTTCTCTGCCTGTAGTTGCTGCTCTCTGTTGAGACGGTCTTCTTTCTGTTTCTCTAATCTCAAACGTTGCTCTCGCAGGCGAAGTCTCTCTTTTGCACGTTGCTCTTTCTTGCGCTCTTCTTCTTGGCGTTTCCAGTCTCTCAATAATCGCTCCCAATCCTCCAAACCTAACTGGGGATTCTTGATTGGAGGCTGAGATGTTTCCCAACAAAAGCTATAAGCCTCAGTTTCAAAGTTAGCACCAACGGAACTAAACGTAGATTGATTTAGCTTTTGACTATTTACTTGAACTTGTTGAAGGATAAAGTTTGGCAACGATGGAACCAGACCAAGTTCAGGCTGCTTTTTTCCAAAAAGTCCTTCAAAAAAACCAACTTTTGAAGGTTTAGGAATTGCGCTTTCAAGAACCCAAAGTTTGACTGTCTTATCCCAGCTACTACTTACAAGTACCTGATTATTAAAACAAAAAGCGACTGAGCTCACTCCTGCTGAGTGAGCAGGGAAAGAGGAATCTAGAGTACCTGTTGTCAGATTCCAAATCTTGACGTAGCCATCATCGCCACCGCTTACGAGAAACTGACCATTAGAACTGAAACTTAGACTACGTACACTACTTGAATGCCCTTGAATATAGCATTTAGATAATCCAGTTTGCATATCCCACAGAATGATATCCCCATCATCATCACTGCTTGCAAGAATTTTTCCATCAGGGCTGAATACAACTACACGTACATCTTTTGAATGGGTTGAAAATGAGAAAATCTCATCATGCATATTAGTTCTCCAAATCTTGACTTTATGATCGCAACCACCACTCGCAATCAATAAACCATCAGGACTAACAGAAACAGACTGCACGTAACTTGAATGTCCTCGAAGGGTTTGAATCTCCTTCCTTTCTTTCAAACTAAAAATTTTAACTGTATTGTCATCACTTCCACTTACAATAAAGTCATAAATTGGAACCACAGCGACTGCCGTCACGGGTTGAGAGTGAGTGGTAAAAGTTAATAATTCCTGAGATGTTCTCAAATCCCAAACTCTAATGGTGGCATCATCGCCACCGCTAATCAAACCATTTCCTTTGGAAGTAAAGGTAATGGAGCGAACAGATTTTGTATGTTCAAACGGATAGGTCAAAAGTTGACCATTATTGAGATCCCATAATCTAATTGTATTGTCATCGCTGCCACAAGCAATAATTTGGCGGCTTGGATTTATGGATAGGCAGCGCACACCACCGAACCAACTAGAGTCACCATTGAATGTGTGAGCTGGATACCATGATTGATTCATAAGCTCCTGCAACCTTTCTGCGGTTTAGACAACTGAGTTATTTGATCAGTATTCCCAAGATTCTCAAGCTATCTAACGTAGGTAAAATAAAATTTTGATCCAAATCGGGTATCTAATCTGCGGGGCATTGTTTTACGGTCATGGCTGACGAGGATACGTCTTTGCTGTGCTGCGATCGCTAATACTTCAGAATCTTTTACACCTTCTAATCCAGCAGCCAAGGCTGTTTGGAAGTCAATGGTGGGTTCTTGTCGCAGAACTCCCGTAACGATCGCTTGATTCAAATCAGCATCGGCTTGGTAGCTAACATTCACGATTCTACCTGTTGTCTTGCTGCCTTAGCTGTCATAAGCTTGTTGTACAAAGCAGGATCGGCGGTTTGTAGTGGTTGAGGCATAGTATCAAATGCTGCTTCTTCGGCTTCTAGATAAGCATCAATATCAGCACGATTGGCTAGATAAAACGCGATTACTCCATAAACTTGTTCAAGTGTCAGTAACGGAAAAGAATTAACAATGCTTTCAGGCGATAATCCTTTTTGGAAAGCATAGACAATCGAGTCCAGGGAAATCCGAGTTCCTGCAACCCAATAAGCATCTTGACGATATTCTATGTAAGATTTAGCTGTTACAACTGACATAGATTTGTTTTAACTCTGCCTATAAAATTAAGCTACTACTCAAAAGACATCTCCGATAATGAATGTAGAGTAGAGACGCGAAATTTCGCGTCTCTACAAGGGTTATGGATAACGCATATTTAATTTCTGGAGATGTCTAAACAATAGCTGCTTCTGGAATCGCGCCCTGCATTCTCCCGAAAGCATCAATTAGACTTTGCAATTGTTGATCTGCTTTAAAAACTCCTAACCCACGCACCGTCACTTTCCCAGGAGAATATACAAAGCGCGTTTTGAGATTTTCTGGTAAATTCGCCGCCAACAAATTCCAAGCGGGTTCTTCCATCGGCGTTTCTAAAACGATGTGCTGCTTGTTTTCTGGTTTAATCCGGCTAAATCCGAGTTTTTTCCCTAACTGTTTGAGTTCCATGACTCGCAAAAGTTGATTTGCAGGCACCGGTAAACTACCATAGCGATCGCTCCACTCGGCAGCAATTTGCCTTAATTCTGATTTCGATTTAGCTGTCGCCACCGCCCGGTATGCACTCATCTTTTGATCCAAATCGGTAATATAATCTGCTGGGATAAACGCCGTCAGGTTGAGATCAATCTGGGTATCCTCCACTTGCGGAATTTCTTGTCCTCGGATTTCCCGAATTGCTTCTTCCAGCATTTCCATGTACAAATCGAAACCGATAGCATCCATTTGACCGGATTGTTCTGCACCTAGCAAGTTACCCACGCCTCTGATTTCCATGTCGCGCATTGCTAGCTGATACCCAGAACCTAGCTGAGTAAATTCTTGAATCGCTCGTAAACGTTGCCTTGCTGCGTCAGATAACGCCCGTTGCTTCGGATAAAATAACCAAGCATGAGCTTGGATACCTGCACGTCCCACACGACCGCGTAATTGATACAGTTGAGACAAGCCAAAGCGATGAGCATCTTCAATCAAAATGGTGTTGACTCGCGGAATATCTAAGCCGGATTCAATAATTGTCGTACAAACGAGGATGTCTGCGTCGCCATTGCTAAAAGTGAGCATGGTTGATTCTAACTCGCTTTCATCCATTTGACCGTGAGCGATCGCAAACCTAGCACCCGGTATCACTTCTCGTAAATTTGCTGTTGTCTCTTCAATGCCGTCCACTCGTGGAACTACATAAAATACCTGTCCACCTCTGTCTAATTCTTGACGAATTGCACTGCGGATACTTTCGGAATTAATCGGTGATAGATGGGTTTTAATCGGTCGTCTAGTTGGGGGTGGCGTGGTAATCAAACTCATTTCCCGAATTCCCGACAAAGACATATACAAAGTCCGGGGAATGGGAGTAGCTGAGAGAGTAAGCACGTCTAACTGAGTTTTCAGGCTTTTAATTTTCTCTTTCTGGTTTACCCCAAACCGTTGTTCTTCATCTACCACCAACAGTCCTAAATCCCGGAATGTCACGCCTTTGCCTAAAAGTTGATGTGTGCCAACTACTACATCTAATTCACCCGTTGCCAATCGCTTTTGAATTTCGCGGCGTTCTTCAGCCGAACGAAAACGATTGAGTAAACCGACATTCACAGGGTAAGGTGCAAAACGTTCTTTGAGTGTATGGTAATGCTGCTGTGTTAAAATAGTCGTTGGCGCAAGGAGTGCCACTTGTTTACCGGCGATGACTGCTTTAAAAATAGCCCGAATCGCCACTTCCGTTTTTCCGAAACCGACATCGCCACAAATTAAGCGATCCATTGGGCGATCGCTTTCCATGTCTCGTTTTACATCTTGGACAGCTTTGAGTTGATCTGTTGTGGGTTGATACGGGAAAGAATCTTCTAATTCTTCCTGCCAAGGCATATCACCTGGGAAGCTAAACCCTTGTTGTTGCGATCGCGCTGCATACAGTTTCAACAAGTCCACCGCCAATTTTTTGATCGCTTTGCGGACTTTATTCTTCGTATTTTCCCAAGCTTTACCTGTCATCCGATTAAGTTCCGGGGCTTTATCACCTGCGGCGCGAAACCGGGATAATGCACCAACTTGATCGGCTGCAACTCTGAGTAACCCGTCAGCATACTGTACCACCAAATAATCACGGGTTTCGTTATTAATCATCAGGCTTTCCAGCTTGACAAATTTGCCAACACCATGATTTCGGTGAACCACATAATCCCCTGGACGCAGCTTATTAGGGTCAACTTGTTTAGAAGTAGCTTTGTGGCGCTTGCGGATATAGCCGGGAGTCGCCAGGGAATGCTGCCCAAAAAATTCCCGATCTGTAACGATTACCAATCGGTACGTAGGCAGGATAAAACCTTCTAATTCCGCCAAACCAGAATATTTTAGGGCAATGGGAATGTGGTTGATTTGGAGCTTATCGATCGCTAGGTAGTCGCGGGGATTAGGGATAAACTGAGCCGGACAATCATGTTCTTGCAACAGCGAGACAGAACGCGAAGGTTGAGCCGAAAGCAGCCAGATGGAGAAATTGCGATCGCGTTCTTGACGGATAGTTTCAGCTAGTTTAGCAAACTGGTGTGGCGTAACTGGAACAGGTCGGCTGGCAAGATTGATCCCACTATTTTCCTCTGACAGTTCCGATAAATATAATGTTTTAAATTTGGCAACATCAATCAAACACTCATCAAAAGACCGATGTATTTTCGGCAACATTAGGTGAGTACGGGTAGATTCTTCCCCATTCCCCACTCCCCACTCCCTACTCCCCATTCCCCATTGTTCCTCAGCATTTTCTACCCAGCGATCGCTATGAGCATGACACTGTTCTGGCTCATCAATGGCAATCAAGGTGTTCTCTGATAGATAGTTTAGCAGAGATGCTGGTTGCTCAAAAGCCAACCCCAAAAAGCGACGACTACCCTCAATCAGTGATGAGTGCTGAGTTTCGAGTCCTGAGTTAATTTCTGACTCAGCACTCAGCACTTGGAACTCAGCACTGTCTCTGAGTGCTGCCATAACAATCGGAGCAAAGCTAGTAGGCGTAAGAATTAACTGGTCAACTTTGTCAAGGGCTGAACGTTGGGTTGCTGGGTCAAATTCCCGCATTTGCTCGATTTCATCGCCAAACCATTCCAGCCGGACTGGGAACTCAGACGAAACCGGAAAAACGTCAACAATATCGCCCCGCCGACTCCACTGCCCTTCCGTTTCCACCAAAGGCACTCTTTCATACCCCAGAATAGTTATTTTCTCACTGAAGCCATTCAAGTCTAATTCCATCCCCCGCTTCAGAGTCAGACAGAATAGCCCAAAAGCCTCTGGTGGCGGTAAATGTGGTTGCAGCGCCCCTTGAGTAGCCACGATCGCTAAATTTGTCATTTGTCCTTTGTCATTTGTCCTTTGTCCTTGGTCTGTTTCTAATGACAAATGACTAATGACTAATGACTCTTGACTTTTGACCAAATCTGCCAATACCTGCATTTGCCCCCAACTCATCTCAGTTTCCGGGTCAAAAGGTTCGTAGGGAGAAGCCTCGGAAGTGGGGTAAAAATGTACTGTCTGCCATCCCATTGCCTCCAGTTGTGCGTAAACCCGTCCAGCTTCCTCCAAAGTGGCACACACCACGAACAAATCCTTGCCCTGAGCTTGCGCTAATGCCGAAGCTACCAAACCCTTGGGCAACCGGGAAATGCCATTTAACCGCAATTCCTGTTGGCGGTTTAGCTTAGAAATGAATTCGGTGGTTAGCGGCGATCGCGCTAAGGCACGCACAATAGAAGAAAATGACATAAGTACTACTAGCGGTGGGAGTCTTTGGGGGTCAGGAAATCTTGAGGCAGCTTATGTCAACCATTTTAAAAGTGTTGACAGCTTTCTTGCTCCTTTGGTAGAAAAATAATGTACAACGATTGATCAGCTTAAGAACTATAATTATTACCTTGGGTACAGTCAAAGCATTTATAGAAGCACCTTTAATACTAGATACTAAAGATGGAGCTACGTTCGCTCTGATAAGCGGCAATTTTAAATATGTCCTCCATCACTTTTGAAATTTTAATCATTTTGGTGCTAATTATTGTCAATGGCCTGTTTTCTATGTCTGAGATGGCAATTGTCTCAGCCCGGAAAGTCAGGCTACAGCAGCTTGCCAATCAAGGGGATGCTAAGGCAAAGGTAGCATTGAAACTAGCGGAGTCTCCGAATCATTTCCTGTCAACCGTTCAAGTTGGTATTTCTCTGATTGGTATCCTGACTGGTGCCTTCGGCGGAGCAACTCTTGCTGAAAAACTAGCGATCTATGTGGGGCGTGTACCCTTATTAGCACCTTATAGTGAACCGATATCCTTCGGAATAGTGGTTTTGATCATTACCTATTTGTCACTCATTATTGGCGAATTGGTCCCGAAGCGTCTGGCATTAAACAACCCAGAGAAGATTGCATCAATTGTAGCTATTCCGATGCGAGCCTTGGCTGCGATCGCTGCTCCTATAGTCTATCTCCTAAGTGCTTCTACAGATTTGATCCTGAAATTACTGGGAATTACAGCATCTACCGAGCCGCAAGTTACCGAAGAAGAAATTAAAATCTTAATTGAGCAAGGCACTGAAGCGGGAACCTTTGAAGAAGCCGAACAGGATATGGTGGGGCGAGTCTTTCGTTTAGGCGATCGCCCTGTCAGCTACTTAATGACACCCCGCCCGGATATAGTCTGGCTGGACTTAGACGACTCTGCCGAAGAAAATCGCCAAAAGATGGTTGATAGTGCCTACTCCCGGTATCCAATTTGTCAGAGCGGACTTGATAATGTGCTGGGTGTAATCCCTGTCACCGATTTATTAGCCAGGAGTTTTCGCGGTGAACCCCTGGATTTGACGCTAGGATTGCGACAGCCCGTATTTGTGCCAGAAAGTACCCGTGGCTTGAAAGTTTTGGAACTGTTCAAGCAAACCATTACTCACATGGCGCTGGTAGTCGATGAATACGGAGTAATTCAAGGATTAGTCACTCTCAACGACATCATGAGCGAAATTGTAGGTGATGTTCCTTCAACAGATGGGCAAGATCAACCACAAGCCGTGCAACGCGAGGATGGTTCTTGGCTTTTAGATGGGATGTTGCCTGTTGAGGAGTTTTTGGAAATTTTCGATATGGAAGAATGGGAATCCGATGAACACGGTAACTATCAAACTTTAGGCGGTTTTGTCATCACCCATCTAGGACGTATTCCTGGCGCAGCAGATCATTTTGAATGGCAAGGTATGCGAATTGAGGTGATGGATATGGATGGTAATCGCGTTGATAAAGTGCTAGTCGTGCCAAAGGAAAATAAATCAGATACCAAAAAATCTGACTAGCGATCGTTAGGGCATTGGGCATTGATAATTATTGTTTAGTATTTCTCATGTACCATGCTCAATTTAACTTGGTGCGTTAGGCTAAAACCGTAACGCATTTTCTGGTTTTCTGGTTTGGTCTAAATCGTACCTCATTTAGGCATCACCGGAAAAATTAGGGTGACTAACTATCAATAACATTTAGAAAATCTTCAGCCGTGATAATCGGGCAAGAAAAATTATCTTTTAGACTGAGTAAATCGCGATCGCCCGTCACGAGATAATCCGCCTCACTGACCACAGCCAAAAGTAAAAAAGGCATATCAAACGGGTCACGACATTCAGGAATTACAGGCAAGTGGTCGGGCATCGCTACAGTTTCACAAAAGAGTATGTAATCCGATAGTAAATCTTCTTGCTCAGTTGGCGTGAGCTTAAACTTTGGATAAGCCAGCACTCGGATTAACTCAATTGTTGTCGCTTTAGAAACCAGGGGAGTGAAGAGATCGTCCTGCCATGCCAAACGAAGCCTAGATACTCTGCCCCCAAATATCAGCGCCGAGATGATGATATTAGTATCAATTATCACCCGTGGGCAAACCATCACGACTGACGCGCCCAAGCCACCGCATCAGCTACATCCTGCTCACTCAGCCCTAAATCCGCGAGCTTAGATCGAACCGCATCAGCCCGATGAATTTTTACAGGAGTCAGAATAATTTGCCCCCCCTCCACCTTTACCTCAAAATACTCAGCCTCCCCAATTTCACGGGTAATACTTTTAGGCAGCGTTAGTTGATTCTTAGAAGTTAACTTGGCGAGCATGACTTGCCTCCTAGCCTTTGCCATCAAATGTAAGGATGTAAGGAATCCTTATTTTAGTATATGATTTTTCCAGAATGATTCGCTTGTAGTAAGCGCGATCGCGGGGAGTGAGAAATCCCTCGCTGAATAATCGCGTTGATAAAGTGCTAGTCATACCGAAGCCAAGTAAATCAGCACATAGGAAAAAATCTGATTAGCGATCGTTGGGGCATTGGGCATTGACAATTATTGTTTAATATTTCTCATGTACCATGCTCAATTTAACTTGGTGCGTTAGGCTAAAGCCGTAACGCATCGTACTAGCTAAATATATTCATATCGGATTTATTTGCAAATCATAATAAAACATTCAGACAATTGAATTATGGAAGACTATATTAAACAAAGAATCAAGGAAAATCTTAAAATTTCAATTAGAAGATTTTTTAACAATAAAAAAGTAAAAAATTACCAAGTATTAGATGATATTTTTCCTAAGGAAAGACGAATACGTTCTCTAGTAGGTGGATTAGAAACAAGTTTAGGAACAACTTTTTGGGAACCTATATCTAAAACATTAGCTGAAATAAATGGATTTGAAATTATCCAAGATAAGATATTAGTTCCAACTGATTTTCCGCCAGCTTTGCAGAATGAATTGGATAAATTAGTTTATGAACGTGAAAATAAGCCTAATAACAGAAGAGTTTCAACAGAGGAATGTATAGAGAGGCTAAAAAACGTTGCTGCAAAAACCAATCCCCAAGACATCGCCGCCTACGTCTACATATCTCCTCCAACAGGAACTGGAGTTGATATTCATTTGTTGAAGGATGGGATTGAATATCTTTTTGATATAAAAACTGCACAGCCAAATCAAGGTGATTTTCAAAAATTTAACAAACAAATGCTCCAGTGGTATGCTTATAGACTTGCTAAAAATACAAATGCTAACTTAGAAGCTCGTATTGCTATTCCTTTTAATCCTTTTGCAAAATCTTGGTATGAAAAACAAAAAAGTAAGTTATTTAGTTCTCCTCTAGATATCGCTCAAGATATATGGGTTGAAAATGAATTCTGGGATTTTTGTTCTGGAAGTGAAAATACATTTGAGCAATTGAAAGCACTTTTTGTTGAGTTAGGACAAGAAAATTTTGCCGCCGAATTCCATGATATTTTTTACCAACATTAGTTTAAATATCAAGAATAGTTAGCAACTCTTTAGCTACATACTCAACAACAGGTACAGGAACAGCATTACCAAAATGTTTTTTGGCAATATCATCTTTTTCATGATATTCAAAATTTGCAGGAAAACCCTGTAATCTACAAGCGTGTTTTGCCATTATTGGGATAAACTTTTTCTGGTTATAAATTTTCTCTAAGAAAATATTTTTATACTCCTGTGGATGACTAGCATGAATCGATACTGTTGCTATATAGTCTTTAGCGCCAGTAGCAGTTAAAGTTGGCATAATATCAGCAGTAGGTAAAATAATTCTATAAATATCATTAATACCTGTCATATTCTTAGAATTAACAAATTCATACTTATAATCAACAGTTAATCGGAATATTCCTTTTTGGACTAATTCATTTAATTCATTAACCTCTATATCACCTATTATTTGTTTAAAATTATTCAAAGATAACGGATTACCATCTTTCTCTCCATATTTTTTACTTCTTCTATTTTTTAGAAGAGTTAAGCAAATCATTTTCTCTCGATCACTGGTTTCTATAATATCCCAAGAGTGAATCGTTGTATGTCCATTTCTTAAGTCAGAAAAAATGAAGAAATCATTTAATTCATCATCTTTTTGAAATCGAGTTCTTGATGGTGGAATCATACCTTTAAATAAGGTATATTGATCTAACTTGACTTTTTCAATAACTTTTGAAGATTTAATATCATCCAATATATCGAAAACTTTAGGATGAATATTCAAAGGAATAGGAAATTTATACTCTTGGCATTTTTCTAGATCATTTCTAATTCCAACAATAAAAACTCTTTCTCTATTTTGAGGTAAACCAAAATCATAAGCATTGATGACTTTCCATTTAACACAATATCCTATGCTTTCCAATTCATGTACAATGAGTTCCAAATTAGCTATATTTTTAGGGCTTGCTAATCCACTGACATTTTCAAATATAAAGGCTTTAGGTTTATTGTTATTGACTAATCTAATTACATCAAACCATAACTTTCCTCGCTTGTCTTCAAACCCCTTTAAACGACCTGCTACTGACCAAGGTTGACACGGAACTCCACCAACTACTATGTCAACATGAGAAGGAAGTTCACTAATTTTTGTTATATCTCCTAATTCAATTTCGTCTTTGTTTAAGTAGCTGATAAAATTTTGTTGATAAACTTTTATAGCTTGTTTGTCTATTTCAGAATAGCCTAAGCATTGACCACCTAGTTTTTGTAAAGCGATTCTAAATCCACCAATACCAGCAAATAGATCAATAAAAGAAAATTTATTTTGATAAGTTACTAACTGTAGAGGTAATTCTATTTGTTTTGAATTTTGCGAAAATATAAATTTCATTTTTGTTAGCCAACTTGATTAACTAACTATTGATATGTAGAAACTTAGTATATCATCAAATATACTAAGTTTCTAATCTTCAACTCTGAGATAATCGCTTCACTTCTGCACTCGCCAACAACTTATCTGCTTGTTCCATAATATGGGGAATTTTATCAGCGTGGGGACTGTGAACAAGACATTGCCGTAAGTCTAATTGGTCTAGCCGATCGCCTTTATTACCAGGAAACCAATGACTACCATTACCAAGCAGGTTGTAACGCATTTTGGCATAGTCTACCAGATCGTATGCGATCGCTAAATTCCATAACCACAAAATCACCCGAATATTTACCTCACCAGGAGTTTTCTCCAAGGCTGGTAGATTTGTTTGCCAAGTTTTTACCCAATCTTCTCCCAAAGTAGCGATCGCTTCTGACTCTAACCTTACTAAAATTAGTGGCAGAATTTCTGATGCCCGATCTACTAATTCTAAAGTTTTCAGATGTTCATCGAAATCTTGTGGTTTTGCTACTCCTAAACTTAGGGTATGTACCTCTGGATGACTCAAACAAAACAAATCATTAAACACCATCGGACTCAAAGGAGCGCAGAGATTTACTAATTTTGATGGAGGTTGACTCGACAATTGGTGTTCAGAGGTGGAGCGATCGCTCTTTTTGCTCGACAATTGGTGTTCAGAGGTGAAGCGATCGCACTTTTGACTCGACAATTGGTGTTCAGAGGTGGAGCGATCGCTCTTTTGACTCGACAATTGGTGTTCAGAGGTGAAGCGATCGCTCTTTTTGCTCGACAATTGGTGTTCAGAGGTGAAGCGATCGCTCTTTTTGCTCGACAATTGGTGTTCAGAGGTGAAGCGATCGCTCTTTTGACTCGACAACTCTTGTTCAGAGGTGCAACCTCCGAGTTCATACCATTTCACGAAAACCTTGATACACATAGATTTCTCGTAGGGGCATGGCATTGCCATGCCCCTACCAACGTATTTGTATCATTATTAAAGTGAAATAATATCAGAGGTCGAGCGATCGCCCTTTTGACTCGACAACTCGTGTTCAGAGGTGAAGCGATCGCACATTGCCTCAATGCAATCCTTGATACAGGCTACATTATTATTAGCGAAATTTCTCTGCTGCACGTCCAAGCAGCAACTCGTCGTCAGGCATCATCTCTGTAAAACCCAAAATGACTAACGAAGAACTGCTGCAAATTATTGAACAAGCTGCCAGAGACAAGGTGACAGAATTAGACCTTTCTGACAAAGACTTAACAACGCTGCCAGAGGAAATAGTCCAACTCACCAACCTGCAAACCCTCGACCTCCGCAATAATCAACTGAGCAGTCTGCCAGTGGAAATAGTCCAACTCACCAACCTGCAAACCCTACACCTCAGCAGTAATCAACTGAGCAGTCTGCCAGCCGAAACAGAACCCTTCTACGAAGCAAAGTTCTTAATTATTGGCGAAGGAGGAGCCGGTAAAACCTCTTTAGCCAAGAAAATTGCAAATGAAACCTACAAACTCCAGCCAGAGGAGAAATCAACCGAAGGTATTGAGGTCATCCAGTGGCACTTTACACAGCCTAATGGCCAAGATTTTCGTGTCAACATCTGGGATTTTGGCGGTCAGGAAATCTACCACCAAACCCATCAGTTTTTTCTCAGCAAGCGATCGCTCTATGTTTTAGTTGCCGATACTCGCAAAGAAAACACCGATATTTATTGGTGGCTGAAGGTTGTCGAACTCTTAAGCGATAAGAGTCCAGTTCTCATCATCAAAAACGAAAAACAAAACCGTGATTGCCAAGTTAATGAGCGCCAGTTGCGAGGAGAATTCAGCAACCTGAAGGAAATTCTGGCAACCAATTTAGATACTAATCGCGGTTTAACAGAGATTAAAAACGCTATTCAGCTTTACATCAGCAATCTTGACCATGTTGGTACACCTCTACCAAAACTCTGGGTAAGAGTCAGAGCAGCGTTAGAGAACGATTCCCGAAATTACATCAGCTTTGAAGAATACTCTACCATTTGCCGACTTAATAAATTAACAGACCGTAAAGATATGCTGCGTTTGAGCAACTATCTCCATGATCTCGGCGTTTGCCTGCATTTTCAAGACGAGTATTCTAAACTTAAACACTGCGTCATCCTCAAACCAGAATGGGGTACAACTGCCGTCTACAAAGTTTTGGACAATGACAAGGTTAAGAAAAATTTGGGTTGTTTTACCAAAGACGACCTCAAAGATATTTGGCAAGATGACGAATATGCAGATATGCGAGCTGAACTACTTGAATTAATGATGCAGTTCAAGCTTTGCTACGAAATTCCCGGTCATCGTGACACCTATATTGCGCCTCAATTGCTCTCTATTGAAAAAGCTGATTATAGCTGGGATGAATCCAACAACCTCATCTTGCGCTACACCTATACATTCATGCCTAAAGGTATGCTCACTCGCTTTATTGTCGAAATGCATTCCTTAATTGAACAACAAACCCTAGTTTGGAAAACAGGCGTTGTTCTTGTTAAAGACCAAACTCGTGCCGAAGTCATTGAAAACTACAATCAACGAGAAATTAAAATCCGCGTTGCCGGAAACCGCAAAAAAGAACTGATGGCTACTGTCACCCATGAACTAGAAAAAATCCATAAGTCTTACGAACATCTGCAATATCAAACACTTGTTCCTTGCAACTGTGAGAACTGTAAGGATATTCAAATGCCTCATTTTTACGACCGAGACGTGTTGTACAGATCCCTGGATGCGTGTAACTCCCAAATCCAGTGCCAGAAAAGCTTTCGTATGGTAGATGTCCGCAGACTGATTGACGATGTTTTATTAACTTCACCAAATCGACAAATCCTCATGTCTGAACTCGTAACCAGAAATAAAGTTTTTATTAGCTATAGTCACAAAGATCAGAAGTGGTTTGATGACCTCAAAATTCATCTAGAACCATTAATTAGAGAACAAAATATCAAAGTGTGGGATGATACCCAGATTGAGCCTGGTGCTGTGTGGCGAGATGAAATCCAGGCGGCTTTGGCAACTGCAAAAGTAGCAGTATTGCTGGTAAGTCCAAACTTCCTAGCGTCAAACTTTATTAGTCAGAATGAGTTACCACCTCTGTTAGAAGCAGCGAAAGCAGAGGGAGTCAAAATTCTCTGGATACCTTTGCGTGCTAGCAACTACAAAGTAACACTAATTGAACAATATCAAGCAACACACGCTAGCGATCGCCCATTAAACAACATTGCGGCAGGAAGACGAGATCAAGCTTGGGTAGATATATGCGAAATAATCAAAGCAGCAGCAGTCTCTTAGGAATGTGGATTAAATAAAGTGCAAAAGTAGGGTGTGTTAGCGGAGCGTAACGCACCATTCCAAGTTAAATAAGAATTGCACGTTATTAAATTTGCGTTCCTTAGTAAAAGATAGAGAAGATTTTCTCCTTTTCTTTAAGCCATTGAGTTCGATGGCTTGGATGACCTTTTGACGAAGGTCGTAACTGTAGGGTTTGGGCATAAACTGAAAATAGCTGTAATTGTTTACCTACAACACCTACAGCTGATACGAAGCAGTCAAAGCCACCGCCAACGCATCCGCAGCATCATCCGGCTTAGGAATCTGTGCCAAATCCAACTCCCGTGCCACCGCATCTTGCACTTCCGACTTATCCGCATTGCCATAACCTGTTAAAGCTTGTTTAATTTGAGCAGGTGTAAACTCTACATAAGGAAGACGACGCTGCCCCAACACTAAAATGAGTACACCCCGCGCCTGTGCAACGACGATAGTATTTGACATACGATAGAAGAATAGTTTTTCGATCGCCACTAAATCTGGTTGAAATTCCTCCATTAGGGTGTGTAAATCATCAAACAAGGTACATAGGCGCTGTGCCATTTCTACATTTGCCGACGTTTTAATTACGCCAAAATCCAGCATACTTACTGAAGTCTCTTGCACCTTATTGGGAACTTGTGTGTAGTTAATTACCCCAAATCCTAAAATTGCTAGTCCTGGATCTAATCCTAAAATTCGTTTTTCCATTAAATTCACTTTTACCAAGCCAGGGTATTGTTTTACTGGGAATACTGGCAATCTTGACGACTTGCTCTTAGGCTAATGGGATTGATAAATATAATAGTTCCACCCCTGGTGTTTAAACCAGGTGTCTACATTTCTGTTAATTATTGTTTGTAGCACTGCTCCGAATCATGTATGTCAATTGGTTTTCTCAGACAAGCCCTCAACGCCCTGCAAAAGCAGTCGCGCTCTCGTACTTCCCATCGAGTTAACCAGTGGTTCAAATGGTTATCCCCTGGAATATCGATAAAACGTTGGTTGTTAATCAGTGTTGGCGGTGTACTGCTGGCAAGTTTGGGGTTAGCTATCTGGATTAAACTGACCCCAATTTTTTGGCTGATTGAGTTGCTTAGGGGTTTCCTGGGAGTAATCACCAACATCTTACCCAACTATGTCAGTGGACCTTTAGTACTGCTTGGCGGCTTGCTGTTAGTGCTTTTGGGACAAACTCGCACCGTCAGCTCAATTACTAAGGTATTAAGAGCAGAAGGCGGTGAGGAACTCATCGATGTCTTGCTGGCCCATCGTCGATTGTACCGAGGCCCAAAAATAGTAGTGATTGGTGGTGGTACAGGACTTTCGACGTTATTGAGGGGGCTGAAAACTTACAGTGCTAATATTACTGCGATCGTCACTGTCGCCGATGATGGTGGATCTTCTGGGCGGTTGCGCCAGGAATTTGGAGTACTACCACCAGGGGATATTCGCAATTGTTTAGCAGCGCTAGCAGATGAAGAAAAGTTATTAACAGAATTGTTTCAATACCGTTTTCGGGCTGGAGATGGATTGACAGGTCACAGTTTTGGCAATTTGTTTTTAACGGCAATGAGTGATATTACTGGAGATTTAGAACAAGCAGTTGCAGCCAGTTCCAAAGTCTTAGCAGTCCGGGGACAAGTACTACCAGCAACTCTCAGTGATGTTCGCCTTTGGGCAGAATTAACCGACGGTCGCCGCATTCATGGGGAGTCTAGTATTCCGAAAGCTGGCGGAAAAATTGTCAAAATTGGCTGCATTCCAGCTAATCCGCCGGCGGTGCCAGCAGCTATTAAGGCACTTAAAGAAGCTGATTACATTATTATTGGCCCAGGTAGCCTTTATACTAGTCTGATTCCTAATTTATTAGTACCAGAAATTACCGATGCGATCGCTCAGTCAGATGCTCCCCGGATCTATATCTGCAATATAATGACTCAACCAGGAGAAACTGAAGGATATACTGTTGCCGATCACATCAGAGCAATTGATGCTGCTTGTGGACAAAGACGGCTATTTGATGCTGTGCTAATACACAAAAAATCCCCCTCGGAGCAATCACTTATCCGCTATGCTCAACAAAATTCCCATCCCGTTTTCTTGGATAGAGAAGCCGTAATTCAGCTAGGACGACGGATTGTTCCAGCTAATGTTTTATATGAAGATGAAACGGGTTTTGTCCGTCACAATCCGCAGAAACTAGCACGAGTGTTATTGCGGTGGTACGGTCGAGCTCATCATGGCAAATAAATGTCATTACTCATTTATTTAAACTAATGAGTAATGACTAATGACTAAATTATGAAAATTTTTCTTGCAGACACAGAGGCGACACTACGCTTAGGTATTATTCTCGGTGAATCCCTGACTCCTGGTAGTGTAATTTTATTAGAAGGTGATTTAGGCGCTGGTAAAACTACCCTAGTTCAAGGCATTGGCAAAGGTTTGGGAATTACTGAACCCATTGTCAGTCCCACTTTCACTTTGATTAATGAGTATACAGAAGGACGCATCCCCCTTTACCATCTAGATTTATATCGCTTAGAACTACAAGAAGTTGCAGCCCTGAATTTAGAAAGCTACTGGGAAGGTGTTGAGTTTATACCAGGAATTGTGGCCGTTGAATGGGCAAAACGAATGCCCTACAAGCCGGATAGTTATCTAAGTGTAAGTTTGATTTATGAGCAGGAAGGCACTCGGCAAGCTGAAATTATACCATTTAATTGTGCCATTGGCGAAGTCATTGCCGCTATTTAAGCTTATCTCCCCACTGAAGTATAAGGGATTTGATTTCTTTAGACCTCTTGCATAAATCAAAAATAAGAACCCCACCCCCTCCCTGCTTGCGGGGAGGGGTGGGGTGTTAGGGACTTTTGCAAGAGGTTTTTTTGATCACAAGAAAGTTTCTGCAAATAGTCGAGGGAGGATTTTACACTCGTTCTATCTGCCACTACCACGCTCACCATTGTAAGTTAGTAACATTGTTATCTCAACCAAAAATAAACGAAAGAATTATTCAACAGCAGATATGGTGGAATACGATTCAGTTAAAGCTAAAAACAGAGGCACAAATAGGTTGAGTTGCAAAATGATTCTTAACTGAACGGTATTGATATATTCAGGATTGGCATCTACTAGCTTTATTGCTGTAATAATCAGTTTTTTAACTGACTTGAATTGTGTGAATCAAGTAAATGTCAACTGTTGTTGGGTTAAATGAGAGTTTTTACAGAACTTAGTCAACTTGGTTCAACCAGATTAGTTCTTTACTGTCATTCAAAGAATTAATCTGGTTTATTTAACAGCAAAAGCTAGTAGAAAAAAGTTAAACAACAATCAACTTATGTATCAATACGGTTCAGTTAAGCCCGAAATCTTTGGTAGAGACGCGAAATTTCGCGTCTCTACAGGTTTAAAATCAATACCAAAAAACCTTAACTGAACTGTATTGACTTATGTATAAGTCATCTAACTTTCCTTACATTTAAGTAACTGGGCAAGAATAAATCAAACTATGTGACGCAATGTAAAATTAATTAATTTGGCTAGTGGCAAGGACTAAAACCCTTACTACAAACCTTTAATTATTCACGCCTACTCGCTTAGTATTCCCAAGTTAGATTCATAATCTATATATAAAAAGAAATTAATTTATGCTTTTGTCAATTAATTTAAAAAATTTTAACTAGCAACAAATTATTATATTGGCATCTGTAATTAGCTCTAATATCAATAAAAATTTAAATAACTATTTTCGTATTTATACAGAAAATATTGTAGAAATAAAATATATTATTATAATGTTCGCCAAATTACTCATAATAAACAGTTTGTAGTCGTGACTTCAGTCCCGAAAACTATGATTAAAGTGCTGACCCTTCTCCTTACAGAGACGCTGCGCGAAGGGGTGACGCTACGAAGACAGTTAGTCGCTATGGGAAGGGAGAACACCACGCTCATTGGTGTCAACTTAACGTAAAAGTCATGTCCCGCAAAGAACTGAAGTTCCTTGCTAATAGCTAAAGTCATCTGAAAGATGACTAAATATAGTCAAAAATCTTTAGTCTACTTCAGTAGACTTTAGCTAAAAGCCAGAGAACTTTAGTTCCAGGCGGGTGA
>Ga0105044_10000914_pt1 | contig 38171 bp, 30 predicted proteins | sample MAT01_FD_78092 | JGI IMG/M metagenome (GOLD analysis project Ga0105044, IMG submission 78092) | Freshwater microbial communities from Lake Fryxell liftoff mats and glacier meltwater in Antarctica - MAT-01 | ecosystem: Environmental > Aquatic > Freshwater > Ice > Liftoff microbial mat | place...
CGAGGAACTCGTCGCCGGGGTGGCAGCGAGTCGGTCGGCGCGCTGACGGCTTGACCGTTGACGCCTTCGATGCCGGTGTCCTGATTTCTGCGGCTGTGCCGGGCCACACGTTGGGACGACGCGCCGACGCATGACATCGAGCGACGGGCGTTGCGGCTGGGGCCGACCGTTTCATCACGAACAACTCATCGGGCTCCCCGAAGACCATCACCGGGATCGAGGTCACCTCCCCCGGCGAGCTCCCGGAGACGTGACCGCCGAGCCACTCCCCGAGTGATCCACCTCCTGGACTGTTCAGCCAAGTCGAGAGGTCCTTCCAGATCATCCTCAGCGCCGGATCAGTGGTCCGCGATCACTGTCGGGAGGTCGAGATCGAACAGCACCAACAACGCCACATGTCGCTTCATCGTGCGCACCAGAAACCGTCAGCCCGATCCGAGTGGTACCTGGCGGACGCCGCCGCCCGGCAGGATCTCCACCACGCCGCCGACGAAGGTCGACGCGTAGAGCCGGCCGTCCGGGGTGAACGCCAGGTTGTCGCCGACCCCACCGGGGAGGTTGGCGATCCGTGTCGCCACGCCGGTCCCCGGATCGATCCGATAGACCGCCGCATCCAGACCCTGCAAGACGTAGAGCTGACCGTCAGGGCCGAACTTGGCGGCCACGGCGTAGTTGAAGCCCGGCTTGCCGGGCTCGCCCGGAAAGGTGACGGCCACAGGCTCGAAGGCGCCCGTGGCCAGGTCGATCCGGATGATCTCCCCGGTCGAACCGATCAGCGACGCGAATCCCCCGGCGGGCGCCCACAAGTGGCCGTCGGGCCCGAAGCTGAAGCTGTTGATGGGCGGGAGCCCGTCGACCACCAGTTCTGACGGTCGTCCATCGGTGAAGACCCGGAAGATGGCGCTGGGATCGGAGGAGGCGTCGCCGACCAAGACGGCGCTGGCGTCCGCCGGGTCCCGAACGATCGGGTTCGGTCCGAAGGCGAACGTGGCCAGCACCGTCACCTGACCGGTGGGGCTGACCCGCTGCACCACATCGCCGGGCGGCGAGGTCACCACCAGCGACCCGTCGTCCATCACCACCCCGTCGTCCGGCGAGGTCAGTCCGTTCGACGGCCCGACCCGCCGAGTGATGCGGCCCGTGTCGGGGTCGAATCGGATCAGTTGCTGGGCGAAGAGGTCCGCCAGCCAGAGCTGATCGCCGTCCACGATCAGCCCGTTCGCCCCGAAGGGTCCCCACTGTGGGATCGAACCGTCGGGCAGCGGCGACGGCGGCGCGCACCCGGCCGCCACCATCACCATCACCAGTACGCCGGCCAGCATCCCTTTGGCCAGCGCCGCTTTGGCCAGCACAGCCCGTCTCGCCGACATTGCTCTCGCCAACCATGCCCGCTTCGCCAAACTCGCCCGTCTCATCCCCACACTGTGACCGATCACGACCCCTCGGCGCACCCCCGGCCGTGCTCAGCAGGTTGGGTCGAGAGGCGGGCGGGTGCCGGAACCTGACGCACGTGTCAGCTCCGATGACTAGCTTCTCGTCATGCCTGCCTACGGACCCGAAGTGATGGGCGCACCCACGCGCGACCACGACCAGCCGTTCTGGGACCCCGAGGTCCAGACCATGGACCCCGACTCCCGCCGCGCCTTGCAGCTCGAACGGCTCAAGACCCTGGTCACGAAGTCGTTGACCGGCGGACCCGAGGGCACCGGTGTCGGGCTCTTCCAACGCAAACTGGCCGAGGCCGGCATCGAGTCAGCGAACGACATCACCGCCCTCGCCGACATCAACAAGATCCCGACCACGGTCAAGCAGGACCTCCGAGACTCCGAGGCCGGCGCGCCCCCCCTCGGCGACTACCGCTTCACCACCATCAACGACTGCATTCGCATCGGCCAGTCCACCGGGACGACCGGCACACCGACGCTCACCATCGTCACCCGTCACGACCTGTGGATCGAGTACGAGTCCGCGGCCCGCAACTGGTGGCGCAACGGCTGGCGGCCGGGCCAGGTCGTCACCCACTGCCACCCCGCCTACCTCTACGGGGGCGGACTCATGTTGTCCGGGACGCTCGAGTACTTCGGGTTCCTCAACCTGTGGGTACCTCCACCCGAGACCGACGAACTGGCCGAACAGGCCATCGAGATCTGGAAGCGCATCCACCCGGACATCTCCATGGCCATGCTGTCCATGCACCGATTCACCGAGGTGGCCGCCAAGCTCGGCGTCGACCTCAACGAGGACTGCGGTTTCCCCAGCTTCTCGATGGGCGGGTTCGGCCGGGGCCTCATGCCCCTGATGACCGCCGGCTTCGAGTGCTACGCCTACATCGGCGGTCCGAACAGCGTGAGCGACGGCGCCCACATCCACGAGGACTGGGCCATCGTCCAGGCCATCGACCCCGAGACCGGAGCCGACGTTCCGGACGGCCAGTGGGGCAACCTGGTGGTCACCACCCTCGACCGGGACAACGGGCTGCTTCGCTACGACCTGGAGGAAGCAGCCATGTTCGACTCCACGCCCTGCGCCACCGGCGAGACCACCAAGCGGGGCTTCTGGGGCGGACGGTTCAAGGACTTCCTGAAGTGCGGCGGCGTGTCGTTCCAACCGAACGACATCGAGCGGGTCCTGGGACGCGAGGTCCCGGAGGCCTGCCAACCGACGCTCGAGTTCGAGATCGTGAACCCCAAGGGGGGCGATGGCCCGCTGGTCATGCGCCTCGAGGTCGGCGGCGACGGCGGCGATCCGCTCGCACTCGACGCCAAGGTGCGCCACGTCATCCGCCTCGAGATCGGCCTGGAACTGGACCTCGCAGTGATGGACCGGGAGACCCTGCCCCGATCCGGCTACAAGCTCAAGCGAGTCGTCGACGCCTGAGGTCAACGGTGCAGGTCAGCCGCTGCCGCACGCGGGGTCGAGGCACTGACGCCAGTCGTACACCGTGAGCGTTCGCCCGGGCCGCGACGAACCGGCGGGAACCGCAGGAGTCGATGGGGGCACCGCTGGCTCGGCCACCACCGTCACGTCGCCGATGCTGATGAGGGCCCGGGCCCGGAGGCGACCTCCGACACGGGCTTCGATGGACACCGAGCGCTCTGCTGCGGTACTCGGTGAGCAGCACAGCACTCCCATTTGTGCGCCGGGCGCCTGATCTGATCCCACGGCTCCCAGGGTGGACGAGTCGCTCAGGATCCCCGCCTCGGTCGCCGCTCCCTTCCACTCGACGTCCAGCGTCGACGCGGCCATGGACACCCCGCCGAACACGTTGAACGACGTGCCGTTCGCCGCATCCATGGTCACGTGATGCGGTCGCGTGGGCCCTTGATACACATCAGAGGACAACACCGAGAGACCCACGGCGTCCACTTCGGACCACGATGGCGGCGCCGGCCAGATCGGGAAGCCCGTGAACGGGTTGAGCGGTGAGAGCAGGCACCCCCCGGTCTCGCACGCTCGTACCAGGTCGACGTCGACCCGGCCATCCAACAACTCGGTGCGGGTCAGCGCCCGGAGCGGAGCGCACCCTGGATCAGCGGTGAGGTCCACCACCTGAGTCTCATCGGCACCAGGTATCGGGCTCGACGAGGAGGGGTCACTCCACACCGGCACGTTGAATCCGAAGAAGTTGACGATCAGCGACGAGATGGTCTTGGCCGCGTCGGGAAGCCGGTTGATCGTCACACTGCAGACCGGACCCCCGGCGCCGGCGGGGGTGAACCGGACCACCGTGCGCGCCGCCGGGCCGTTGGTGTTGACCGCGTTCCCCCGGACCGAGACCAGAACACGTCCGGTCGGCCCGATCGGTGCGCCCCCGGCCGCCGCACCGCCGGATCCCTCGCCGATCGGCGAGGTGAACGACCCCACGTTCAGGGACGTGGTGTCCGTCGGGCAGGGGTCGGTACCGCAGGGAACCATCAGGTCGCGTTTGGCGTCTCCATCGGCGACTGCGATCCTCGGATCGGAGGTGGCGCCGGCCGTCAGTAACTGCGAGGTCTGGAGCTCGACGGAGTCGACTCCGAACCCGTAGGCATCACCGGGGCAGCTGATCGGTGTCGAGGTCAACAAGCTGGCGAACGGGCACTCGGCCTTGAGTCGAAGCGACACCGTGATCGAAGCATTTCGAAGGGTCGAGCGGTCAGTGATCACCGTGGCGCAACTGGCGCTGGGGGCAAACCCTGACACCGGCGGGGCCAACAGGTCGAGCGCCACCGTCTCCGAGGTGCCCGAGCCGGACTCCGGCACGAAGGGGAACCGGGCATCGCACACGCCGCCGCTCGGAAGCGACACCGACACGGCCACCTCGCCCGGCTGGTTGTTCGCCGGGTCGTCGAGGTTGGTGTAGGCGTTGGCGGCGAGGGCTCGCCCCGTGAGCAGGACCCGAGCCGAGGTCACCGGAGCCGGACTGGGAACGGGTTCCGGTCCCCCGAACGTCAGCGGGAGGGTGGCCCGGGTGTCGCACAGTGTGCGTGACGAGCCGGACTGCGGGCACTGGGCGGAGACCGAGCCGATCGAACCGACGGGTCCAGCCGTCACCGTGGCCGGCCCAGCGAGAATGGGCTGCGGGAGCACGAAAGGCTGCCCGGTGAACCACCAGTTCGAGTTGTAGACGACCTCCCGGCTGCGGGAGGTCGCTCCGGCGCCGGCCGCCAAGGAAGTGGCCCGCATGGACCATCCGGTGTCCACCGCGGACTGTTGAGAGACGGCCGGGATACCAGCGGTCCCACGATCACAGATCGCCACGCGTCCGGCCCGATGGTCAAGCGTGGTGCGCGCCGACAGCGTGATCGAGACACCCGGGCGGGTCGTGTCACAGGCTTCCGGGAATGCTGCGTCCGGGGCCCCGGCTGCGGGCAGCCAGCCGCGCGGTTCACCGAAGACGAGCTTGGCCGTCGGGTCGGCCATCCGCAGGCTGGTTCGCTGGTCGACCGGGCCACCGGGATTCTGCACGTCGAACCAGTAGTCACCCGGGGCGAACCAGAACGTCTTGGACGTGCACCCCGACCCGGGCCCGGACAGCCAGGCGTTCAGCGTGGCTGTCTCGGCCGGTCCGTAGGCTCCGGCGACGATCGGTACCACGGGGCCGGGCGGGCAGGTGGCGGGCAGCGATCGACGGCGGTCACGCACCAGTGCAGCAGTCCAGGTCGTGGCCGGCGTCGCCGAGCCAGTGCCGAGCGTGGCCGCCGGCACACTGCACTCCGGTTCGCCCTCGAGGTCCCGAACGGGTGCACCCGTCGGCGCTTTCGCCAAGCTCGCCGGGCTGAGGATCCCGCACGCAGGACCCGGGCCGGCCAGAGGTCCCGGGTCGCCCTGACGGTAGGCGCCACCCACCACGATCCCCGGAGCCGGGGCTCCCGGCAGCGTCGGCGACACACCCAGGTTCCGTTGCGCCACCGCACCCTTGGTCACATCGAGCCCGGAGGTGACGACCAGCGCATCACGTCCCGTGTGACGCAACGTCGGGCCGGTGGCGGCAATGGCTGCCCGGTTGGCGGGTGACCACAGGTTCCGCTCCCACGGGAAGCAACCCGGACCGTCCGGCGTCGAACCAGAGCAGTTCCGGGCCACGTCGAGATCGCCCCGATATCGATCACCGACGATCTGGACTCGACCGGGTGGACTGTCCGGGCCGAGGCGAGCGGCCGCGGCGGTCGCCACCCGGACCGGGGCGAATCCGTCCGGGATGCGACAGGACAGCTCCACCGTCACATCATCCACCGCCGTCGAGGTGTCGTTCTGGAACGTCCGGGCGTTCCCGCCGGGCACCACGCACGGCTGACCGGCTGAGCCGGACCCGAGCAGCGCGGTGGGATCCATCCGGATCTGATTCACCACATCCTCGATGGCACTGTCCGCCGCCCGGGCCTGCCGGGTGGCGTTGGCCGTGGCCTGGGACAGCCCGGTCATGGCGAACGAGAGCCCGAGCAGGGACAACACCATGAAGATCGACAAGATCATCACCCCCAACGTGATCGCCAGAGTCGAACCCTCCTCGCCCCGCCTGGCCAGACGTCGCTGCAACGATGCCGGAACGTTCACAACTCCACCGTCGCCGACCAGTCGCTCGGCGCCACTCCTGGGCCCACCGAGAGCGCCCGGACCCGGACCGTCGTGCCCGATGCGCCCGCGCATCCGTTGACGACGGTTCCCGTGGAGGTCGGCGCATTGAGCACCTGCACGTCGGTCGCCGAACAGAAGAACCCGAGGACCCGGTACTCGATCTCGTAGGAGTCCGCACCCCAGAGCGGATCGAAGGCGTAGTCGCCGGGACCGGTCCGCCGCAGGTTGGTCGGGGTGGGCAGACGACCGGTGACCGCGAAGTTCTGAACGGCCGTGCTGGCGCTGGCGCCGTTGTTGTCCGTGACTCTCACGGCAACCTGATAGCGACCGGGGGTCAGGGTCCGCACCAGCGGATTTCCTGTCGCCGAGTCGAATGCCGATCCGTTCCCGTACTGAAGTATCCAGTCGAACGACGCAATGGTCCCGTCCGGATCCGAAGATCCGGAGGCATCGAACGTCAGGACCGTGGTGTCGATTGCCGGGTCGGGCGAGCGGGTGAACACCGCCACGGGAAGCCGATTCCCGGGAGTGATGACCGTAGTGACGGTGGTCGGGTTGCCACTGTTGTCGGTCACCCGAAGCGAGATCGTCTGGGCGCCGGCTGCCGAGAAGCTCACCGACGGAGCGGCTTGGGTGGATGTGGCCGGCGACGATCCCGGTCCGAAGGTCCACAGATAGTCGACCACGGTCCCATCCGGATCGTTCACGACCGCAGTGAAGGTCACGGGAGAGTTGAGGGGGACGAACGGCGGCGGCACGATCACCGCAGTCGGTGGGAACCCGTCGACGATGCTCACCCGGCGCTGGGTGATCCCCGCGTCGCCGTTGTCGTCGATGACCTTGACCCGGACGGTGAAGCTGCCGGCCGAGGTGAAGGTCCTGGTGACCACCGCTGCTCCAGCCACGAATCCGCCGCCCTGACCGTCGTCCCACTGGTAGCCCACGACGGTGCCATCGACATCGGTGGATGTGGACGCGTCGAAGGTGACCGCCACGCCTTTCACGAAGGACCGACCGTCGACCGGGGGCTGGGTGATGATGGCCCGGGGCGGCCGGTTGACCACCCGTTGACTGGCCGCGATCGTGGCCGTGCCACCGTCGGCATCGGTCACTGTCAGCGTGATCGGACGATCCCCGACCGCGTTCCAACTGATGGTGGGCGACTCGGCGGTCGACGAGATCGGCGTCGCGCCGGCACCGAACTGCCAGAGGTATGTCAGGGGTCCTCGTGCGTCCGGATCAACAGCTCCCGCAGTCAGTGTGACGGACTCCCCCTTGGACACCGACGGCCGCAGTCCCCCGATGCTGATGGTGGGCAGGTTGTTCAGGACGCTGATCACGACGTATCTGGTGTCGGTCGCGCCACCGTCGTCCACCACCGTCAACGAGGCGCTGGTGGTGAACACCGGCGTCGGGCCGGGCGGGAACGGGAACGTCACGTTGACCGTCCCTGGCGTCGTCCGAACGGACGTGGCCGGCGTACCGCCCGGAAATTCCCACTGGTAGCTGACGATGGTGCCGTTCGAGTCCGTCGATCCGCTGTCGTCGAAGGTGACCGACAACGGCTGGGCCCCCGAGGTCCGGGTCACGGTCGGCACAGCGTTGGGGGGCCGGTTGGTGGGCAGTTGGGTGACGCCGCTCAGCCGACGGGTGCTCACCAGTTCGGCGGTGCTCCCCCCCAACGGGGTGATGGCGATCCGAACACGGCGGCAGGCATCGGGAACCGAGCCCAGACAGCCGGCCGAGGCGGACGACAGGTTGCGGGCGATCCGGGTCGAGGCGATGGTCGACGTGGGGGCCGGAGTGGTGAATGCGCACACGCGGCGCCAGAGCGAAACGGTGACCCCGGACGGGACCGATGAGTACACGATCCGCAGCGGCGCCGTGGCGTCGAACGAGATCAACGAGGCCAGCACGGTGCCTCCGCCTCCGGTCGACGGGTCCATCCCAGGGCAATCCGATCCCCCGGGGTCGCCGTTCGGCGTGACCCCGCTCGATGTCCAGGCCTGGTTCGCCCCGGATACGTCGCGCGGAAAGTAGGTCGACAGGAGGCTGGCGCCGATGGTCTCGAAGCTCTGCTCCTTGACGGCCTTCTGCTGATTCAGCAGTGCGAACGCCCAGCCCGACACGGGTCCGATGATGATGCCGGTGACGGCGATGGACACGAGGAGCTCGACCAGGGTCAGACCCGATTGGCCGCGGGAGCGGCGCACCCGACTCATGATCCCGGGCACGTGGCACACGCCAAGGGGTCGCGCTTGATGATGGTGCCGACGATCGTTCGATTACGACCGGGCCAGTCGACCGTGATCACGACCTGTTGCGCGCTGTTCTTCACCGCCGGGTTTGCCGTGTCGGCCGCACATTGCGCAGCGGTCCGCCACGCCGATCCGGTCCAGTAGCTCACGGTCGTGATGACGGCCACTGGGGCGTCACCCGCCGAGAAACCGGGCGCCACCCAATCCGATGGCGTCAGGTCGGTGGTGGTCGCACACTTCTTGAACGTCAGCGCCTTCATGGATTCGCCGTAGGAGGTCAGCGCCAGCTCGACCCGACTGGTGATTCGGTTCTGATCGGTGATCCGTTGGACGGTCACCATGGCAGCACCAGCGGAGACGAGCACTGTTCCGACGATCACGATGGCGATCAGGGTCTCGATCAACGAGAAACCGGCGTTCGAGCGCGAACGTGGCCCGTCCCGCTCACCGTGGCCTGCGTTCCCCTCGATGTTCACCGACTGCTCACCACCCATCAGCCACGGCGAACCGCGAGTTTCGGCGTGCCGGCACGACATGTCAACGTCGAGCTCAGTTCCCGAGCAGCCGGGTCGCCACGGCCCGGTCGATTACCGGCGACATCGCCACTGCCAGGAGTGCTGCGGCCACCAGCGGCGGCCCGAACGGCAGGGGGTCGCCGAGGCGGCCACGGATCAGCGTTCCCACCACGCCGATGAGCGAGGCCACCACCAGGACGCCGATCGACGCCAACACCACGGTCGCCGTCCGACCGGCAACCAGCCCGACCATCCAGCCGAGCAGGACCGCCAGTCGGACGTCGCCAAATCCCATGCCACGAGGCATGAACCACCACAGAGCGGCCAGCGGGCCGGCCAACACCGCCACGCCGAGGGCCGATGACACCAGGACCTCGGGCATCGACTCGACGAACGCGGCGACCACCGATGAGACCACCACGGCCCCGAACGCCGGCCACACGATCGAGGTCGGCACGATCAGGAAGCGGGCGTCGATCCACGCCACGCACACCAGCGCCGGGACCGCCACCAGCACCGGCACCAGGAACCACGTGGCTCCCAGACCGAGCACGAGAGCCAGGCCCACCAGCGGGACCGCCAGCTCGACCATCGCGTGCCAGCGGCCGAACCCGGCGCCACAGGAGCGACATTTCCCTCGAAGCATCAGCGCCGAGACCACCGGGACGTTGTCGATCGAACGAATCGGAGCGCCGCAGCCCGAACAACGACTGGGTCCCGACAGCACCTCGCTCCACGGCCGCGTGTCGACCAGTTCGCCGTGTTCGTTGGGCTGTTCCATACGACGAGGGAGGCGATCGATGACCACTGTGCACGCCGATCCGACCGCCGCGCCGCCGAGCAGGGCGATGACGGCGAGTAGCAGGTCCCGCAGCGTCATCCGATGGTGGGTCCGCCGACGATCTCGTCCGGGAACACGCTGGCTCGGCGGGCGTCGTCCAACGACACCACCCCGGCCTGGACCAGCCCGGACAGCGACTGCTCGAGCAGCACCATGCCCTCACGCGAGCTCGTGGCAATGGTGTTGCGGATCTGACGGGTCTTGCCGTCGCGGATCATGTTGGCGACGCCGATCGTCCCGAGCAGGACTTCATACGCTGCCACCCGACCGCCACCGATCCGGGGCACCAATCGTTGGCTCACCACCGCAGCCAAAGTCATGGAGCACTGCGTACGGACCTGATCCTGTTGACCTGCAGGGAACACGTCGACGATCCGATCGATGGTCTGACTTGCGTCGTTGGTATGCACGGTGGCGAAGACGAGGTGACCGGTCTCGGCCAGTGTCAAAGCCAGTTGGATGGTCTCGAGATCTCGCATCTCGCCGACCATCACCACGTCGGGGTCCTCGCGCAGGGCGGCCCGGAGGGCCTCTGCGTAGCCCGTCGTGTCGCTGCCCAGCTCGCGCTGGTTCACCAGCGCGAGGTCGGATGCGTAGATGTACTCGATCGGGTCTTCCACCGTCACGACGTGGACCGCTCGACGACGGTTGATCTCCGCGATCATCGCGGCCAGGGTCGTCGACTTGCCGGAGCCGGTCGGCCCCGTCACCAGAACCAGGCCGTGCGGGCGCTCGATCAGCGCCTCGACCGCGGCCGGCAGGCCGATCTGACGAGGGGTCGGGATGGAACTGGGGATCCGTCGCAGCGCCATGGCCAACGAGCCCCGCTGGTGAAAGACGTTGATCCGAAAGCGTGTCCCGTCGCTCCAGGACACGGCCAGGTCGACCTGGCGATCCAGGTCCAGCCGGTGCTGTTCCTCCGATGTCAGCAGTTCCTGCACGGCAAGACCCAATTGGTCGTCCGTGGCTGGAGCGGCGTCGGGAACCGTGATGAGGTGGCCGTCGACCCGGATTCGCGGTCGCGACCCCACGCTCAGATGCAGGTCGGTGCCGCCCGAGGCGAAGAGACGGTCGACGAGCGCGTAGATGTCATGAACGGACTGGGGTGGTTCGGGGAGATCGGTCATGAGGCCCCCCAGCCCATCACGCTGGAGCTGATCAGCTGCAGTCGGCCAGTGCCACCGAGGCGTACCTTGCGCCGGCCGTCCCACTCCGGGCGACCGTTCCTGCGATGGGGTCGTAGGTCCAGTCGCCTGCAGTCACCTTCTTCAGGTACTGGGGGGAACCGGTGTTCAAGATGGCCAGCCCCTGTGCGCCGGTCGGGTAACCGCCCTTGTCGCCCTTGAAGGCCTCGAGCGCCGTCTCGATGCTGGCCCTGTCGATGCTGCAAGCGCTCTTGCGGGCCGAATCGGTCGTCCCACCGACGGCGAAGATGACCACGCCGCCCAGGATGCCGAGGATGGCGATCACGATGAGGAGTTCGATCAGGGTGAACCCGCTCTGACCCCGGTGTCGCCGCTGGGTCGAATTGTTCGACCTCGTCGTCGTCGATGTGTTCACAGTGACTCCCTAGGAAAAGTGATCACCCCGGCGCCCGCCTGACCCCGAGATGTCCAGGCGAACCAGATCGCCGGAGCGAACGGTACTCACTCCCAGGGGTTCACACCAGGGGCAATCAGAGGCGGGAGTGTTCTGCGGCACCGCATGGATGGTCACCCATGCCCAGCAGACCGCTCGGCCCACTGCTCGCCGTTGATCGTGTACATCCGCGCCTGGACCGAACCTCGTCGCTCCGTCGGGGGGCAGTCGATGGTCCGCTGCAATGTCATGCCCAGTCGTTCACAGAGCCGGTACGACGCTGGGTTCGTCGACCCCGGCAGGGAACAGATCTCCGACAGACCGAGTGCGGTGAACCCTGCTCGCAACGCCGCTCGGGCGCCCTCGCCGGCCAGGCCCTGTCCCCAGTGGTCCGGGTCGAAGCGCCATCCCACCTCGACCGCCGGAAGGATCTCCGGCAGGAACCTGGGCACGGAGAGCCCGACGTAGCCGATGATCCGTTGTTCGGCCCGGAGCACCGCCAGCCAGAGGCCGAACCCGCACTCGGCCCACTCCCGCATCTGCGAGTCCAGGAAGCCCTGCGTCTCGTCACGGGTGAACGCCCGACCGTAGGGGAACTCCCACACCTCAGGCTTGGCGAAGACCGTGGCCAATTCGTCCAGATCGGTCGTCTCGAACGGCCGAAGGTTCAGCCGCTCGGTCTGCACCGCCCCGAGCGGGGCCGCTATCGGCGGCGTCGGGCTCGGCGGCATGAACGAGAACGCTACCGCTGCGCCTCGCTGCATCTTCGCCTCACTGGATCCACAACTGGCTGGTCTGACCCGGGCTTGACCCGGGCTAGATCTGCACCTGGTCGTACAGCCCGTACATGGCCGACACCATGGCCAGTGCCACGAACCCGACGACGACGCCGATGAAGATCAGGATCGCCGGTTCGAACCACTGCGTGAGCTTCTCCACTGCGTAGGTGACCTCGTCTTCGTAGAAGCTCGCCGCGTTACCCAGCTGGTCGGCCAACTCGCCAGTCCGCTCACCCACCCGCACCATCTGGACCACGGCGATCGGGAACAGCTTGGTGTCCCGCATGGGATCAGCGAACCCGGCACCGCCGAGCACCTGCTCCGCGGCCACGGCGAGGCGCTCCTTGAACACCTCGTTGTTCGAGCAGTCGATCGCCGTGGGCAGCGCATCCGGCAGCGCCACGCCGGCATCGAGCAACACGCCGAGCACCCGGGTGAACCGTTCGGTGGAGCTGTAGGTCATGACCTTCCCGATGAGCGGGAGACGGAGCAGCAATCCGTCGAGCCATCGACGACCCGGCCCGCGTCTGGTCCACAGGACCGCGCCGACCGACATGATCACCAGCGCAGCGCCGACGACCGCCCCCCACGGGGAGCCAACGAACGAAGCAATGCCGGTCAACATCCGGGTCGGCAGCGGCAGCTGAGCGGGCTGACCGTCGGCGCCGCTGAATCCCTCGTAGAACTCGGCGAACTTCGGGATCACCACCACCACGATCAAGACCGACACCAGGATGGCGACGACCATCAGGATCGATGGATAGATCAATGCCTTGCGGATCTGGCGCTGCAGGGAGATGTCCCGCTTCACGTAGGTGTGCAGCTGATCGAAGGCTTCGTCGATCCGACCCGTGAATTCCGCCGCCTCGAGGATGGCGACGAAGTACGCCGGAAAGACGTCCGGATGCTCCGCTACGGCCTCGCCGACGGGCCGACCATTGGCCACCCGCTCGATCACGTCGCCCAGCACCAACGCGAACCGCTTGTTGCCGGTGTCCTGGCGGAGATTGTCGAGGGCCTCTGTGACCGGCACGCCGGCTCGCATGAAGGTGGCCATCTGGCGGCTGAAGTGCATGATCTCGACCAGCGGGATGCGCTGAGGAGTCACCTCGATCTGGGCGAAGGCCTTTCGCTCGGAGATCTTCCTGACCCGCATTCCCTGGACGGCCAGCTGGTTGCGGGCTGCGTTGATGGTCGCTGCCTCGATGGTGCCCTTCACGGACTGGCCCTCGAGATCCTCGGCTTCGTACCTGAACCTCGACGTCGTGGCGGTCACGCTGCGGCCACCGTCCGTACGACCTCTTCCACCGTGGTCACGCCCCCTCCCACCAGGCGCATGGCCTGGCCGTGCATGGAGATCATCCCTGCCGCCGTCGCATGACGTCGCATGAGCTCGGCGGTGGACCGGTCCACGATCAACTCGCGCATGCCGTCGTCCACCACCAGCAACTCATAGACACCGACCCGCCCGTAGTAGCCGGACCCCGAGCACCGGGAGCACCCAACCCCGTGGATCCACTCCTGCGGCTCCGCCGCCATGGACAAGGCGGCGATCCGCCGGTGCTCGTCGGAGGGCCGGTACGGCTCGGCGCACCCCGAGCAGATGCGCCGGAGCAACCGTTGACCGACCACCCCATTGATGGCCGAGGCGATGAGGAACGGCTCGATACCCATGTCGATGAACCGGTGAATGGCCGACACCGCGTCGACCGAGTGGAGCGAGGACAACACCAGGTGACCGGTGAGACTGGCCTGCGTGGCGATCCGTGCCGTCTCGATGTCACGGATCTCACCCACCAGGATGACATCGGGGTCCTGTCGGAGCATTCCCCGGAGGCCGGCGGCGAACGTCAGACCCCCGGACTCCGAGATCTGCATCTGGTTGACCCCGTCGAACTGGTACTCGACCGGGTCTTCGATCGTCACCACGTTCTTCTGGGGATCGTTCACCTCAGCGAGCGTGGAGTACAGCGTGGTGGTCTTGCCCGACCCCGTCGGTCCGGTGCACAGCACCATCCCCAGCGGCGCCTGGACCATGGCCAGGTAGTCGGGGATGACCTCGGCGGTCATGCCCAGCTGACGCAGGTCCACCAGCGAGCGCTGCTTGTCGAGCAGCCGGAGCACCACCTTCTCGCCGTGGACGGTGGCAACCGTGGAGGTCCGCACGTCGATCGGCCGGCCGTCGACCACGGTCGAGAACTGCCCGTCCTGGGGTCGCCTGCGCTCCACGATGTTCAGCTCGGCCAGGACCTTGACGCGACTGATGATGGCCGGACCCATGCGGACCGGCAGCTGGATGATGTCAGTCAATGCACCATCGATTCGGTAACGGACCCGGATCCCGTGCTCCTGACTCTCGATGTGGATGTCCGAGGCGCGGTCCCGTACCCCCTGGGTCACGATCCGGTTGATGACCTGGACGACGGGCGCATTTTCGTCGACGGCCAGGCTGCCGGTCTCCGAGCCCTCGCCGGAGGGCGAGTCCGCCAGTTCAAGGGCCCGGATGTAGATGTCGGCATCGCTCAGCGCATCGAACTCACGATCCAGCAGCCGATCGATCTCCGATGCCACACCTATGAGCACGCCGATTCGACCGACCCGGCCGACCAACTCGCTGATGGCGTCGGCATCGAGCGGATCCGACGTGACCAACCAGACCCGTTTCTCGTCGTCGACCCGTAGCGGGAGCACCCGCAGTCTCCGACACATCTCTTCGCCGACCAGATCCAGCGCGGTGCGCTGCGGCTCCGCGGCCCGCAGGTCCGCCACCCGGATCCGGAGCTGGCTGGAGAGCCCTTGGGCCAGTTGTGCCTCGTCGAGACCGAGGACCTGTCCGATCCGTCCCCCGTCGATCCGCTGGCGGGCCAGGGCATCGGTCAACTGATCCGGCGAGATGATGCCCGAGGTCAACAGCACCTCGCCCAGCATGGGCCGCGGCTCGGTGACCCAGGCCCGGACACCGTCCTCGATCTGGCCGATATCGAACATGGCTTGCCGGTCGCCGACGGCCGGAGTCGGGTCCTCGACGGCCACGTCGGCCCGGGAGCGTCTGAGCACGAGGGAAATGGTACCCGGACCCTGCCCGGCTCGTCCCAGCCGCCAAACTGGCTCCATGCACGACAGGGTGGGACGTCGACGATTCTCCGGGCCGGCCCGGATCGCGCTGGGCGCCGTCGGGAAGCGGACGTGGTTGGCAGATGCCGTCGTCGACGGCGGTGGCCTCGTCGTGGATCTGCCCGAGGCCGAAGCGCTGGTCTGGGGTGATCCGGGGCAGGCGGACGACCTGCGTGCGGCGCTCGACGCCACACCGGGGATCCACTGGGTCCAGTTGCCGTGGGCCGGGGTGGAACCGCTGGTGGACGTGCTGGGCCACGAGCACCTGTGGACGTGCGGCAAGGGGGTCTATGCCGATCCAGTGGCTGAGCACGTGCTGGCCATGGCCCTGGCGGGCATGCGTCACCTGGTCGCCTATGGCCGGGCGACGCAGTGGTCGGCCCAGGCCGGCACCAACCTGATGGGCGCCAACGTGGTGATCGTCGGTGGCGGCGGGATCACCGAATCGTTGCTCCACCTGCTCGCCCCGTTCCGTTGCGATGTCACGGTCGTCCGGCGTGATCCCGTTCCGTTGCCCGGGGCGCGACGGGCCCTGACGTTGAACCAGCTCGACGACGTGTTGAGCGACGCCGACCTCGTGGTGCTGGCCGTTGCGCTCACCCCGGAGACCATCGGGCTGTTCGATCGGCGACGATTCGCCCTCATGAAGTCGACCGCCTGGCTGGTCAATGTGGCCCGAGGCGGTCACGTGGTCACCGATGATCTGGTCCGTGCGCTGACCGACGGCGTCATTGCCGGCGCAGCCCTCGACGTGGTCGATCCCGAGCCGCTCCCCGGTGACCACCCGCTGTGGCGGAGCCCGAACTGCCTGATCACTCCGCACACCGCCAACACCTACGAGATGGCCGTCCCGCTCCTGGCCCGACGGGTCAGCGACAACGTGGCTCGCTTTGCCGCCGGCGAACCGCTGGTGGGCATCGTCGACATCGCGCTCGGCTACTGACGACCACTCCCCGTAACCATCCGCCACGGCGGGCGGTCGGATCAGTTGATGCCCCCCACCGCACTCGAGCGACAGACCCCCGAACTGCCCGATATCGATCTGAGACTGCTGGACGACCTGGCCGAGACCGCCGGCACCCTGATGGACCGTCATCTGGAACGCAGCAAGGACTGGTACCCGCACGAGCACGTTCCGTGGTCGGTTGGGCAGGACTTCGAGCCGGGTGAGGTCGTCGGCGATCCGTTGCTGTCCGAGGCGGTGCGGTCGTCGCTGATCGTGAACCTGCTGACCGAGGACAACCTGCCCTATTACACCCTGGCGCTGACCCAGAAGGTCGGCATGAACGACGTCTGGGGCGCGTGGACTCGCCGCTGGACAGCCGAGGAAGGTCGGCACTCCATCGCCATGCGCGACTGGATGACCGTCACCCGCCAGGTCGACCTCCGGGCCCTCGAGGACGCACGGATGGCCCAGGTCGAGCACGGGTTCCTCCCCGCGACCATCGGCTCGGTCGCCGATCTCTTCGTCTACCTCGCCCTGCAGGAGTTGGCCACCCGTATCGCCCACCGGAACACCGGCGCGCTCCTCACCGACCCGGCGGGCATCGACGTGATGTCACGGGTCGCCACCGACGAAAATCATCACTTCCTGTTCTACCGGGACCTCGTGGCGGCTGCGCTCGAACAGCACCCGTCGGTGATGATGGCGGCCATCGAACGACAGGTCCGAACATTCGAGATGCCGGGCACCGGCATGCCGGCGTTCAAGGAACACGCTCGACGGATCGCAGAGGCCGGGATCTACGACATCCCGACGCACCACGAGAAGATCCTGATGCCCGTGGTCATGCGGGACTGGTCGGTGGCTGCCGTCGAGAACCTGTCGGGAGCGGCTGAGCTGGCCCGCGAGCGACTGGTGGCGGCCATCGCCAAGTTCGGACGGATCGCCGAACGGGTTCGTCAGCGGCGGTCCGAGCGCACCTGAGGCGCCTCAGCGCGACGGCACCTCGATCACCGCGGCGCCACCCATGCCGCCGCCGGCGCACAACGACGCCACCCCGAACCCTCCGCCGCGTCTGGCCAGCTCGTGGGCCATGGTCACGATGATCCGTGCGCCCGAGCAGGCGACCGGGTGCCCCAGCCCCACCGCCCCGCCGTTGACGTTCACGATCTCGGGGTCGAGGTCGAGGACCTTGATGCAGCCGATCGTCATGGAGGCGAAGGCCTCGTTGATCTCCACCAACGTGACCTGATCCTGGGTGATGCCCGCCCGCTCCAACGCCCGTGGAATGGCAATGGTCGGCGCTACGCCGGTCCTGGCCGGGTCCACACCGGCGGCCGCCCAGCTGCGCACGTACGCCAGCGGCTCGAGCCCGTTGGCCGCAGCATAGGAACCAGAGGTCACGACCAGGGCTGCTCCCCCGTCGTTCAGCGGCGAGCTGTTCCCCGCCGTCACGGTGCCGTTCTCGATCCCCGAGATGACACGGAGCGACGCCAACTTCTCGAGCGAGGTGTCGCGGCGAGGGTGCTCGTCCACCTCGAAGGACCGAATCGTCCCGTCCCAGCCACGGACCTCCATGGCCACGATCTCGTCGGCGAAGCGGCCCTCGTCGATGGCGGCCACGGCTTTGGCATGACTGCCGTAGGACCAGGCGTCGGACTCCTCGCGGGTCACGCCCACCTCGGCGGCGGTGTTCTCGCCCACGGTGATCATCATGTTCATGTTCGGAGCATCGGGACGGTCCGGGTGACTCGGGGAGATCATCTGAGTGGGATGCCCATAGGGCGCTGCGGCCTTGGCATAGACCAGCGGTGACTGGGTCATGGACTCCACGCCGCCGGCGATGACCACACGGTCCATGCCGGCCATGATGCTGGCGGCCGCCGTCCCCACTGCGGTCAGGCCCGTTGCGCACTGGCGGTTCAAGGCCAAGCCGGGCGTGTCATGTGGCAGGCCCGCCGAGATGGCGACATAGCGGGCGATGTCTCCCCCGCCCTGGAGGACCTCGCCCAGGATCAGGTCATCGATCTCCTCGGCCGGAATGCCGGATCTGGCGATGGCCTCACGAACCACGACCTCGCCGATCTGGCGGACTCCGGTGTTGGCCAACGACCCCTTGTAGGCATCGGCTATGGCGGTGCGGCACATGGCCACGATGACGGCTTCCGATTCGGTCATAGCGGTCCCCCTGTGTGTCGAGCGACACGGTAGCCCCGGAACCTGACACGGGCGTCAGGTACGATCCACCCCGTGGCGCTCCAGGTCGAACAGCTGTCCTGGACTGCCGAGCACCACCCGGACGAGATCGCGTATGTCGACCTGGCCGGCCACGACGACCTGACCTTCGCCCAGTGGGAGGCCGGGTCGAACCGTTTGGCTCGTGGCCTCGTGACCCTGGGCGTGCGACCCGGTGACCGGGTGGCGATCCATCTGGAGAGCACGCACGTGCTGCGGTGGATCCAGTCCTACGTCGCCATCCATCGGGCCGGCGGCGTGGCGGTGCCGGTGAACACCCGGCTGTCGCCGCCGCAGCTCGCCACCATCCTCGGCCACGCGGAGCCGGCCGTGATCATCGCCAGTTCGACCCTGACGCCGTTGTTGGGTCCAGCGCGAGCGCAGATCCAGTCGATCCGCCACGTCATCGAGGCGGACACCGACCAGTGGTTTGCGGTGGCCGACGACGACGACGGCCCGATCGTGCCACCGGTGGGCGACGACGACCTGGCCGACATCATGTACACCTCGGGAACCACGGGCCTGCCCAAGGGAATCTCCGTCCGTCACCGCAACACGCACATCATCCCGAACGGGACACCTGCGTTCACCGGGGACTCGTGGCTGACCGGGTCGCCGTTGTTCACGTTCGCCGGCCTCAGTTTCGTGTTCAACCCGATGAAGCTCGGCATGCGGTGTTGTTACTTCTCGCGTTTCGACGCGGACGAGTGGTTCGATGCGGCCGAGACCCGACGCCCGACCATGGCCTTCATCGTGCCCTCCATGGCCCAGCTGCTGGTCACACACGACCGGTTCGAGCACGCCGATCTGACCAGTCTGAGCATGTTGTCGGTCGGCTCCGCGCCACTCCCACCCAGCCTGCACATGAAGCTGGCCGAGCGGCTGCCCACCGCGAGCGTGTCCAACAATTACTCCATGACCGAGGCCGGGACCGCCTTCACCTACATGCCACCGGGCGAGTTGGAGCGTCATCCTGGTTCGGTCGGGATTCCCATGGGCACCGAGATCCGGATCGCCGACGACGACGGCAACCCGCTCGGGCCGGACGAGATCGGCGAGATCCTCATCCACGTGGGATCCCAGCACCGCGAGTACTACCGGAATCCCGAGGCCACGGCCGCCACCTGGTCCGGCGAATGGCTCCGCTCCGGTGACCTCGGGGCGGTGGATGCCGACGGCTACCTCCGCATCGTGGGACGCAAGAAGGACGTGATCATCCGGGGCGGCCACAACATCCACGCCGTCGACGTGGAATCCGTGCTCTACCGACATCCTGCGGTCCTCGAAGCCGCCGTCGTCGGCGTTCCTCACGAGGTCCTGGGCGAGGACGTGGGCGCGGCGGTCGTGCTCCGAGCCGGTGCAGCTGCGACCGCTGAGGACCTCAGCGCCTTCTGTCGGGACCAGCTGGCGGACTACTCGGTGCCGCGCCTGGTCTGGTTCGTCGACGAACTCCCACGGAACCCCACCGGCAAGGTCGTGAAGGCCGAACTCTTTCCGCCGATCACCTGACCAGCGCGTTCAGCGGAGCAGCGCCAGGACCAGCATCGCCTGAGCCACCGGATCACCCTCCGACGGGGTGAGTCGGAGGTCCGGATCCACCGGCGCCTCGTATGGGGCGTCGATGCCGGTGAAGCCGGTGATCTCCCCGGCGCGGGCCTTGACGTAGAGGCCCTTGGGGTCCCGACGCTCGCACTCCTCGATCGGCGTGTCGACGAAGACTTCCCAGAAGTCGAGGCCCACCCGCTCGGCGGTGGAACGGGCAGCCTGACGCGCCGCCCGGTAGGGCGAGATCAGTGGGACCAGGGCCACGACGCCGGCGTCGGCCAGCAAGGCCGCAGCCTCCGCCACCCGGCGGATGTTCTCGGTCCGGTCCCCCTCACTGAACCCCAGGTCGGCGCACAATCCGTGACGTACGTTGTCGCCGTCGAGTCGGGCCGCCGGCCGGCCGGACTCCACCAGCATCCGCTCCAGCGCGGCGGCGACCGTCGACTTCCCCGACCCCGACAGGCCGGTCAACCACACGATTGCGCCGGACGCACCCAGGGCCGACCATCGCTCCGCCCGGGAGAGGTCACCCTCGTGCCAGACGATGTTCTCGGCCACTGGCTTGTCGGCCACCGGCTCGGCAGCCACCAGGTTCTGGATTGTCGCGCTCACGGCGACCGGGCCGTCGGGAAGCGACATGTCAGCCGAGGATCATGCCGGCGGCCACCGTGGCGTTCGAGGCCTCGTCGACCAGGATGAACGATCCGGTCTCGCGATTCCGGCGGTACTCATCGACCAGCAGCGGCTTGGTGGTCCGAAACGTCACCCGACCGATCTCGTTCAAGGCCAGGCCGTCGGCTGCCCCGTCGCGATGCAGCGTGTTGATGTCCAGTCGGTAGTGGACGTTCTTCACCATGGCGCGAGCCCATCGGGTGGTGTGCTTGATGGCCAGCTTGGCACCGGCGCGCAGCTCCGACGCCTCGGTCATCCAGACCACCATGGCGTCGATGTCCTGAGTGACCGTCGGCTGGTTGTGGGGCCGACAGATCATGTCGCCCCGGCTGACGTCGATCTCGTCCGCCAGGCTCATGGCCACCGACATGGGGGCGAATGCGGCATCGACCGGTCCGTCGGCACTGTCGATCGAGCTGATGGTGGTCGTGAAGCCCGACGGGAGGACCATGACCTCGTCGCCCGGCTTGAAAACTCCGGCGGCGACCCGGCCGGCATATCCCCGGTAGTCGTGGTGCTCAGTGGCGTGGGGACGCAGGACGTACTGCACCGGGAAACGGGCGTCGATCAGGTTGCGGTCCGAGGCGATGTGCACCTCCTCGAGGTGGTGCAGCAGGTTGGTGCCCTCGTACCAGGGCATGGTCGAACTCCGGCTCACCACGTTGTCCCCGTGCAGCGCCGAGATCGGGATGAACGTCAGATCGGTGATCTCCAGCTTGGCGGCGAAGTCCCGGAACTCGCTCTTGATCGACTCGAAGACGGCCTGGTCGTACTCGACCAGATCCATCTTGTTCACGGCCAGCACCAGGTGGGGGATCCGGAGCAGTGACGACAGGAAGGCATGCCGGCGGGACTGCTCGAGCACACCTTTGCGGGCGTCGATCAGGACGATCGCCACATCGGCGGTCGAGGCGCCCGTCGCCATGTTGCGCGTGTACTGCGTGTGACCGGGGGTGTCGGCAATGATGAATTTCCGCTTCGGCGTGGCGAAGTACCGGTAAGCCACGTCGATGGTGATGCCCTGCTCACGCTCGGCGCGGAGCCCATCGGTCAGCAACGCCAGGTTCGTGTGTTCCGAGCCCATCTCGATACTGGTGCGCTCGATCGACTCGAGCTGGTCCTCGAAGATCGACTTGGTGTCGTAGAGAAGGCGTCCGATCAGAGTCGACTTGCCGTCGTCGACGCTGCCCGCCGTGGCCAGCCGCAGGAGTTCGGTCGCTTCGGAGTACGCCGCCATCAGAAGTAGCCCTCCCGCTTCCGGTCCTCCATCGCCGCCTCGGAGGCTCGATCGTCTGCCCGGGTCGCTCCGCGCTCGGTGACCCGGGTGGACGCCACCTCGTCGATCACCTCGCGCACGGTCGCCGCGGAGGACTCCACCGCACCGGTGCACGAGGCGTCGCCCACCGTGCGGTACCGGACCAGGCGTCGCTCCGGTTCCTCGCCGTCGAGCACGGTCACCGCCGGACCGACGGCGAGCCACATGCCGTCGCGGAGGAACACCTCGCGTTCGTGGGCGAAGTAGATGCTCGGCAGATCGATGCCCTCGGACTCGACGTACGACCAGATGTCCAGCTCGGTCCAGTTCGAGATGGGGAACACGCGGATGTGTTCGCCCGACTGATGCCGCCCGTTGTACAGACTCCACAGTTCCGGCCGTTGCGCCTTGGGATCCCACTGCCCGAACTCGTCGCGGAAGCTGAACACCCGTTCCTTCGCCCGAGCCTTCTCCTCATCACGGCGGGCACCGCCGAACACCGCGTCGAAGCGCTGCTCCTCGATGCCACGCAACAGCGTGGCGGTCTGGAGCTGATTACGGCTGGCCCGCGGGCCGGTCTGCTCCACGGAACGGCCGGCGTCGATGTCGTCCTGGACGCTGGCCACCACCAGGCGAAGACCGAGCCGCTCGACCGTGGCGTCCCGGAAGGCGATGACCTCGTCGAAGTTGTGCCCGGTGTCGACGTGCATGATCGGGAACGGCAACTTGCACGGCGCGAAGGCCTTGAGGGCCAGGTGCAGCATGACGATTGAATCCTTGCCGCCGCTGAACAGCAGGCACGGACGTTCGAACTCCGCAGCCACCTCACGGATGATGTGGATGGACTCGGACTCGATGGTCCGGAGGTGATCGAGTCCGTACCCGGATGCGGCGGTAACGCTCATGACGCCACGACGCTACCGTCGCCGCCCATGGACATCACACCGGAGGACCATCGGTTCGCTCACGATCTGGCGGAGCGGACGGGCGCAATGGCGCTGGAGCTGCGCCATCGGATGCTGTCCGACGGGGCACCCGTGGCCCAGGTCAAGGATGCCGGCGACCTGGCCGCCCATCGAATGCTGACCGCCGAGATCGAAGCAGCCAGACCCGACGACGGTTTGCTCTCCGAGGAAGGCCGAGCGGCCGAGACCGGCGAGAGTCGGGCGGCACGACTTGCCACGTCCAGGACCTGGATCGTCGATCCGGTCGACGGGACCCGGGAGTACGCCGAGGGCCGAGTCGACTGGGCGGTCCACGTTGCGCTCTGCCTCGACGGGGTGCCCGTGGTCGGTGCGGCGCCGCTGCCCGCCCTGGGCGAGTCGGCGTCGACCTGGGCGGTGCCCGCTCTCGGCGATCCCGACCCCCGCCGGCTGGCCGCGCCCCGGATCCTGGTGAGCAGGTCACGTCCACCGGCGGAGGCTGAACATCTGGTGGCCGCTCTCGGCGGAGAATTACTCCAGATGGGTTCCGCCGGGGCCAAGATCATGGCCGTGGTCCGCGGGGACGCCGAGGTCTATCCGCACTCTGGCGGTCAGTACGAGTGGGACTCGGCCGCGCCGGTGGCCGTGGCCTTGGCGGCCGGTCTCTGGTGCTCCCGGCTGGATGGCTCGGCGCTCACCTACAACCACGAGGACCCCTACCTGCCGGATCTTCTGGTGTGTCGTCCCGAACTGGCCGACCGGGTCCTCGGCGCATTGGCCGGATGATCTCGGGCAGGATGCGGCATGGACGTCGACACTCTGCACAACTTCACCCTGGGCGACGTGGTTCGCAACCATGCTCGTCACCGGCCGGCCGCCACAGCCGTGGTCGACGGCGAGGTCCGCCTCACCTGGCCGGAACTGGACGAGCGGGTCAATCGACTGGCCAACGCGCTCATTGCCGACGGTGTGGGCCAGGGCGATGTGGTCCTGTGGTTGGGGCAGAACAGCTTCCGGATCCTCGAGTGCCTCCTGGCCGCAGCCAAGATCGGCGCAGTCTGTTGCGTGGCGAACTGGCGTCAGAGCGCGGACGAGATGGCCTTCGTCATCGGCGACGCGTCGGCGCGGGTCGTCATCTGGCAAGAGGCCGAGGTGGGCGAGGTCGTCCGAGCCGGTCGGGCCGCCGCCCCACACGGCGCCGACGCCCCGGTGGCCCGCTGGTTGCGCCATGACACCGACCCGTCCGAACCCGACAGCTACGAAGCGTTCCTCGCCGCGGGCGATCCGGCCGACCCGAACCACACCGTCGGCGCAACGGTGCCCGTGCTCATGCTCTACACCGCCGCATTCAGCGGCACGCCGAACGGTGCGCTTTTGTCGAGCAACGCCGTGATCATCCAGTCCCTGATGATGGCCAACCTGCAACGGATCGACGACACCTACCGCTACCTGAACAGTGGTCCGCTGTTCCATGTGGCCACCTTCATGACGACCTTGGCCACCTTGTTGTTCGGCGGCGTCAACCTCTTCACCCCCCGTGTCGATGCCGCCGAGATCTGCCGGCTGATCCAGTCCGAGTGCATCACGGGCGCCTTCATCATGGGTCCCACGATCGCCGAGATCCTCACCGAGAACTCCGTCGACGACAGTGGCGCTCGCCGGTGGGATCTGTCGACGCTGAGGACCTTCGGCGGCGCTCCGGAGTGGAACGAGCTGATCACGGTCGACGACTCACCCTGGGGGCGCCACCCCGCCGGCTTCGGCCAGACCGAGGTGATGGGGATGCTCACCTTCAACGCGCTCGGGGTGGGCGGCGCCGGTGGAGCCGGTCGACCCTCGCCGGTCGTCTCGGTCCGGATTCTCGACCCGGACGGCAACGAGGTCCGACCGGGTGAGACCGGAGAGATCAGCGCGCGGGGACCGCAGGTCATGACCGGCTATCACCGTCGGGTGCACGAGACCGACCGTCGTCAGGCCGGCGGGTGGCACCACACCAACGATCTCGGGCGCATCGAGGCCGACGGAACGCTGAGTTTCGTGGGGCCGAAGGGGCGCCTCATCAAGTCGGCGGCGGAGAACATCTACCCGGCCGAGGTCGAGGCCGCGCTCGGGGCCCACCCTGCGGTACGCGAAGCGGCGGTGGTCGGGGTGCCGGACAGCACGTGGGGTCAGTCGGTCACGGCCATCGTGGTCGTTCACGACGACCAGGACGTGACCGAATCAGAGCTCATCGACTTCGTGAAGGGGCGAATCGCCTCGTACAAGAAGCCCCGAATGGTGATCTTTCGAGACACGCCCCTCCCCCGTCACGGCTGGCCGATCGACTACGACACCCTCGACGCCGAGTACGGCGGTGGCGCCTATCCCGGAACGGGCTGACCAGCAACTCCCCGGAACGGCTCAGACGATGCCCGGGACCTCGGCGGCCAGCTCCGGCGCCTTCGACGTGAAGACGATCTCCCGGAGGGCGAACCGCCACCGATTGTCGTCGCCGCGGACCAGTCGGTCGTGATAGCGACCCGAGCTGGTGATCGGACCCTTCGGGGTCACGAAGATGAACTCGGTCCAGGCCTGAGCCTCGCGTTCGGAGACCATCACCACCAGCGGCGCAGCGCACATGTGCTTACCCCGCCGCTCGGGCGGCTGGCCGGCCTCGATGAATGCCCGGATGGCCTCTCGGCCCTCGCTGGTTCGGCCCATGACCCGGAACGAGGCGTCCTCGCAGAACAAGTCGCCCCATTCGGCGAACCGACCGTCATCGCACAGCGGCGCGTAGGCCGCTATGCAGCGCAGGATTCCCGCTGGCACGGGCAGTTCTTCGTCCACCCCACACCGTACCCGGCGCACCTGACACGCACGTCAGGTAGTTTGCCGAGGTCCGGACCAGTCAGGAGGCCACCCGTGCAGATCACTCCATCCACCTCCGTGCTGGTGACCGGAGCGTCGTCCGGGATCGGCGCGGCCACGGCAATCGCGCTGGGTTCACGTGGCGCTCGGATCGGGATCGTGGCTCGACGGAACGACCGTCTCGACCAAGTGGCGGAACAGGCGCTCGCCGCCGGCGCCAGCGAGTGCCAGGTCTGGCCGTGCGACCTCGGAGACCTCGACGCAGCGGTGAGGACCGCTCGTGAGGCCGACGACCACTTCGGCGGCCTCGACGTGCTCGTCAACAACGCGGCCATCCCGGCGCGGGTTCCGGTCCAGGAGCTGAGCAACGATCGCCTCGATCACGTCATGAGGGTCAACTTCACGTCGCCCGTGCGCATGGGCCAGGCACTCCTTCCCCGCTTCCTCGACCGGGATCGCGGGATGATCGTGAACGTCAGCTCCATGTGCGGCCGGGTCGGCATCATCCAGGAGGCTGCCTATTCGGCGTCCAAGTACGCTCTGTGCGGCTGGTCGGAATCCATGGCGGCGGACCTGTGGAACACCGGCGTGGACGTGCGCCTCATCATCCCCGGCCCCATCGACACCGAGATCTGGGACCAGCCGGACAACCTGCCCGCCCACTTCGACGGCGAGAAGGAACCCCCGTCCGTGGCCGCCGACGCCATCCTTGCCGCCATCGAGGGAGACCGCTTCGAGACCTACGTCCCGGACATGCTCGACATCGTGGCCTTCAAGACCACCAACATCGACATGTTCCTCGAAGGGGTGGCCAACCAATGAAGGCATTGCAGTTCCTCACGACCCCGGACCCCTGGCCCGAACAGCTCGGTGAGGACGCTCCGCCGCTGCTTCGCAACCTGTCCACCACACCCATGGCCATGCGGGAGCTGGACCACCCGACGCTGCTGGCCGATGACTGGCTGGTCCTGGACACCGACCTGTGCGGGATCTGCGGGTCGGACTCCAAGCAGGTCCTCATGGACTTCGAGGATGCGGCGGACTCCATGATGACCGCGGTCATCAGCTTCCCCCAGGTACTGGGCCACGAGGTGGTCGGCCGGGTCGCAGCCACCGGACCAGCGGTCACCTCGGTCGAACCAGGTCAACGGGTCGTACTCAACCCGTGGCTGTCGTGCGCTCCGCGAGGCCTCGACCTCTGCCCGGCGTGTGAGGCCGGCGACCTCTCCGGCTGCTGGAACTTCACCCACGGCCGTCTGTCGCCAGGCATCCATACGGGCAACGCGGTCGAGGCCACCGGAGGCTTCGCCGAGGCCGTGCCGGCGCACCAGTCGATGGTCTTCCCCATTCCGGATTCGGTGTCCGACGAGGTCGCAGTGCTGGCCGATCCGTGGTCAGTCAGCCTGCACGCCATCACCCGCAATCCCCCCCGACCAGGCTCGAAGGTCCTGGTCTACGGTGCCGGGGCGTTGGGCACCACGAGCGTTCAGATCCTGACCCAGTTGTTCCACGACGTGGATGTCGGTGTCATCGCCCGACATCCCGCCCAGGCCGCACTGTCCAGATCGATGGGCGCCACGGTCTTCGCCCATGAACCACGAGAGGCACTGGTCGAGGCGATCGCCGAGTGGTCCGAGGCGCCCTTGCTCCAACCCTGGGAGGGACTTCCGGTGGCCTATCCCGGAACGGTCGAGGTGGTCTACGACACCGTCGGCTCACCGCTCACCATCGAGGCGGCCATGCGCGTGCTGGCCTACCGGGGAACACTGGTCCAGATGGGCGTGGGATCACCCGGTCGATTCGAATGGACGCCCTGGTACTTCAAGGAACTCCGGCTCGTCGGATCGAACGCCTTCGGCTTCGAGACCTTCGAGGGCGAGACCATGCACGCCATCGACCACTACCTCCGGCTGGCCGACGCCGGACGGATCGACCTCACCGGGCTGCTGACCCACCGGTTCGCCCTCGCCGACTGGCGTGAAGCATTCACCACGATCGTGAACCAGGGCGACACCGGCGCCATCAAAGTGGCGTTCGACTACCGCGGAGCAGGCCGGCCAAGCGGTCTCGGTGAAAAGTAGCGTCACCGAATTCCAGCTGATCCAACTGCGCCCGTTTGAGGAAGAGGTGCACGTTCGACTCCCACGTGAAGCCGATGCCACCGTGGACCTGCAGCGCCGAGGCCATCACCCGCTTCGACGCGTCGGAGCACCACAGCTTGGCGACCGAGGCCGACACGGACCGCTCAGGATCGTCGGCCGACAGGCACCACGCCGCCCAGTAGACCGAGCTGCGCATCCCCTCGACGTCGACCAGCATGTCGGCCAGCCGATGCTTCACCGCCTGGAAGCTGCCGATCGGCCGGTCGAACTGGACGCGTTCCTTGGCGTAGGCCACCGAGGCGTCGAGCATGGCCTGGGATCCGCCGAGCAATTCGGCGGAATACGCCACCGCTCCGGCATCGAGGAACAGCTCGGGGTCGACATCGAGCGTCGCGGCATCGCTCGGGTCGAGATGGACCCAACCCAGCTCCCGCGTTCCGTCCATGGCCGACTCGGCCGGCGGGCGCCGGCCAGCGAAGGCGACGACCCGCCCGTCCACCAGCGCGACCATGACATCGGCCGACGGTGCGAACGGAACGGGCGTGTCCAGCGATCGAGTGACCGCCGCCACCTGTGTCCCGTCCAGCAACCCGGGCACCCACCCGGTGCCCGCCAAGGCGGCCAGCGCTATGAGCTGGGACACGATCGGCGTGGCCGCGAGCTGGGCACCGACCGCCTCGCAGAGGACCGCTCCCTCGACCCATCCCAGCCCCAGACCGCCTTCGGCCTCGGGCGTGGTGATGGCGGCCCAACCCTGGTCCACCATGGCGGACCAGAGGTCACGATCCCATCCGCCACCGCCGTCGGTGATCCGGCGGGCCGCCGCCAGCGAACCCGATCCGAGCAGCAGGTCGGTCGCAGCGGCCCGCAGCGCGACCTGGTCGTCCGACAGCTCGAAGTCCACGCCCCAGACGGTACCTGACACCGACGTCAGGTACGTTGGGCCCCGCATGGACCTGGCCCCCACCGCCGCCCAGGAGGCGATCCGCGCCGAGTGTCGCGCCTGGCTGCGGGAGCACCTGCCATGGGAGTACGGCACCGGGCTCCCACCACGCTTCGAGTTGCTCGACGACGAAGTCGCATTCGGCCGGAGCTGGCAGGCGAAGCTCTGCCAGGGCAGGTGGGTCGGGGTGACCTGGCCGGAGTCCGCCGGCGGTCGAGGCCTCGGCGCGCTCGCCCACTATGTGGTCCAGGAGGAGCTGGCTCGGGCCCGCGCGCCCGAGATCGTCGGACGCATCGGGATCAACCTGGTCGGGCCGACCCTGATGGCCCACGGAACCGCCGAACAACAACGGCGGTGGCTCCCGGCGATCCTGTCGGCCGAGCTGCTGTTCTGCCAGCTGTTCAGCGAGCCCGACGCCGGGAGCGATCTGGCCAGCTTGTCGACACGAGCGGACCGGGTCGACGGCGGTTGGCTGCTCAACGGGCAGAAGGTGTGGACCAGTTACGCCCAGTTCGCCGACCACGGGCTCTGCCTGGCCCGCTCACACCCGGACACCCCGAAGAAGCAGGCCGGCATCACCTCGTTCGTCGTCGACATGGCCTCGCCAGGCGTCGAGGTCCGGCCACTCAAACAGATCACGGGCGAGTCGGACTTCAACGAGGTGTTCCTCACCGATGTCTTCGTCGGCGACAACGACGTGATCGGCACCCCGGGCGACGGATGGCGGGTCAGCCAGTCCACGCTCACCCATGAGCGGGGTACGAACCCCCGCCAACTGGTCATCCACTCCCAACACATCGAGGAACTGCTCCTGTTGGCCGAGCGGAACGGTGCGTTCGACGATCCTCGACTGGCCCGCCGACTGGCCCAGGCTGCGGCCGAGGTGCGGATCTTCCAACTCCACAACTGGCGATCGCTGTCCCGCATCGAGGCCGGTCTGCCGCTCGGACCGGAGGGATCGGCGCTCAAGCTGTACTGGTCCGAGATGTCCCAGCGCCTCCACGCTCTGGCGCTTGACATCCTGGGTCCCGACGCCCCGCTGGCCCACGGGGCCCAGGACTCGACAGGCAGCGGTCTGGCAGGTGACGGCGAGTGGCAACGGTCATGGCTGTACTACCTGTCGTCGTCCATCTTCGCCGGGACCAACGAGATCCAACGGAACATCATCGGTGAGCGTGTGCTGGGATTGCCTCGATGACTGCGCACACCTTCACCCGGATCCGCTACGCCACCACGTCGGTCGAGGGGGGCTCGATCGCCACCATCACTCTCGACCGACCAGATTCGGCCAACGCGCTGGACTCCACCACCATCGACGAACTGGATGCGGCGATGGACCTGGCCGAGGCCGACTCCGATGTCCGCGTCGTCGTCATTGCCGGCGCCGGCAAGCACTTCTGTGCCGGTCACGACCTGAAGGAGTTGTTCGCCGGGCAGAGCGAGTGGGCGGCCATGCGCGGCACGGCGGAGGGTAAGTGGCACCACGAACAGGTCATGTACTTCGACCGGTGCGTACGGATCCGGGACTTCCGCCTTCCCACCATCGCCGCCGTCCATGGCGCCTGCAGTGCCGCGGGTCTCATGTTGGCCTCCATGTGCGATCTGATCGTCGCCACCACCGATGCCCGATTCTCCAACCCGGTGCTCCGCATGTCCGGAGCGGGGGTCGAGCTGTTGGTCGAGCCGTGGGAACTCGGACCCCGTCGGGCCAAGGAGTTCCTACTCTGCGCCACCACCCTGACCGGGGTCGACGCCCAGCAGATCGGGCTGGTCAACCGGACAGTGGAACCAGGTGCTGATCCGTCGGCCGCAGTCGGTGCCGCGGCCGCGCTCATGGCAGCCGAGGTCGCGCTGGTCCCGACCGTGACCGCACAGGCGGTCAAGGCGAGCATCAACCACATGGTCGACGGCATGGGCCAGCGGGACAGCTGGCGGCATCACTTCATGATCCACCAGTTCGTCTCGAACACCGCCACCGCCCTCGGGCTCATGGCACAGCGCACCGAGGGCGGCATGCAACACGTCAAGCGCGAACAGGGCGGCGAGTGAGCGCGTGAGCGGACCCCTCACCGGCCTACGGGTCATCGACGCCGGTACCCGGATCTCCGCCCCGTTCTGCGCCGGGTTGCTGGGCGAGTTGGGCGCTGAGGTCATCAAGGTCGAGCAGCCGGGGACCGGGGACTTCATGCGCGAGATCGGCCCCTTCGCCGAGGGCGCCGATGGGCCCTCATCGCTGTTCTGGGCGGTCGAGGGGCGCGGGCGGCGAAGCGTCACCATCGATCTCCGCGCCGACGACGGGCGCGAGCTGTTCCGGGCTCTGGCCGCCACCGCCGACGTGGTGTGCGAAAACTTCCGGCCCGGAACCATGGAACGGTGGGGCATCGGTCCGAGCGACCTCGACCCGAGCCTGGTCACGGTGCGGATCTCGGCGTTCGGACAGGACGGGCCGAACGCGCTCCGACCGGGCCTGGATCGCCTCGGCATCGGGTACGGCGGACTGTTGCACCTGACCGGCGACCCGGACCGACCCCCGGTCCGACCCGGCGTCACCACCAGCGACTACCTGACCGGGACCTTCGCCGCCAACGCCGCGCTGGCCGCTCTGTACCGGCGCGACGCCGGGCCCAACGCCACCGGGGTGGGAGCGGTGGTCGACGCCTGCCTCTACGGAGCGGTGCTGCGCATCCTGGAATGGACCATTGCCGGGTACGACCGGCTCGGGGTCATCCGCCAACGCGAGGGCAACCGGCTCTCGACCAGCGCTCCGCTGGACAACTACCCGACCGCCGACGGGACCTTCGTCTGTTTGGTGGCCGGGAGTGATGCCAACTTCGCCCGGCTGTGTCGTGCCATGGACCGACCGGAGCTGATCGCCGACCCTCGCTTCGCCCGACTGGCCGACCGGGCCGCGGCCGCAGACGAGATCAATGACATCGTGGCCGACTGGACCGTCACCTTGACCGCCGCGCAGGTGGAGGCTGTGGCCATCGCCCACGACGTTCCGGTGGCCGTGGCCTACACCGCGGCGGACATCGTGGCCGACGGCCACATGGCCGCACGCGGCGACCTCATCACCGTCGAGGACCACGCCCTGGGTCCCGTGCGCCAGCAGGCGCCGTTTCCCCGATTCGTGGGCGAGGACCGAACCGTGCCCTCCGGCGCGCCCCGCCTGGGTGAGCACACCGACCAGGTATTGCGGGACCTGCTCGGCCTGGACGACGAACGCTTGGCCGATCTGCGCTCCCGAGAAGTCATCTGAACCGCCTGACACCCAACGTGCCCGGCGGCACATGCCATCGAATTCGCCGTCCGGGCTGACTCCGCGAGACTGGGACCGTGTTGTCCGCATCCGGCCTGACCATCTCTCACGGATCGCGGACGCTGTTCGCTGACGTGTCGGTCCAACTCCGTCCCGGCCAGCGCAACGCCCTGGTCGGCGGCAACGGCAAGGGCAAGACCACACTCATCGAGATCCTGGTCGGCATCAACCCGCCGGACGAGGGAGCGGTGCACCGTCCCAACGACATGACCATCGGCTACCTCCCCCAGGAGCTGACCGATCATCCGACCGGCAGCGTGCTGGCCGAGGTGCGGGCGGGAGCCGAGCGGATCGTGGGCCTCGAAGCCGAGCTCGAACGACTGCTGTCCGAGATGGGCAGCGCCGTAGGCGACGAACAAGCCAAGCTCATCGACGACTACGGCGACGCGCAGCACGCGTTCGAAGGACTGGGCGGCTACGAGCTCGATGCCCGGGTTCGCCAGGTGCTCTCGGGACTCGGGTTTCGTGAGACCGACATGGACCGGCCGTTCACCGACCTCTCGGGCGGCTGGCGGATGCGCGCCGCTCTGGCCCGCCTCCTCATTGCCTCGCCCGACGTCCTCGTGCTCGACGAGCCGACCAACCACCTGGACACCGACTCGGTCGCCTGGCTCGAGGCACAGCTCAAGGCGTTCCCCGGCGCCATCCTCTTCGTGTCCCACGATCGTGACTTCATCGACAACATCGCCACTCGGGTCCTGGAGCTGGCAGGCGGCGCGTTGGCTGCCTACGACGGCGGTTTCGCCGAGTTCGTCGTGCAACGCGAGGAACGGATCGCTCAGATCGAAGCGGCCGCCGCGCAGCAGTCCCGCGAGGTTGCACGGGTCGAGCAGTTCGTCGAGCGCTTTCGATACAAGGCGACCAAGGCCCGCCAGGTGCAGAGTCGGCTCAAGACCCTGGAGAAACTCGACCGGATCCAGGCACCGGCCCGTGCCGAGTTGGTGGCCCGCTACTCGTTTCCCGAGCCGCAGCGATCGGCCCGGACCGTCGTCGAGATCCGGGATGCGGACGTCGGCTACGACGACACGATCGTGCTGGCCGACGTCGACCTCGTGGTCGAACGTGGCCACAAGCTGGCCCTGGTCGGACCGAACGGCGCGGGCAAGTCCACCCTGCTCAAGATGATCGTGGGCGAACTGGCCCCGCTGCGAGGCACGGCCACCATCGGCGCAAACGTCGATATAGCCCATTTCGCCCAGCACCAGGTCGAGGCGCTGCCCATGGACCGCACCGTGCTCCAGGCCTTCCAGGGTGCGGCCGGGCCGCAGACCGGCAATCGCAACCTCCGCAGCGTGCTCGGTTCGTTCGGCTTCTCCGGGGACGCTGTCGACACCAGGGTCGAGGACCTCTCCGGCGGCGAACGGACTCGCCTGGCCATCGCCATCTGCCTGGTCAACCCGGTGAACCTGCTGATCCTCGACGAGCCGACCAACCACCTCGACCTTCCGAGCTGCGACGTGCTCGAGGACGCACTCACCGCCTATCCGGGGACCATCCTGCTGGTGAGCCACGACCGCCACCTGATCCGCGCGGTGGCCGATGACCTGCTGGAGGTTCGCGACGGCCGCGTCCAGCTCCACTCCGGCGTGGACGAGGCAGTGCTGTCGCCCAGCTTCGAGGGCGGGACTGCAGGCACCGGAACAAAGCCTGCGGCCGGGCCGAAACTGTCGACAACCGAGCCGAAGTCGTCGACAACCACGCCGAAGCCGTCCATGACCGCAGGGGACAAGGCCGCTCGGAAGCGAGCGGATGCCGAGACCCGCACCGCTCGACATGCCGGGACCAAGGAGCTCCGCAAGGCCGTGGCCCGAGCCGAGCGGGCCATGACTGCCTCCGAGGCCGAGGTGGCCGAGCTCAACCGGCAGCTGGCCGACCCGGCCACCTACTCCGATCCCGGGCGCAGCACCGAACTGGCCACGGCCTTCGGTGAAGCCAAGGATCGGGCAGCCTCGACCATGGACGCGTGGATGGCCGCTGCAGAAGACCTCGAACGCGCGGGCGGCTGAGCGGTCAGCGAGTTCGGTTCAGGGTGCGAGCGAAGAACTCGACGACGCCGTCACCCACCCAGTGGTGATCACCCGGGTGCACCCGGTGTTCCAGGTCCATGCCCAGTTGGTGGAGGTGAGCCACTTCGTCGGCCGCCGCTGAGGCCGGGAACAACACATCGTCCTGGCACGACTCCACGAACAACGGTCTCGGCATGATGAGCGCGCCGAGGTCACCGTGCTCGATGCGGCCCAGCATCCCAGGAAGGACCTGGGATCCGCACAGGTTCGACGGGATGCGGTGACTCGAGGCCACCGACGAGAAGTAGCCGGACACCACGGCGGCCCGCACCCGCTGATCGACGGCTGCCAGGAACAACGCACAGGTCGCCCCGTACGAGAACCCACACGCGCCGACTCGATCAGCATCGACCTCGCGGAGCCCGCCGAGAACGTCCAGGGCGCAACGCAGGTCCCACAGATTCTGAGTGAGCGGGGAGACCCCGAACAGGGTTGCTGACACCCAGTTGAGATCGCACCAGTCCGTGGCGTTCCAGGTCGACTCCGCTCGTTCACCGAAGCCTCGGAGATCCGGGGCCAACACCACGAAGCCCGCGACGGCGAGCTGATGCGCGAAGTTCCCCCCGGGTTCGGGTTCACAGATCTCGGTTCGCCCCGGGCCGTGCCCGTGAACGGCCAGCACAGCCGGCCAACCACTCGCACCCGGCTCCACCCCCGCCAGGCTGGTGTCATGTGGGATCAGAACCGTTGCCGGGACCGACATGGTCGGCTCGCTGTCGAACACGATCTCCCGTCGCAGGTATGGACCCACGTCGGTTTCGGACAGCACCTCGACATCCGGGGGACACCGGTCCGGCCATGGCCCCAGGAGTTGGTCGAGAGTCCTCGAGGTCTGGGCGCGCCAAGCAGCCACGGCATCCGCCGGACCGGCGGGACAACGCGTTGGCCGTTCGACGGCGCCCAACTTGACCATCCACGAGGCCCACGGCGAGAGATTGCGTCGGCCGAACGGCACCCCCGAACCGTAGGCCCAGGGATCGTCAACGAAGCGGACTGACACGAGCGTCAGGTACGATCCGCCGGCAATGACCGCAGCACACCGAGTTGACGTGTCCGGCCGCAGACTGACCATGCGCGAGGTCGACCTCGCCTCGTTCTTCGAACCCAAGCGCATCGTGGTCATCGGCGCATCGGTCACCCCGAAGCGTCCCAACTCCGCCATGTGGCGGAAGATCTCGGCCTGGGGGGCCGCACGTGGGGCGGAGGTGATCGCCGTCAACCATCGGTTCGACGATCTCGATGGCGTGCAGTGCCACCGCAGCATGGCCTCGGTGAGCGGCCCCATCGACCTGGCGGTCATTCTGGTCGGCGACGCGGTGGGCATCCTTCCCGAAGTGCTGGCCGCCGAGCCGAAGTTCGCGGTGATCTTCGGTGCCGGGTTCTCCGAGACCGGAGCGTCGGGGGCCAAGCTGGAGCGCCGCCTCGACTGGCTCCTGCGTCGTAGCGACACCCGTCTTCTCGGTCCCAACACCAACCTCAACGCCTTCGAGACCTTCCGGGACGACCTCAACGGGTTGGCTGTCACCCTCATCACCCAGTCCGGGCACCAAGGTCGGCCGGTGTTCCAGGCACAGGAACTCGGAATTCGCCTCACCCATTGGGCACCCACCGGCAACGAGGTCGACCTCGAAGCAGCGGACTTCATCCGATACTTCGCCGACCTGCCCACCACCGGTGCCATCGCTGCCTACATCGAGGGCTTCACCGACGGACGTTCGCTCATCCTGGCCGCCGACCATGCGGCGCAATCCGGGGTGCCTATCGTCTGTGTCAAGGTCGGCCGTACCGAGGTCGGGGCATCGATGGCCGCCAGCCACACGGGTCACATGACCGGCAGCGACCGGGTCATCACCAATGTCTTTCGCCAGTTCGGGGTGATCCGGGTCGATGGCCTCGACGAGCTGACCGATGTCTCCGCCGCTCTGGCCCGAGCCAACCAGCCACCACGTCCCAAGCGGCGAAACGTCTGCGTCTACGCCATCTCGGGCGGCACCGGCGCGCACATGGCAGACATGGCCGCGGCGGCGGGGCTTCGACTGCCGACGCTGGCCAAGTCCACCCGGGACGAGCTGCGAACGCACATCCCTGGCTACCTCCGGGTGTCGAATCCAGTCGATTCAGGCGGGGCCCCGTCCGCAGACAGCCGTGGCCCCAAGATTCTCCGGGCCATCCTGGATGACCCCGCGGTGGACCTGGTGATCTGCCCCATCACCGGGGCGCTGGAGACCCTCTCGATGCCGTTGGCACGAGACCTGGTGGCCGCCGCTGAGACCTCCGACAAGCCGATCTTCGTGGTGTGGGGATCCCCGACGGAGTCGCCAGCATTCCGAGACGTGCTGTGCAGTTCCTCCAAGCTGGCCATCTTCCGGAGCTTCGGCACATGCGTTAGCGCCGCCGCGGCCTACTTCGACCATCACGAGTTCGTGGCCCGCTACCGCTCGCCGTTCCGCAGCGTTGCGACCCGCCGGCATCCGGGTGCCGCCAAGGTGTCCCCGCTCCTGGTCCCGGGCACGAACCTGGCCGAGTTCTCCTCCAAGAAGGTCCTGGCGGCCTACGGGATTCCGTGTGGCCGCAACACGGTCGCCACCTCGGCTGACCTGGCCGCCAAGGCGTTCCGCAAGAGCCGGGGACCCGTCGCCATGAAGATCTCGTCGGCTGACATCGCCCACAAGTCCGACCTCGGACTGGTCAAACTCGGCGTCGAGACCGACCGTGAGGTCCGCGAGCAGTTCGAACGGATGGTCCGTCGCGCCGGCAAGCGAGCCCCGGGAGCCAAGATCGACGGCGTCCTGGTGACCGAGATGGCGCCCAAGGGCATCGAATGTGTCGTTGGCGTCACCCGCGACCCGCTGTTCGGACCAGTTGTCTCCTTCGGGGCCGGCGGCCTGTTGGTGGAACTCGTCGACGACCTGGCCATCCGGGTACCGCCCTTCGGCCGGACCGAAGCCCGCCGGATGATCGACCAGACACTGGTCTCCAAGTTGCTGGCGGGGGTCCGAGGCGCCAAGCCGGCCAACGTCGCAGCGGTCATCGACGTCATCATGGCCGTCCAACGATTGGCCATGGACTTCGCCGACGAGATCTCCGAGATCGACATCAACCCGCTGGTGGTCTCCCCCACCGGTGCGGTGGCAGTCGACGCCCTCATCGTCTGCGGCTGATGCCCACACCGCTGTTGCAGGACGCCACGGCCATCGTCGGCATCGGCACCACGGAGTGGTCGAAGTCGGCCGAGGACTCCGAGATGGTCCTGGCGTTGCGCGCCATACGGGCGGCGCTCGACGACGCCGGCATCCTGCCCAGCGAGGTCGACGGCCTCAGCTCCTACACCCTGGAGAGCACCGAGGAGATCGAGATCGCCCGAAACCTGGGCCTCGGGGACATCGGGTACTTCGGCCGGGTCCACTACGGCGGGGGAGCCGGGTGCGGTGTGGTCGGGCAGGCCTCCATGGCGGTGGCCACCGGCGTGTGTACCGTGGCGGTCGCCTGGCGGAGCCGTAAGCGTGGATCGGCGGCCAGCCGACCCTGGGCCGGGGTGTCCCAGCGGGTCGGGGGCAACCCGCAGTGGTCCAGACCGTTCGGGTTGGTCCGACCGGTCGACGAGATCGCCATGCTCACCCGGCGCTATTGCCACGAGTTCGGGGCCACCCGGGAGGACCTGTGCGCCGTGGCCATGGCGGTTCGAGCCCACGCCAACCTGAACCCGGCGGCGCAGATGTTCGCCAAGGAGATGACCCGGGACTCGTACTTCGCAGCACGGATGGTGTCCGAGCCCTTGTGTCTGTTCGACAACTGTCTGGAGACCGACGGAGCCGCAGCCGTGGTCATTGTTGCCGCGGATCGGGCCGCCGATCGACCATCTCCTCCCGCCTGGATCCACAGCTGGGCCCAGTCGCTGCCAGCGCAGCATCAGACCATGACCAACTACTTCTGCGACGATCCGCTCCGCGGACCGGCGTGGTCGTGCGCCGAGCAGCTGTGGGACCGGAGCTCGGTCGGACCGGGCGATGTCGACGTCGCCCAGCTCTACGACGCCTTCAGCCCACTGGTGCTGTTGTCGCTGGAGGGCTACGGCCTGTGCGGTCGCGGTGAGGCAGCGGCCTTCGTGGCCGAACGGGGGATCGGGCCCGGTGGTGGCCTTCCCGTCAACACCTCGGGAGGCGGGATGAGCGAGGCATA
>Ga0105044_10000916_pt1 | contig 38133 bp, 36 predicted proteins | sample MAT01_FD_78092 | JGI IMG/M metagenome (GOLD analysis project Ga0105044, IMG submission 78092) | Freshwater microbial communities from Lake Fryxell liftoff mats and glacier meltwater in Antarctica - MAT-01 | ecosystem: Environmental > Aquatic > Freshwater > Ice > Liftoff microbial mat | place...
ACCCTTGAAATAACCTCAGCAACATTTAAAGCCGCAATCTGTGTCAAACACCCACATTCACGCCAACGTTCAGCCTCAATAAAAAAACAAAAAGAGGCGTAAATATTACATAAGGGAGGTGACACCCACGACCGAGACCCTCTCCCCCTCCCGCTTACCTGCGTATCAGCAGTCACTAAAGTGATCTGTGCTGGACCGCACAAATGCCTATTTTCTTTTGCCCAAGTATTCGTTGAAGAGATAGTTTTTAAATGGTATCTGACTATTTTAATCACAGAAAAATCCTTTTGTAGCTAAAATAACATTACTACTCAAAACTCTCAATGGATTGCAACTATCTCGATGTGGAATTATCAGTATCTGACGCGTATAGATTTTAGAATTATTCCCATCATTATCCTGTTGATGCTGATCAGCCTCCTGGTTATCTCTTCTTATACAATGCCTGGAAATCTGGAAACTTTAGACGAATCATTTTTTACGCCCGTCGTGAGCAGTCAGCTAGAACGCTTTTTACTAGGATGGAGTATTTATCTTTTTTTTGCTGGATTTGACTATAATAAATTGCGCGAATGGACGTGGATTCTTTACGGAACCATGCTTGTGGCTCTTTTAGGCCTATTTTTTACCGATTCCATCCAACACGTGCATCGCTGGTATCGGATCCCTTTTATCAATGCCACTTTTCAACCTTCCGAATACGCAAAGCTTATTGTTGTTATTGCCTTAAGCTGGTTTTTAGAAAGACGCAGCCATCAAGCCGACACTTGGGGCACAGCTTTATATGGTCTATTGATTGTCGGTATCCCTTTTCTTTTAATTTTGAAGCAACCAGATTTAGGAACGGCTCTAGTCTTATATCCAGTGACTTTAGTCATGTTTTATTTCGGCAATATACAACCAGTCGTGATTCGCCTCATGACATGGGGCGGGGCACTGATGTTGACCATCGTAGCTTTGCTATTTCTGGAAATAATCCCTCATGAAACCGCGCGCCCCTACGCTACACTTGTATTGAAGGATTATCAGTTTAATCGCCTCGATCCAGCCACGCATCACCAAAAAGCCGCAGCCACAGCCATCGCTTTGGGAGGAATTACAGGCATTGGTTGGCGAAACAGCGATTACACACGCGGCGGATGGCTTCCCTACCCCTATACAGATTCAGTGTTTCCCTCATTTGGCGAGGAATTCGGCCTCATCGGCCTCGTCTTCTTGATTGGTCTATTTTATGCACTTATCTATTTAAGTTTTCAGGCCACGGCAGTCGCGAAAGACCCTTTTGGACGACTGCTCTCAGCTGGCATTACAGTCTACTTAGCCATCCATATCTTGATTAACATTGGAATGATGAGCGGCTTCTTGCCTATCACTGGAGTCCCTCTAATTTTAATCAGTTATGGCGGCTCCTCGATCCTCTCAACCATGGCTGCCTTAGGGATTTTACAAAGCATTTACAGTCGGAGATTCATGTTCTAATGGAGACACATCACTTTATATTTAGACCCGGTCTGTGGATTGGGGAAGGAAAATTATCATTTAACATTTCACCTGAAGAGTTGCGCTTTTACACCAGATGGACTATTTCTAGCGAGCGTGAGGGAGCTATCCATGCTTTTCAGCAAGTTGAGATGGAAAGTGCTCCTGAGCAAGTTAAAAATAATTTTCGCTTCTCAAAATTCACAGAGAAGACATTTTTTGTAGAACTAGAAAATGAGAGCATGGGGATTATTCAGGGAACTGGTGTGATCGATACAAATAAAATGGGCTGGGAATTTCATCTTGAAGGCTTTGAAGGATTCGAAATGTATTCTTTAATCCCTGAAAAAGAAGAATTCGCTCTGCATGCTGAGTATTCACCCGGAAGCCAGCTGCGCACAATTATTCGAGGTCGAATTTGGCAAAAAATGAGTTGAAAAGAAAGCCAGAACAAACTCCTGGCTTTTTAATTAATCTTCTTTGCTAGCCTCAAGCTTAAGCTTATAATGTTGCACGCGATCTTTTAAATCGGTTTCAGATAATTTGGCGGGCCATGCCAGCCTAAAGAATGACATCAATTTTGCACAAAAAGTCTCTGGAAATTTTTCAATTCCTATTGCATGGCTATGTTTATGCTTTACACCTTGCAGTTTCTCTCCATTTCTTTCTAGGTAGAGCAGAGTGGTGTAACCTTCCTCTAAAAAAACTTGCATAGCTTGCTGAACCATTTGCAGCATCTCAGTTCGCATTTCAATTGAGACTTCCGATCCGTCAATATGTCCTGTTGCACCTTCTGGAACAATTAAGATGTGAGGATCACTCTGGCTAGCACCCTTTGGACAATTATCACACAAAATGTCATAGTTTCCCCTCAGAGTTTCACGACTTTCAACTTGCTGCCGATTAATTACTTCGGGACGGCAAAAAGGATCAGGCTTATCCACAAGGGGTTTAAGCTCACTGAAATCCTCACCTTCTTCTGATTCAGTTTCTTCTGCTTCAGAAAAATCGTTCTGGCTTTGGTAAAATGCAGTAATTGCATCTAGTTCATTATCACTTAAAGATGCACCTCCAAATACAGCATGAAAGGCCCCTTGGATTTTTTCTTTCCAATCACATTTAGGATATGGCACAAATTCCACTGTAAACCCATTAGAATTTTGTTTTCCATAAATCAATGTATTGTGAATCTGATGATTTTCGTGAATACGCAGTACTTTTTGAGTCAATTGAGCAAGATTTTTCAAATCTTCCTTGTCCCAACTCGTAAAAGGTAAGCCTGAGTGGTAGTTCACACTCAGAGTTCCAATTTCTCCTCTATACCCACCTAAAGGGGTGCGACTAACGACAAGATTTAGATTACCATGCGTATGAAGAGGCTCCATGTATATCTCCTGCAAATATTTTTTTTATTTATATTGTCCGAAGGAACTCACGGACTATTGATGAACTATTTTGCACTTATCAGTTCAAAATGCAATTTAAAAACACAATGGCGCTAAAACACAAAAATAAATTTAAACATTTTATCTTTGTGTTTTAGCGCCATTGCGCTTAACTAGTTCACTCCAGACAGCAGCTAGGCCGCTGTCTGGGCAAGAATTAAGCTTTGATTTTAATGTCTACGCCAGCTGGCAATGTCAATGTCTTCAAGGCATCGATCGTTTTGCCGGTTGGGTGTAGAATATCAATCAATCTTTTATGTGTACGAATCTCAAACTGTTCCCGAGATTTTCGGTCAATGTTTGGAGAACGCAATACAGTGAACTTCTCACAGCGTGTGGGCAACGGGATAGGTCCAGCCACTCCAGCTCCAGTACGCTTAGCAGTTTCCACGATATCAGCGGTTGAACGATCCAACAAACGTTGATCGTAACCTTTAAGCCGAATGCGGATTTTTTGCTTAGACTGCTTATTACTTTTTTCTTGTTGTTTTGCCATAGATTAACCTGGTAAACCTTACTTCTTGGTAATTTCTTCTTGGATTTTAGCTGGAACACGCTCAAAGTGGCTTGGTTCCATCGTATAAGTCGCTCGTCCTGAGGACAAGGAACGTAGTTGCGTCGAATATCCGAACATCTCACTTAAAGGAACTTCTGCGCTTACAATCACAGAGCCTTTATGGTTATCTTGTCCTAAGATTTTGCCGCGTCGTCGGTTCAAGTCTCCAATCACATCCCCTAATGAACTTTCTGGTGTTGTGGCATCCACTTTCATGATTGGTTCAAGGATAATCGGCTTACATTTACGTGCCGCTTCCTTGATAGCCATCGATCCACAAATCTTAAATGCCATTTCACTGGAGTCTACGTCATGGTAAGAACCAAAAACGATCGCAACTTTAACATCGACCAGGTTGTAGCCAGCTAACACACCTGTTGCCAGGCCTTCGTTAACCCCTTGGATGACAGCAGGAATGTATTCTCTAGGGATAACACCACCGACAATCTTGCTGACAACCTCGTTTCCTTTACCTTTCTCATTCGGCTCGATTTCAAGCTCGACGTGCGCGTATTGACCGCGGCCGCCTGATTGCTTGACAAACTTTGTCTGAGCTTTACCTGGAATTGTAATCGTTTCTTTATAAGAAACCTGAGGTTTACCCACATTGGCTTCTACGCTAAATTCACGCTTCATTCGATCATGCAAAATTTCAAGGTGGAGTTCACCCATTCCAGCAATAATCGTTTGGCCTGTCTCTTCGTTAGTCGTCACACGGAATGTGGGATCTTCTTCCGAAAGAGCTGAAAGCGCAGTGGATAATTTTTCACGGTCTGCTTTAGACTTAGGTTCAATGGCCATCGAAATAACAGGTTCTGGGAACTCCATTTTTTCTAAAAGGAAAGGCTTATCAGCTTCACAGAGGGTATCTCCTGTGCTTGCTTTTTTAAGACCGATACAAGCGCCAATGTCCCCTGTACAGAATTCATCTCTTTCTTCCCGCTTATTCGCATGCATTTCAAGCAGACGCGAGATACGCTCTTTACTGTCCTTGGTGCTATTGACGAGGGTCATACCCTTAGTCAAGATCCCGCTGTAAATGCGAATAAAGGTTAGACGACCAACATAAGGGTCTGTCATAATTTTAAAAGCAAGTGCAGAGAAAGGAGCATCATCTGAAGGCTCTAACAAAATGTCTTGATCGGTGTCAATATCATGTGCTTTAACAGCGCCGCGATCTAACGGAGAAGGCATCCAATTCACAACTGCATCTAGCAGCTGCTGAATTCCTTTATTTTTGAAAGCCGTACCACAAAGAACTGGATTGAATTTATTCGCACAGACCCCTTTACGGATCACAGCGTTAATTTCTTCAACAGTCAGTGCATCAGGGTTTTCTAAAACTTTTGTCATGAACGCTTCATTGCCATCATCGATAGTCGCTAACTCGTCTAGGAGTTCGGTACGCATCGCTTGGCATTTTTCCAAAAGATCTGCTGGGATGTCTGTTTCTTCCCAATGCGCTCCAAGAGTTTCATCATGGAAGTAGTAAGCTCTCATGCTGACGAGATCGACCATGCCTTTGAAATCGGCTTCAGCGCCAATTGGGCAATGGACTGGGATCGCGTTTGCATGCAGCTTTTCACGCATTGTGCGTACAGCATCAAAGAAGTCAGCACCGACACGGTCCATTTTGTTGACGAATGCAATACGCGGCACGCCGTAACGGTCTGCTTGTCTCCAAACAGTTTCTGATTGCGGTTCTACTCCTGAAACGGAACAGAACACAGCAACCGCACCATCAAGCACGCGCAGCGAACGCTCAACTTCAATCGTGAAGTCTACGTGGCCGGGGGTATCGATAATATTGATCTTCGCATCTTTCCAGAAAACTGTGGTGGCAGCAGACGTGATTGTGATTCCACGCTCTTGTTCTTGCTCCATCCAGTCCATGGTTGCAGCACCTTCGTGCACTTCACCCATCCGGTGAACCCGGCCTGTATAATAAAGAATACGCTCAGTTGTCGTCGTCTTACCAGCATCAATATGGGCCATGATCCCGATATTACGAACGTTTTTTAGTTGGTTCTTTTCATTTCTTGCCATAGATTAACACCCCTACCATTTGTAATGAGCGAAAGCTTTATTAGCTTCTGCCATACGGTGAGTGTCATCTTTCTTCTTAATAGTGCTACCTTGCTTATTAAAGCAGTCTATAAGTTCTGCAGCAAGAGCATCTTCCATTGAACGGCCTGGCTTGCCTCTCGAATTTGAAATAATCCAACCCATCGCCATGGAAACTCGTCTGTGAGGAAGAATTTCAATAGGCACTTGATAGGTTGCACCCCCGATACGGCGGGATTTTACTTCGAGAGAAGGCTTAGCATTCTCTAACGCTTCTTCAAAAGCGTCTACTGGATTTTCAATTTTTACACGCTTTGCAAATTTATCTAAGGCATTGTAAACAATGCGGCGAGCGATAGATTTTTTTCCACGCTCCATGACCTTATTAATAAATTTGGCCAGCAATATACTCCCATAAAGGGGATCTGGTTCAATTTCTCGCTTTAACGCGCGACGTCTTCTTGACATAGTTTCCTCAATAAATTTGTGTTCTTAAAACAGACATAAATATCTGATAGGAAAGACCTTAACGTTCACCTGACTGGACAAATCGCCAGCCTGCGCGTGATTTACGTTTGACACTTGTAAAGCGCAAATCACGAACTAGGATGCTCATTTAGGAGTATCCCAGTGTTACTTAGGACGTTTAGCCCCATACTTCGATCTTCCTTGCTTACGATCTTTAACTGCAGCACAGTCTAATGCACCACGCACGATGTGATAACGCACACCAGGTAAGTCTTTTACACGACCTCCGCGCACCAAAACAATACTGTGTTCTTGCAGATTGTGTCCTTCACCGCCGATATAAGCGATCACTTCTTGACCTGTTGATAAACGCACCCAGGCCACTTTACGTAAAGCTGAGTTAGGTTTTTTCGGAGTCTTTGTCTTCACTTGCAAACACACACCACGTCGTTGTGGACACGCTTGCAGAGCAGGAGACTTACTACGCTTAGTCTTGGGTTGGCGTTTTTTACGCACCAATTGATTAATTGTTGGCATATTTGCCTTCTCCTTATACTTTCCAGGCTAATTTAAAATAAATTTCCGCAATGCATTCAATTAAAAAACCACTCTTTTCTTAATGAAGGCATGCGGCAATTATAGAGAAAGTTATGATTATTGCAAAGAGAAGATATTGCTAATAAGGAGAGAAAAGCGGCGTAGATTTCAGAAATTATACTATTTTATTTAAACATAAAAATCCCTCATTTGAAAGACTGCGAAAGCAAAAATCAAATGAGGGAAAAAAATTTATAAATTAAGAGCGGCCCTAATTGCGGTAGTCGAACCAGGTTTTTTATTTTCCTGTTTTTCGAAATATGTTTTTACAGTTTCCCCCGGTCCAATATTAGAATCAATCGTAAGCGGAGATTTTCTTTTTGAAATAAGCAACTTAAGAACTTCAGTATCCCCTGTTTTAGATTTTAAGGCCATATCCATCGCATAGTAAAGAGTAGGATACTTAGTCGAGGATAACGCTTGCGTACTAGCACCTTGATTAATCAAAAAGTTGGCAGCAGTCTTATTATTATTAGTCAAAGCTGCAATAAGAGCTGTATCCCCATGACTACTTATATCATTCACAGTGGCGCCATTTTTGAGAGCATGCGCTAACATTTTTTCAGTATCCGCACTCTCTTCCTGAAGAACCTTAAAGAATAGGTATTTTTTAGCTTGAACTGCATCAGGAAGCTCTGGGAAATTGGCTGGATCAGAAGGAACGTCAGGGCCTGGACCAGGACCGCCAACAGGCTTAGCATTCAAATCTTTAATGATTTTTATAGCTGCATCGATAGCTGCTTCGTTCTTTTTTAGATAAGCTTCACCTTTAGCAGCTTTAATTTTGACTTTTAGATTGTCAAGTGTCGATGCCAACTTCGCTTGATCATCTGTATTGAACCATTGATGTTTTTTATCAGCATGATCTTTAGCAAATTGAGCCACTGCCTTTGCCACACGCTTCGGAGAGGTTCTGGCCATATGCACACCAGGCAGGAATGAAATAATATCTTTTAGTAGAGTGACAACCCATCCTTCCAGTTTCCCTTTTTCGCCTAATTTGGAAGTTAAATGCTTATCTGCACTAATTTTACTAATACCGTCAACTCTAGAATGAAAATCACTTTCGTCTTTTGCTCTAATATGATGAACCATATATTAATTCCTTGTTATTCTTATAAACTAAGAATAATAAATAAATAAAATTAAATCAATACAAATAATAAACAAAATCTAACAAAAAAAAGAACAACTAACCGCAAAAAAAAATGCGGTTAGTTGAGTGAAATACTATTTCGTCAAATCTTGAATAATCTGAGGATCTGGGTTTGTGCCACCTGCTCCATGTGCATGCAAGGCTTTATATGCCTCAAGTGGAGTTTTCCCATTAGGCCCTTTTAATTTTATACTAGCACCATTTTGTAATAGTACCGCAATAAACTCATGGCTTTTATCATTTGCGATAGCGACTAGTAGAGGTGTGTTTCCTTCAGGATCCCTAGCATTAATATTTATGCCTTCTCTTGCAATAAATTGCTTTAATTCAGTGACATTAGAATTATCATTTTTATCTAAAAGTTTTAGAAGCCCGGCATGGAAAGCAGGACCTTTTTCAACTGATGGCTCTTTAGTAGGAACCTTAGTCGGTACTTTAGTCGGTACTTTAGTCGGTACTTTAGTTGGAGCTTTCGTTGGTTGTTTAGTCGGAACTTTAGCCTGAGTAATTTTTTCTCTAAGATCTTTAAATTCTTTTTCTATTTCTGCTTTCTTTTCAGCTTTAGTATCAGGAGTGATGAGTTTATCTCTAAGAGAATCAACAATGTCGGCTAGCTTATCTTTGTGATCTTTATCAATATTTGTTCCATATTTTCCAACAAACTCTGTTAGAGCTTTTGCAACAGAACGAGAATCAGTACGTGACATCACATGAATTCCCAAAGCAGAAAGGATTTTATCGACGATGGAAAACTTATCCCCCACAGTTTTTTTATCTTTCAAATCAACTTTTGTAGAAATAAGTTTACCTGATTTTACTTGAGCATGAGCGTCATCAATTTTTTTATTTAAATCACCAACGTGAGTTGGATCCGTAGGTTTACTTTTGATTCCAAAATCTTGAGCCATAAAACCCCCCTCTTTGTTTAATTAACCTTTATAACCGAATACTAACAAAACAAAATTAAAAGGACAATACAAAAATAGTTACCTAATTACTTAAAAAGCTAACAGTTAATAAGCTAGGTAATTTGAACATCTTTATACAGATTTTTTTTCCACTACAATGTGGACTTTTCATCCTGTCTAGATAAAAGAAAAGAATTAGTCGAAGTGATTAAAGAATCAATAGATTTTTCAGCATCAGTGAGTACTGAATATTTTCTGTTGGCAGGTAAAGATGGATACTCTTTGTTTAGAGTTTGAATAAGAGTGGAAAGCTTTTGTTTAGCTTCATTAGCGTGGAGATCCCAAACGGCAGGTAGAAGCTCGGCTGGATTGCCATTCTTTTTTAAATATTGAGCGATACGATTTTTTCTGACTTGATCCAGCTTCTTTTCAAATTTAGCCTCGGCTTTGAGAGAGAGGCTTTTAAAACGTTGGTCGGCAGTTGCTTCAACACGAATGACTAAACGTTGAGCTCGAGTAGTTCCTCCAAGCGCATATACTGCAATGAGAGTCGCAGAAACACTCCCTTTTAGTAGACGCCCATATAGAAGACCTTTAGTTTGCATCTCTTTTGAAAAAAGACTAGCCATTTTGGTTAAGAGAGTCAGTAAAGCATAACCACAGGTTTCTCCTCCCCCTAGAAGAGTAATCGCTCCAAGCTTAGTTTGCGTGCCAGATTTTTTCCATAGACTAATCTTTGATTTTTGACGAGCCGCCTCCTGTTTTTCCACAACTTGCAAAAGTTTCGTACGAGTCTGGGTTTGTTGCAGAAAAGGGCGCAGGGATAAAGTAGACATTTTTTACCTATCTGTATGGATTGACGGTACAGCGGCTAGAGATGTTGGCACTGAAACTTCATAATAATAAGCTGAAAAGGTCAAACTTAGAATTCCTAAATTTGTTTGAGTTTGTTCAAACTGAGCAATGGCTTGGTACTCTCGCTTGCCCCAATCATCGCGCACAAAATCATAGAGAGTGGGCATCCGTTGCTTTTTAGAGAATTGGATTATTTTCTCCTCACCTGGATTTAGAGATTCAAGCGGTAAGACTTCGGTTTCAAACAATGGCTTTAGCTGATAAGTAGGCGCTTGATACTGTACAAAAATGGTACCTGGAGAGCTGGGAAGCTTGCCTTCATTTTTTACTTTGACCTGAATAGCCACTTCGATGCCGGATTGAATTTGCCCGGTAATCAATTGTTCAGGGGGGTTGTCAATGGTAGGAATGGGTGTCAATGAAATGACACCTTTCAGTAATGTATGAGGATTTTCTGCTGCTAAAAGCCCATTAAACAATCCAATACTGATCAATAGTATAGAAATTAAATTCCGTTTCACTTCGCCCTCATTATCCAAAGATTCCGTTAATTAAATAAAATACAGCTACAGCAATGCAAGCTCCAGCTGGAACAGTCACAATCCAAGAGATGACAATTTCACGCATAGTTCGCAAATCTAAGGCTTCAATCCCTCGAGCTAATCCCACTCCGATTACCGCACCCACCAAAGTATGTGTGGTTGAAATCGGCAAACCGATTCGTGAGGCAAGCAAAATGGTGGTGGCGGCTCCAAACTCTGCAGCAAAACCACGCGTAGGGGTCAATTCAGTAATTTTTTTGCCGATAGTTTCGATGACACGCCAGCCCCAAGTAGCCAAACCAGCCACGATCCCAACGCCGCCTAAAGCTAAGGCCCAAGCCGGAACAAAGGTTTGGGTGGGAATTTGGCCCGACATTAAAATTGAAGTCGCCGCTGAAAGCGGTCCAATCGCATTCGCCACATCATTTGCTCCGTGAGCAAAAGCCATGAGACATGCTGTGACAATTTGGAGATAGCTGAAAATTTTTTCGACACCGCTGAATTCCGATTGAGCATCGGCGTGGTGGTCGCTTTGTTTTTTTACAATGCCATCAATTTCTTCCACAATTCCGGAGAGGTGAAACTGCAATTCACCTGCTGAGGAGGAGTTAACGCGCTGTAAAAGTTTTTTTGCCTTCTCCATTTCAACGATTAACTCAGGATTTAATACAGCAGGCGCCCTGACCGGGACTTCATGGGGCAAGAATTTCTGCAGCCAAAAGTAACTTCCAAGCGAAGCCAACGAAGAAATAATTAGCGTGAGCATCACACCTTGAATAAATGTTAGCTCTAAGTTTAAATTTTTTAAGGCATTCAGGATAAAGATGAGGAATAAAATCACCACCAGAAGAAAGACGAGCAGCGGGGTTATTCTTTTTGCCGAAGCAAGTGGATTAGAAGAATAAAAAATTTTCTTACGCAAGAGATTGAAAACTCCATAGGAGATGGCCCCTCCCATTAAAGGAGAGATAATCCAACTGGAAACAATGGAAAACACGTTTGTCCAATAGACAGCTTGCAAGCCTCCCACAACGACGCCAAAGCCTATTAAAGCTCCCACAATTGAGTGGGTGGTCGATACCGGCCAGCCATAATAAGAGGCGATCTGCAGCCAGGCGCCTGATGCAATCAAAGAAGACAACATCCCGTAGACAAGAATACGCGGCGTGTAGACAAAAATTTCAGGATCTACAATGCCCGTTTGAATCGTCGATGAGACATGTGACCCAAAGAAAAAAGCTCCAGCAAACTCGAGAACAGCTGCAATATAAACAGCTTGTCTTAATGTGAGAGCTCCGGACCCCACCGAAGTTCCCATCGCATTGGCAACATCGTTGGCTCCGATATTCCAAGACATGTAAAAACCCGCGACAAGTACTAAGATTAGCAAAATCAATTCAACTGACATTATTTCAATTCCAGAGTTGTGCGAACTCGATGAGCTAGGTTCTCAGATAAATTTGCAATATCCCCTAAAGCTTCGAAGATGCGTTGCCATAAATGAAATGTGCCAAAAGTAATTTGATTATCCATTTGAAACAAACCTTTTAAAAGTTTGCGTTGAATTAAGTCCGCTTCATGCTCCTTAAAAGAAACATCATCTACCATTCCACGAACCTTTTCAGCTTCAATCCCCCCAAAAGAGGATTCAAGCAACTCGTGCATCTCTTTGATAATACGGCGGGCGCCTTCAAAAGTTTCAAGATTTTTGTGTAAAAACTCTTTGAACGTACTTTCTAGCGGGGTTAAGAATTCCAATTCTTTTAAAGTGGCTAAGACGGCGATGTCTTCTGCTTTATCTGCAATACTGTCTTGAATTGTTAAGATATGCAGTAAATTTCCGCGGTCGATGGGAAGAAAAAGGCTTTTGGGAAGATGGTTTCGAATATCATTTTTGGCAATATCAGCCTGATGCTCAAAATCGCAAATTTTTTCTGCAATGAGTGCAACACTTTGAAAATCTTGCTTTTGAATGCTTTCGAATAATTCCGGAAGCAAATAAACGCAAGCGGCCACCTTATCCATGTGGGATTGAAGCGGCGCAAAAGGAGAGCGCCCAAAAAGATTTAAGATCGTAAGCATGTCAATTCCTTGCCAAAAAGCTGTTTATTGAATAACCCATCACTGAGTTTATGTAAAGCAAACTTCAAAAATTTTAATTATAGATGATCAAAAAGGAATTGCTTTACTTTATCAATGGCAATTCTTTCTTGCTGCAAGGTATCTCTATAACGAATAGTGACTGTTTGGTCTTGTAAAGTCTGCGTATCGATGGTAAAGCAATAGGGGGTGCCTACTTCGTCCATGCGGGCATAACGTTTGCCAATGTTTTGCTTCACATCGAGTTGAACAGCCCATTTTTTGCGCAAATCAGCATGGAGCTGACGCGCTATTTCGGGCATTCCTTCTTTATCGACAAGTGGAAAGATAGCCGCTTTAATTGGTGCCATACGCGGATGAAATTTCATTACCACCCCGCTTGGACGATTTGGATCATCACAATAAGCCTCGCACAACAAGGCTAAAGCTCCACGATCTGCTCCCGCTGAAGGTTCGATCACATGGGGGAAAAAGCGTTCCCCTGTTTCTTGTTCAAAATATTTTAAGCGATCCCCTTGACCTGAATGCTCAGCATGTTGCCTTAGGTCATAGTCGGAGCGATGGGCAACACCTTCTAGTTCGCCAAATTCAGGATCGGTAAAAGGGAAACGATACTCGACGTCGCTGCTACCAGCGCCCTCTTTGGCATAGTGAGCAAGTTCCTCTTGTGTTTGAGGACGTAAACGGAGGTTTTCAGCTGAAATACCAATGGATTGCCACCATTCAAAACGTTTTTGGGTCCAATATCTATACCAGTCGTGGGCTTGATTAGGGTGCACAAAAAATTCGATTTCCATTTGTTCAAATTCGCGCGAACGGAAAGTGAAGTTTCGCGGAGTCACTTCATTTCTAAAGGCTTTACCAATCTGTGCAATTCCGAAAGGAATTTTAACCCGGCTCGTATCCATGACATTGCGGAAGTTTACGAAAATGCCCTGAGCTGTCTCTGGACGCAAGTAAGCCACAGCTGAAGCATCTTCAACAGCTCCGATCATTGTTTTAAACATTAAATTAAAAAGTCTAGGTTCTGTCAAAGTGCCTGGTTTATCGGTATCAGGGCCGATCATACTTTTTTGGATCGCAGCAGGCAATTCAGTGAATGAGGAAAGATGTGCGGGAGGAATCCATTCTCTTTTTTCTTTTTTGAGCAGTTTCTCAGCCCTTTTCTTCCAGACGCTCTCAACATCTTCGGCATCAACAACTGCTAACCAACCAAGCGAATGGCTCTCTGTCGCATTCATCACAACTAATTCAGCACATTTTAGATGGTCAGCCCGATAGCGATTTTTTGTCTCGCGGCAGTCGACCATTGGATCGCTAAATCCTCCCACGTGACCTGAAGCAATCCAAGCCTTTGGATTCATAATAATCGAGGAGTCCAGGCCCACCATATCGACGAGTTTGTTATCAAGGCCTAAATCGGGGCAGAGAACATTATCATACCACCAAGCTTCCTTTAGATTGCGTTTAAGCTCTACACCAAGCGGTCCGTAGTCCCAAAATCCATTGATCCCTCCATAGATTTCAGAAGATTGAAAAATAAATCCTCTTCTTTTACATAGAGCAACCAATTTATCCATTTTACTAGAAACTTTAACCTCTGACATATGCGACTCTTCTCTTTCAGAATTAGGGATTTGATCAAATGGGCTCAGTATAAATATCTGCGAGATCTTTGAAAAGAATTATTCATTCAATTTTTTTATTACACATTTTTTAACAGGAGCCCGCTTATATCTTATTGATTTTTAGTGAGATAAAATTTCACGCACAAGTTGACAAAAAAGAGTATTTGAATTAAGTCTGAAAATTCATAAGGCATTTCCATCAATTTCTTCTGTGGAGAAAACCATGACCCCTCAACAAAATGTTTCATTAATTAGAATTCTTTTTGACGAAATTTATTCGAAGGGGAACCTGAGTCTGTGCGATCAAATTTTAGCGACTGACATCCGTGTTGTCGATCCCTCTGCCCCCAATTTTAAAGGAGGCATTGCTGCTTTTAAAGAGCGCGAGGCCACTATACGACATGCCTTTCCCGATAAAGTAGTGCGCATTGATGAAGTTTTCTCAACTGAAGAGCGTGTCATTGTCAGATGGACAACTCAAGGAAACCATACAGGTGCTTTGCTTGATATTCCACCTTCAGGCCGAAACATCAAAATTTCTGGGATCACTATTTTTCATCTGATGGATGGAAAAATCTTAGAAGTGGCGCAGGCTTGGGATCGCTTAGGATTGCTCGAGCAAATTGGGGCAGTAGAACCTTCTGCTGCCCTTCATCAATAATTGAATATGCAAGATGCCAATCTTGCATCTAGTGACAGGATGGGCAGGATAGTAAGCAACAGACCTATCATGCATATCCTAAATATCATGCATATCCTGTTATTCGTTAAATACCCTACGACTTGAACGCATGACATGGATAGGCATGATCGCAAGCGGCAGGATGGGCAGGATGGCATCATGCTACTTATCCTGCTAGGGAACGTTCTTTTTGAAAGTAGTCGAATCCTCCATGGGAATCACACCTTCTTCCAACCATTTATACTCGTTCTCTACGACTCTCTTAGCGATTTGATTTGTCGAGCTATCATCATTGTCTGTCAAAGCCGCAAAGCTCTCTTTAATACGTCTCTCCGCCACTACACAGAAGTAGTCAGCAAGATCGATCGCCGATTCATGCTGATGCTTCTTAGCCTGATAAACGGCAAATGAACAGGTCGCAGCCATCACAAAAAGGTCTGTTCCAATATCAATCAAACGTCCTAAAAGCATTTGCTTATGTTCTAATTTTTTTTGATACTTGGTCATATAGTTAAAAATTGTGCGTGCTAAACGCGGGGATGTACTTTGGATAAACTGAAAGTGCTTTTCAAGCTTACCTAATTCTGGATAACGCTCTGACTTTAAAGGGCTAAATAAATTCTTTAAATACCACCCAGAATAATGTCCTATGAGCTTCGGCACTTTTGCAATGATATCGGAAAAAGAAGCTTGGCCCTTCACCAGAAAATCTAAACGTTTGAGATGAGGATCCATGGCTTCTCGCGCAAGAAAAAGCTTCATGATCTCGGTCGAGCCTTCTAAAATAGTATTAATGCGGCAATCACGCATCACTCGCTCGATCGGGTAAGGAAGCTCTCCTCGGGCTTTTAAGGAACTGGCTTTTTCATATCCTCGCCCGCCTCTTAGCTGCATGGTGAGATCGACAATTTTCCACAATGCCTCAGAACAAAATAATTTGGCCATCGCAGCTTCAATCCGAATGTCTACTTTGCCTTGATCAGCCCAGTGGCTTGTCAACCAGCTGACGGCCTCCATAGCAAAAGTTGTAGAAGCAATATAGGCGATTTTTTGCCTGCCAGCTTCATGCAGGGCGATCGGCATCCCCCATTGGACGCGATTCGATCCCCAATCTCGCGCCACATGCAAGCATTGCTTAGCGGCTCCCGTGCAGGCTGCGGGCAAAGTCAAACGTCCAACATTAATGGTGGCTAGCGCCATAGCTAAACCGCGCCCTTCTTCACCTAAACGATTTTCTACGGGGATCTTTACATTCGTAAAACGAAGCAGACCATTGTAGATCCCTCCTAACCCCATGAATTCACAGCGATGCACAATTTCAATGCCAGGCGAATTCATTTCCACAATAAACGCACTGATTTGTTGCTTCTCTTTGCCTTTAACCATTTTAGGGGCTGTCTTAGCGATAACAATAATGATATCTGCTATGGTGCCGTTGGTACACCATAACTTATCGCCATTCAGTGTATAATAAGTTCCATCTGCTGAAAGTATAGCTTCGGCTGTCATGCGAGCCGGATCTGATCCTACATCAGGCTCTGTCAGGGCAAAGGCGGAAATTGATCCTTGGCGAAAACGGGGAAAAAATTTGCTTTTTTGAGCTTCGGTGCCATACAAGCGCAGCGGCTGCGGCACTCCAATGGATTGATGAGCAGAAATCAAAACTGCCGTGGACCCGCAATATGAGGCTACTTTCATCACTGCGCGATTATAATTGGCTTGGGAAAAGCCTAAGCCATCATATTGCTTAGGAACTTTCATGGCGAATACACCCATTTTTGCCATTTCGTCTATCACGGCTCGTGGAATTTCGCGTGTTTTATCTACTTCTTCAGGGTCAAGTTGAGAGGTCAAAAGCTGAGTTAATTTTTCAGTAAAGGCATCGCCAATTTTCTTATCTTCAGGATCTTGCTCCGGGAAAGGAAAGAGCATCTGCCAATCAAAGTGTCCCAAAAATAGCTGTGCACCAAAACTTGGATTTTGATATTCCTCATTGCGCGCTTCTTCAGCGACTTCCATCGCCTGCTCATGAGTTGTTTTTTTTTCAGGAGGTTTTTCCAAATCTATACCCATTCTTATCCCCTAGCCTTTGTAAGAGCAGCTTAGTAAAAAGCGCTTCCTTTCTGTTACAGTCCTTCTTTCTTTTATAGAGAGATTACTTTGTTTGTAAAATAAAATTTTAGGAAATCTCAACTCTGAATTCAAATGGACATAAACTCTTCTTTCAACTATTTTCCCAAAAACAAGGATTGATATGAAAATACCTGAAGATTTTAATGAATTGACTCAAGCTGCCTTTCATGTAGCCAAAGAAGCTGGCGAGCTATTACGCTCGGGCTATCAAACTGATTTTGAAATTATCCCCAAAGAGATGAAGAATGATGTGGTCACGAGTTTTGATTTTGCTTCAGAACAACTCATTCTTACGCGTTTAAAAGCACTTTTTCCCAAACATTCTTTCCTTTGTGAAGAAAGTGGAGCAGCTTACCATCCTGAAGGTTCGATTTGCTGGATGATTGATCCACTGGATGGGACAGTCAATTTTGCCCATCATATGCCTTTGTTCTGCGTAAGCATTGCTGCTTGCCAGGGAGATCAAGTTTTGTGCGGCGTCATTTATGCTCCCATTTTACAAGAGCTTTTTATTGCTGAAAAAGGAAGGGGCGCTTTTCTGAACAAGAAACGATTGCATGTGAGCCAAACCTCGTCAGCGGAAGCGGCTTATATCTCGACTAGCCTTTCTTTTAATCTCCACCTTCATCCGGATCATTCCCTCGATATTTTTACCAAGATGGCTCACTTAGGATCGCCACTTCGTGCGTTAGGATCGACTGCTTTGAATTTAGCCTATGTGGCCGCAGGGAGACTGGATGCCTATTGGAGTGTAGGCGGTTCGATTAGCCCATGGGATGTAGCAGCAGGTAAAATATTGGTGGAAGAAGCCGGTGGAATGCTTAGTCAATGTAATGGAGAAACTTACTTAATGGAAGAATCTCCATCACTATTAGCTTCTAACGGGAAACTACACCCCACTCTCATTCCCTACACGAGCCTGTGACTCATTTTCAACAAAAGCCACCTTATGCGGTTCCAATGTAAAAACGATTTGGTGCCTGAGAATAAAAATTCCAATTAAATTCGTAATCAGCAACAGAGCTCCTGCGACAGACATGACAAGCAAAGCTTGGGTCTGTTCGAAAAAGGAAAAGAAAACTAACGCTGCAATGGCGTATGCCACATAAAATCGCAACCCATAGGTTGGGCTTAGATAGCGCGCGCATTTAATTCCGACACAAAAATAAGCGATCATGGTTGTGTAACCAACTACGAGTAGGAAAAGTGGAATAAATATGTGCATGAAAGGGAAATAATTACTAAGAGCGCGCTGAACTAAAGAAGAGCCTTCGATGGCTTCAGTTGAGGTCCAAACGCCAGATAAAAGCACGACTAAAATGCTGATCGTGCAGACAAGATTGTCAATGCAGACTCCCAAGACAGCTAGCTGAGCTTGTCGTTCAGGATACACCGTACTAGATTCACTTTGAATGATTGAATCATACCCAATCCCAATATCGGCTGAATAAGCGGCACGGGACATTCCATGTTGAATAGCTAACAAAGCTGTACTTCCTGCGAATCCCCCAACAGCGGCATGACCTGTAAAGGCTGAAACAAACACGTTCTTAAGGACTGCAGGCAGCAGCGTAATCTCTTGGCCAACAATCCATAATCCCATGCCTAAATAGACCACCATAAAGAAAGGCATCACCCAGCTACAAATTTTGCTGACACGTGGAATACCGCCAATTCCCGCATAAAGAATAACTGACAGCAAAGCTCCGATCACCATGTAGCGGTTTAATCCTAGGTTAGTAGACAAGCTATTGGTAACGACCGAAAACTGATAAATCTCTACGCCATAAATGCATAACAAAATGGCAATAAAAATCGAAATCCACTGATTTTTAAAAGCTGATTTAAGGAAATATTTGGGCCCTCCATCATATCCGCCTTGATCATTTGCGACACGGTGCTTAATCCCTAAAAAAATCTCAGAGTACTTAATAATTCCGCCAACCAAGGCAGCAATCCATACCCAAAAAAGTGCTCCAGGGCCGCCCATTTGAACTGCTGTCACAATACCAACAATATTTCCAATCCCGATCATTCCACCTACAGATGCGAAAAATGTTCTTAACGGGTGAATGCCGCGGGTTTTAGCTACCGAAGACTTACCTAAAAAACTAAAAAATGTTTTTAAAATCGTTGGCAAAGCGCGGATTTGATAAAAGCGAGTTTGAAAAGAGAGGTAGCAGCCAAGCAGCATGATAATTACAAATGCGATATAGCTCCAAAAAAAGCTGTCTACATGGGAAAGATAATAAAAAAATGCATCCGACATTGGATCTCCAAAAGCCTCAAAAAAATTAAGCGTTATTACTAGTCGACAATATAAAGGATAGTACAAGAAAATAAAGCTCTTATAAAGATAATATTATTTCTTTAATTAAGAGATTGAAAAAAAATGAATTATTTTCGTTTAGAAGGAGCGAAGGGAGGCTTACTTTTCAAAAAAAGGAGTAATTGAATTTTGTAATAGATATTAAATAACCTTTCACTGTCTGTATGACACATAATATTGTTTCCTGAAATTTGAATAGTTCGTTCAATCTTACGCTTTTACAGCTTTAGAGTCAATGTTTGTTTTAAACAAAAGATAATGTGGTTTCTCACTTGGCGTGTTATTATCTCGTCTGTATAGTGAAGAGAATATGGACGCTGAACTTTTCAGACTTAAAATCGTATTGGTCTTGACTGTCGGATTTGCCTTAGCAAGCTTGCTCGGTTATCTTTCGATAAAAATAAGACTTTCCCCAATTCTGGGATACCTCTTGGCAGGATATGTCATCGGTCCCTTTTCTCCAGGTTTTGTCACTGAAATCGACATCTCGGAACAACTAGCGGAAATTGGCGTTATCATGATGATGTTCGGGGTGGGATTGCACTTTAAAATCATGGATTTGTATTCAGTCAAATGGATCGCCATTCCAGGTGCGCTTGGCCAAACATTATGTGCAGCTTTAGCTGGTGAATTCTTGATTTATATGTTGGGCTGGAGTCTCCAAACCGGCTTAATCATTGGATTATCTATCGGTGTTACCAGTACTGTTGTCTTAGTCAGGGTTTTATCTGATCAAAATTTATTGCATACTTTACAAGGCAAAATTGCAGTTGGCTGGTTGATAGTAGAAGATATTCTCACTGTCATTATGCTAATTATCCTGCCCTCTTTTGCTTCAATCGCAAGTACAGACAAATTTTCATGGATGGCTACATTCTACGCCATTGGAATGGCTTTACTCAAATTTGCCGCTCTTACGATTTTTATGTTTACCATTGGGAAGCAGATAGTCATTAAGATTTTAGATGCCATCGATCGCACTAAATCCCATGAACTATTTACAGTGACTCTACTGGCACTCACATTCGTAGTAGCTACAACTTCAGCGCTCCTTTTTGGGGCTTCAATAGCTATGGGAGCCTTTATTGCGGGCATGATTATCGGTCAAACAGATGTAAAGCACCAAGCATTCACCCATTCAGAACCTTTAAAAAATGCCTTTACCGTGACTTTTTTTCTTTCGGTAGGTACGCTGTTCAACCCGCATGCGATTGTCGAATTCTTCCCTCTATTTCTAGTGGTGCTGTCAATCGTACTTATTATCAAACCGCTAGTCGCTTTTCTCATTACCATCGCCCTCAAACAAACAGCCTTCACGGCGTTGGTGGTAGGGATGGCTTTAGCACAAATTGGCGAGTTTTCATTTATAATGGCCGAAGAAGCCTTACGACTCAAGTTGATCCCAGATGAGGGGTATGATGTCATAGTCGCAGTGGCTTTGGTGACCATCACATTAAATTCCATCATCTTCCAATGGATTTCCAAGCCCCCTGCGCATCAGAAGAGTTAACCTGGTGTAAAAATGGTTCATTGAGATTAAGCAATTCAAGCATAAATTTAACCTAAAAGCAGATATGAATTTCTTGGTAAACATTCCTTATATTTTTAGTCACCTCTTCGTTGCTTGCACCCTTTCCAGTCCTACTTGCAGAAGGTGAGTTCACAGATTCCATCAAAAAAGCGAACGCAAATGTATTGCGCGGGCTACCTTTCAGAATAAGCAAGATTTTGAAAACGCTCTCAGAGGCTCCCGCTTCCCAATGATGAGGTCATAAAAAATAACATAAACGAAGTGGTTATGTTGTTACTACATTTAAATCTCTTTTGGACTCCTTTGGCTTTTGGTGTAATATTGTGGACCTAAACCATCCAATCATTGACATTGGGTTACACAACTTCATATGCTTAGAATAACATATGAGGTTTTTTATGCTTCGAGTCTTAAGTCTTATTTTACACTTCAGTTTTTTGACTACCCCGCTGTTTGCCGAAGTCATCTCAATTGATTCTCTAAATCAAGTTAACCTGCCTGCGACCACGAACACTTTGATTTTTTTTGACATTGACGATACTTTAATTGATTCCCCTACCATGCTGGGTTCAAAAATGTGGCGTAAACACATTTTAGAAGCCTTACCTCACAATGCTTTGAATAATTGGCATGACCGCCTATCGCTTTACCTCGCCGAACATTATCCAATTACAACAGTAGAAGCTTCTACTTCTCTTTTTATAAAAGAACTACAGCAGGAAGGTTATGCAGTCTATGGATTAACAGCTCGCGAACGCAATAAATGGTATGATACACCTAGATCAGGGATTGATCAGCTTACCGTAACACAATTAGATGCGGTCGATATCAATTTTCATCAAACACTCATCTTCCCCTCCTCTATCGCAGTCCATCAAAATTCAGAATATTTTCAAGGGGTGCTCTTTGCAAATACAGACCTTAAAGGGGATTTCTTAAAACAGGTCTTTGCAAAGGCTACAGCTCTGCCTGAAAACGTCGTATTTATTGACGATAAACTAAGCCAGGTTGAATCGGTTTCAGAAACTCTAGAAGCCCTAGGTATTAAAGCAGATTGTTACTGGTATCGCGCGATCGAGGAAAAATCGAGCTGCTTTAATCCTTTATTGGCAGATATTCAACTCTATTACTTCATGCATTTGGACCTTCTTATTCCTGATGATGAAGCCTCTCATATTGCGAAAAATAAGCCTGATTTTCCTTGGTTAGCTTCTCTTTTCAAGATTTTGCAAAATGAATATTAAATAAAATCTAAATTTTCATTTTTAAAACTTTTCCCCCACCTCATGTTTTTTAATTAAAGCCAAATCCACGTGATAGAAAATTAATAAATGACATTGTTTATTAAATAAAATCAAAATTTTCAAAAAAATTGTTCTGTACTTTTACAGACCCTTGGTTTATAAACTAAAGTGTATATAAATTTTTTAGACCTTCGAAAATGAAAAAGAATTATTGTATGTAAGATAAGTAGTTTACTGTCTTAATGCCCGACGCATTTACTTTACAAAAGAGAATAAGAGATGAATGAATTACCCAAAAATTTGGTACCATCACAATCTATTTATTACTCACATATTGCGGAATTCCCCCCTGAACTTTGGACTAAAATCTTTTTAAATTTAATGGATGACGGTAAATTTATAAAGTCCGTCGCGACTCTCTCTCATGTTTGTCGACAGTGGAATGAGCTTGTTAAAAACAGAAAATTTGTTTTTATTCGGCCCCTCAAGAAAATCCCTCGTCATTTAAATTTTTTTCCGATCCCGCCTCTTTCCACTAAAACTTCCCGGCAAGTTTTAGTCTCTGAAAAAGCCTTTATTATCTTCGAGAAGGGAGCGAGTTTGCCCTCTGATTCTATTACTCCGGTTTCTTTCTCTCAGGATTGCCTACAGAAATTAGAACCATTTAAACGAGTAAATAAAGTCGTTTTATTTGCAGGTCATTTATTAGCAGTAATAGGAAAGGACACCCTCAAAATTTTTGATCTTGACCAAGGCTTAAAAAGAGTTACCAAACAAAAATTAGAACAAATTATCAATCCTCTAGCTTCAATTATCTGCGGGAATGATGCACAAAGTGACAAATTTGCCTTTACCCAAACGACTTCTGAAAACATATGGGTATTCGAAGAGAATGTGGATACACATTTTCAAGTGCAAAAACCCATTGACTCTTTCGTAAAAGGAATTTCCATTAGTCAAAAATTTGTTTCATTGCTTGTTACTCAAACCGTACCGAAACCTAATCTATTTGAAAAATTAACTGGCGTTAAAAAGTCGAGACGGAATAAACATCAAACCATGGAAATCGATAAGGTATTCACCTACTCCTTGGAGAATAGAAGCCAACAACCCACTCAGTTTTGTTTGGAAGAAAAGGGAGCCAAAAGCATTAAAACGGACGGCTCTTGCATTGTTGTTCAGACAAGGACTGGATTTTGGGTGAATAATAATCAAAAAAATTTGAGAATTCCCTTTCTTACTAGTGAAGAGATGAACCTGAGCAAATCTGGCAACATTATTCAGTTTGAGCTTAAGGATCATCTATTAGTTGCCGCTAGAGGGGAAAAAGGGAAGGAAGTTGATTTAGTCACATGGGATATATGTACCGGCCTTAGGTTATCTACTATCTCTCTGGATTCTTTCGTTCAGATGGATATCAAATGGAATATTGCAGCAGTAATAAGAAGCGATCGTTTGATACAATTTTGGAAAATTACTAACCAAAAAAATCCATTAAAAGAAACAGCTCCGATTGGGAAGCATTCTTTCGGTGAAGAATCGTCTCCAGATCCACTTCTATTTGATAAGCTTTCCCTAAAAAACTTGCAACTCGCGAGTGCTGCTTTAAAAACACCTGTTTTAGAAGAAAAAACCGAAACTATATTATCAATTAACTTCGTAAAAAACGATCAGCTTATTATTCAGACTTCTTCTGGAGTCTATACTTGGAATTGGACACATAAAACCTTAGTGCTTTAAGTCACCTCGAAATTACAGTTCTTTATACACTACTAATTTAACTACAATAATTTAAGTTTTTTGTCCATTTTATTTTATCTTATAATCTGATAAAATAAATAATGGAACAAGTTCAATTATATGAATAAATTAGGAGTCTTTATGTTTAATAATGACACTCCTCCTATTACATCTCCTTCCAATTCATTACCCATTGAACCAAAGGGCATTGAAGGGGGCAAAAAAGGCAAGAAAACTAAAGTAAAAACTGGTCAAACTGAACCAATCGGCGAAAAAGATCAAAAAGTTGTTCAAGTTAAAAAGAATATCCAGAAAGATAACGACCCCTCTGGGCGAAGAGCAACCCTCCGCAAAATTCAGACTTCACCCTCACTTTTAAGTTCAGAAAATGTCAAAGGAGTAAACCCTGAAAATCTCCAAAAAAAATCTTCTACCTTAAATTTTGCTGGGGTAAAAAAATTCACTTCTTTTCTGCGTCATGAAAAAGAAGAGCGAAGCCACAGTCTTCTTTCACCTAGAAGCAAAAAAACCGAAAAAGAAACTGAAAAAGAATTGGAAAAAACCCCAGAAAACTTATTTTCTGCGAAAACCTCAGAATGGAGCAATACCACCCGAAAAAGTAAGAACGCCTCTTTTGGAAAAGCTGAGGCAAAAGAATTGCATAAAGACATCGCTGAGTTTTTAAAGCATGGATCCGACTTTAAAATTGCTGAAGTGATCCAATTTAGGGCAGCTCTTCAAACTCAATGTCAAAAACCAAATGTAGCAAAGTTTTATCTTAATAACTCTAATAAGATGAATAGTTTAATTGAACTTCAAAAAAACTTGTTTGAGCTTCAAGAAAGTAAATTAACTGAAACTAAAGGAGATAAGGCTGACAGTAATTCTCTCGAGGTCTTAGAGCAGTTTTGCGATGTCAAAAGACAGTCTTTAGTCACTGCCGTTACATCAAAGAAACATTATCAGGCCCTTGTAGACAATGTGGCCACGGAAGTGAATGAAAGAACGCTTTCGGCGTTCAAATCTGTAGATTTGGAAAAATCTATTGCAGAAGGTAAGACTGATTTTCCTGAAATCGAAAGGAATAGTGATAGCATCTCCTATTTCGTGTTAAATACCGTACTCTCTGTTGATGATCCCAAAAAGAGAGCCATGATGTTTACCTTCTTTGTCGATGTCGCAGAGAATTTATTAGAAGAAAAAGGTGACCACAGTAGTTTCAAGGCCATTATTGGAATGTTATTTAATTCTAACGTCGAACGCACAGTAATCATCAAAGGAGTTCCCTTACTCACAGAGGAAGTACTTCAAAAATATACACAATTAAATGATTTGTTTGTCGGGAACTTTGGGGCAAGAAAATTAGCTGAAAAGGCAACGAAACAACAAGATCTACCAACTTTTATGTTGGATTTTTCCCAACTTGGGAAATCCTTGATTATGCTCAAAGAAGCCAAAAGACTTGCTGAAGCAGATAATAGCAAGGAGCAACGCGCTGAGGAACAAATAGCCGAGGAACAAATAGCCGAGGAACAAAGAGCCGAGGAACAAATAGCCGAGGAACAAAGAGCCGAGGAACAAAGAGCTAAGGTTAATAAATTGATGGAAATGCCCCTCTTAATCTCTGAGCGTATCAATGATAGAAATTCTGCTGCCCCCGGTGCTTTCACAGATTTAATCAGCTTAGAAACATTCAACGAAGAAAAAAGTGAGAAACGCTCTCGAAATCTTATGAGTAAAGCTCAAAAAAAACTGGGTTAACAGAACTTAACTACTATTTGGTTTGCCTTTCTTCTGCTAATGACTTCATATCAATCACAAAGCGGTATTTCACGTCGCTCTCAAGCATTCTTTCATAAGCTTCATTGACTTTTTGAATAGGCACAATTTCAATATCAGAGAGCAAGTGGTGCTTGGCACAAAAATCCAACATTTCTTGAGTTTCTTTTATACCTCCAATCAGTGAGCCCGCTAAATTTCGACGTCTAAAAATGAAATTCCCCACATTAGGGCTAGGATGAGGGCTGCCTGGTAGTCCAACTAAGCACAAGGTACCATCTCTTTTTAATAATTCAATAAAATTGTCTAAATTATGTGGCACTGCAACCGTATTGAGGATAAAGTCGAAGCTATTTAGATGTTTTTTCATGGCCGCAGCATCTTTTGAGATGACCACCTCACCTGCTCCTAGCCGCTTAGCATCTTCAGTTTTGCCTGGCGAGGTCGTAAATAGCACCACATGGGCACCCATGGCATGCGCAATTTTAAGTCCCATATGTCCTAATCCACCGAGCCCGACAATGCCTACTTTCGATCCTTTTTTTATTTTCCAATGATTTAGAGGAGAATAGGTTGTGATGCCAGCGCAAAGGAGTGGGGCTATCCCTGCTAAATCTTCTGCTTTAAAGCTTTTAGGAATATGCAACACAAATTTTTCATCGACAACAATTTGGGTTGAGTAGCCTCCATGTGTGGTTGTGCCATCTTTTTCTTTGCTATTGTAAGTTGCCACAGAGCCGTTATCGCAGAATTGCTCTAATCCCTCTTTACAATTTGGGCAAGTACGGCAAGAATTTACTAAGCACCCAACTGCCGCTAAATCCCCTTCTTTAAACGATTTAACATCTTTTCCGATCTTAGTGACTCGTCCTACAATTTCATGTCCTGGAACTACGGGGTAAATTGTATCTTTCCATTCGTTACGTGCGATATGGATATCTGTATGGCAAATTCCACAATAGAGAATTTCAATTTGCACATCATGCGGTCCTGGATCTCGACGCTCAAATTTAAAGGGTTTAAGAGGGGTGTCCGCTGCTTGAGCTGCATATCCGATCACTGTCTTAACCATTTCATACCCACTAGTTGAATTTTTTATTTAACGCTTTTATTCCTGTGGTATATAAAAGAAAGTTATTCTCTACAAGCTTAAAAAATGATGAAAATATTTTATGGACCTTCATTCACCTCTTTTTAGAAGATTAATTTTAGGCGTTGTCTGGAATACTTTTTTACTTGGATGTTTACTTTTTGTGTTTGCCTGGAGATTAGATTGGAGTCGTGCATGGTTTTTGCTTGTGGTTATTTTTGTCGGTTCTCTTCTCAGCATCTATGGCTTACGTAAGCATGATGAACTCCTTGAAGAACGACTCAAACTCCCCATTCAACCCGGACAACCATTTATCGATAAGGTGATTGTAACTTTACTGCTGATAAGCTTCATTGGATTTTTTATTTTTATTCCGTTGGATGTTTTTTATTTACATCTCTTTGCCAAACCCCATTTCATGATGTCGTCATTAGGTTTAGGGCTTTTTGGCTTAGGCTGGGGGATTATTTACTTAACGTTTAGAGAAAATGCGTTTGCTGCACCTGTGGTTAAACTACAAAAGGAGAGAAATCAAAAAGTCATTGATACTGGTGTTTACCGCTTTGTCAGACATCCCATGTATGCGGGAGTTAGCCTTTATTTAATTGGAACGGCACTTTGGCTAGAATCTTACGCAGCTGTCTTATTAGTCATGCTTCCCATTGCGATTCTTGCGCTTCGTATCGTTTATGAAGAGCGCTTTTTAAAAAACAATCTTCCGGGTTATGATGCCTACACGCAAAAGGTCAAGTACAGGCTCATTCCTTTTATTTGGTGATTTTAGCTTTAATCACTTCGAGTAGCTCAGGGAAAGTGTCTTTGACATAATCCCCTCCAAAATGTCCTTGATCTTCATATTCATAGTATTCGGCATTGAGTTGATCTCGCACAAAACGGGGCTCAGCAATTTGGATCCACGGATCATCTTCCGAAGCAAAAATGACCACCCACTCTTGATTTTTCTTAATTTCAGCCCAATTCCAGGGACGGTCAAAATAACCGCTTAGCCTCTCGTTTTCATTATCTAAATCCGTATGATAGACTCCAATCAAGATTGATCCCAGAATTTTATGATTCTCAGCATAGCGCAGCGCTGCAATGGCACCAGAAGAATGCCCAATGAGAATGGTATTTTGATCGACCTGTAAGTCTTGCTCAAGAAATGGAATCCAAAAACTTTCGCGCGCCAAAAAGCTATCGGGAAATTCGCAGGCGATGACGGGCACGCCTATTTTTTCCAATTCACTTTTGATATAAGGAAACCAGTTGTCAGTGGGTTTGGCTCCCCCATTTCCTGGAGCAATCACGACTTTCACTTGATTTAGATCCATAAATTCCTCTAAGTAGTCTCGAACGGTTGCGGTTGCTCAACACTCGACATCTTTTTCAAAGCCTCCTCGTCGCTTAACCAGATGCCAGTTTTGGCAAGATGCATGAGCTGAAACTTGGCTAAGCTTTCATTGATTGCACAAGGATTATCCTCAACTGCCGTGTAGTGAAATCCTATAAAATTGATGCCTGAACCCTGCAAAGACTCTTCAACAGAGTTAAGATAATCTGCACGATTATCGATCATCAATACCTTCACAGGTGTCCATGCGATTTGGGCCAAAAAGGCACGCAGCACAGGTCCTTTATCTTGCTTGTTTGCACAAAGCAATCCTTGCTTATACGAAGATGAATTTTCGCACCCTTCGAAAACGTTAAGTTTTAGATTGGGAAATTGAGGAAAAGCTGAGCTAAAATCCAACTGATGTTTTTTTAGATGCGCCAATCGCCAATCTTCCAGGGAAGGAATCATTCCCAAAGATCCTGTAAGCATTTTTGTAAAAGCAATGGTTGGAATTTGCTGTTTTTGCAAAGCCTGTACAATGGAAACAATTTTAGGGTCAACCACCTCAAAACCTATGCTAGCAAGCATTTGGCCAAGAAAATATTCTTCGTTGAATTCCTCAGGATGAACCACTTCAGGGTTGTGGAGCGTCTCTTGCGCATATTGATCCCAGCTCTCTCTGGCTCCGAGGCGTAAAATCAGATCTTTGGGCTGAACCAAAGTTTCATCCACATCAAATAAAACAAGGCTAGTTTGATCCACATCTTTTAAGGCTATCTCAAAGGCATCTAGATTAGGCGCGTCGATAATCTGAGCATCCACTTTGAAAAATAAAGCAGACAAGGTGATTAAAATCAGAAAACATTTATGCATAAATTTCCAGCTTAATAGAGTTGTTTGGCTTCAGCAGCAAGCTCGAGCCAGCGCGCTTCAAATGCGTCCGCAGAAATCATTTGAGTTGGCATCTGTTGGGCCCCTGTAAAGTGGATCCCCTGATATTCTATGGGACTGACAAAATTTTGCAAAGCTTCGGCCACACTTTGCACATTCTCTTCCCGATCATCCACAAAAATAACTTTGTTAAAGGACAAATTTGTTTTGGCCAGAAACGCCAGTAAAGCCTCTCCTTTGGAGACAACGATGCCGTTAACAAACAAGATACCATTGAGATAAGTCGAATAATTTCCTCGATAAAGAGCTAAGTCTTGGAATACTAATGCTTCTTGATAAGGGGCTGTGGAAGTAAAATCAATCCCTAATTGACGTAAAGTATCGATGCGCCATTTTTCCATGCTTTGAATCTTTGCGAATTCCCCCGTTAGATTAGCCGTCAAGGCCATAACTGGAACACCTTTTTGCTTTAGTTTTTCCAGAAATTGCGGAATGCTGGGATCGAGCAAGACCAGTTCTGAGGAGGTCGTCATCAAACTAAAAAAGAGCATGTGTTTGTCTTCTGGAAGTTCATGCATAATTCTTTTGCAAATCGATCCAAATCGTTTCATATTTGACATTTGGAATGCAGGATCGCTTGGCTGCACTAAAACCATATCGACATCAAAAATCACTAATGTCTGTGCACAGGTTTCGTTGAAAAATGGAAAAACTTCTTGCATTTCATTAACTTGGGTAATTTGTGCATCACATACAGAAAGACAAAAGGCCACAGAAAGTGTCAGCCAAAATATTTTCATTAGTTATCCTCGATATTGGCATTAAAATACCATTAAGAGTGAATTAATCGAAATTTATTTTATCTACAATTTACTATAAGCATTGCTTATATTTCCATAAAAGAGCTGAGCACTGAGACTCTGAAAGTGACTTTAAATCTATCCAAAACGCTTGTAATTCACTTGTCTGCACATTTTCCAAAACATGTAAACCTCGGATGCGATAAATCAGCCCTATTTGGTAAAAAGTATAAGATTCTTTTGGAACTTCAGTAGTCGCTGTTAAATTGCTTAGGAGTGTCATTTCTTCAAAACCCATCGAAACCTCTTCCACAAATTCACGACGTAAAGCTTGCTCAGGTGACTCCTCAAATTCCATTCCCCCACCTGGAAAATCATACCTATCCATAAAAGGCCCTTGCTTTTGCTGGATCAGCAGCATTTTTCCATTTTTTTCAGCTACACCATACACACCAATCCGCATTATTTTTTGGGAGGACTCTTTAGCCATATTCAAAGATTTTTTCAAGTAATGGAAGGTTGTTTTTTTTGCATAGCCACTTCTTGAAAATTCGATGACAAATCCAAATTTTTTGTAAAATGCTGGGGCTTGAAAATTCATTGTTTCGACAAAAGCAAAATGATGCCCACGTTCTCTACCATATTCCAAGGCATGCTGCATTAATTTTCTTGCAAAACCTTGGCCACGGAACTTTTCCTCTACGAAAAGATATTTGATGTGAAGTTGCTCCCAAAATGGCTGCACCACAATCGCCCCAACAAAATCAGAAGATGTGTAGATTTCAAAGGAAATCGGTTCTTCGCTAAGTCCATTTATCCCAGTTTCTTGAATAGCTTGCTTACCAAATCCTTGGTAAATCTTGGCTTTTATTTCCTCTGAGAGCTTATTTTGCGTAATCTTTTCATGCATTTTTTAATAATCCATTTAAAATTTTTTTGGCATCGGCATCAGAATGGAGCTCATAAAAAAGCACACCAGGATATTCCCTACGCAGCCTTTCAACGTTTTCCTGCACTCTTTTTTCAAATCCCCACAAATAGGTAATAAGCTGCCAACGCACTTTCTTTGAACATCCAGCTGGCGTAGCTTGGATCTGCTGACCTGAAGAAAACATTCTCTTGAAGACTCTCCAAAGACAAAGCAGTCGATTGAAGCGAAAGTAAATAGCCATGTCGGCGTGGGCAAACCGAACCTCCAAAGATTTCGTCGCATTTCCGTCAATCACCCACGCTGGATCATCCACAAGCGTTTGATGTAACTGCAAAAATTCTTGATAGTTACGTTCTTGCCAATTTTCTGTAAAAAAATAGCAATCCAAGTGATGCACAGGCAAATTCAATAATTGCCCCAAGAGCACAGCGAATGTCGACTTTCCACTACCAGGCAAGCCAAAAATCAGGATGCGTTTAAAGGCTTTTAGAGGCTTCATAGCTTTCCATTACTTGATGCACCATGTATTCTATTGAATCTCGGTGTGTTTCGAATTCAAAATCGTATTGCATATGACGATGCACTTGAAAATATTGAGCACGAGCCGAACCTTGCATACGATCACCGCGACTTTGCTCTCGTTCCTCTAAAACATTTAAAGGGGCATTAATCCCAATCCAAAGCACATTAAAATCTTTTAAACACTCACGCCAACTATCCATCTGGCATTTATCAATAGAAACATCATCAATAATGATATAATGCTCTAACTTTGCCATCGTCAACACAATCTCCATCAAAGTTTGGACCATTTTTCTGGCAAAAGGACCGGCTTGAATCTCTTGTACAGTTTGACCTGTTTCATCTTCAGAAGCTTTCCAGCTAAAGCCTAATGGAGCTGGCTCCCCTTCCCAGTTATTTAACTTTTCAGGCATCATGCCTATGATTCGATCAATTCCAATATGCAGGAAAGGTTGGTCTAACGCTTGCTGCAAAGCTTTTGCAAGCGTTGTTTTGCCAGAACTGGAAGGACCATTGATGTAAATAATTTGCAAATTTTCTTTAATCATTTTAATTCTGTTGACTTAGTTTAATGATGAGGTCCCAATTATCAGCCTGAGGGCAGCCTTCAGCTATTTTGTTAATTTTCACATCGCCGCATTTTTGACATTTATGAACAAGTTGCCACCCTTTATTTCGATGATAGACAAGCTTTGAGGGAGTCATAATCCCCTTACAAAGATTTTTTCTATCCCCTGGCCTATGATCAACGTGAATTGACGTCAAACAAAAGGGACAATGGTTTCGGTAGCTTCCATTCTGCAATGGGAGCACATATTTTTTACAAGCGACACAAGAAAAATGGACATTTTCTTCCTTCTTACTCATTTCCGACCTTCTTGAAGATGTTTTTTTACAAAGCATCAAGAAAGTAGGGTTCCGTTTGGTTCTTGCTCTTACACAGCCATCGGGCTTATTCAAAATAGGGACAAATTCACCGCTGTTCCTCTAGAGTTGGCGGTTACTTTCAGCTCCAGCTTCATTAAGGCTTTCATTTCATCCTTAAATCCGAACCTCTGCCAATTTTCTACAGTTTTGTATTGGCCACTGTAAGGCAGCCTTTAAGCCACCTTCCGCTGATAAGTGTGATTTTTGAATTCACCGATCTAAGGCTTCGTCCCCTAGAAATGAGTTACAAGACTCCATTCAATAAAAATTATTTGCATTAATCCTCTTTTTAAAATTTATCCACTAAAATGTAAAATCTTATCATCAATCTCTTTTATACTTCTCACACCAAGCTGAGCCATAATCCCTGTGAGTTCTGTTTGAAAAACATTTAGCACTTCACTCACTCCAGCTTCACCACGCGCTGCAAGCGCAAAAGCCCATGCACGTCCTATCATGCATGCTTTTGCACCTAAAGCCAAAGCTTTGACAACATCGAGACTGCTAGTGATCCCTCCGTCGATTAATATGTCTAAGCGATCTCCTACAGCATTGACAATCCCAGGAAGCACAGAAATAGTAGAGGAGGGCGTACAATCTAAATGTCTGGCACCATGGTTAGAAACAACAAGATCCATGCCTGTTTCTGCAGCTAAACAAGCATCTGCAGTATCCATGATTCCTTTTAGCACAATCTTGCCCGGCCAGTTGGCACGGACCCATTCCAAGTCTTTCCAAGTCATTGTAGAGCTTAATTGATTACTCATCCATTTTCGCATGCTCGCCAAATCATGCATATGTGGTACTAAAGGGGCTACCCCCCTAAAACTAACGGCTTCCCTCGAAGCTTAACATCGATATACCACCTAAGGTGGGAAAGATCGTCGTAGTATCCAGAAAGGGTGCGCCCTAAAAAGTTCACACTGCGATTATAGCGATGCCGAGCTCCGACAATTGGAAGATCTATCGTGAGCATGCGGATCGGACACCCTGCATCCTTGGCGCGATTTAATAAATCAAGCGAAAGGTTTATATCTTTCAACATGTAAAACTAATACCAAAATGGAACTGAAGTTGATTTTTTAACCTCATCCATTGAGCAAACGCTCACAGAAGAAAGACAAAAGGGCACCCTCGCTTTTTCAGCCGCACGCGCCGCTTGCACTTCTCCTCGTTTGGCATAAACCCCAGCAAAGCCCACAGGAGCTAGAATTACAGGTTGACTGAGTTTTTGCCCAAGAATTTCTATGCTCGTATCAATGTTAGAAACATCCTTGAGGACGCGCTTACGAAATGCAATGCGCTGATAATCTTCACCATTCAACTTCATCGTGAATTCATTAAAAGCGCCCCCGTCAATGAAATCGAATAAGTACTTTGGCAAACGTTTTTGGGCAAGTAAGGGATAATCTGCCACAGCAGGAAGAGCAGAGGACTTTGTGTGGCTATCAAAAAAACTTATGCTTCGGATCCTCAATAGATTTTCAAGATTAATTTACTGAGAATATACGAAAAACAAAATAGAGTATCAACGCTTTTGGGGGCTAGCAGTCTGCATGGAAAAATCTAAGGACGGAAAATAACGTCTAATAGCTCTTGGCAAGATGTCACGATAGGTTTTCCAAAGTGAGCGATGCTACTTTTATACCATTCATAACTGGTATGGCTGCCTCCAAGAAAGATCACAACATCCATGCCTGCAGCGATTGCAGCTTTGGTCCCAGCTGAGCTATCTTCTACCACAACACAGTCCTCGGGTTCGAAACCCATCTCTTTGGCTGCAAATAGGAATAGATCAGGAGCTGGTTTTGGTCTCTTAACTTGTTGTGAAGTAAAAATCGATTGTTCGGCGAAATAAGGAGATTGTTGAGAAAGTTTTAGACAATTCGATACATGTGTGCGAGAGCTATTTGAGGCTACGCATCTGGCAAGTTTTAAAGCTTCAAGTGTTTCTAAAACTGGCAGCATGAGAGAATTTAACCCCTCTTCATAAGCTTTGTGGAGTTTTGGCTGCTGCAAAGCCCAATAGTTCTCGGGAAGATTGATAGAGGATTCTTTTAGGATCATTTGACGTGCGTCATTTTCATTCACGCCAGTAAATTTTTTGATACTTTCCTCTGTTGAAATTTCATATCCGTAAGAAACTAAAGCTTCAGCGAAGATGCGACATGCAATGTACTCGGAATCCACTAAAACGCCATCGCAATCAAAGATAATAAGCTTTTTTTTCATCATTAAACTCTAAAAAATATAGTTATGCTTGCTTCAACAAATATATTACCGTATTCATCTTTTTATTTTCAATAAACAACCTCAACTAAAGCAAAAAGTTAATGGTTCACAAATCGCAGATATCATAAGCTTGGCAAGATCCCTGCTGGGTTGCAGCCATTCTGTTTTTTATTTTTTTAAAATGTTAACTACAATCCTTTAATAAGTAGGGATAATTTATCATTTTTTTGCTCGTTTATATTGATGTTTAATTGCTAGAATCGGGCTTTAATCAGAACAATTCTTTTTACAGAACACACACCACGACTTAAAATTAATAGGAAATTTAAATGGACATTAGATCAACCAGTATTTTTGCTAATATATGTGACCTTGCAAGAAAGCAAGGTTATATAGAACCCCAAAACGATCTTGAAGCCTTCGAGGGCCTTATCGAATACGTAGAAATAGATGAGGAAATCTTACCAGTAGCCTTGCGCATTTTAGCCAAATGCTATACGCAAGGTTACTGTTCTGTACAGGGGGGTATAGCAAAGGACGAAGAAAAGGCCTTTTACTTATTTCGTAAATCTGCTGAGTTAGGTGATGTTTTTGCCAAGCAAAGATTAGCCCGTTGCTATCAACTTGGAATTGGCACAGAGCAAAATACACCACAGGCATTTTTTGTATTACATGATTTAATCACAAGTAATACTCAAACAGCTAAATCTTTATGTCGATTCGCGATGCTTAGGCCAGAAGGTCCTGAAGGCCGTACGAAATCTAGTGCTATTACCCATAACCTTTTTAAAGTGGCTTCTGAAAGCGGTTCTCTCACAGCAGAATCCTATCGTGGATTTTGCCATCTAAATGGGCATGGTGTAAAAAAAAATAGAGAAATGGCCCTTCAAATATTGGAAAAAACTGCCGAGCAAGATTCATTTTACGGAATCTACCATTTGATAAAATGTTATTCCAAAGTGGTTAATAAGGATATGAAAGGTCCATCTGGTGATCCTACAGGTCAAAAATACTATAAAACCTATATTAAGATGGCCTCACTTATGCAAAGGCTCATTAATAAAAGGGACTTTGTAGACAAACGTGATGAAAAAAGGATTGGAATGATTGCTGAAGCCATAGAGGCCCTTATTGTTTTCTATCAATCAGGATTGGGAGTCCCTCAAGATTTGGCGAGAATCGTAAGTTTACGCAATCAAAAAGAAGAGTTGCTTAACACTGGTTTAAAATATGTGGTAGCTTCTAGTAACTAGAGGACCTTCCCTTAAAAAGAATAATCTAAAGGTTTTTTGACAAACCTTTAGATTATTAAGTGATTACAAAGTAGCAGAATTTGCCCAACAACATTTCCATTGGATCTTTAAAACAATCAGTTAATTTAATCCTGATTGCAGGCGTAATAATTTTTCTTCAAGCCTTGCTTTCAACCCTTCCGGTGCCACAGCGAGCTTTTTCTTGATTTCTTCTATTCGTGCTTTGCGTTTTTTCCTTGACTTTACTTTCGCAAACTGTCTTGAAGATTTTTCATGCGCTTTTTTTCTTTGGGATTGAAAAAAGAGATCTGGCCCAATCTGAAAACTAGAAAGTAATCTTGATTCTGATTCTGCATTGAAAGCAGCTGGCAGTTCTGTCGAACTTGTAATTGTAGGAAGAATATCATTTTCTGCCAAAGCATTAAACTGATGATTCGTTGCTTCAAACGTCGATTCTGGAGCATTCTCATTGTTTGATTCAGACATCCAGTCCGGGGAAGGGCTCAACCATTCAGCAGCCTTTTTGTTCCTTTCTTTCAGGTATTCTAATTGTTCTTTAGTGAGTCCATAAGTGAATTTAAAAATACATTTCGGTTTATTCATTTTATTTTCGAGAAAATATGCTAAATCAAACAATTCATTTATGTTTTCGTAAGTTACTTCAACGCTTAAAATATGCTTTAAAATTTGTTTTCTAAATTTGTTTTCTTTTTCTGGGCTAGGTTCAATGTTTTCTACATAATATTCTTGCACCTCTTTAGCAGTAACATCTTCTTTTAATAAACGCCTCCAATCATCTGATATAACTGGTGCTGATATCTCAGAAATAGGAACTGGTAAAGAGGGTTCAGTCGGCTTTTCAGCCTCAAACTCAACTGGTAGAGGGAAAGTTCTTTTTGGCGGAAATTGAATTAGAAAATTCAATGGGTCCGTTTTAAAATTTGAGTTGGAATCTATTTTGTACAAATTTGCTTTTGGAGTTATTATCAAATTTGAATTAGGAACTGGAGGTTTCGCTGGCGAAGTTGAATTGGGGACGGGAGGTTCAGGAGGTAAATTAGAAGCAGCACTTATGGCAGTTGTTTCAGCTTGTTTTAGGTGTGTATGGAAATTTTTGTTGTTAGTGCTCCCCAGAACTCTATATCGGGTTTGGCCGTATTTGACAACTAAAACTTCATACCCTTGGTCTATTGCTTTGATTATTTGATTAAATTTAGCATCGCCACTAACTTTCTTAAAGCCAATTACCGGATGGTCAATATAAATTCTACAACCGCCATTTAGCCATCTCTGTACCTTTGGTCCATGTACCAGTGTAGTAATTTCATAATGAATTTGTTCCACATTTGATCGATATGCATCAAACATTTTGCGCAATTCAGATGTAAAGCCTAATTTAGTCACCATTACATTCACAAAAGCCCTAAGAGTATGGGTTGCTATAGAAAGATGCGATTCAAGCAATGCGGTTCTTAAGACAGCCATGTCGCTATGAAATTTTCGGTTAGCGACACCTCCATCAACGCTCCATTTGACAGTTTCTTTTCCTCTATAAAAAATAATCTCACCTCTATCTGCTGCTAGGATTGCTTCTTCATAAGTCAAATGATGCTTTGATCCACGCACACGAGCTTTGAATCCGTGAGCAAAAATTTCTTTTATCCATTCCCTGTAGGTTAACTCGGTTTCTAAAAGATGGGCTGCAGCCATTTCTTGTAGTTCTTTAAACTGTCGATCTAATTCAATATGCTGTTGACTATGCTCTGAAGATGATGACTCGGAAGTTTTTTTTGGTTCTTCAATTTCTGAAGATGATGACTCGGAAGATTTTTTTTGTTCTTCAAGTTCTGACACAAGCTGTGCTAAAGCCTTATCATCTAATTTTCTTATTTCATCTAAAACTAATGCTTTACGGTTTTCATACGACTCACTACTTTCCCCCTCTATTTTAGGACAAAGTTTTGCTAAAGCTTTATCTTGCAAATTTTTTCTTTCTGCAGATATTGCAGCCTTCTCTTGCTGTTGCCTAACAAATGCACTAAGCCCTCCATGTATAGCCCCAAAAGCCACACCCATTAACACACTTTCCAGAACACTGTTTTTTTCGGACTCCTCCCCATCAAGATGATTTCTTAAAGCGGTTGTACACCCAGCCTGGAATCCACCAACAACTCCTCCGCGAGCTATATTTTTCCCGATAGCGTTGCCAACTTCTTTGCCAAAGCCTGCGTACGCAACTGCACCCGCTCCCGCTCCCAAAAAGCCTGATAAAGCCGCATTTCTCACATCTTTAGGCTCGATTGCTTTACCTGCAAACCACCTCTCAGTTAATTCACTAGCTACGCCGGCTGTCGCTTGAGTGGCGATAGAAACGAATACACCAGCACCAGGAATAAGAGCAGCACTTGCCGCAGCTACACCTCCTCCAACGCCCCCTCCGGCGCCTCCATTGACACACTCTTTAATACAGTCTTCAACATTATAGTCTTCTTCGTTGGTTTTAAGTGTATATCCTAAGCCTTTAGTTCCGAAACCAGCTGCCATGCCTCCAAGCACTCCAATGACTGCTGTTGTTAAAACAGGCGCGCCCCAGATCGGTGCTGTCGCTGCGACTCCAACTCCCACGACTGCAGCTGTTCCGCACACAAATGCACTTCTTAATGTGTTAGGTCCCCATCTGTTGAATTGCTCAAAAGTAATTACAGTTATGTTATCTTTTACTGCGACTTTAAATCCGTTAGTAATATTTTCAGCTTTAATCCTTTTGAATTCTTTTTTTAAGAATTCGGGTGATTGTTGATTCTTACCAAATGTTAACTTTCCTTTGCCTTTAAAGGGTGTTTTAGATTTATCTTTTAAAGTGAACCTTGTAGGTTTATATCCTTCGAATGTGCATTTGAGTTCATATCCTTCATTAT
>Ga0105044_10000917_pt1 | contig 38083 bp, 42 predicted proteins | sample MAT01_FD_78092 | JGI IMG/M metagenome (GOLD analysis project Ga0105044, IMG submission 78092) | Freshwater microbial communities from Lake Fryxell liftoff mats and glacier meltwater in Antarctica - MAT-01 | ecosystem: Environmental > Aquatic > Freshwater > Ice > Liftoff microbial mat | place...
AACAAGCCAAACCGATCATGTTGAAACCAAGTCGTATCGCCGTTTTGCATGGCGCGCGGTATAGCGAACCGCTGTTTCGAATGCAACCGCATTCCCCGGCAGGCCGCCGGGCTGGTCGGGGCCCGGGGTTGTAGGGGCCCGGGGTTGTAGGGGCGCTTCTGTGAAGCGCCCATCATTTACGACGCGCGCTTCACAGAAGCGCACCTACAGTAGTACCACCTACAGTTGTCGCACCTACCAGTGGGACGATGGTGGGGCTGGTTTTACAACGCTTGACAATCCCCTGCCGGTTCGCTGATATGCCCCCTCAACTTTTAAGGAAGGAACCACGCCATGGCCGAGTCATCCATTCTGAAGCTCAACCGCCCCACCAACCGCCTCGTCGGCGCGAACCCCAAGATCGGTATTCGTCCGACCATTGATGGCCGGCTCGGCGGCGTCCGCGAGTCGTTGGAAAAACAAACGCTGGCGATGGCGAAGAACGTCGCCAAACTGCTCACCGCCAAATTGCGCCACGCCGATGGCACCCCCATCGAATGCGTGATCGCCGACACAACCATCGGCGGCATCGCCGAGGCGTCCGCTTGCGCGGAGAAATTTCGCCGCGAAGGCGTGGGCGTCTCGCTGACGGTGACGCCGTGTTGGTGTTATGGCTCCGAGACGATGGATATGGATCCGTTGATCCCGAAGGCCGTGTGGGGTTTCAACGGCACCGAACGCCCCGGCGCGGTGTACCTCGCCGCGGTGTCCGCCGGGCACAATCAAAAGGGTTATCCGATTTTCAATATCTATGGGCGCGACGTGCAAGACGGCGGCGACCAGACCATCCCGGCTGATGTCGAGGAGAAGCTGCTCCAATTCGCCAAGGCCGGCCTCGCGGTCGCGACGATGCGCGGCAAATCCTACGCCTCGATCGGTGGCACCTCAATGGGGATCGCCGGGTCGGTGGTGGACACTTCATTCTTTGAAGCGTATCTCGGCATGCGCGTGATGTTCGTGGACATGGTCGAGATTGTTCGGCGCGTGGATCGTGGCATTTTCGATCCGAAGGAATACGCTCGCGCGTTGAAGTGGGTGAAAGCGAATTGCCCCGAAGGTCTCGAACCCAACAAGACGCCGCGTTCCCGGGAACAGAAAGATCGTGAGTGGGATTATTGCGTGAAGATGGCGATCATCACCCGCGATTTGATGATCGGCAATCCGCGGCTCGCGGAATTGGGTTTTGGCGAAGAAGCCCTCGGCCACAACGCCATCGCCGCCGGCTTCCAAGGCCAGCGTCAATGGACCGATCACCTGCCCAATGGCGATTTCCTCGAAGCCATTCTCTGTTCGTCGTTCGACTGGAACGGCATCCGCCAACCCTACATCGTCGCCACCGAAAACGATTGTCTCAACGGCGCGACGATGTTGTTCGGGCATCTTTTGACCGGCGGCGCGCAAGTCTTTGCGGACGTGCGCACGTACTGGAGTCCCGACGCCGTCAAACGCGTCACCGGCCACAAACTCAAAGGCCGCGCCGAGGGCGGGTTCCTCCACTTGATCAATTCCGGCCCGGCCGCGCTCGACGGCACCGGCCAGCAAACCATCCACGGCCAGCCGGCCATGAAGCCGTGGTGGGATGTCACGCCCGACGAAGCCGCCGCGTGTCTCCGCGCCACCGAATGGTGCCCGTCCGTGACCGAGTATTTCTGCGGCGGCGGTTGGAGCACCCGGTTCCGCACGCGCGGCGAAATGCCGATCACGTCCGCCCGGCTCAACATCATCAAGGGACTCGGCCCGGCTTTGCAGATTGCCGAAGGCTACGCGGTGGATCTGCCCGACAACGTCCACCACACGCTCGATTCGCGCACCAACCCGACGTGGCCGACCACGTGGTTTGTGCCCAACACGACCGGCGTGGGCCAATTCCGCGACGTGTACACCGTCATGAACAACTGGGGCGCCAACCACTGCGCGTTCGCCTACGGTCACATCGGCAGCGATCTGATCAGTCTCGCGTCCATGCTGCGCATCCCGGTGTACATGCACAACGTGCCCGAAGAAAAACTTTTCCGTCCCAGCGTCTGGACCGAGTTCGGCAACGACGATTTCCGCGCCTGCGCGAACTTCGGCCCGGTCTACGGGAAGTACTAACGCACGCCCCCATCAAAGGAAGATATGGCAGCCCCCCTTGCCGTCCAGTTGTACACCGTCCGCGACGCCATCGCCCAAGATGGCTTCGCACCGGTCGTCAAACAGATCGCCGCCGCCGGCTATGTCGGCGTGGAGATGGCCGGCTTTTCCGGCACGACGCCAAAGGAGGCAGCGAAGCTGTTTGCCGATCTTGGTTTGCGAGTGTGCAGCGGTCACTTCCCGATGCCGGTCGGCGAGAAACAGAATGAAGTTCTCGACCAGGTCGCGACCATCGGCGCCCGGCGGCTCGTGGGCGGGTTCTGGGAAAACGACTTCAAGACGGCCGACGCGATCAAGGAGACGGCGGCCAAGTTCAACGAAGCCGCTGCCGTTGCCGGGAAACACGGTCTCACGATTGGCGTGCACAATCACTGGTGGGAATTCCTCAAAGTGGATGGCCGGTACGCCTACGAAATCTTGCTCGATCATCTCGACCCGCGCGTGTTCCTCGAAGTGGATGTTTATTGGGCCAAGACCGCCGGCGCTGATCCCGCCGCGGAACTGAAGAAGATCGGCGCGCGCGCCCCGCTCCTGCACATCAAAGACGGCCCCTGCGTCCAAGGGCAACCAATGACCGCCGTCGGTGCCGGCCAAGTGGATTTTCGGGCCATCGCCAAAGTGACAGCGCCAACCGCCGCGTGGTGGATTGTTGAACTCGATTCGTGCGCCACCGACATGCTGGCAGCCGTCCGCCAGAGTCACAAGTATCTCACCACGAAAGGACTCGCCCATGGCCGCTAAACTTCGCGTGGGTATCATCGGTTGCGGTGCCATCAGCCCATACTATTTCAACGGTTGCCGGCCATTTCCGAATATCGAGATCATCTCCTGCGCTGACATGGATCAGGACCGGGCGGCCGCGCGCGCCAAGGAATTCAACATCGCCAAGTCGTACAGCGTGGCTGAGTTATTGAACGACCCGGCCGTGGATCTCGTTCTCAACCTCACGATTCCCAAGGCGCATGCGGAATTGAATTTGCGCGCCCTCGCCGCCGGCAAACACACCTACTGCGAGAAACCGTTCGCGCTCGATACCGCGGAAGGCCGGGCCGTGCTCGCGCTCGCGAAGAAAAAGAAACTCCGCGTCGGCTGCGCGCCGGACACGTTCCTCGGTGCCGGCGGTCAGACGGCGCGACGGGTGATTGACGCCGGCGAGATCGGCGAGCCGGTCGCGGCGACGGCGTTCATGATGGGTCACGGTCACGAGTCCTGGCATCCCAGCCCGGAGTTTTATTACAAGCGCGGCGGCGGACCGATGTTCGACATGGGACCGTATTACGTCACCGCGTTGGTGAATCTGTTCGGCCCGGTGCGGCGCGTGACCGGCTCCACTCGTAAAACCTTTCCCACGCGAACCATCACCAGCCAGCCGCTGCAAGGCACCGTGGTCACGGTGGATGTGCCCACCCACTACGCCGGCGTGGTGGATTTTGCGAACGGGGCGGTCGGGACGATCATTCAAAGTTTCGACATCTGGGCGCACACGCTTCCCTGCATCGAGGTGCACGGCACGCTCGGTTCGTTGCGGGTGCCGGACCCGAATGGGTTTGGCGGTCAGGTGCTCATTCGCAAGCCCGGCGACAAGGACTGGCGCGAAGTGGCCCATGAACACCGGACGGATGTGGCGCGCGGATGTGGCGTCGCCGACATGGCGCGCGCGATTCAGACGAATCGGCCCCACCGGGTCAGCGGCGAATTGGCGTTTCATGTTCTGGATATCATGAGCGCGTTTGAAGATGCTTCGACGAAGAATAAACACGTCACATTGAAAAGCACGTGCAGCCGGCCCGCCGCGTTGCCGACCGGGTTGCAGGTGGGCGAATTGGATTAACCACGAACAACACGAAAGATACAAAATGAAAAAGAAGGCATTGATCGTTTGGGGCGGTTGGGACGGACATCAACCGAAACAGTGCGCCGATTTGTGGGCGCCGATTTTGGAGAAGGAAGGCTTTGAAGTGCGCATCAGCGCGACGATGGACGTGTACAACGAAGCGGATTACATGGCGTCGTTGAGCCTGATCACGCCCATCTGGACGATGGGCAGCATCACGGGCGACCAAGAAAAAGGGTTGCTCGAAGCCGTCAAAAGTGGTGTCGGTCTCGGCGGTTGGCATGGCGGGATGTGTGATTCGTTCCGCAGCAACACCGCGTATCAATTCATGACCGGCGGCCAGTGGGTCGCGCACCCGGACAACATTCGCGATTACACCGTCAACATCACCAACAAAACCGATCCGATCACGAAGGGCATCCCGGACTTTCAGATGCACAGCGAGCAGTACTACATGCACACCGATGCCGGGAATCAAGTGCTCGCGACCACGAAGTTCGATTGTCAGGATGCTCCGTGGGTCAACGGCACGGTCATGCCGGTTGTGTGGAAGCGGATGTGGGGACAAGGCCGGGTGTTCTACTCCAGCCTCGGCCACGTCGCTGCTGATTTTGATGTCGCCGAAGCAAAAGAAATCCAACGCCGCGGCTTACTCTGGGCAGCACGCTAACCATGAAAATCCAACCCAATTCCAAACTCGTCTTCATCGGTGATTCAATCACCGACTGCAGCCGCGTCAAGCCGGCCGGCGAAGGCCTCGGCGCGGCGCTCGGCAATGGGTACGTCTCGCTCGTGGACGCGCATTTCGGCGCTATTTGCCCCGAACGTCGCATCCGCGTCGTCAACACCGGCATTGGCGGCAACACGGTCCGCGATCTGAAAAGCCGCTGGCAAGCCGATGTCCTCGACCGGCAACCGGACTGGCTCTCCATCATGATCGGCATCAATGATGTCTGGCGGCAACACGACGTGCCACTCTTCCAAGAAACCCACGTCCTGGCGGATGAGTACGAAGCCACGTTGGAAGAACTCATCACCCAGACCAAGCCGGCCCTCAAGGGTTTGGTACTGATGACGCCCTATTATATCGAGCCGAACCGGCAGGACAAAATGCGCGTGCGGATGGACGAGTACGGCGCGATCATCAAACGCCTCGCCAAACGCCACGACGCGATCTGCGTGGACACGCAGGCCGCGTTCGACAAAGTCCTCAAAACCACCTACCCGGCCACGTTGGGTTGGGACCGGGTCCATCCCTCCGTCGTCGGTCACCTCATCATCGCCCGCGCCTTCCTCGCCGGCATCGGATTCAAATACTGATATGAACGCCCCTCAAATCGAAGTCTCCAAGCCGCTGACCCCGCAACAAGTGCAGTTCTTCGTGGACGAAGGCTACCTCGTCCTCCCCGGCGTCTTGACGACGGCGGAAGTCGAGGAGATGCGGCACGACGTGGTGTCCCTCGCCCGTGGCAAGTACCCCTGCGACGCCATCAAGCCATTGCCGGCGACATTGAGTGACGACGAGGCCATTCGCAATATCCTCTGCGTTCATCAACCGCACTACATCAGCCCGGTCATGGCGAAGTACGTCAAACACCCGCACATCTGCGGCGCGCTGAGTCAGATTGCCGGCGCGCATCTCGCCCATTGGGATGGCAGCGTGAAATGCATGCAGTCCATGTTCTTCGTCAAACCACCCGCCTTCCAAGGCCAGGCGTGGCACCAAGACGAAATCTACATCCCGACCCGGGACCGCTCCCTCCTCGGCGCGTGGATGGCGCTCGACGACGCGACCATCGAAAACGGCTGCCTCTGGATTCTGCCGCGCTCCCATCGCACCGGCTACCTCTACCCGCAACGCCAACACGACAACCCGGACGAGTTCGACTTCTCCCTCGAAAGCCATGGCTTCGATGACGCGGCGGAAATTCCCGTCGAAGTCAAAACCGGCTCGGTCGTCTTCTTCAATGGTCACTTACTGCATCGCTCCAAGAAAAACCGCAGCGCCAACTCCTACCGGCGCGTGCTCGTCAATCACTACATGAACGCCTGGTCATTCCTCCCGTGGAGTCTCAAAGAAGGCGAAACGACGGCCACTGCCGACCGCCGCACCGTCGTCCACGTCGCCGGCACCGATCCGTACGCATGGAAAGGCTACGATAATCCCCCCAAGTCGGTTGGTCTTCGCACCTGCAAAGCCAACACCGCCCAGTAGTCGCCACGAAGCCCACCGTCAAGGCAGACGCATCGACTGTTTCGCGAACAAATAGTCGCGCGCCGGCTTGGAGCGCCCGTTCGCGGCTTACGCCGGCACGGCGGCGACGTGGCTTTCGAGACACTGCACCAGCCGTCGCAGGCTGACGGGTTTGCGCAGGAACCAGTAGCCACCCCGTTCCATCCCGTCCTGCGGCACTTCGTTTTCACTGATTGCCGCCGTGAGAAAGACGATGGGGATTTTGGGCAATTTGCGTGAGGCTTCGATCCGTTTGGCCACTTCGCCGCCGTCCAGACCGGGCATCATGACATCCAGCAAGATCACGTGCGGCAAAAACTCTTCCGCCTCGTCCAGGGTGTGTTGAGCCTGATTGACCTCGCGCACTTCGTATTGGCCGGTCCGCTCCAAACTCAGACGCACAATGCGCGAGAATACGCGGTCATCATCCACCACCATAATCCGGTGTCGGAGAGAGTTCATAATTGATTGAAGGAATGTTTAATGGCGACCGCGTGGCGGATGTACCGGGCGGGGTTCTCCAGCACCCAATTCCATTCCGGCAAGCTTCGCGCCCAGACGCCGTCGCCTGCCTGGCAACGCGTCGCCCCTTCCGTGGCCCACCGGCGCACGCCGACTTCCTCGCCCAGCAAGGCGCAGCAGATCATGCAAACCCGAATCGCCAACAAAGCCGCCCCGTCCGTCCGATTCGTCAGGATGGCTTCCAAAGCGACGCTGGAGTTGGACGCGAGCAGTTCATGCAATCGCGGGGAGTCCAACTTGCCACGACTTTCAAACATCACGACCGGCCGCAACACCGCGCCCAGAAAATCCCCGAGCTTCAGGGTCACCCCCTCGGCGTAGGCATCTTTGAGAAAGATTTGGGGATCAGAAGAGTCCAAATTTTTTTGCATGAGTCGCCCCTCCGTTCGCGGCTTGTTTCAGGGTTTCTTCAATCTGGCGAATGAGTTTCGCCGGCTCGATTGGTTTGGCGAGCACGGGATGGCCTGCAAAGACACCCTGCCGGCCTTGCAGGATTTTGTCGGTCACCGTGGCCGTGAGCAGAATGACGGGGATTTTCCGCAACGTCTCGTCGGCGGCCAATTCCGCGAGGACGCTGCCGCCATCCTGGCCGGGCATCACGACGTCGAGCACGATCAGGTCCGGCTGAAAGATCCGGGCTTGGGCGACGCACGCGCTGCTTTGATTCTCCGCCCATACCTCAAAACGATTGGCTCGCTCCAAGTTCATCCGGGTGAGCGTCGTGAAGGACGGCTCGTCGTCCACAATCAGGATTCGTTTCTTATTCATGGTGGTCCTTTCGCGCGACAGGGATGGTGAACCGGGCCAGCACACCGCCCGTCGGCCGGTTTTCCAGTGTGATCGTTCCGTGGTGGAGTTCGATGATGGTTTTTGCGACAGCCAGCCCCAGTCCACTCCCCATACTCGCCGCTTTGGTCGTGAAGAATGGTTCAAAGATACGGGCCAATTCCGGCTCGGGAATCCCCGGTCCTGTGTCAGCGATTTCCACCGTCAATTGGTGTTCGGACTCTGCGCGGGTGGTCAGACTCAACTCGCCTCCGTCCGGCATGGCTTGCACGGCGTTCAGGCAGAGATTGAGGATGACCTGCTCGATCTTGAGACGATCCACCGGCACCCGGGGCATTGCCGTGCTGTACTGCCGACGAATCGTAAAATGCTTGCGCACGAGATCGTAGCCGACCAAGAGCAGCACTTTCTCGCAGAGCGTATTCAGGTATTCCTCGGTCAATTCGAGGCGATTGGGTGCGGAAAAATCCAACAACCCGCGGACGATGCCATCGGCTCGCAACGCCGCTTCCCGAATGCCGCTGATCACGACCGGCACATTTTCATCCCCCGCCGCCAACCCGTCGCCCAAATACTCCACTCCCATCAAAATGGTCGCGAGAGGATTTTTGACTTCGTGCGCCACGCCGGCCGCCAAAAGGCCGACCGACTCCATCTTGGCAGCGTGAACCAACTTCATCTGGGCAGATTTCAATTCCTTGTGCGAGGCCTGCAAGCGCACGTGGACCTCGACCAATTCGCGCTGGCTCCGCGCGAGATCATCGTTCAATTGGCGCAGTTGGATCTCGTGCTTTTTTCGGGTGGTAATGTCGCGATTGATGCCCACGATGCCGATCAGCTCACCGGCCTGACCGCGCAACAGCACCTTCGTCGTCAACAACCACGTCTCGCCCCCCGCCACCGTCACCACCCGGGTCTCGCGGTTGACGATGGCCGTGCCCGAGCGCAACAACGCCTGCTCTTCCTCAAAAAACTGCGCGGCCAGCGTGACCGGGAAATAATCGAAATCGGTCTTGCCCATCATCTGCTCCGGCGACTCGACCCCGACCAACCGAGCAACAGCCGCGTTGGTGAGGACGAACCGGCAGCCGGTGTCTTTGACGTAAATATGATCCGGCAGCGCATCAACAAGGGAGCGCAAAAATTGCCGCTCGCTGCCGGCGGCGGAAATGGTATCCGCCAGCCACGCCATCGGCTGCTCCGGCTCATCCGTGATCAGTGGGTTGAGATTCATCCGGCTCCTGTTTTTCCGGCGGGCAGCGTCGGTGCAGCTGCAGCCACAGCAACCAGACCGCGACCAACAACACCTCCAGCAGGAGAGATCCCACCAGCCACATCTCATTGCGCGTCATCGGGAACTCGGACTGTGACGAATGATCCGACTCAAGTACCTTCATTTCCTTACATGGATGGTCTCGCATATTCGGCCTCCTATTCGCAGCGTTTGCTTCCTCCCACATCGCCTCGCGGGTTCTGTATATCCCCAATGCACAAGCCACCGCCATCAGGTGAATTCTGATTTTGGCATCAGGGAATCCCCGATGCCGTGCGCTAACTCAATTGGCCGCCGGCAACCCAGAGGGTGGCTTGCCGCAGCAGCTCAGAGCTGTTCTTGAGTTGCAGCTTGTCCTTGATATGCGCCTGGTGGGATTCCACCGTCTTCACGCTCAGGTTCAGCACGCCGGCAATCTCGCGGGTGCCGGCGCCCTGCCCCATCAACCGAAAAATCTCCAGCTCACGATCACTCAGCCGCGCCAACGGTGAACCGCGCGGGTCTCTGCGAGTGCCGACATTACCACCGATCAATCGCCGCTGAATCTCCTCACCCACGTACACCCCACCCGCGAGCACTCGCCGGATGGCGATCATCACTTTCTCGGTCGCCTCCTGTTTCATCACGTACCCGCGCGCCCCGGCCCGCAACGCCCGCTCGGCATACAACGATTCGTCGTGCATGGACAACATCAGCACCGGCAAATCCGGATGGCGGATTTGCAGGTCCCGCAACACATCAATCCCGTCTTTTCCTTTGAGCGAGATGTCGAGAATCACGATGTCCGGCTTGGTCGCGGCAACTCCGTCACAAACCGCCGCTGCGGATTCCGCATCACCGCAGACCACGAGATCAGTCTCATGATTGATCATCTGCGCCAATCCTTGGCGAAAAATCGGGTGATCATCCACGACGAAGACTTTGCGACGTTTGGCGGTTTTCATCGTGTCTCCTTCACTTCGTCTCGATCTGGGGCCACACACACGCAACCTGCGTCCCCCGTTTGCCCGCCCGTTCCAACCGCAACTCCGCGCCGATGGCACCGGCCCGGTAATGCATCGTCTCAATCCCCATCCCCTTCGACCGCGCCGGCCGCTTCGGCAAACCGCGCCCGTCATCGGTCACCGTCAACACCACGCTCCCCGGCTCACGACGCAAGGTCACGGTCACCTGCCGGGCGCCGGCGTGTTTCATGGCATTCGACACGGCTTCCTGCGCGATCCGGAACAAATGCACCGCCGTGTTGTTATCCGTAAAATGCACCGGCTGCGCGCACGCAAACCGGCACGTCACCCCGTACACCTGCTCGGCGTGGGCCGCCAGTTCATGCAAAGCCGACATCAAACCGTTCGCCTCCAGCTTCACTGGATTCATGCCCCGCGCCACCCCGCGCACCTCCGCCACCGCGGCGTTCACCAGCGCCGTGATTTGCTGCGCGCGCTTGGCTTCGACCGGCGCTTTCTGGCGCAACCGCTGTTGCAGCGTCTTGCTCATCAGCGAAATCCCCAACAAATGCTGGCAGAGACTGTCGTGCAAATCCTGGCCAATCCGGCGTTGCTGTTGCTCGCCGATTTCCAGCACCGCCCGCTCCAACCGCTGGCGCTCCGACACATCGCGCACCACCACAAGCAACTTCCGCCGACCCCACGCTTCGTAGGTTGTGCGAAACAGTTCACCGGGAAATGTCGTTCCGCCTTCCCGCACAAAATGGCTCACCGGCATCTGGCACGCCGCCGTTGTCCCCTCCGCAAACGACTGCCACTCGCGCCGCGCCTTGGCCGGCTCCGCGGCCAGTTTGTCCAGCCGCATCCCCAACAACTCCGTCGTGGGAAATCCGAAAATCTTCGTCGCGCTCTGATTGCAGTCCTCCACCCGCAACCGCGCGGCGTCCACAATGAAAACGGCGTCGGGCGCGTTCTCGAAGAGTTTCCGATATCGCTCCTCGCCCTCCCGCAACGCCTGCTCCGTCAACTTTCGCTCTGTGATGTCGCGGAACACAACCAGATACGCCGCCTGGCGTTGATAGCTCACCGGCATCGCCGATAATTCCACGTCCAACGGCCGGCCGTCCATCCGAGTCAACCGCAGTTCGACGGGCGGGACCGGCTCGCGTCGCGTCATCACCTGCTCCACCAGTTGCTGGAACTGCGTCACCGACGCCGGTGGCACAAACCGCCACACGGTCTGGCCCACCAGTTCCGCGCCACTGGGCACGCCCAACATCTGTGCGCCGGCGCGATTCAGTAAAGCCACTTGATCGTTCACACCCACGCCGATTCCATCCGGGGCGAGTTCCACCAAGCTGCGGTACAAACTCTCGCTCTCCTGCAATGCCGCGTTCAGTAACGTCAGATCCGCAGTCCGCGCGGCCACCCGGCCCTCCAATTCATCCGCGCGCGCGTGCTGCGCCGTCACATCCCGAATCACGGCCACCAAACCCGACCGCTGTCCTTGGGCATCCCGGAGCGGACTCACCACCGCCTCGACCACCATCTCCGTCCCGTCGCGGCGCCGATGGAGATTCTCCCCCTGCCACGACAACCCTTGCTCCAGTTGACTCCACGCCCGCTGTTCATCGCCCGGCTTCAACCACAAATACGTCACCATCTCCGTCAACGGGTGGCCAATAATCTCGTGGGCCGTGACACCGTAGAGGCGTTCCGCAGCCGGGTTTACACAGGTCACACGCAGGTCATTATCAATTCCGATGACGGCATCGTTGATAAACGCCAAGACCTTGACTTCAAAGGTGTCGGGAAGGCTCATCGCACACAACCAACCACGCCCGATTCAACTCCTCCCCGCCAACCGGGTCAAGCGGATACTCGCCGCGCAAATTGACTGTGCCAGCGGCATTTGTTAGCCTCACCCCGTGGCTGACACCCTCGTCATCAACGAGATTTTCTACAACATCCAAGGCGAATCGAGCTACGCCGGCTTGCCTTGCGTGTTTGTGCGTCTCACCGCCTGCAACCTGCGCTGCACGTGGTGCGACACGAAGTATTCATTTCATGAAGGGTCGCCGATGGCGGTTGCCGATATCATCGTCAAAGTCCTGGAATACAACTGCCCCCTCGTCGAAATCACCGGCGGCGAACCACTCCTCCAGCCCAACGTCTTCCCCCTCATGACCCGGCTCTGCGACCTCGGCAAACAAGTCATCCTCGAAACCAGCGGCTCACTCGATGTCGCCCCCGTGGACCCGCGCGTCGTGAAGATCATGGATCTGAAATGCCCCGGCAGCGGCGAACTCGCCAAGAACCGGTACGACAACCTCCGCCACCTCGATAAAAAGGACGAACTCAAATTCGTCATCGCCGACCGCGCCGATTACGATTGGGCGCGGCAAATCATCGCCGAACACCAACTCGCCAGCGTCTGCACCCTCTTGTTCTCGCCGGTCTGGGAACGACTCCCGCTGAAAGACCTTGCCGGCTGGATTCTCGCGGATAAACTGCCTGTCCGATTACAGACGCAATGGCATAAACACATTTGGGGCGCTGACGCCCGCGGAGTTTGAACCCATGTCACTCAGAATCATTGTGAAATCCGACACCATCGCCACGTGGATCAGCGACCGCCAAGGTCTCCCGGCGCGCAAATGCGGCACCGACACCGACCTGCGGATCCTCTTCGACGGTCCCGTGGCCGACTGCGAATCCCTCAGCCACGATGAATTTGTCGCCGCACTCAAACAAGGCCAGCAGGCGCTGCTGGTGGACGATCAACCCGGCAAGACCTTCCACCAATTCGTCGCCCGCGGATAATCGCCGTGCCCGGCACCCAACTACCGGCGCTGCGGACGAACATCCCCGGCCCGCGATCACGCGCCCTTGCCCGGCAACTCCACACCGTCGAATCCCGCAACGTCACCCACCTCTCGCCGCATTGGCCGATCTTCTGGCAACGCGCCGCCGGCGCCAACGTCTGGGACGCCGACGGCAACCGCTACATTGACCTCACCGCCGCCTTCGGCGTCGCCGCCGTCGGCCACACCAACCCCCGCGTCGTCGCCGCCATCCGCCAACAATCCCGGCAGCTCCTGCATGCGATGGGCGACGTTCATCCCAACGAACTCAAACTCCAACTCGCCCGCGAACTCACCCGGCTCACGTTCGGTCGCTGGAACCAATCGCCCGCCCGCGTCCTCTTCACCAACACCGGCTCCGAAGCCGTCGAAGCCGCCCTCAAAACCGCCGCGATCCACACCGGCCGTCCCGGCGTCATCGCCTTCACCGGCGGCTACCACGGCCTGACCTACGGCGCCCTCGCCGCCACCCATCGTCCCTTCTTTCGCGCACCCTTCTCAAAACAGTTAGGCCGGTTTGTGGATCACTCCCCCTTCGGCAAGGTGCCCGCCCTGCGCCGGCGCAATTACTACGGGGCCGTCCTCGTGGAACCCATCCAAGGCCGGGGCGGCATCAACGTCCCCCCGCCCAATTTCCTCCCCGGCCTGCGCACATTCTGCGACCGGCACGGGCTGGTGTTGATCTGCGACGAAATTTACACCGGCTTTGGCCGCACTGGAAAATGGTTCGCGTGCGAACACAGCCGCACGATTCCCGACATCATCTGCGTCGGCAAAGCCCTCGCCGGTGGACTCCCCTTGGCCGCCTGCATCGGCCGCGCCGGTGTCATGGATAGCTGGCCGGAATCGCACGGCGAGGCGCTGCACACCAGCACCTTCCTCGGCAACCCGCTCGGCTGCGCCGCTGCCCTCGCGACAATCGCCGAACTGAAACGACTCCGGCTCGTAGAACGCGCGCACCAATGGGGAGTCTATCTCCAATCGCAACTGCCGGTGCGCGGGGAAGGGTTGATGTGGGGACTGCCCGTTGCCGACGCGCCCCGGCTCTGCGAGCGACTGCTGCAACGCGGCATCATTGCTCTCCCCGAAGGCGATCACGGTGAAGTCCTTGGGCTGACGCCGCCGCTGACCATCACCCGCCGGCAGCTCGACCACTGCATCCGCGCCATCCGCGAACTCACCGCCGCTACGATTTGAAATCGCGCGCGCAAAACGCCATCGCGCCGACAATCCAAAACGTCGCCCCCAACGCCGTGAGATAAACCAGCGACTCCGCCACCCCGGCCCACGGCACCACGTCCGCGTAGGTCCGAACCCAACAGGCCGTGTGATAGCTGATGAAGTATTTCTGAAAGCTGGCGAAGTAGGGAATGCTGCGCAGCACAAAATCCACAAAGAACACGGACAGCGTCAGAATCGTGGCCGACGCCGGTTTCATTTTGAAACACGAAAACATAAACGCGACCGCCGTGATGATTTGTGTCACCACGCCGAGAAAAAATACCGCCCGCCAATACCGCCACAAACCTTCCCCGGTATCAAACGCACTGAACAACCCTTCATGCGGAACGAACACGAACAACTTCCCCAACCCCTGCCGGTAAATCGTGCCGGCGAGCAAACTGGTCGCCCCCAAAAACACCATCAACGTAAACGTGTAAATCACGCACGCCACCCATTTCACCGCCAACAAGCGCAGCCGGGAAATCGGCCGCGACAAAATCATCCGCATCGTGCCGTCTTCCACTTCCTTCGCCACCACATCGCCGCCCACCAACGCCACATACAACGCGCCCAGCAACGAAATGGTGAAGACGATGATCAACAACCCAAGCGTCAAGCCGGCGTAGTACTCCTCTGGCAAATAGCCGTTGCTGCTGAGCAACTGTCCGAATGCGCGCTTCGCTTTCGGCAACTGGAGCAGCCCCAGAATCGTGATCTGCACGACCAGAAACGCCCCGAACCCGATGTGCGTGCGCTTGCGCGCGAACAATTTCAGCAGTTCATTTTTTAGCTGGGTCGCGAACATGAATCGTCTCCAAATAAAAATCTTCCAGCGTCCGTTCCAGCGAATGCACCGCCTCCACCGCGAACCCCTGCTTCACCAACCATTCCGCCACCGCCGGCACCGCCACGCCCGCGCGCAGCCGGCCCCGCCCGTCATACTCAAATTGATCCACCAACCCCGCCGCCACCAAGCCGGTCTCCGCCGCCGATTGGCGATCCACCCGCACGCGCACCCATTGCCGGTCCGCGTCCAGTTCGCGCCAATTCCCCACAAACAACAATCGCCCCTCCTGCATCACCGCCAAGTCCGAACAGAGATGCTGCACCTCGCTCAACAGGTGCGAAGAAAACAGAATCGTCAGCCCCCATTCCCGATTCAGGCGGAGAATCAGATTCCGCATCTCATGAATCCCTTCGGGATCCAGCCCTTCGCTCGGCTCATCGAGAATCAGCAACTCCGGCTTCGGCATCAACGCCTGCGCCAACGCCAACCGTTGCCGCATCCCGTGCGAATACGTCCCCACCGGGTCGCCGATGCGCCGTTCCAACCCCACCAACTGCACCACTTCCCGGCCGCGTACCGGGTCGAACGGCGCGGAGTATTCGCTGAAGATGCGGAGATTGCGCCAGCCGGTCAGATAATCATAGAACGCCGGCGTCTCAAAAATCGCGCCCACTCGCTCCAACGCCTGCCGGCGATCCGCAAACACATCGCGGCCGGCCACCCGCACTTCGCCCGCATCCGGCGTGACCTGCCCGAGCAACATGCCGATTGTTGTGCTCTTGCCGGCGCCGTTATGACCCAGTAATCCAAAAATCCCGCCCCGCGGCACGGTTAGCGTCAGATTGTCCACTGCCAACCGGCTCCCGAAACGTTTACTGACGGCTTGGAGGGAAATCATGGCAGGCTCGTCGAGAATCGCAATTCCTTCGCCACGTGACCGTCCGCGTACAGGATGTTCACCCCGTCCCGCGTGTCCGGATGAAACGCCTCTTTATCGCTCAACAACGGAATGCGCGTCGCCTCCGTCCCGCCGACAATCGAGAAGAGTCGGTCCACATTCTGGCCGTTCACGGTGAAATTCCAGAAATAGCTCGTCCCCGTCGTCTCCCACAATCGCTTGTTGTCCGCGCGACACCCAAACACCCCGCTCTTGCCGCTCACCTGCGCGAGCAACACCGTATCCAACGCCGGCAATGGCTCCGTCAGGGATGCCCGGTTTTGCAGGGCCGGCAACCGACCGCCGTTGTCGTCCACGTACATTTGAATCGCCAGCGAAAGCTGCCGGAGATTGCCCAGACAATGTGTCGTTTTCGCCGCCGCGCGCGCCTTGCTCAGCACCGGCACGAGCAGACCCGCCAGCACACCAATGATCGCCACCACCACGAGCAATTCCAACAAGGTGAATGCGGCGCGTTTCATCGGGCCATCTGCATGATGCTTTGCATTTGCTCGATCAATGGTTGCAAATCCAGCTTGGTTTCGGCGTTGGCGTCGCGAATGAACGAGCGCATCCCCTCATCCACCATGCGCTGCAAATTCGCGTCCGACATCGTGCCGCTGATGTCCCGGCCGCCGATCTCCTCGCGCGCCCGGTTCATATCCACCAGTGCCCGGCTGACGATCTGTTTCCGCCGGGCGGGCGGCATCTCATTGAACGCATCCATCATCTGTTTCATTCCCTTCGGCAACGTGAGATCGAGATAGCGCAAACGCTCCTCGGGCGTTAACTCCTCAAACCATTCGCGCAACCGGCCCTCGAACCGAAATTTCTGCCGCTCCTCAAACGTCAACCGGTTCACCCGGTCCGCCATCCCTGCGATCGCCGTCGCGCGTTGCTCGTCCGACCGGTCTGCCAACGGATTCGCCTCCAAATAGGTAATCGTCTTCTCCGCCGTCATGCGTTGCGCACGCGCCAGCCAAATCCCGCCGACGGCCAGCACCCACACCGCCAGCAACGCCACGCCACCCCACAGATAAATTCGTCGTTTCATCGCAATTGTACCGGCAACCGTTGCCACACCACCGGGTCGTGTCCCGGGATGACCAGGCCGCCGGCTTCCTTTAGACGCCGAATCGCGGAAACCGTTTCTTCTGGTCGCACGCCAATCGCCTCCCCGACTCCCACTTCGCGGTCGAGATTCTCCTGCAAATCCGCCGCATCGCAGGCAAACACATACCGGCTCCCCGCCTGCGTTTCCACCATCAAACTCTGATGACCCGGCGTATGGCCGGCCGTCAACATCGTTCGCACCCCCGGCAGCAATTCCACATCGCCTTCGATCAATTGCCACTGCAAACCGGGTAGGTCGTAGTCCGCGCGGTGGTAGGCCAGCGACTCTGTGGCAGCCGGACTGAACGCGAAATCAAACTCGGCGCGTTGCACCACGATCGGGGTTTTGCCATCGGCGAACGTGTGTAATCCGCCGGCGTGGTCGTATTGCAGATGGCTCACGATCACCAGGCTGACCGGCGGAAGGGTTACCGGCACAAATTCCACGACTACCCGCATCCGCGGATGTGACCCGGTATCAAGCAAGACCCAGCCGCGATTCGTTTCGAGCAACGCGCCCGTGTCCGGCTCCCGCAGAATCTTGGTGGGCGACCCGCCGTGCAGGGAAACGGACTCCGGCGTCTGTTCCCAACCGAAAATCAGCGGACGAATCGAAACCACGCAAGAACGGCTCATGGCCGGCATGATACACCAAAGCCGGCTGGATGCCGGTCTAGGGCTTGGCGGCCGGCGGCAACAACACTTCCACCTTGGCGACTTTGCGCAAGTTGGCGATGTGTTCGCGGGCGCTTTCCTGGCCCTTTTGCTGGGACAAGCCCGCTTGAATGCGTTCTTTCACTTCATCGAACACCATCAACTTGGCCGGCTGCTTCTCGACCACCTGCAAAATGTGATAACCAAATTGGGTGGTGATCACATCACTGACCTTATTGACGTCGAGCGAGAACGCCGCGACATCAAACTCCGGCACCATTGCGCCTTTCGGGAAAAATCCGAGGTCGCCACCGTTGGCACCACTGCCCGGGTCTTCGGAAAACTCTTTGGCGAGCACGGCGAAATCCTCGCCGGCTTTCACCCGGGTGAGCAGGACTTCAATTTGCGCTTTCTTGGCGGCCTTATCGGCATCGGTGGCCGCCGGCGGGACGCGCAGCAAAATGTGCCGCGCCCGCACGAGGTCAGGTTGTTGAAACCGCGATTGATTTTCTTCGTAAAACTTCTTGGCGTCCGCTTCGCTGGCGGTTTGGCCTTTCTCGATGATGCCGCGCATCGTTTCCTGGACGATTAAGTTTTCGCGCACCCGCCGGCTGTACTCGTCGGCAGTGATGCCGGATTCGCCGAGCGCTTTTCCAAATTCCTCTTTGCCGCCCATTTGCGCTTCGGTGCGGCCGACTTCCGCGGCCACTTTGGCGTCGAGATCGGGGACGACGGTTTTGCCGGCCGTTTGCAGGATCACCTCGCGATTGATCAATTCATCGAGCACGTCGTGTTCAAACTGTTGCATGTGATCCGCCGGTACGGACCGGCCAGATTGGGACATTTGCACGAGGAGCCCCTTCATGGCCGCCGTGAGTTCTTCGCGTTCGATCTCCTTGCCATTCACGCGGGCGACGACTTGTTTGTCAGCCGCTGGCGCGGTGGCAGGTGCCGGCGCGGTGGCAGGTGCCGGGTTCTGGGCCATGATGACGGTCGCGGCAGTTACGATGGCAATGGTGGAGACAACGAGAAGTTTTTTCATCGGATTCCTGAAACGGGTTAAGGGTTAATTTTCGCGGACGCTAGCACGCGATTTGCGCCAGCGTCAAGCGGTAACCCGGCAGATCACTGGACGAGCGCGAGCGGCCGGAAGCTGGCCATTTCCCGGGGTCCGACCGGCTGCTCCGCATTCTGAAACAGCATTTGGAGCGCGTCATGAATCAGCAGGTCAATATCTTCGTCCGTCGCCCCGGCTTGCAGGGAGAGGTTGACCAGCCGTTCATACTCGTAGGTCGTGCCCGCGAGAATCGCGTAGCGTAGCGCATTCAGAGCGCGGGTGCGCTCAGCGGGTCGAATGGCTAGTTTGGTTGCTTTCACAATTTTTCAAATAGCAGGCGGCAGGCCACATGTCGGAGCTTTACAATAACCAGCCAACGGCTAGGTTGCGGCAGCAGGTGGACTGCATGAAACAGATGCTCATTATCCTGTTCGCGTGCGAGCTCGCCGGCGGGACAAACCTCTTAGCCGGCGAGCCGCGCCCCGAACTGTTGGCGGCCTACGTGCCCCCCTCGATCCTGTGGGAAGCCAATGATTCATTGACCGCGCCACCGGGTAGCCCCGCGCTGACCGAGAGCCAAAATTGGCGCGTGACGTCGCCACGGATCCGCGGGTTGAGCACCGGCCAGCGCTGGGAAGCGTTTGAAACGGAATTCGGCATTACCGACGAAGATTACTCCTGGTTCAAAGGCTCGCTGCAAACCGCGAAGTACCAGTTGGACAAAACCGTCTTCGCAATGGATGATTTTGTCACCGCTCTCGAAGACACGTTCCGGTTTGAATACGACCTCCGCGCTGGCACCGGCAGCTTCGGAACCGATTCGCGCGTTCAGCGGCAGCCGGCTGATCCGCGGCGAAATGCGCGTCTGCGCTCGGACATTGATCTCCACCCGTTCTCGGGCCGGGCCTTCATCGGCCTGCGGCTGGTCGTGCCGTTCGGGGATTAACGCCCCAACGTGAACCCACCCGGCGGAACGCGGGGCGCCGCTTGTTGCAGCGCGCGCTGAAACTCCGGCGCATTGCGGCAGTTGGCAAACCGTTCATCCGTGGGGGCCATCTTGCGCACCATGCCGTCCGGGGAATCCATCGCCAACGCTCGTTGGAGGGCGACACTGGCGCTCGGACAATCCCGGCGCGCGCTGTACACCGCCGCCAAGTTGTACCATCCCATGTTGTTTTCCGGGAATCGCTGGGTGAACAGCGTCAGCACTGCCGTGACCCGTTCGAGTTGCTTCAACTCCGCATACATCTGGGCGATTTGCAGAATGTTCTCCGCCGGTAAATCCGGCCGAACGAGCAGGGTGTTGACGAGGGCATCCATCGCTTCGAACCGCTGCTGGCGCGCGTAGGAGACGACGAGTTTGATGGCGGTGGCGAGGTCATTGGGATTGGCAGCGTACTTTTGCTCTACTTCGCGCTCGTCCTGCGTGTGTTGCTGCATCTCGCGGACGCGCTGGATGGCTTCGACAATCTTCGTGTTGTAGGTGTCGGTTTTCTGATAGTCCTCCAACACGCGAATCGCCGGCTCAAACTGGCCGACTTGCAGATAGAGTTGCGCCAGTCGGAAATTGGCTTCGGGGCTTTCGGGACACAGCGCGATGGATTGACGCAACGCGTACTCCGCCTCCGCCATCACGCCGCGCGTCGCGTACAGACCGCCAATCGCCGAGCGTTGTTTCGAGAAGGTCTTCTGCGCCACGTCATCCCGTTTGAATCGGGGATTGGTATGTAATTCCTGACAGAGCGCGTCCCAATACGCCCGGTCGCGTTGGATGATCGCCTGCCAGCGCCGCGGATCCTGGTCGGGCCGCGGCACCTCGTCCCGGTTGATCTTCATGATGATGCCGAACGGTTCCAGGTGCGGATTCATCCACGGAATCACATAGCTTTCCTCGACGTAGAAGGCATGCTTGTCCTTGTTCTTGTCGAAAATCATCTTCGTCAGGATGCCGTTGATGGCCATGACGCCTTGCACTCCTTGCACACTGACCTTGCCGCCTTCGACGCGCACTTGTTCTTCCGCCATGGCCTGCCGCTGCTGAAGTTCTTGCACGTACTGGGTGAAGGCTTGTTGCGAATCCTGCTCGGAAGGAATCCAGATCGGCTCGACGGGATAGGTTTGGTCGCGACCGAGCCAGCGCTGCACCCCTGAATAGTTTGTGGGCCGGCTGTAGTCGTAGTGGTCGCGGACGTAACTCATGTACGTCGAGTCCGCGAGCGCGTTCTGGGTGATGATGTACACGTCGCGCCGGTCAAAGGTGCTGCTCTCGGGAAATTTCTCCAGCCGTGTCTTGGCCCGGCTGGGCGCGAAGCTTTCGACGAAGATCATATACGTCGGCACGAACCGCCCCGGATCGGTCCCGCCGTACAACACCGCATTGCGATCCATCTCGGGGTAGCCGCCCCCGGGCTTGAACATCAAGTAACCAAACTGATACCCGAAATCATGGCCGCGTTGTTCGTTGTCCGCCCAATTCCGCCACCACGACACGGTCGGGAGCAACAGAATCGCGGCCGCCATTGGATACATCAGCCCGGACAGATGAGGCTTGCGGGAGAGTACATAGCCCAATCCCAAAATCATCCCGTACCCCATCCACAACGCATAGAGGCAATGGCCCGGCAGGAAGAACACGCGATCGGTGAACTGTTTTTGTTTCTCGAAGCTGGGGTTGGAGAGGAATATGAAACCCAGACCGAGAAACAGGAACGCGACGAGCAGGAACTTCAGCCAGTTGCGATCCCGTTGATCAAGGTCGCGATAGAAAAACAAGGTGAGCAACGCCAGCAACGCATAGAGAATGTTGAACTGTGACTGCAAATCGTCGAAGAACATGTTGAGCTGACCCCAGAACTTCAACAAGTCCCGGTCGAGGAACACCTTCTCGTATTGCCCACGTGTGAAGTGATGCACGAACCCGGTCCACGTGCTGCAATACCCCCAGTTCATCGGCGGATTCGTCAGCGACGAAAAATGCATGTATGCGTACAACGCCAAGCCGGCCAGGACCGCGCCATACAGGAGCAACACCTGCGGCCATTGCCGCATCACGCCGGGGCTTTCCTTGCAGAGCTGATACAACCAGACAGCGGCCCCCGTCCCGAACCCGAGCACGACCGCCCCGGAAAAGAAACCCTGCCGCACCATGCTGCCTTCGCTGAACAACATGTAAACGACACCCAGCGCGATCACGCCGAGAATCGGCACCAGAACGTCGCGGCCGAGTTTGCGATCCACAAACAAAACAAAGGCCGGGAACGCCACCGTCAACAGCACGAGCGTCTGGTGATTCGTCAGGCTGATCCCCCACACGAACGCCGCGAGATACAAGCGCCACCGCCGGTCTGGTTCAAAGCTCCAACGATAGAGCAGCACCAGCGTCAGCATCAGGAAGAATGCGTTCAACGCATAGACTTCCGTGATCACGGACTGCGACCACATCACCGGCGAGAACGCCAGCATCAACGCCGCCGATACGGACGCCGCCAGCACGAGGAGATTGACCACTCGCGCGTCGAGTTGATGGAGGAATCCCACCCGCGACCCCATCAAATGCCCGGTCTTGGAAACCAGCAACGCGGCCAACCCAATCGCCACCGACCCAAACACCGCCGACATCAAATTCACCCGCCACGCAATGTTGCCAAACGGAATAATGTGATGCCAAATCCACGACAAGATCGCCCAAATCGGATACCCCGGCGGATGCGGCACTCCCAAATGATACGCCGCCGTCAGAAATTCGCCCGAGTCCTCCAACCCCACGCTCGGCTGCAACGTATAAAGGTACCCGGCAAACGTCACCAGCGACGCAACCAGAAACGCAATCTTGTCGCGGCCGCTGAAAAAACGCTCCACGTCAGTGACCGGAGCCGGGGCAATGGGAGTGGCGGCGGATTCTACGGACAAATCGCTCATGGATGAAAGTTGTCAGGTTTCGCGGCGAACGGCGGGCGAGCGGCGGTAGCCATGCGTGCGGGTCAACATCCACACCACCCACAATGCCTCGCGGACAATGCCCGACGACATCTTGGATTGGCCCGCATATCGATCCGTAAACGTAATGGGAATTTCTTTGATTCGGAAGCCTTGCATCCACGCCTTGTACGTCATCTCGACCTGAAAAGCATAACCATTGCTCCGGACGCTGTCGAGTTCGATTGCTTCGAGCACCTCGCGTTTGAAGCATTTGAACCCGCCGGTCGGGTCGGCCACCGGCAATCCCGAAATCAACCGCACATACAACGCCGCGCCCTTGCTCAAAATCAGCCGCGGCAACGGCCAGTTCACCACCCGAATCCCATCCTTGTACCGCGACCCCAATACCAAGTCCGCGTTCGCCATCTCCCGCAGCATATTCGGAATCTCTTTCGGGTCGTGCGAGAAATCGGCGTCCATCTCCAGAAGATAATCGTACCCCTTGAACAATCCCCATTTGAACCCCGCGATATAAGCGGTCCCCAATCCCAATTTCCCCTCGCGCCGCAACAGATGAATCTGGGGATTGGCTTTGGCCAACTCGGCGACGATCTGCCCCGTGCCATCCGGCGAGTTGTCATCCACCACGAGAATTTCGAGATCCGGTGACTGCTGCAACACGACGCCCGTAATCTTCTCGATGTTCTCGCGCTCGTTATACGTGGGAATGATCAGCAATGCTTTCACGATATTACTCTTTCACCAAACGTGGATTCGCCAACACCAAATACTCCCCACCCACCACCACCGGCCACGATACGCCCGGCCCGACCGGCGCGTACGCCACGCCCTGCCCGCCGGCATACACCACCCGCCACTTTTCCCGCACCATCTGGGACACCGTCTCCGCCACACCGTTCAACCCGCGCCCATAAATCAAATCAATCCCCACCGGTCGCTGCTGTTGATCCACCCCGGACGCCATCACGACGTACTTCGCATTTTCCAGCCGGCAATCGAACCAATACAACTCCCGTGGAATAAGCACCGGCACCGGCATGTCGTTGATTCCCCCGTCGTACCGCGAACAATACGCGAGCATACTTTTCCGTTCCGTCTTGGCCAGCCAATAAATCTGTTTCGGCAAAATCACCACGTCATCCGGCGCGGTATGCGCGTTCACGTACCGCAGCGCCGCCTCCGCCTCCGCCGGCAAATGCTGCGTCCACGGCGCGATCTTGTTGTCGAACGCGCCCCACGCCCCGCGCAACGATGCCACGCCAAACACCAACAACACCACCACCGGCACCGCCACCGCGGCCGGTTTCGCCACGCGACTGGCCCATTCCCCCACCCACGTCACCGCGCCGGCAAATCCAATCGCCAGCAACGGCAGAAAGATCGTGGCGGGATAAAAGAAGAACGGCACATTGTTCAGCTTCATGAACACGCCATACATCAACACCAACAACCAAAACGGCACCCACGCCCGCAACCATTTATTCTGGCGCACCGGCAACCACAGCATCCCGGCGGTGGCGATCATCAACCACACATCTTTGCCCGGCCACCCCAGCGTCGGCGTGCGGAAACCGAGATTCCAGATATTCTCCCCAAACCGCATGACCTCGCCCCAAATCGTCGGACGCACTTCATTATTGGCAATCGAAGTCAGCCGGCCCACCTGCGCCATCAATTCGCCCCAGCCATGCGCCGCGCAATACCACAACACAAACAGCCCGGCATACGCCCCTGCTGCGGCGCCGGCGAGGGCCACGTGCCCCCAGGCTCTGCGTTCCTTCCACTGCCGCCCATTCACCACCGCCACCGTCACCACCACGGCTCCGATCAGTGGATACGTGAAGTAGTTCGTCCCGGTCGCCAAGGCACACAGCAGACCGGCCAGGGCGGCGTCGCGCAGCCGCTTTTCCTGCACGTAACGCACAAGGAATCCGATACTCGCCAACGCGAGCGTCCCGGCCAGCGGATGCGAGCGCACCCAGCGAAAATTCATGTTCGCTTCCACATAAACCAAAAACGCCGCGCCGCAGAGAAAGCCGAACGTCTCATCCCGCAATCGCGTCCCGATCCACACCAACAAACCCGCCGCCGCCAGCGCCGTCACCGCCCCGAGCGCCCGGGCCACGACGATGTCGTTGCCAAACACCCGCAGCAACACGCCGTTCACCAGCATGTAGCCCGGCGGGTACGGATACGGGAAAATAAAATCCATCTTCACCGGCCCGACGCGCGGAGTGCCGTGGATGTAGGTCCACGATTTTTCCATCCACTCCCCCTCATCGCCATACCAGCCGGGATTCGTCCGCAAGTTCGGCAGAAACAACACCGCCCACAGTGCGATCAAGCCCACCCAAAACCATTTTGTTTTCGTCGTCATCGCGAGAGTAAATACAACCGCATCGGTCCAAATGTCTCGTGCGGCACGCCGGCCAACTGCGGCACGCGCTCGGGATCATAATTGGCCCGGTTGGCATCGTACACGAGCACGAACTGATTCGTCGCCAAGTTCCGCGTCGGCATGTGCTCGCGCCACGCCACAAGAAAGGGCAAATCCATCTGCGCCAATTCCAAGCGACCCAACTGATCCATCTGGAGCAATCGTTCTTGCGCGTACAACTCGTTCGCGCCGGCTACCTGCGCCAGCCAATCCGCCGCTCGCAATTTGTAGCCCACGCCGGTTCCGTAGGTCCCATGCGCGCCGCCTTTGGACGCGACGAACCGATAAAAGTCGGTCAGGTACACCGCACTTCCCAAACAAAGCACGCCGGCGAGGGCGACGAGGAATTTCCGTTTGGCCGCCGGGCAACGTTCCACCACGGCACCGGCTACCAAGAAAAACGCTGGCAACAAAATCGCGTAGTAGGAGAGGTACGTCCACAAGCCGGCCAGCATGAACACCAGGACCGGCACGGTCAACCAACCCACCAAGACGATTTCCCGCTGGGCGCGCAGTTTTTCCCGAATGATCACCACGATCAACCACACCACACCGGCCAGCACCAAGAGCCGCTGCAAAACCTGCGGCACCTCGCCCAACGTCGTCGCCGCGACAAATGCGTCTTTGTCCAACCCCACGACATCCTCGATTTGGCCGCTGTTCATGATCGAGAGCGCGTGAATCCACGCCTCGCTTGGCCGGCGCGGCAACGGATACCCGGACTGCGGCTGAATTGTCATCCCGCGCGGAATGGCATCCCACTTTTTCCCGCCGAGCTGCGCTTTGGCCTGCTGAAAATCGCGCCAGTCGTTTTGCGCCTGCATCCGCAGATACGGCACCATCACCACGGTGGCCGCGACCAGCCCGGCCACGGCCCAGCGCCAATCGAGTTTGGGACGCAACACCGCCAGCAGCAGCACCACCATTGCGGTCAGCGCCAGTCCGGAAAAATGAATTTGAATCACCGCGAGCGGCAACAGCACCACCCAGAAAATGGCTTTCGGTTTCTTCCCCAACACCAGCGCGTGCAACGCCCACACCAACGCCGTCACCAGCACCGGCACAAAATCCTGCGCCCAGATCTTCCGCGAATAAATCACCGCCCACGGCCCCGTCGCGAACATCGCCGCCGCCACCAACCCGGCCCACGCGCCGTAGTATTTCCGCCCCACCCACCACGTCATCACCACCGCCGCCAACCCCAGCCCGGCAATCATGGCGGATACCGCGATCACATTCGTGGTGATGAAAAACATCGGGATCAGCAGGTAGATGAACAACGGCGGATTCGTCACGCCCACGCTCGACATCAACCCCGCCGTCGGCAGCACACCGCCTTTGACAAATTGCAGCGCCAAATGCGCCGCCACCGCCTCGTCCCCTTTGAATTCGACGAGATCAAGATGCGCGAACCGCAACCACGCGCCCACGAGCACAATCCCGAGTAGCGCCAGCCATTCCCACTTTGCCAATTTCATGCGCCCACCTTCCGTCGTCGGCCCACCACGCGTTTGATGCGAAATAATTCTCCCCAAATCCGCAGCGCCCGGCTCAGGTTGTACGGAATCCGCGTATCGGGATCATGCACCCAATGCACCGGTACCTCGGCAATCCGAAATCCCTCGCGCACCGCCACCGCCAAAAACTCGATGTCGAAGATCGCCGTGTTCGAGGTCACTTGCGGAAATACTTTTTGCGCCACTTCGCGTTTCATCAATTTGAACCCGCACTGCGTGTCGGCGATACCGGCAATCACGAGGCCGCGCGTCGCCACGCCAAAGAGTTTACCGGCCAGCGCGCGGTACCAGACCTGCGCCTCCTCGACCGCCGCGCCCCGCGCGGCTCGCGAACCGATGGCCACGTCAAACCCTTCGCGTTCCACTTTCTCGAGCAATTTGTCCACCTCGCCAATCGGCGTGCTCTGATCCGCATCGGTAAACAGCACATACTGCCCCCGCGCCGCCAGCATCCCGGCTTTGACTGCGCCGCCCTTCCCCCGGTTCGGTTGTAAATCAATCACCTGCGCCCGCAACTCCGTCGCGACCCGCGCGGTCCCGTCCCGGCTGCCGTCATTCACGACAATGATCTCGTAGTCCCGCCCGGCCAAGTGCCGTGCGATGTCCGGGATGTGCCGTTGCAGGCGCATCTCCTCGTTGTAGGCGGGAATCACGACCGACAGGACAGGCTCGCTCATTGCGCTTTCCGCAACGCCCCCATCTCACGCAACTTCGCCAACGCCTCTGCGGCGTAATCCTTGTCGAGCTTCTGCCCACGAATCCATTCGACATAGTCGCGCACACTATCGCGCGGCGTTTTCGTCGGCTGCCAACCGAGCGCGCCTAATTTTGAAATGTCCGAGACGCTGTGCCGGGTATCGCCGACGCGGTACTCGCCGGTCACGTGGGGGGCTTGGTCAGAAACGATGCCGGCGAAATCCAGCACCGTATAGCCGGTGCCGCCGCCGACATTGAAGACTTCGTAATCGGCTTTGTCAGATTCCAGCGCCAGCCGGTTCGCGCGCGCGACATCTTCCACGTTCACATAATCCCGCAGTTGCCGGCCATCCTCGAACACGCTTGCCGGGCATCCTTGCAACATCTGCAACGTGAAGACGCGGAGCACGCCGGAATAGGCGTTCCGAAACGATTGCCACGGCCCCTGCACAATCGAGTAGCGCAAGGCAGCACTCGGAATCCCATAGTTCCGGCCCAACGCGACCGCCATCAATTCCTGCGAATACTTCGCGATGGAATACTGGTTCTTCGGATTCGCGTGCGACTCCAACAACGGCAACGGCTCAATCGCGCCCCCGCATTTCGGACAGACCGGGTCCCACAAACTTCGCGCCAGCCGGTCGGGGGCGCGGCCACCGGGAAACACCTCGCCATCCTGCGCGCACCGATACCGGCCTTCGCCGTACACAAACTGGCTGCTGGCCACGACCACTTTGCGCACCGGCAACTTCTCCGCCACGATCACCTCGTAGAGCAGCGCGGTGCCGACCGAGTTGACGTGGAAAAACTGGGAGAAGTTCGGTAGCAAATCCTGATACGCCGCGAGATGCACCACGTACTCCACACCGCGCAGCGCCTGCTCCCAATCTTCCCGGTGCCGCACGTCGCCGAGCAGCTTCTCGCAATCCGGTAACCAGATCGGCCACTCGCCGGTGTGGATCGGCGGCGTCAGATTGTCGAGCAACCGCACCTCATAGCCGGCGCGCAACAATTCGTTCGCGGTGTGCGCGCCGATGAATCCCGCTCCGCCGGTGATCAATACGCGACCTTTGCTCATCGCCGCCCCTTCTGGTGGGCCGAGCGTCCCCGCGAGGCCAGTGCCGTCCGTCCGCTCGCGGGGACGCTCGCGCCACCGGCTGCGTTTAGCGTTCTGCTCATAATCCTCTTTCAAAATCCGCCCGCGCTTTCGCGAGTCGGTCCGGCGTGCCGATGTCTTGAATGTACGCGGCGGGTTTCATCGCAAACACCGGCCGCCCCTCGTGCAGCATCCGCGGCATGACGTCTTTGCCAAAATCATGGAACTGCCCGGCCGGAATCAGGTCGAGAACTGACGGTTCGAGCACGAGAATGCCGGCGTTGATGAGGTTGGTGGTGATTTGTTCGCGGGGCGGTTTTTCCACAAATCGGAGCACCCGGCCAGTGGCATCCGTCTCCACTACTCCGCCCGTCCACGGTTCCGGCGATTCCATCAGCGCGACGGTTGCCTCCGCGCGCCGGGTCCGATGAAATGCGATCAGGTCCGCCAGTTCCACGCGCACGAGGTTGTCGCCGTACAAGACGATGAACGTCTCGTCCTGCAACGTCGTCGCCACTTTTTTCACCGCGCCGGCGGTGCCGAGCAGTTCCGGCTCGTGCGAGTAGGTCACGGTCACGCCGAACCGGCGGCCATCGCCAAAATGTTCCGTGATCGTTTCGGGCAGGTAATGCAGGTTCACAATGAAATCCGTGAATCCCTGCCGGCGGAACAATTCGATATGATGTTCCAGCAACGGTTTCCCGCCAATCGGCGCCATCACTTTCGGCACGTTCAGACCCAGTGCCCGCAAACGGGTCCCGAGTCCGGCCGCGAGGATAAACATTTTCATGCGCGACCGCACCCCGGCGCGTGCGGCTTGGTGATGAGCAATTTCCACGTCATGGCGCGGATAGCATTACCGTTGCCCCGCGCCAACTGCCAGCCCATTTTCGGGTTTGATGGAAAGTGTTGGACACCCATTTTTCAGGTGGTTGGTGGCGCAAGCGTCCCTGCTTGCGCCTCTCCCGTCGGACGGGAGAGATGTTGGGGGCGCTCCCGCCGGAGCCTGCGACTGCGCAAGCAGGGACGCTTGCGCCACCAGCCTGATTCGTTTGGAAGCTCCACCATTTTCTATTGCACACTCCCCCATTTTCAGCCGACCGGCTTCACGCGGCGGTCACTTGCAAGTCCACGACCTCGCCGTGTTGAACGCGAATCACGACGGTCATCGGCCGGCAACAGATCTCGCAGTCCACCACGAACTCCGCCGGGCCGTCCTCAAAATCGGCGGGCACGGCGAATTCTTCGCCGCAGACCGGGCATTGCAGCGCGAGGGGTTCGATCACAATTGATGGTCGCGATAGGCTTGTTGGAGGGATTCCTCCAAGGCGTGGAGGAAGGTGTCGAGTTGCGGGTAGCTGATCACCAGCGGCGGTTCAATTCGCAGGACGCGGGCATTGATGTAGGTGCCGCTGATGAGGATTTGCCGGGCGAAGAGGTGTTTGGCGACTTCGTAACCGAGATCGTTGTCGGTGAATTCCATCCCCAACATCAATCCTTTGCCCCGGCAGAGCTTGAGCACTTTCGGATATTTACCCGCCAACGCGTTGATGCGCTGGAGGAGATATTCGCCTTTTTCGCCGGCTTGTTTGGGCAAATCCTCTTCGAGCAGGACGTTGATCGTGGCAATCGCCGCCGCGCAACAGACCGGGTTGCCGCCGAAGGTGGTGGTGTGGAGGAACGGATTCTCAATATATTTTTGCCAGGTTTTGGGGGAACCGACCACAGCACCGATGGGCATCACCCCGCCCCCAAACCCTTTGCCCAACGCCAACAGATCCGGCACCACGCCATCGTACTCGCAATAGAACATCTTGCCGGTGCGGCCCATGCCGCATTGGATTTCATCGAACACGAGCATCGCGCCGTACTTGTCGCAGAGATCGCGCGCCACCTGGAGATAGCCGGGCGGGGCGACGTTGATGCCGCCTTCGCCTTGGATTGGTTCGATGACCACCGCCGCGACCCGGTCGCCGGAGAAATCGCAACTGGCCATGATCATTTCCAGCGCGGCCACATCGCCAAACGGGACGTGCGTCCAGTTGAGCAGTGGGAGAAACGGTTCGCGGAACACTGCTTTGGAAGTGCCGCCAAGCGACCCCATGCTCTTGCCGTGAAAACCGCCGAGGCAACCGATGAATTTGTGCCGGCCGGTGGTGACGACCGCCATCTTGAGACAGCCTTCGATGGATTCGGTGCCGGAGTTGGTGAAGAACGAGAATTGCAGGTCGCCGGGCGTGATGAGGGCGACGAGATGCGCGAGATAGGTGCGCAGCGGATCAATCAATTCCTGCGAATGGATCCCCTGCCGGCTGAGCTGATCCAGCACGGCCTTGAGAACTTTCGGGTGGCGGTGGCCGGTGACGTAGATGCCGAAGCCACCCAGCATATCAATAAATTCTTTGCCATTGATGTCCTTGAAACACGCGCCCTCGTCCGACCATTCGACGGCGGTGTAATCGGTGGAAACGGATTTGCGGTATTGGAGGAACCCTTCATTGACGTGGTCAGTCCAATACTTCACCGAGTCGTGAATGACCTGTTGCCGTTCGTCCGGTGAGAGTGTTTTTTTCGAAATGAGATCAAGGACGAAAGCGGATTCGGTTTTGGCGGCATTGAGATCTTGGGACATGCGGTTCTCCAAAGGGCGCGGGGGCACGGCACGCCGTGCCCCCGCTGATGGTTGAGCGACTGCGGTTATTTCGATTTCACCTGCGTCCAGAACTGGTCGTAGAGCCGGGTCTTGGCACCGAGGTCTTTCAAGAATTCCAGCTTGGGCATCATTTCCGGCGGCGGATAGATGGCGGTGTTTTTGAGGTCATCGGGATTGATGAACTCCTTCGCCGCTTTGTTCGGCGTGGCGTACTGATTGAAATTCGACAGCTTGGCACCCACTTTGGGATCAAGGATGTAGTTGATGAACTTCTCCGCCATGTCGCGGTTGGGCGCTTTGGTGGGGATGCAGAGGCTGTCGAGCCAGATTTCGCCGCCTTCTTTCGGAACGAAGTAACGCGTGCCAGCGCCGGCTTCTTCGTTCATGCCGCGAACGGCGTCGCCGTTATACACGACTGCCATCGTGACCTGTTTGGCGAGCACCTTGTTCTTGCCGCCCACGCCGCCTTCGAAACCTTGGGAGCGTTTTTTGGCGGAGATCAACAGATCCCGCGCTTCCTTCACCTTGGCGGCATCAATCGTGTTGACGCTGTTGCCCCGGTACCGCAACGCCGCGCTGAAACACTCGCGCATCGAATCAATCAGTAGGAACTGGCCGGGCTGCTTCTGCGGGTCAAACAACAATCCCCACGTTTCCTCTACCGGCTTGCCTTCTTCCCGGATGTAGATGCCGACCGTGCCCCATTGATAAGGCGCGGTGTACTTGTTGCCGGGATCGAAGGGCGGGCTGGCAAACTTCGGATCCACATTTTTCATGTTCGGGATGTTCTCGACCCGCAACGGCGCGATCAACTTCCGTTTCACGAGCACCGGCACGATGTAGTCCGACGGCACGCAAATGTCGTACAACGACGTGCCGCCGCCTTCCAACTTGGCGAGCATGCTCTCATTGTCCTCGTAGAGATCAATCGTGACCTTGCAGTCGAACTCCTTCTCGAACGCCTTCACGATCTCGGGATCAATGTATTCGCTCCAGATGAACACGTTCAGCTTGTTCTTCTGCGCCCAAGCGGAACTCACCAACGCCAACGCCACCAGCACCAACAGTAGTCGTTTGTACATCGCGGCCTCCTTCATGTTTGATGGCGTCGCTGAAACAACGTGACGCCAATGGTTCCAATCACCGATGCCAATACAATCAACGTGGACAGCGCGTTGATGTCCGGCGTTACCCCCCGCTTCACCGAGGCGTAAATCAAAATCGGCAACGTCGTCGCGCCCGGCCCCGTGGTGAAGAAGCTAACCACAAAATCATCGAGACTCAATGTGAAAGCCAGCATCGCCCCCGCCACCACCCCCGGCAACATCAACGGAAACGTCACCCGCCAAAACGTCTGCCACGAACTCGCCCCCAAATCATGCGCCGCTTCCTCCAACGCCGGGTCCATCCCCACCAACCGCGACCGCACCACAATCGCCACAAACGGAATCTCAAACGTAATGTGCGCGATGATCATCGTCGTCATCCCCAACTCAAACATCCCCGTCCACTCCCGCACCACCGCAAAAAACATCAACATCGCCACCGCCATCACAATGTCCGGGATCACCACCGGGATATACATCATCCACGAAAAGAGCTTCTTCCCCGGAAACCAAAACCGGCTCAACCCATACCCCAGCATCGTCCCGATCACCGTCGCCACCACCGTGCTCACGCCGGCCAGGACCAACGTGTTCCACGCCGCGCGCATCTTCAATTCATCCGTCAACAACTTCCCATACCACTCCGTCGTGAATCCCGCCCACGGCCCGCCATGCTTCGCCGCATTGAACGAATAGATCACCACCACCGCAATCGGCGCATACATGAAAATGTAGAGCAACCCGGCCGTCACCCACAGCGGTAAAGAAACGCGTCTCATATGATGGACTCGCCTCCCTTCCCCTGCTGCGACCGCGCGTACCACCACAACCCCACCATCACCATCGCCATTCCCAGACACGCAATCGCCGACCCGAACGGCCAATCCCGGCTTGCGCCGAACTGCTGCGCAATCGCATTCCCCAACATCTGCGTCTTCCCACCGCCCAGCAGATCGGGAATCACAAACTGCCCCATCGCCGGGATTCCCACCAAAATGATCCCCGCCACCACTCCCGGCATCACCTGCGGCAAAATCGCATGCCAAAACACCCGCGCCTTGTCCGCTCCCAAATCCGCCGCCGCCTCGGCAATGCTCCAATCAATTTTTTCCACCGACGCATACAAGGGCAGCACCAGGAACGGCAGATAATCGCACACCATCCCGATGTACACCGCGAACGTACTCGGATACAGCGCATGCCCCGGCTCAATCAACCCCCACCCCGCCGCGATATTCGCCAGCAGACTGTTCGGCGCCAACAAAATCTGCCACGCATACGTGCGGATCAAGAGGTTCGTCCAAAACGGAATGATCACCAACGTCAGCGCCAACTGCTTGTGCCGCGCCGGCAAGCCTGCGATAAAAAACGCCAACGGAAACGCCGCCAGCAGGCACAACGCCGCCGTCCCCAGCCCCAGAATCACACTCCGCAAAATGATCTGCGGATACAACGGGTCATAACCAAATTCACTGAACCCGGCAAAGCGCACGTAATTTTCCCACGTGAACGTCCGCTCCAACTCCCCGTAATCGCCCCGCGTCAGGAAGCTGATGACGAAAATCGCCACCAACGGCGCCAACAGAAACATCGTCACCCACGCAATCCCCGGCCCGCTCGTCAGCATCGAGCGACCTATCTGCCCGAGCTGGGTCAGTCGCTCGCCAAACTTCACCTCGCCTTGCGGGGGTTTGTCCATCGTCACCTAATCATCCAGCGCCACCATTCCTGCCGGCGGCAAGTGCGCGATCACCTCGCGTCCGATATCGAATTCCGGCCGGCACCCCTTCACGTTCATCGCCTCCGCCGTCAGCTCCACACCGGCGGCGTACAAATGATAATGCGTCTCCGAGCCGATATAGATGAGTTGCTCCACCCGGGCAGGGACACAATTCTCCGTCGCGGACGCCTGGCCCGGCGCGTACAGCGTCACCTTCTCCGGCCGAATCGCGACCGTAAATTTCTCCCGCCCCGCCGGGATCGTTTCCATCCGCAACATCCCCACTGTCGTCTCCACCACGCCGCCACTGCCGGTACGCTGCCGCACCGTTGCATCCAACAAATTGCTCGTCCCCAAAAACTGGCTCACGAACCGCGTCCGCGGCCGCTCGTACAAATCCTCCGCGTCGCCCATCTGCTCGATTTTGCCGGCGCGCATCACGGCGATGCGGTCGCTCATCACCAACGCCTCCTCCTGATCGTGCGTCACATAGATGAACGTGATCCCCAGCCGGCGTTGCAACGTCAGCAGCTCCACCTGCAACTGCTTGCGCAACTTCAGATCCAATGCCCCGAGTGGTTCATCCAGCAACAACACCTGCGGCTCGTTCACAATCGCCCGCGCCAACGCCACCCGCTGCTTCTGTCCGCCCGACAACTGCCCCGGCTTGCGGCCGGCGAACTGCATGATCTCCACCGTCTCCATCACCGCCCCCACGCGCCGCTCAATCTCCGCCGTCGCCACCTTCTTCATCTGCAAACCAAACGCGACATTCTCCCGCACCGTCAAATGGGGAAAGAGCGCGTAGGACTGAAACACCGTGTTGACCGGCCGTTTGTGCGCGGGAATCTCGCGCGCGTTCTGGCCGCCGATTTTCAGCACGCCTTCGTCGGCCATGTCGAGACCGCCAATGATGCGCAGCAGCGTGGTCTTGCCGCAGCCGGAAGGTCCCAAGAGCGAAAAGAATTCGCCCTGCCGGATCGTAAGACTGACATGTGACAACGCCTCGACGTCGCCAAAGCGTCTGACAAGATTCTCCACTTCTACCGCCGGTCGATCCTCCCGAACCGGTCGGTTCACGTCCGCAGCTCCATTCGCCATAGGTGTGCTCCGATCCGCGTGCGGCCTGCGAGTGAAACTACCAAACCGCTTTCCGATAAGCGAAGAAAAATCACAAAACCGGCTGAGCGTGGAGGCCTCCTGATACTGCCGCCATCTCAAATTCTCGCACTTGTCGAGGCACTTCTGTGAAGCGCCTCTGCACCGGCGACAGTAACAAGTTACGCCCTCAGAACGGGACTACCCGACCGGGTTTACAAATGGCAATCCGCCGGTGGGTGCAGTTGAAGAAGGGCAGCTCCTCCACACGAATCACCGTGCCGGCTTGGCCGCGCAACACAATCGTCTGCCCTGTCACCTCCACCGGCTGGCGGGTCATCCAGAAGAAATCAACCGCCTTGCCCTGTTCCAACTCGTAGTCGTCGGTGATGATCTGCCGGTCGGGACTGGGCAATGCGAGGTTCGCTCCGAACTGCAGCGGACAAGCTAAAGCTTGGACGACAAGCGGTTACACTTTCAACCTAGCCGCCGCTCCTGCCCTATGCTAAGATCAGCCAACGCGGCAACCGGGAGGTTCGTCATGCCAGAACAAGTCAAAGACAAGCTTGAAACGTCACCGATCGCGGCGGCTGTGGATCTCACACTCCCGATTCTCAACGAATCACAGCCCGAGACCAAGCCGGAGGAAGTCCTCCGCAAATCGGCGGAATATCTTGATGTGGTGTCGGCCGGCAAGCATCTCGATCCGGAAGACAAGAACCACATCATCAAGCACACGTTGGAGAATTTCGACGACTACTTCAACCGCGGTTTCCTCCACTACCGGAAGAGCGTCGCGGAAGCCGAGGATTTCGCCGCCATCGAATGGACCGGCCAAGGTTCCATCATCGAAGACATCATGGGGCGGAAGTTCATTGATTGTCTCGGCGGCTTCGGCGTGTACAACATGGGCATCCGGCACCCCAAAATCATCCAAGCCGTCAAAGCCCAACTCGAACGCATGCCACTCTCGTCGCAAGAACTGCTCGACCCGTTGCGCGGTTTTCTCGCGGAATTGCTCGGCGAACTCGCGCCCGGCGATTTGCAGGAATGTTTCTTCATCAGCAACGGCACCGACGCCGTCGAAGGCGCGCTGAAGCTCGCGCGACTCTACACGAAGAAGACCGGCTTCATCAGCACGACAGGGGGATTCCACGGCAAGAGCATGGGTTCGCTCAGCGTGATGGGCCGCGCCGTTTACCGGAAACCTTTCCAGCCGCTGCTCTCCGATGTCTATTTCGTGGACTACGGCGATATCAAAGACCTCGAACGCGAACTCAAGAAGCTCACCGAACTCGGCGAGGACATCGCCGCCATCATTCTCGAGCCGGTGCAAGGCGAAGCCGGGGCGGTCGTTCCGCCGGATGATTACCTCCCCCGCGTCCGCGAACTTTGCGACAAGTTCGGTGTTCTGCTGATCCTCGACGAAGTCCAGACCGGCATGGGCCGCTGCGGCAAGGTGTTCGCCTGCGAAAACTGGGGCGTCGTCCCGGACATCCTCTGCCTTGGCAAAGCGCTCGGCGGCGGCGTCATGCCCCTCAGCGCGTTCATGAGCACGCCCAAAATCTGGAAGGTGCTCGAGGAAAATCCTTTTCTCCACAGCTCGACTTTTGGCGGCAATCCCCTCGCCTGCGCAGCCGGCATCGCCGCGATCAACGTGATGCTCGAAGAAAACCTCGCGCAGCAAGCCGCCGACAAAGGTTTGTACTTGATGAAACGCTTCCGCGCGTTGCAGGCGCTCTACCCAGAGATTTTGAAAGTCGTCCGCGGCAAAGGCCTGCTCATCGGCCTCGAATTTACGGACCGCTTCATCGGCTACCGCGTCGCTGCCGGCCTGTTCAAACGCGGCGTGCTCGTCGCCGGCACGTTGCTCAGCGCCCGCACCATCCGCATCGAACCCGCGTTGAACATCAGCTACGAATTGCTCGATCAGATGCTCGATAAACTCGCCGACACCTTGAAGCAGATCGACAAAGGGTTGGACAAGGAAGCGAAAGAAAAATCGGCCAAAGAAGTTAAACCCGCCGCGTGAGGTACCACAGGACGGCATCCGTGATGTCCGTCTCCGCTTGGTGGCGGACAATGAGGCGGCGGCTCATGCGCTGAGCCGGGCGCAAAGACGGGCTTCCTCTTCTTCCCATGAACTACCGGCGTTCGGGTTCTGCTCGTAAGCAGCCAGCCGCGCATCGAGCAACGCCTTTTAGGCGTCGGTCAAAGGCTCACCCGCATCCAGCCACGCTTCGCCGTCCAGTCGGGCCAGTTGCAGCCGGATTTCTTGGCGTTCGGCAGGCGATAGCTTCGGCAGCTCACTCAAAATCTCAGCTTTGCTCATGGCAGGGAATTATCCCAATTCTGCGCATGTGCCAGCCCGAAATGTACCGGACGAATTCCACGAGACCAAACACGTAGACTCGACTACCAAGCCGAGATCAAGCCGTACTGGTATGGTGATCAGCCCATTGCGGGATCATCTTCTTCACGTCCTCAATGGGAATGCCTTCGCCGCGGTCCAACTCGGCGAGTCGCTGCTCGACAGCCTGCCGAAACTCCAGTTCGTAAATGGCGTCGGCCAGCGTTGCCTCTGTTTGCCCGGAAAACTTTCGGGGTTGAAAGTCGCGGTTCAGAACGCCTGTCCGTCGCGGCGGGAATCCGCTTGCACCTTTGGCTGGAGTGACCGGACCAGTGGCAAGCCAAGCATCATGACTTTTGCTTCTTACCGGGCTTCAAAGGTTTCAACTTCTTTACCGCGTCTTCCAACTGCTTCTCCACCAGAGTGGGCTTCGCATCCTCCAGCGTGCGGTATTTCGCAAACTCTCCCTTCGCCTTCGCGATGGCCACTTCATGCGAAATCGCGCATGTACATTGGCTTGTGAGCACTCGCTTGTAGTTCGGCAAAGTCTAGATACAACGTCACGATGCGGTTCAGCGCATCCATTTCTTCCATTTTCAGATAATTTTTGGCAATGCCGATGTCCTCGCGCCGGACTCCCCCTCCCGTCCACGTCGTTAGCCCCATGTTCGGTTGGCTGGCATTCGACCGCCCGTGAATGATTTCCGCCGCCGTATGACCGTGCGCCGCCCAATGGATTTTGTTTTGCACCGTGGCGAAAAACGCCTTTCCCGACGACCGGATGTCGCGGATGCGCGCCAGTAACTGATCGAAATACTCGCCGCCGCCCACCTACTTCAGCCGCTCATCATCCAATGCGAACCCCTTGATGATGTATTCACGCAACCTCTGCGTCGCTCAAATTCGAAACTGTGTGCCCCGCTGTGATTTCACCCGGTAGCCGACCGATATGATCACGTCGAGGTTGTAGTGATGAGTGCGGTAGCTCTTCCCGTCGGCGGCAGTTGTTAAGAAAACCTTAAATACTAATTCCGGCTGCATCTCGCCTTCCGCAAAGACGTTCAGAATGCG
>Ga0105044_10000918_pt1 | contig 38074 bp, 26 predicted proteins | sample MAT01_FD_78092 | JGI IMG/M metagenome (GOLD analysis project Ga0105044, IMG submission 78092) | Freshwater microbial communities from Lake Fryxell liftoff mats and glacier meltwater in Antarctica - MAT-01 | ecosystem: Environmental > Aquatic > Freshwater > Ice > Liftoff microbial mat | place...
ACCAGATCGAACGCGATGGTGCGGCGCGGTTACGCGGCCGCTATGGATCGATGATCGAAGGTAACTAGTTGTTTTGCATGCCGCGTCGGCATGTTGTGTCTCCCCCAACCCCCGGTATCCACGCCATTTAGTCTGCCCGCCATGCCAAAGAAAACCATCACCTCCGTCGATGTCGCAGGCAAACGCGTGCTTATCCGCGTCGATTTCAACGTTCCCATCGAGAACGGCGCTATCAGCGACGACCGCCGGATTGCATCCGCGCTCCCGACTATTCGCAGCATTGTTTCTCGCGGCGGTAAGGCCATCTTGATGTCGCATCTTGGTCGCCCAGAGGGCACCGGTTACGTTGCGGACGAATCACTGCAGATCGCCGCCGATCGCCTGGCGGAGCTGCTCGGCCAACCCGTTTCATTTCCCGGCACCGACTGTACCGACTCGACCGCGGCCGCTGCGGTGGCAGCCTTGGGCAATGGTGAGGTTCTCCTGCTTGAAAACTTACGGTTCCACAAGGAGGAGAAGAAGGGTGATCCTACCTTCGCCGCTAAGCTCGCCACCTACGGCGATATCTACGTGAACGATGCGTTCGGCACCAGCCACCGCCCTGACGCTTCAATGGTCGCCGTGCCCAAGGCGATGGCTGGCAAACCGCGCGTGATGGGTCTTCTGGTCGAAAAGGAAGTTAAGTTCCTTGCCGAGGCACTCGCTTCGCCAGCGAAACCTTTCGTCGTGGTGCTGGGTGGGGCCAAAGTTAGTGATAAGATGGCCTGCATCGCGAACTTGCTCCCCAAGGCCGACTCGATTCTTGTGGGTGGTGCGATGGCTTACACCTTCTTGAAAGCGCTGGGCCGCTCGGTTGGCACAAGCCGCGTGGAAGAGGACCGCCTGGTCGATGCGAAGCGAATGATCGACATGGCCGCGAAGCTTCGCTGCGATCTGGTGCTTCCCGTCGACCATGTCTGTGGAGATTCATTCTCGGAAGCTCCGGCGGACATCGAAGTCTTCGACGAGAACATCAAGGACGATTTTATGGGGCTGGACATCGGCCCCAAGACGCAAACGAAGTTTGCGCTTACATTGCGCAAAGCCAAGACGATCGTTTGGAATGGCCCGATGGGCGTCTTTGAATGGACGGCGTTCTCCCAAGGAACTCACCAAGTCGCTAAGGCGATCGCGCAGGCCACCAAAGCTGGCGCGGTCAGCATTGTCGGCGGCGGCGATTCCGCGGCGGCAGTCGAGAAGTTTGGGCTCGCCGAGCAGATAACCCACGTCTCTACTGGCGGCGGCGCCAGCCTTGAAATGCTGGAAGGCAAGAAGTGTGAGAGCATTGACTTGCTTGATAACGCCTTATGTAAGCGTGTAGCGTCACCGTCTCTTCTAAACCATTGGGCCGGACAGTGAATTATAAGATGGCCCCACGAAGCGGCGTTCGAACCGGCGCATGGTGACGCGTGCGCGGTCTTAACGCTATCGCCGCCTTTGATGGCGGCAACTGCTATTCGTTGCGCGAAGGACTTAATATTAACAGAGCACCCCTCTCTGGCCTTGTTAGCGAGTCCATCGCGCAGACATACCCCGCTGCCTCATCTGCTCATCACCCCGCGACCAGGCCGGTCGGCAATGCAGCGTCGGCGAATATGGTCACCAGTTTCATCTGCCGGAAAGCGAAGATCTTCTCAACATCGGGCCGCACCAGAAACCTCTCAATGAGCGATCCTCCCAAATGCTTGTAACGGACGCGATCGGTACAGAGAGTTCCACCGTCTTGAGCCGCGAAGGTGTGAGTATGATGCCAGAGCTGGTATGGCCCCCTCACCTGTTCATCAACAAAACAAAACGGAGGTTCCCAGCGAGCGATGTTGGTGCGCCATCGGATAGGAATGCCGTGAATCCGAATAGAGTAAGCAATCGAGGCTCCGACCTTCATCTGGATCGGAAGCTCGCATCTAATCTTAAAGTGCAACCACGGGGGGGTGATTGCGTCCAGATTCGCGGCGTCCGCAAAGAAGGGGAAGACCTCTTGGGGTAGCCGCGGGAGCCAAACCTTTGTTTCCAAAACCTGCTCTTTCATGCACTCCAGCTTCGCCGCCGACTCCAAAGTGGATGAACCCAGCGCGAAATGTCGGATGAAGACGAAGCCAGCAATGCCGCCCCAATCGTGATAAACCTCGAGCAGATGAACGGAGAAGACGGCGCGGCTACCCCCTAACCGCCGAAGTCCGAGTTGCCCGCAGAGTTGAGCCTCGCCTCGCCGCCCGCGCCGTAGGGCCTGAAGATAAATCCGAAGCTCGCCTCGCCCGTGATATCGTTGTACCCCAGGTTCACGCCGAAGATCATCGAAGCAAACTTACGTCTTACCTCGAAATCAGTTGACTGAAATCCACTGATATCAACATCGTAAGCGGCGTTGAAGATGACCGTGTACTTAGTTGTTAGTTCATACGAAGCACCGAGATTCAAATACGTTGAGTCGAGGGCATTAATGCGCCGCCAGTCGGCGAACGTGGAGAAGTTCGCGGCGTGCTGAAAGATAACTCCCGCGTTGGTCATCGCGTGCTCACTCTCGTCCAGATTGTAAACGGTGCCGCCCGTCAACGCGGTCGAATCCGTGATCCGGTAAACAGTGTCGCCTATGAAGTAGTTGCCGGGATTAGCGTACTCGGGCCGGTAATCGAAGAAACGGCCAATCGGGGTTCTTGCGGGAGTCTCGCCCGATGAGACCACAAAGTCGGTGGTCAACGTAAGCAGGTCGGTCGTGTGCCAACGGCCGGGTCCGCCCCGCTGAGTTTGGAGCGTCTGAGTTGCGCCAAATCTTACAATCGTTCCATCGGCGAGCGCCTCGACGCTTTCATCGTAAACTGGGAGGTCCTGACCGTGAACGTTGGTGCCCGCGTGCCACGCTGTTACGCTCGGCTCAACAATGTGGCGGATTCGATGTATATCCAAGATGTCTGAATCCACACCGTCGTAGACACGTTGAAAAGTAGTGGAAGCCCGCACCCCGGCCGCGCCATAAAAACGAGCCCGGTCGTCTTCCTGCGGTGAAAACTCGTCGAAGTTGGTATCATAAGCGGTGGCGCGTCCAACGACGAACGGTCTCACTCGGACGGGGCCAACCTGGCTGTTCAAAGAAAGCTCGTGGCGCGTGTCGGCCCGGTAAACGGTGTCTTCAAAGTAGCCGAGTGCGCGGAACCGATCCCCGTAACTCTGGCCAGGAAGCAGTCCGAATGCTCGCTCGGATAGTGTTTGCGTGGGGAATCCGCGATTCTCTGGCTTGATCTCATCGAAAGCCAGCGACAGAGCTCCCACCCGATACTCCGACCAGTAACTGACCAGCCCCGGAGAATCAACCAGCAGATCGTCGGCCTGACGAACATAAGTTATTTCGGGGAGCTTGGTGACGCTATACCCCTGGCTTTGCAGCAGCCACTCGTTCGCGACAAAATCATTGACGCTCCCCTTGGCCTCGATGCTCAGGGCCGTGTTGCCGTCCAGCCGATCTCCTCGGAGACGATTGGTAAACTCCCTGCGAGTTTCGCCCTGATCCTCAAAGAAGGCATCGACGAAGGTCTCGTCGCTTATGTACGCCCCCTCGACAAACAGCGACCACTTATCATCGATCTGCCAACGTTCCTCGCCCACGATCAGGCCCCGGAAATCATCGTCTCGCTTGATCTCGGTCCCCGGCTTGAGCAGATCGGTGCCTCCGTCGATTGGAACCATGTATGCAAACACGCTGCCCTTGCTTCCGGGGCGGTCCCAGCCTAGTCGCGTCCCCAGGCCCAAACCTCGTTCAAAGTAATAATCAAGAAGCAAGTCGCCCTTCATATCTGAAGGCTTCTTAACGCCCAGCAAGGAGTAGGCGTTCAAGGTTAACTTTACCGCTCCCGAACCTGAACGATTCTCAACCCGCAGATCTTTGATAGGGTTGAGCGAAGGGTCGCCGCTGAAACTAGGCCAGTAGAAGATCGGGACGCCCCCGGCACGTAATGTAATGTTTTCCGCGGCAATCAGCGTGGTACTCTGCGTGTTAACGCTTGCATTCTGCCCCGCGCTCGCCCCGCCTTGGGTGCCGTCCAGCCTCGCCGCGGGGCCGACTTCCTCTAGCGGCTGGGCCCGCACCGCCCGATCGGTCCGCGTAATAGTTACACTTGAAGTTCCGATGGAAATCTCGGGGTCAAGGAGCGACGTGTTGGTGAGCATCGCCTGTTTGGCCACGAACTGGTTCGCGGCGGTCTGCTGGATCGACTTGGCTCGCACATACAGGGGTAACTGGCGGAGTTCATCGTAAGTCCAAAAGACTGCATCCAGCATGACAGCTCGGTTGCCCTTCAGATCATAATAAATCTGCGGCCCGCGCAGGGTATATTTGCCATCGCTCACCGTCACGTCGCCCTCGAGAAAAAGCCCGCGAATGCTCTCAACACTAAGCCGCGCTGCATCTTCGAGCTTGCCCGGCTCCAAAAATATGACACACCGCTGGGCGTTGAGTTGGAGCAAGCGCCCAGTCTGTGAGTCGCTGTACTGCACGACCACGCCGTTGCTCGCCACCACCGCGTTCTCAACCTCGCCCGAGACTACCGTAACAACCTTTGCCAGTAATGTTACGATGCCTGACTTGGCAAATATCGCCTCGCCGCCACCAGCGATCACGGTGCTTTGTGCTGGCGCGACCGCCGCGACCGCACGAGCAGCCTGCGCATCACCACTAGGGCTAGCACTTGCAGCCGGTGCAGGAGTTGCGGTTTCCGCGGCTGGCGATGGCACTGCCCCCAATCCGGCAGGTTGGCCAAGAGGGGTGCCGCCCGTCTCCTTATCAGCGCTTACGACCGGAGCGACTTGTGCCCCACTTACCTTAGCCGGTTGGGCTACCTTTGCCGCCGGTGTCCCTGGGCTCGTAGGTGCGGGAGGATTGGCGGCGCTTCGCGTTGCCTGACGTTCCGCGGCCGCACGCCGCGCCTCGCTGCCGGTTGTGTTCGCCGAGTCAGAACCAGGAGGAGCGGCACGATTTCGACGGCCATCTGCGACTGCGTCAACTGGCTCGGCAGGCTGCACTACTGGCGGCGGATTCTTCAATCGCAACGAACGAACATACGGAGCCGGAGCGATTGGCGCTTCACCCCAGTTCGGATCTCGAAGGCGAGAGAGCGAACGCGCGAGCATCGCGCGAGACTCAACCTCGAACGCACGGCCAACATCATTTAGTAACTCTGTGTTACCGTCCACGGGCCCAGTAAACACTGCATCGGCGGCAACGCCAGGGGCGGTCAGACTTTGAATTACAGCTCGCACACCCAGTTGCTCTGACGAAATTCCCAGCGTGGCACTCGCGTTTCCGCCGCCAGCACCGTCCAAGGCACAAAAGACTTGATAGATTCCACCAGGTGTTTCGCCGCCCGGCGCGTTCCCGAGTCGCTTAATCCAAACCGCCGCGTGCTTGGCTTCAAACCGATATGTCCCCAGCGTAACCACTACGTCACCGCTTAGAAATAATCGCTGTGAGTCACCTTGGTTCCACGACCAAACCCGATGCCCTGAAAAGCGTAGTGACCCCGCCGCGGGTGCGATGGGAAACTCGAGGCCCGCAAAGTCGTCGCCGGAGACCGTTGGCTTCAATGACGTTGCCGCCTGCACAGCATCTTGGGCGGGCAGCTCGCGCGCTGAGACGGCCAAGCCCGCAAACTGAGCAAGAATCAAGAGGCGAACAGTCGCAGTAACGCGGCGAGGAGCGGTCATGGGGACGATGCTACGCAGCCTGCGAACCGGACGCGCTTTGGGACCCCGAGCGGCTGCGAAATCGCCAGCAATGCGTGACGGGCACCAAGCCAAACGCATACCATCGGCCATGCCAAGTTGGATGACCGCTCAGTTACTAGTCTCGGTTATTGTGATCGTGCTGGTTATTCACCTTATGCTTATCTTTGTCGCGTACTTCGTGCAGATGGAGCGCAAGGTGTCGGCTTACATCCAGGACCGAGTGGGCCCAAACCGCACAGGCTTTGACTTTGGGCTGCCCGCGCTCAAGTTTCTCCGTGGCGCGCTAGGCATGGGCCAGCCGCTGGCGGATGGCCTCAAGTTCATGCTCAAGGAAGACTACACCCCGAACCGGGTTGACAAAGTGCTCTTCACGTTGGCTCCAATCGTCGTGGTAGCTCCGGCTTTGATGGGTTTCGTCGTGATCCCCTGGGGCGGAATCTGGAACTGCCCGGACATCTCCATCCCATTTCTAAACGTAACGATTCCAGGCGGACCGGTCACGATCGCCGGTGCATCGGTTAACATCGGTATCGTTTATCTGCTCGCCGTCGCATCTCTTGGTGTCTACGGAGTTACGTTGGGTGGGTGGGCGAGCAATAATAAGTATTCCTTCCTGGGTGGGCTTCGGGCCACCGCTCAAATGATCTCCTACGAGATCCCCATGGGCCTCGCACTGCTGGCCGCGCTGCTTGTCTACGGCACTTTCCACACCACCGGCATCATCAGCCACCAGGTTGATGGCGGCTGGATGATCTTTAGCCAACCGGTCGTCGCGCTCATCTTCTTCATCACCGGCCTGGCCGAGGCAAACCGCGCTCCTTTCGATAACGCTGAGGCGGAGCAAGAGCTCGTTGGCGGCTACCACACCGAGTACTCATCGATGCGGTTCGCGCTCTTCTTCCTCGCGGAATACGCGCATTTGTTTACCAGTGCCGCGTTCTTCGCGCTGCTTTTCCTGGGCGGATATCACCTTCCCTTCGTGTCCCTGACTGACCCTGCTTCCACTTCCTTTCTTGCCGTGATTGTAAAGTTCGCGGTCTTCCTCGCCAAAGTAGTTTTAATAGTGTTTTTCGGGATGGTCGTCCGCTGGTCCATCCCACGCCTTCGTTACGATCAGGTGATGATGATGGCCTGGCAAGGATTGATTCCTGTCTCGCTCGCGCTCGTCGTCATGGTGAGCGCACTCTCTTACTTCAACCTCGTGTCCATCGTTCCGCTCCTAGTTGGTAACATTGTTATTGCCTTACTCACGGTCGCGTGCGTTCCGCTCATCGCCAAAGGAACCAAGAATCACCGAGTCCCGCTTTACGGCTCGCGATTCAGCCCGGTCGAGGGTGAATTTGTCCAGACAGCGCCGCGCGATCCGACGGCAACCGCAGACCGCCCTGTCGCGGCCCTCTAGTTTTTTCCCTAATGCTTAACGTCCTGATAACGGCCGGCCCGACTCACGAGCCGATTGACTCCGTTCGTTTCATCGGAAATCGTTCATCCGGGAAGGTGGGTATTGCAATAGCCAACGCGGCACGCCGCCGCAACTTGGATGTCGTCTTGCTGCTCGGCCCCGTTGCGGCCTCTCCGGCACCGGAGCATGGTCTCGCGGTACATCGGTTCCGAACGTGCGACGATCTACAGACCCTGCTCAACGCTCACATCGCGGCGGCCCGACTGCTCATCATGGCCGCCGCGGTCGCCGACTATCGGCCCAAGCCCAATAGCGCGATGCAGGGCGGAAAGTTTCGCCGGACTAACGAGCCCGTGCGCCTCGAACTCGAACCGACCCCCGACCTGCTGGCGGGCTTTGGCGAGGTTAAGCGGCCCGACCAATATTTCGTAGGTTTCGCGCTTGAGCCGCAGGATGAACTCATCGCCGCTGCGACATCCAAACTGAAGCGAAAACGCATTGACCTCATCGTTGCTAATCCTTTGGAGACAATGGAGAGCGATCAGATCAACGCCACACTGATCGATAATTCGGGCGTTGTGGCCGCTCCGGGGATGATGAGCAAAGTTGACTTCGCAGAATGGTTTGTCGATGCAGTCTTAGCGCGAGTTACGCGATAAGCGATATGCGGCTTTTACCCATTTAACGAGGGAGTATCGCCTTTCTGCCACCAGACAGCGTGAACCAGACTGCGGTAATGTAATCTCGCTCCGCGTGGCGGCAGAAGTTCCGGGAGGGAGCGACCCTTTGAAAAGCTGCGGCTGCGACTAGTTCCACACCAGGAACCCTTCTACGTTCAGGGCGAACCCGGCTTTGTTAGGCTCTTACTGTCTGGCATGCCCGCTACTTCCGTGCTTCAACAATTTACTCGGCGATTGAATCCAGTTAGCCTCGCTGCGCTCGCCTTCTGGCTCGCAGGTGCGCTCTCTTCAAATGCTTGCATTGCTGAACATTCGAGCACTCAGAACAAGGCGACTGAAGCCGCCGCATCCACATCGGTCGACCCTTCCGCACGCTTTGCAATAGAGTCAATGCTGCGCGATCTCGCCACGGCGTGCATGGCTGGAGATACCGATGGGTACATGAAGCATGTCAGTCAGGGCGATCGAGAGTTCTTGAACGAGCAGTGGTACTTCGCCCGAGATCTAGCGAAGAAGCCCGCCAGCGAATGCCAATGGACCATCAGTGAGCTTAATTTCAACAATCATCGGGCAACGGGATTACTTACAATAGAGTGGACGATGCTCGGAGCAAAACCGCGTAGTGTTTCGTTCGATGTGGCGTTTGAGCAGCTACCTGCCGAAGAGAGCGGTGTGTGGCGATATGCGGGTGAGACGTGGAAGCGCCACGAAGCGCCCGGAGTCTTGGTATTGTTTGATCCACAATTTAAAGAGCTGCCAGCACGCGTCGCCGATGCCTTCCTTCATGTTCGCTCGCACGTTGAAGCGGGGTTCTTACTGACGAACAAACAGCTGTCGACCCGGACGCAGAAGCTCAAGCTTTACAAAACGATGAAGCACCTGCAGGCTTCAATCTGCTTAAGCTACGTCGATGGGTTGTCGGGCTGGAACGAACCGGGAGAATCAATTAAACTTCTGGCGCGTGAGCAATCAACGCCCAAATCACTTCACTACTTAATCGCCCACGAATACGGTCACGTCGCAACCTTTGAACTCGGACCCAAGGCAAACGAGATCGCCTGGTGGATCTTGGAAGGGGTCGCGGAGCTTTCGGCGGAGAGTTGGGGTACGACCTCCCAGGGAATCGTCTCCGCGTGGGCCACCCACGGGCGGCTCGCGCCGTGGGAGGAGATCACAAATTTTGAGACGGTCCGCCCGAAGTGGCGGGGACACGTCTATTCCCAAGGCCACCATATGTTGGGTTATATTTCCGAGAGCTTCGGGCGTGAGAAACGCGTCGCTTGGCTTTCGGCGCTCGCCGCAGGCGCGACGCTCGACTCCGCTACATTCGAACAGCTTAAGCTCACGTTTGAACAACTAGACCGCAACTGGCGAGCGTCGCTCCCCGCGGCAGAAGGCGACGTGAAGCGAGAAACGAATCCGACTCCTCACGATGAGTGAGCCACCTTCGTAGTATTATTATCAACCGTCGGCGGTGCTGAACATCAGCGCGAGCGCTCGTCGGTAGATACCAGCTGGCAACTGTGCCACGGGCTGAGGTGCGCCAGTCTCGTTGAGCGACTGCGCTAAAAAGTCCATCATCACACCGGCATTGGCCTCGAGCACGCGCGGGCCACTCTCGGTAAGGAGCATGTCGATGCTCCCGAAAGTAAGGTTGAGCGCTTCGGCGGCTCGCAGCGCGAGCGGTAAATGAGCGACCCGCAGGGGGTCCGCCTCGTCTAGTAGCCTCGCCGACGCCCCCTGTCCTAAATTATGTCTCCAATTGAGAAAAAACCGCTCGTCTCGCGCGGGCACGCGAGACAGCATGAAGATCGCATCTTCATCAAGGGTTTCAAGAAGTCGCCGCGTCGCGGCGGAGACGCCATCTCCGCTGATCTGGGCGGCCAGAAGTTCTAGCGTGGTGCGACGTCCGTCGCCGATCACGCTCGGACGCAGCTTGGCGAAAGCCGCTTCGCAGTGCCCGTTCAACAGAATAAACCGCAGCTCCACCTCCGCCTCCACGAATGGGCTGATGCAAAGGGCGGTTGCCCTTGAAAAGAGCGTATACGTGCATTGCTCAAGCGCTAAGGCGTTGTTGACTCGCACAACACCGCGCCCGCCCGTGCCGGTATTTTCCTTGACCACGACGTTCCAATTGTGTGACTCGCAAAAAGCTAGCATCTGCGCCCAGTTTCCGCGCAGCGTGGGAACGAACTGCGCCATGCTGGGATGTAAATACAAGTGGTGACTTACGTGTGGCAGCCCACACATCGCCAGAACCTCGGATGTCGCCGATTTATCTCCGCAGATCTGGTGTGCTGCCGCTGCGTTGAGGTCAAAGCTATAACCGTAGACGTAGCGGGTGCAAGCCCCCTTTCTCAGGCGGAGAATCCAGCCCCCTCCGAGCAACGATAATTCAATACCGAGGTCGGTCGCGGCCCCACTGAGGGCCGAAACCAACACCCGTTCGCTATTGACCGGGGACATAACTTAACTCCTAGCACATCGTCATGCCACCGTCGATGCAGATCGTCTGGCCTGTCAGGAAGCCCGCGGCGTCGCCGCTTACGTACGCGACCGCCTCGGCGATATCTTCACCGGTCCCAAGGCGCTTGATTGCCATCAACCCCAGCACATGATCCTTCACCTCTTGAGGAAGGTGGTTGGTCATGTCGGTCTGAATAAACCCTGGCGCGATGATGTTCGCGGTAATGCCTTTGCCCCCAAGCTCACGGGCGATAGATTTCGTCAGGCCGATCAACCCCGACTTGGCCGCCGCGTAGTTGGCCTGCCCGGCGTTGCCCACGATCCCCGACGTAGAACTGATGTTAATAATCCGCCCAAACCGGTTCTTCATCATCGCCCGCGCCGCAGCGCGAATAGCGACGAACGCCGATGTTAAGTTGGTACTCACCACCACGTCCCAGTCCTCATCGCTCATCCGCAACGCCAGGTTATCTTTAGTGATCCCCGCGTTGTTGACGAGAATATCCAGCCGCCCTTGCGTCGCCGCGACCGATTCGATCGCCGCAGCAAACGGCTTCGGATCGGAAATATCTACTGCCACGATGCTCGCCGTCCCCCCCGCTGCTTCGATCTGGGCCTTTACCTCGTTGAGCGGCCCTTCGGTGCGGCTTATCAATACAACATGTCGGCCATCCGCCGCCAGCCGCACGGCAATAGCACGCCCGATACCTCGCGATGCCCCAGTGACGACTGCGACGCGTTTCGGGGGTTGGCTGGCAGGAATCGGCACTGAGGGTGTTTGGGACATTGGGAGGTACCGTAGTGCCCCAAGCTAAGTCCTTTCTAGCAGTTCGCGAGAATGACCTGTCATTTCCATGCTGGGCGTAGTCCACGGAGGTGATCGGAGTCGATGCCCCCAAGGCCAACCACGACCTTCCGCCCTACGCTTGGAACCATTGAGGAGAGCGCAAAATCGTTTTCCGATTGGTGTTTGTTAGCAAAGGAGTGAGCCTGTTATGTCGTTTGAAATCGTCTCCGTAAAGGGCCGCCAGATTCTGGATTCTCGTGGCAATCCCACTGTCGAAGTGGAGGTCGCGCTCGACTCTGGTTACTCAGCGATGGCGGCGGTGCCCAGCGGGGCGTCCACTGGAGAGAACGAAGCCTGCGAGCTGCGCGATGGTGAGAAGAATGTTTACTTTGGCAAGGGTGTGCTGAAGGCTGTTGCGAACGTAAACGACCGCATTTCGCCCGAACTGCTCGGCATGGATGCTCGCCGCCAAGAAGAGATCGACCGGCTCCTGATCGCTCTTGATGGGTCCACGAACAAGGCAAACCTGGGGGCCAACGCCATCTTGGGCGTCAGCATGGCCGTAGCCAAAGCTGCGGCGGAAGCCAGCGGCCTGCCGCTATATCGTTACCTGGGAGGTAGCGGCGCTAAGACATTGCCGGTCCCGATGTTCAACATCTTAAACGGCGGAAAGCACGCCGACAACACCGTTGATTTTCAGGAGTTTATGATCCAGCCTTGGGGCTTTGATACCTTCGGTGAAGCGATGCAGGCTGGCGTTGAAATTTACCATACGCTGAAAAAAGTGCTCCACGAAAAGCACTTGAGCACCTCGGTCGGTGACGAGGGCGGCTTCGCTCCTAATCTCAAGAGCAATGAAGAAGCGTTGCAAATCATTGAGGAGGCCGTGAAGAAAAGCGGCTACAAATGGGGCGAGCAGATCTTCGTCGCGCTTGATCCGGCCACCAGCGAATGCTGGAACGAGGCCGAAAAGGCGGGCAAGAAGGGTTACCTTATGTTTAAGAGCAGCAAGCAGGTGCTCTCCACCGATGAGATGATCGACATGTGGGCGGGCTGGTGCGACAAGTACCCCATTCGTTCCCTTGAAGATGGGTTGGCGGAGAACGACTGGGACGGGTGGGCGAAGTTAACCAAGCGCCTGGGTGATAAGGTGCAGCTGGTGGGCGATGACTTATTTGTTACAAATAAGGAGTTCCTGGCCAAGGGGATGGAGAAGGGGTGCGCCAACTCAATCCTCGTGAAAGTAAACCAGATCGGCACGCTCAGCGAAACATTTGACGCCGTCAACCTCGCGATGCGTAATCGCTACAGCGCGATTCTCTCTCACCGCTCGGGCGAAACCGAAGACTCGACCATCGCAGATCTCGCCGTAGCGACCAACTGCGGCCAAATTAAGACGGGCGCCCCTTGCCGCAGCGACCGCAACGCGAAGTACAACCAGCTCATCCGCATCGCGGAGGATCTGGGGGATCAGGCAATCTACGGCGGCACGACTTGGTGGCGCAAGTAGTCTCTTCAGCAAACTCCGGCCCCACACCGCACCCGCTGGTCATTGTTCCTGCGGATTCTCGCGTGGCTGCCGGAAATCGCTTCAGCCCACATCTTGTGGGGGTACAGGTACTTGTCTTTGGTGATCTCGCCAAGCCCTTCGCGGCGAGTGTTCCGCGTTCCAATACCTCTTTCTTTCCTTGGAGCAATTCCCGATGTTAAGTAAACGATCGTCGGCTCGTCTGGCACTTGGTCAGACAGCATTAATAGGGTTGGCGCTCAGTGGCTGCCAATCTTTAGACCCGCAACCGAAATCCTCTCGAGTGGGCACGAACATAACTGCCGGTTCTACCAACACAATCACGACCCTCGCCCGTCCGCCCGCTACGCGTGTTGACTCGGTCACCGATTCGCTGCACGGGGTTGAGATCGCCGACAATTATCGCTGGCTCGAAGGCGACAATTCCGACCCGGCGCAGATGGGCAAGATCAACGCCGACGTGGGCGCATGGACAGACAGTCAGAATGCTTACACCCGCAGCGTGCTCGACACCCTGCCCACTCGCGCAGATTTGGAAGCTCGCCTACGCCCCTTGATGGAAGTAGGCTCTGTCTCCGCCCCGGCCATGCGCGGCAATCGATACTTCTATAGCCGCCGCCAAGGCACCGAGAATCAACCGCGGCTCTTCTTCCGCGATGGATACAAAGGTGAGCCCAAGCTGCTGCTAGACCCCGCAGCGATCGACGCGACAGGGCTCACAACGATCTCGTGGTCGGTCCCCAGCCTTGACGGTAAACTTCTCGCCTACGGCACTTACCGCGCTGGTGATGAGAACTCCACCCTCCGCATCATGGAGGTTGACACAGGTAACGTAACTCCGCTGGAGATTCCCGGTAAAGTAAGTCAGATGTCTTGGCTGCCAGATTCGTCAGGCTTCGTTTACCGCAATCTGTCGGACATCAAGAATCCTTACGCGGGGCAGGTCATGTTCCATGAGATGGGTACCCCCGTCGCGCAGGACAAGCTAATCTATCGCCAGTTTACCCCGCAGGAAAACCAGAGGCTCGCAACCACCTATGGTCCTTCCGGCGGCGTTTCAGAAGATGGTAAATGGCTCTCGCTGGGTTACTCAACCGACACCCGCAACAACGATCTCTACGTCGCCGATTTCGCCCGCTGGCGCACCACCGGCACCCTTGATACAATTACAATCGCGGAAGGGCTTCCCGCTTCCTTCGGCGGCACCATAATCAATGACGTGCTCTTCCTTCAAACCACTTATCTCGCCCCCAACGGGCGTATCGTGGCTGTTGATCTCTCAAAGCCCGGCGTCTCCACGCTCGAGAAGAACTGGAAAGTTCTGGTTCCCGAAAGCAAAGAAGGCGCCGTCATCCAGGGCTTTGATGTAAGCAAAGATGTGCTCGCTGTAACGTATCTCTACAACGCCAGTAGCACCATCTCGCTCTTTGACCTAAAGGGCCGAAGCACCGGCACGCTGAAGCTCCCCGGAATCGGCACCGCGGGCCTCGCGACCGAAACCGACCGCCACGAGGCGTACCTCGTCTTTTCAAGCTACAACTTCCCGCCCTCCATCTTCCGTGTTGACGTAAGTAAACCTTCCGCCGAGCCCGAACTCTGGGAACGCCCCAGCGTGCCGGTAGACCCTTCCACAGTTGAAGTGAAGCAGGAGTGGTACAAAAGCAAAGATGGCACGCGCATCTCGATGTTTATCATCCACAAAAAGGGCTTGAAGCTCAACGGAAACAATCCCTTACTCCTCTACGGCTACGGCGGATTTAACGTTTCGATGACTCCCGGGTTCTCCGCCACACTCTTCTCCTGGTTCGAGGATGGCGGCGTTTATGCCGTCGCTAACTTACGCGGCGGTGGCGAATACGGCGACGCCTGGCACGAAGCAGGCCGGCTTGAGCGTAAGCAAAATGTGTTCGACGACTTCATCGCCGCGGCGGAGTACCTCATAGACCGCCGCTACACCTCCAGCAATCGCCTGGCTTTGCTCGGGGGAAGCAATGGCGGCCTCTTAACCGGGACGATGGTGACCCAGCGTCCTGATCTCTTCAAAGCGGCCATTGTCGCCGTGCCGCTCCTGGATATGGTTCGATTCCAGAACTTTCTGATGGCCAAATACTGGGTCCCCGAGTATGGCTCGGCCGAGAACGCCGATCAGTTTGGTTACATTTACAAGTACTCTCCCTATCATAACATCCGCAAGAACACCGCCTACCCCGCAGTACTCTTAACCGCGGGCGAGAACGATAGTCGCGTTCACCCGTTACACGCCCGGAAGATGGCTGCTGCGCTGCAAGCAGCGACCAAGAGCGACCCGGCAACTCAGCCCGTTCTGCTGTGGGTTGATCGGGAAGCTGGTCATGGACAGGGTAAACCGCTTAACCTGCGCATCCGCGACGCGGCGGACACAAGAATCTTCCTCATGTGGCAGTTGGGGATGCTGGACGACTAATTGTCATCGCAGCATAACATCGGTATAAGTTATTCACAAACGCCGCCCCGGGAGGGACGGCGTTTTTTTAAGCCCATATCATCTCATTGCACCGGCTACTGGCTCGTCTCGCCCTCGGCCCCGTGCCCCGGCAATCCCTTAAGAAACAGCCGGGCAGCCTTGAACAGCTCCCTTGTCTGCTCGGCTACTCCCACCGCCGCGGCGTCTCGCGCGGTTCGGTCAGAAGCGTCGAGCAGAGTCCCCGTGGCACTTCGTCGATGCTTAAGCGCCAGCGAATCATCGCTTAAGATCTGCATCAGCGGAGCGTACGATTTCTGAGTTGCTTGCACCACCCGATCCAGTGGACGCCAGCGCTCGCGCAGATCATCGAGCTCAGCCCGTGACCGAGCCTTGAGCTCGCTGTTGGAATATTCGCGAGACTCTCTGGTCCATTCACTTATGAGCGCCTCTGCGTTTGTCTGCACGTTCTTTAACCGTTGGATCGAGGTGTCAACCCGCCCCCGCGCCCGCGAGAGCGATCGCCTGCCGTCGGAAAAAGCCTCATCGCGATCCTTCCGTGTGCTTAACTCTTCCATAAGCGCGTTGGTCTGAATTAACTCCCGTTCTGCGGTGTCCGCCGCGCTCGTTGCGAGCGTTACACTACGAGCAAGCGCGCCCAATCGATCCTTGGCGAACGCGTCATTAATGTAATTGCGTTTATTCGAGCAGCCAGCCAGCGGACCGCCGAGGCTGGCACATAGTCCCGCCGCCACACCCGCCCAAAGCACCCATCGGAACAACGCGGACGATTGAAATCCGCCGCTGTCAGCCCGGGTAACTCCCGGGATTGAGAGTCCAGCCCCAACCGTATCGCAATGGTTGACGCTGGTTGTTGCCGGAGGCAGAACTGCGGTGCTCATATGCCGCTCTTCAACAGGCGCTCAAGATAGTGAATATCCACCCCGCCCCGGCGAAAATCGGTATTCTCCACAAGCCGCTGATGCAATGGGATCGTTGTCTTAATCGGGCCTACGTGAAACTCGCGCAGCGCTCGCGCCGCCCGGTCCAAAGCCTGCTCGCGGGTGTCCGCGTGAACAATTAGCTTTCCGATCATACTATCATAGTTCGGAGGAACAACATAACCGGGCACCACGTGCGAGTCAATACGTACGCCCGGACCGCCCGGCACCTCCCACCGATCAATCCGCCCGGCGCTGGGCCGGAAGTTATGCTGCGGGTCTTCGGCGCAGATGCGGCACTCAATAGCGTGACCCCGAATCTTGATATCTTCCTGCTTAAATGGAAGCCGTTCTCCCGCCGCGATCAGGATTGACATCTTGACGATGTCTACGCCGGTAATCATTTCCGTCACCGGATGTTCTACTTGAACGCGAGTGTTGACCTCCAGCATGTAAAAGTCGCCCTTGTTGTCCAACAAGAACTCGCACGTCGCCGCGCCGCTGTAGGCAGCGCTGACAATCATCTTCGCCGCCGACTTGCAGACCTGCTCGAGTTTCACACGGTCGATGTTGGGCGCGGGAGCCTCCTCAATTACTTTCTGATGCCGCCGCTGCAACGAACAATCTCGCTCCCACAAGTAAACCGCATTGCCGTGCTTATCACCAAGCATCTGAATCTCGATATGCCGCGCCTGCTCCAGATATTTCTCGATAAACACCGACCCGTTGCCGAAGGCGGCCTGCGCCTCCTGGCTGGCAATGCGGAGCATGGAACGCAGAGTCGCCTCGTTGTGGCACACCTTCATCCCGCGACCACCCCCACCCGCTGCGGCTTTAATTATAACCGGATATCCGATCTCATTCGCGACACGCACCGCCTCCTCTTCGTCCTCAATGGCCTCCAGGCTGCCCGCAAACACAGGTACGCCGTTGGCCCGCGCGGTCTTCTTACAATCGACCTTGTCGCCAAGTTTCTGCATCGCCTCGGGGCTTGGCCCAATAAACTCTATTTTGCAGTCGCGGCAAGCCGCAGAGAAATCGGGCCGCTCTGAAAGAAATCCATAGCCGGGATGAATTGCATCCACATCCGCGATCTCTGCGGCGGCGATCAGCCTCGCAATATTAAGATAACTTTCCTTGGAGGGGCCAGGCCCGATGCAGATCGCGCGGTCCGCCATTTTGAGGTACGGCGCATCTTTGTCCGCGGTCGAGTAGACGCACACCGTCTCGACGCCCATCTCTTCGCACGCGCGCATGATGCGCAACGCAATTTCACCACGGTTGGCGATCAGTACTCGTCGAAACATGCTGAAACTTTCTAACTTAAATTTGGCGCCACGGACAGCCAACCGTCCGCAACCAGCACACAAATGTTTAACCCAACTCCAAGACGTGTTATGTTACTTCAATGAGTATAGCTTCTGGCCGAACTCAACCGACTGCCCGTTCTTCACCATCATGCTCTCAATGACGCCCGCCTTCTCCGCCTTGATCTCGTTGAATACTTTCATCGCTTCGATGATGCACACAACCGTATCCGGTGAGACCGCCTGGCCAGCTTTTACAAATAGTCCCGCGTCCGGGTTTGGCGACGCGTAAAAAGTTCCCACCATTGGAGAATCGATCGAGGCTGTTGCCGACGCAACCGCCGTGGGAGTGGCCGACACTGCCGGTGCCGCGACGTTCGCCATCGCCGACGGGGCCGCAGCATAATGTACCACCGGTGCGGTTGTCGGGCTAGCCCGCTTGATCGTCACGCTCTCCTTGTCGCCCTTAATTTCAACCTCGGTCAGGTCGTTTGAAGTCATCAGGCCGACGAGTTCCTTGAGTTTAGCAATGTCGATCATGTGTAAAAGTTTCCCAAACCAATAGCTCACCAAGGGCCGCCCGTCTGCTCACATCCAACCAGGCGGACGAGAGCCGGGCCCGCTCAATGGACGGCGTTGGGGCCAGCTGCCCCGTCACAATGCCGCCTCGAGCCGCACCATATTAGTCCCGCGACACATTCCTTAAATCGTTCCTGCCCGCTCGCGAGTATACGCGACCCCGCCGGGCGAGGCTTGTCCTAGAGATGGCGACAGGCCGCTTCACCACCCCGACCGGCCAAACGTACTCTCCCCCGGAAACGCCCAATGGCCCGCTCATTACCAGAAGCGACTCAAGTTACGCAGATGAGCAGAGTCAGCGGTCTGGCTTGGTTCTGCACACATTAGTTACAACGTACACGCATCAATGCTTTGGGGTAGCGAACAAAGGTTAGTAGCACCGCGCTCAGTGATGACGTAGTCATCCTCAATGCGCACGCCCCCGACGCCCGGCAAATAGATGCCCGGCTCGATTGTAAGTACATGACCCGCAATCAGCGGCGTCTCCGTCTGCATGTTTGTTACACGCGGGTCTTCGTGCCCGTTTAACCCCAGGCCGTGCCCGAGCCCGTGACCGAAGAACTCACCGTAGCCGTGCTTGGCGATGTAATCTCTGGCGAGCCCGTCAATCTCACGGGTGGTTCTGCCCGGAGCTAAGGCGGCCGCCGCGGCTTCCTTTGCATCAAGAGCGATCGCGTAAATCTCCGCAATTTTCTTGGGCCACTTGCCTAACGCATATACCCGCGTCATATCGCTATGGTAACCTTTATAAATCGCTCCCCAGTCGATGAGTACAGTTTTGTTCGCTTTCAGCTTCGCACGCCCGGGTCTGTGGTGCGGCAGCGACCCGTTGGGTTGTGCAGCCACAATCGTCTGAAATCCGGGCGCGCTACTTCCCCGCCGTTTCATCTCTGATTCAATCATCGCCGCGACTTCAAGCTCTGAAATGCCTGGCTTAAGTTCGGGCAATACCGCGAGCAGCGCCTGCTGTTGAATCTTCGCGGCCGCTTTAATTAATGCAACCTCTGAAGCGTCTTTCACCGCCCGCATCGCGCTGACAAGTCCGCTCGTTTCTATGATTTTGCAGCCGCCCTTTCCCTTGACATCTCCCAACCCCGCCGCCAGTTGATTACGTTCGGCCACAGTCATCGACTCGGCCTGTACCCCGCACTCTTTCGATCCCGAAAGCTGTTCGAGCACGACCGCACCCATCGTTCCTTTACGGATAATTATTTCCGCGAGCGAGGACACCTCCGCCAACTCCTCCTGATAACGGAAATCGCTAAGCAGTTTGGGTCTGCCCCGTCCGAGCAGCAAGTAGCTATCACCCCCAAGGAATCCCGTGAAGTATGCCACATCAAGAGGGTTGGTGATCAGCAAAACGGGCACCCCCAACATCATTGCAGACTTGGTCAGCCGATCGATGCGTGCTTGAAACAGAAGCAACTCGCGTACCATGTAACTCACTTTCATTGCCTACGAACAACTTTGGCCTGTGCCTCACGGTTCGCCACAATTAACTGCTACAGTGTTGCTGTCTACTCCGCGCGCAGTGTAATGTGACGCCTGCCCAAGATTAACCCCGCCTCTGCCCAGCCGATAACCCCAAAACCTCTCGCCGCCCGCAACTCTCCGCGTACTACGCTCTCGCCAATGTCCACTGACCCCGCGACGATGATTGCCCGCCCCACGAAGAGCTGGGTCGCCGATAGATTTGTCCCATTCGGCTCATCGATCTTTTCGGAGATGACGCGCTTAGCCAACCAGCATAATGCCGTCAACCTCTCGCAGGGCTTTCCCGACTTTGACGGACCAGCCCAGGCGAAAGCAGCGGCCATCGCCGCGATCGAGGCGGGTCACTCGCAGTACGCACGGATGATCGGCGTTCCGGTGCTTAATGCTGCAATTGCACAGCGTTGGAAGAGTGAAGGCCACCCGGAGATAAATCCCGAGACGCAGATCACCGTTACCACCGGGTGCTCGGAAGGAATTATGAACTCGCTTATGGGCCTGCTTAATCCCGGCGATGAACTGATCGTATTCGAACCGTACTTTGATTTCTACACCGCCGGCGCGGCGATGGCGGGAGCGACCTGCCGATTCGTAACATTACATCCACCACGCGATGGAGCCGCCCGCGGGCTGGCGGGCCCCGGCGAGTTCTGGTTTGATCCCCAGACCCTGGAAGGGGCGTTCACCCCGCGCACCAAAGCCATCATCGTCAACACGCCCCACAACCCCACGGGCAAGGTCTTCTCGTCCGCAGAGCTTGAGTTCATTACGGGCCTGTGCCTTCGCCACAACGTCGTGGCGATCAGCGATGAAGTGTACGATCAGCTTGTATTCGATGGCCCCCACCGTCACATCTCCATCGCATCGTTACCGGGGATGGCCGATTTATCAATTACGCTCAACAGCCTGGGTAAGACGTTCAGCCTTACCGGCTGGAAGATCGGTTGGGCCATCGCGTGCCCAGCCCTCACCGCCGCCGTTCGCGCCTGCCACCAGTTTGTAACCTTCTCAAGCGCCACCCCACTCCAGCATGGCGCGGCCGCCGTAATTTCCGATCCCGCACCATATGCGGCGCAGATGCGGCTCCTCTTCGCGGCCAACCGAGACCGTCTCGCCCAAGCGCTCTCTGCTCAGGGGCTCACGGTCTTCCCCTCCTATTCCACTTACTTTCTCATGGCCGACCACAGCTCGCTCGGCTACGGCGACGACCGCGCTTTCGTAACGCATCTCATCGAGAAAGTTGGGGTGGCTGCAATCCCGCCCTCAGTCTTCTACCATAATCAAGAACTTGGCCGGCCGCTCGTGCGATTTGCCTTTTGTAAGAAGGCTTCAACCACAGACCTGGCGATTGAGCGGCTCAAAAGCCTGGCCCCGAAGCGGTGAGCGATTTTGCCCGGCCCGCTTAGATTTCGTTCGTCGCCCCCAAACCGAATAACATCTAGTTCGCGCCCGGCTTCCTTTGGGACCAATATACCTTCGCAGAAAGATGGACCGAAACTTCTTTAGGGCCACATCAGTATATTACATTTTTCAAACCCACTTCAACTTAGCCCCCCCCACCACCGCCCCCGCCGCCCGCGCCCGGCATCGTGTTCATCATCTCCATTTGAATCGGCATGAGCGCCTGTTGGAATGCAGCAACCGCAGCTGCTTTATCCGCGAACTTGCCCGCGGCGACATCGGCCCCCCACGACTCAAAGAGAGCGGGCATTTTGTCCATGAGGCCAAGAATGGCGGGTGGAATTTGCGCAGCGGCCGCGTCGAGCAGGCTCGCGTCTTGTACCCACGCGCCGTCCACTTTCTTAAATGTAAGCGGAGCGGGGTTTCCCGGGAACACCACCGTCGCGTTATCGCCGGTTGAGATAATCTTAACATCCGCAACAGTCATGTTGCGTATCTTACTAAAATCCGCACCGCCCCCCATCATCGCCGCACCCTGCGCGAAACCCGGCACCGCCGATAGCACCGTCATCATCGGCTCATTGAACCGCTGCATCGTCGCCGCGTCCGCGGTCAAAATCGCATCCGTCAGCCGAAGCTGCGACTCAACCAGTTTCTTGGATTTATCGCTAGTGGTATAAATCGTGGATGCAAGCGATGCCATCTTGCCAACTTTCATCGCTGAGACATACGTTTCTACCACAGCTCGCAGCGCAGGCTCAACTTCGGCCGCCGCGGTCTCAACAGTGGCACCCGCGGCCTCGTCAACTTGTGCAGCCGTTGGTGCCGCAATGGCGGCCCCTTCCGCGGCCTCCTTCAGTTTGCCAACCTGTTCAGCAAGCAACACAAGGCGAGCTTTGGTGCCCGCGTCCTTTGAGGAGGAACTTTCAAAGTTGCCTTTGGCAGTCTCCAGCGCCGCCACCGCCACTTCGATCGACTTCTTTGCTTCGTCGCGCGCGTCGATTGCATACTTCTGGTAGGCCGATCGATTAGGGAGCGCAGGATTTACCGTCGCCATCGACTCATACATAAGTGCTGCAGTCCGGGCACCCTGAGCCTGCGCCCAGTGAGTCTCTGCAACGGACATGGTAGCAGATCCAATTGTAACCTTTGCTCCACTCCCGTTCACCGAAGAACCCGCCGAAGCCTTCCCTACTTGTTTCGTGAAGAGATCAATGGCCTTTGAGTATGCGGCCGCGAGCTCTTTAGAGCGAATCTCTACCAACTCAACGATTGCTTTGTCGGCGTCGTTGCTAGCCACCGTAGCGGCTTGCATGAGATCAGCAGCATCCTTGCGTGCTGCTGCAACCCGCGCCTGCAGGTCGGCCACTGTGCGCTCAGAACTCTTGATCTGATTGGATGCCTTATCAGCTAACAACGCAAGCTCTTGCACCACCGGCTTTAGCAAATCAATCTGAGCCTGCAGCTTGCCCGCCTCGGTTCGTAAGTTATCTGCTTCCCTCCGTGAGATATTGGCCAATCTGACCGCCTCAGCACCTTGCGTCGCGCTAAGTCCCGAGGCGGCCTCCATCGCCTTGGCATATCTGCCTGCGGCAACATCCGTCGCGGCCACCTTCGCAGCGCCTTGCGACTCAAGCCCCTGAAGCTTTGCCTGCTCCGCCTCGAGCTTGGTGCGCAAGTCAGTTAACTCTTCGTCGCGAGCCGCCCGAGCAACGCCCAGCGCTTGAATGTCGGTTTCAGGATCAAATGTTTGCAACGCCGCCGCCGCAGCCGCCTGCCGCGAATAATCACCCGCTTTGCCAGCAATCCCCGTGATGCGGTTGCGGACATCCAGTTCGATATTCTTTGCTTCAGCCGCGGCGATCCCGCCCTGAGCCCCAAGCGTGATCGCCGCTAGCACCGCAGCCGCGGCCTTCTCACCGTCTGTGCCAGACGAGGTAACCGAGTTGGCAGCCGTCGCCACTTCCTTTAGCTTCGCGTCATACTTTGTCGTTCCCACCGCAGGAGTGACCCCAACCGCGTTCAGTGTCTCTGCGGCCGAGTGCAGCGTCCGGGCCTCGTCGCTGCGCTGATCGCAGCCCGCAAGAAATAACACCACCGTCGCGGCGAGGACCGCACTCCCAGCGCAGCCAGACAGGCCCGCTGCGGTGGGGCGAAACCGAGTGACCGAGGCGACGACGTTCGAGGCGATCAGAGGAAGTTCAGCTGTTCTGGTCATGGAATATCCAAAAGCAAATAAGGCCAAGGTTTACGATCCCACTGCCTAGGTTCCAACGCACCCACCTTCCGTTCCGGCCAACTCTGTACCGGCACCTACGCGATAAGGTATTGCCGCGAGCACGCCAGGTTCGGAGGGTAGCCCCCAGCAGCGTCCAAAGTAGCGAGAAACGGCTCTCGCGGTGGCTTCGATGACTACCCGACGCTACCTGGCCCCACAACTCGGATCTGACCGCTCAAGTTCAAAATCGGCTATTGGCCCTTGTAAAGCCGCTCGCTGAGGTAGTCGGCGAGTTGAGGTACTTGGCGAATTTTCTTGGCAGTCTCGTCGATGTTATACGCAACCCGGACGAACTCGACGTAAGTACCATGCAAAATAACATAACTTGCCCGGTTATCAAGGTCTCTGGGCTGGCCGACGCTTCCAACGTTAATCACCAGCTTCTCGCCAGTCTGAAACACAAACTTACCGTTGCTTAACTCTGTGGGTGGGTAAAAATCGGGCTCATCCGTGAAGACACCCGGAACATGGGTATGGCCGACGACACACACTCGACTTATCTTGTCGAACACGCTTTCAAGCTTATCGGTGGCGTTCACCACATCGTCGGGAAAGATGTATTCGTTGATTGGTTTTCTAGGCGATCCATGCACCGCCAGTAAAGGAAGCGTCGGGCCGGTCTCGGGGCTTGGAGTTCCGTCCGCTTTTAGGATCGGTTCAGGACCATCCGCGCCGATCCGCTCTTGCACGCGCACCTTCAGTCTATTTAGGAACTCATAGCGAACGGCTCGCTTTCGCTCATCGGGCTCCCGATCAAACTGCTCCCTCGTCCAAAACGCCGAGGACTCGGCACCCGCGTTAAAGTTTGTCGGCTCATAGAGCACGCCGTAATCATGGTTTCCCATGAGACACCACGCCGTCTTCTCCATCACCAAATCCACGCACTCAAGCGGATCCGGCCCGTACCCCACCGTGTCGCCCAAGCACACGATTCGGGTCAAACCCCGCGCAGCGATGTCCGCGAGGACAGCCCGGAGCGCGGCGGCGTTGGCGTGAATATCACTTATAACTACTGTTGGCACTAAGTTTCTCTCGTGAGATCGGACCTGAATCACATGGGGGCAAGTCTAGTGTCCGACACGGCTGGTAGCAAACCACTAAAAAGGGGGGAGGTCCGCCACCATCGGTCACGCCGGTTGGCGCGGGCGCTGCAATCGCCGGGCCGCCAGTTTGGCATAACTACAAAGCGGTGGGCTCCAGTCACAACTCAAATACGAGCCTCTTCGCCCGCAACTCCCGGTCGGAATCACGGGCAAAACCACTTGAGTGAGCGGAAATCGACGACCTGCACCGACCCGCAGGCTGCGTTGGGCACTGTGCAAGATTTCCCGCAGTTTGGCACTATACTCGCTGTGAGTCTGCGTAAGGTGGCCGATGTGACGAACATTACCCACCAAACTGCCACCCGGATAAACCGCCGGTAGGTAGACCAAGCGGCCGATAGAGAGGCTAGGGGCCAAGCAGCCCGCCGCGTTTCACCAACGTTATTGGACTGCGGAGTTGGAAAGTACGTAGCAATTGAGGAAAAGACTATGCCAGCAGCAGGCGTGACCTATCAGCGGACGCGGGAAATGACCATCGATGAACTCTTGCTCGAGAATCGGGTCGTCTTCCTTATCGGCGAGATCAACCAAGCCTCCGCGGCTAGGGTGATGATGCAGATGCTCTATCTTGAGAACATCAAGCGTGGAGCCGACATCAACTTCTACATCAACTCTCCGGGCGGAGCAGTCGACGACACTCTCGCGCTCTACGACACCATGCGGTTTATGTCCGCCCCCATCTCCACATACTGCCTTGGCCGCGCCTATTCCGGCGCAGCGCTCCTCCTCACGGCAGGACAGAAGGGCAAGCGATTTATGCTGCCGCATGCCAAGGTCATGATCCATCAGCCTTACGGCGGGGTCACCGGTCAGGCAGAGGACATCCGCATCCAAGCCGAACAGATTATTAAGAGCAAACGCGAACTCACCCGGATCATCGCTGAGAATACGGGCAGAAGCGTCGAACAGGTCCATGCCGACAGCGAACGCGACAAGTACTTTTCAGCCGAAGAGGCCGTGGCGTACGGCCTCGCCGATGAGGTGCTCAAGCACAACACCAAAACGACGTGATAGTCCCCCCGTTTCAGTTCCGCCCACCCGATATAACTTAAGTCCGACGGAAGCACCGCGTCTTTCCCGTCGCGTTCAGCAGAAGGCACCGCATGTCAAACTATCTTGTCCCCATCGTAATTGAAAAAACTTCCAAGGGCGAACGCTCGTACGACATCTACTCCCGCCTGCTCAAGGATAGAATTATATTCCTGGGGGGGCCGGTCAACGACGATGTCGCCAACCTAATTGTCGCCCAGTTGCTCTTCCTCGCCAACGACGACCCCAAAAACGACATCCATCTTTATGTGAACAGCCCGGGCGGCAGCGTTTCTGCCGGTCTGGCGATTCTCGACACCATGCGGTTCCTCCAGTGCGATGTTTCAACCTACATTGTCGGCCAGGCCGCCAGCATGGGGAGTGTCATTGCGTGCGCAGGAACCAAAGGCAAGCGTTTCACATTGGAGAATGCTCGCAACCTGATGCATCAGCCGCTGCTGGGGGGCGTGTTGGAAGGCCAAGCCACCGACATTGAAATTGAAGCACGCGAGATGTTGCGCATCCGCGATCGGCTTTACAGTCTCTACTCGTCCCAGACCGGGCAAACCGTAGAGCGCATTACCCGCGACTGCGATCGTAATAAGTGGTTGGATGATCAGGAGATGGTCGAGTACGGCCTTGTGGACCAAGTGCTTAAGCGAATGCCGATCGTGAAGAAGACCGCCGGGCCGACCGAAGATTAACCTCCGCGAAGTACGTTCTGGGTGTTATAGGGCACCTGATCTGAGTAGTTGAGTTTGTCAAACGCCTCCAGAGCAGGGTCGCGTTTTTTATCGCCAACTCTTCGGTCGCTCTCCTACCAGCCCTTTTTCTCCCCCTTCTCGTCTGGCATGCGGTGATCGGGCCGAGGTTCGCTCACTTCCAAGAGTGGCACGGTTGCCCACTATCCATCTACGCATTTGCCGCCTAGGCATTTGCCGCTGCAATCCCCCGAGCAAACCCTCGGACCATACCATCGCCGATGCCCGATGTGAAGCCCGACCTCGCGGTAACTCCCGTTTCGATCACGCTCTCGCACATCGTCGCCGCACGGCTGCGGATCGAAGCCTCCGTGATGAACACTTCTTGCCGCGAGTCGCGTGCGCTCTCCGCGTTGTGCGGGAGCACGGTCTTCACCAAGCGTGAATACTTACAACAAACGGGTTCGTTCAAAGAACGCGGGGCCTGCAACGCGCTCCTGCTTCTCAATGCCGAGCAACGCGCTCGCGGCGTGATCGCGGCGTCCGCGGGAAATCACGCCCTCGCGATGTCGTTCCACGGCCAGCGCCTGGGCATCCCGGTTACAGTGGTTATGCCCACTTTCGCGCCCCTGATAAAGCAGACCCGCTGCAGGCAGCTGGGAACAGAGGTAATATTACATGGTTCTGATATCGCCGAAGCAAAGTTGCACGCCGATGACATCATTGCGTCGCGCGGATTGACTTACATCCACGGTTTCGACGGCCCCGCAGTCATCGCCGGACAGGGCACTATCGGGTTGGAGATTATGGAACAGGTCCCGGACCTTGACGCAATCGTGTGCCCGATCGGCGGCGGGGGCTTGATCGCGGGTCTCGCATTGGCGGTGAAAGAAACCAAGCCGCATATTAAAATTATCGGAGTCGAACCCGCGCATGCCCCCAGTTTCTATGAATCGATGCGCGCCGGTCACCCCGTCCGCGCTAATCTTAAGCCCACACTCGCAGACGGCCTCGCGGTCCCGCGCATCGGGGACAATGCCTTTGCGCTTGCCCAATCTCGCGTGGATGAAGTGGTGCTCGTCTCCGAAGAGGAGATTGCGCTAGCGATCCTTCGGCTAATCGAGCTTGAAAAGGGCGTAGTCGAAGGAGCAGGCGCCACCCCGCTCGCGGCGGTTCTAGCCGGAAAGCTCCCAGATCTTAAAGGTCAGCGGATTGCGCTCGTCCTGTGTGGTGGTAACATCGATCCCGCCGTGCTGGGGCGCGTCATCGAGCATGGGCTGGTCGTCGACGGTCGTTTGGCACGATTCACAGCTTATATCTCCGACCGCCCCGGTGGTCTGCAGGAGTTCGCATCGGTCGTGGCGAGCACCGGCGCGAGCATCAAGCAGGTCGAACATGAACGCGCCTTCGCTTCCGTAGACATCGCGCGCGTTCAAGTGCTCGCGACCGTCGAGGTCCGAGACCACGCCCACATCGAAATATTATATCGTGCCCTGAGCGAACGCGGTATGCAAGTTGTCGCTAAGTGACAGGCGAAGTTCCGCAGGAGCCCTCACATCCGCTCCGGGTTACTACTTACTCCGTGCGTGTGCGACTGCTGGCGCAACGTCGGCAGCCCACCATACTTCCGTAACGCGTACACCCGATAGATCCCTGTACTCTTCACCGATTGAATTAGCTTATACGTCCGGCTGCCCTTGATCCTCGCAAGGCGCTGGGGGGCGGGTTCGGCTGGATCCATCTGATTCCACTTTGGGCCCCACCGAAGCCGCGCGATCACGCGGTAAAGCGGGTTGCGCTTGGCCGCGCACACCAATCCATAGAATCGGCTGTTCTCGATAACGCTGAGCTCAATCTCCGCCGCGCCCTCAGGCGCACCTAAGCCCACCGACGGCGCGGCGAGCGAACTGTGCGCGGCAGGAGCACCCCCCACCATCGCGCGAAGACGTTCCCGCTCGGTCCAAAGGCTATCGGCCAGATCATGTAAGCGTAAATATTCCATCGCCCGCACCGCCAGTTCGTGCCCCAGACCGATGGGCACCGCCGGGCGCGGGTCAGATACCTTCAACTCCGCTGCCCGCTCCAGAAGCGAAATCATCCGGTCGCCCATGTGCGTGAGCTGGTAGTGATCGGTAATCCGTTGCCTGCCGCGTGCGCCCACGGCCCGCGCGTGCGCGGGGTCGGCGATCAGGGGCACGAGCGCATCGACGTATTGTAATGTTTCTTTCTCCGGACTGCTGCGTTTTATCAATGTCCCGCACTCGCTGGTCACCAGTTCGCGCTGCCCACCCACATCGCCACCCACGATGGCCAACCCGCTCGACATGGCCTCGTAAATCGCGAGCGAGATTCCTTCCCACAACGACGGCAGAAAGAATATGTCGCTCGCGGCCATAAGTGAAGGCATGCGTGCGTTAGGAACCGCGCCAAGAAAACGTAAGTGCTTGGTGATGCCGTGGCGAGCCGCGAACTCCTCCAGCATCGGTCGATCAACCCCGTCCCCCGCGACGATAGTAACAAAATCAAGCCCCAGCTTGGAAAGCTCAAGGATGGTGCTCGCAAAGACACGCGGCTGCTTCTGATCGCAGATGCGCCCCGCGTACAACAGAACCGCGGTCTGCTCGTTGATCTCCAGCTCTTTACGCGTCGCGAGCCGCGAGCCCGCGTCGGGCTTCCACTGGCTTGCATCCTCGTTAGTGGTGCAGACCTCAATCCTCGCCGCGCTCCCGCCCCGCGCAATCATCCATTCTTTCAGATGCCCGCTGGAAACAATGTTAAGATCCAGTTGCTCCTGACACCCCGCGGCGTACCGGGGATATCCCCCGTTCTTCCAATAATCCTCCTCCATGTGGCAGTAGTCTGCATAGACCGGGTCGGGGCAGTGTGCCCGCAGATACGGCAGCACCAGATAACCTAGCTCGCTATTGGTTGTTACAACATATCGAGGCTTTCGGGATTCAATCAGGTAGCGCAGGAAGAGCGGTTTGTGTGATGCTGGCAGAAAGTGCGGCATGACGAACACATCGGGTGTGTGTTTGGTAAACTGCGCGAGCCATGCCTGATCACCGCTCAGGGTCGAAGCCACCGTAACTTCCCACCCCCTCGTTACCAGCTGCTCGATGAACCGGATGTTAAACTTATCCGCCCCGCCCATTGTAAGCCATGGAACAATCAAAAGTAAGCGATTGTCCCGACCACTTAACTGATTGCGCACCGGAACCTGTTTGGGCACGTCCTGGAAGGGAAACGCATTCTGCAACCCAGCATCAGGAAAGTTCTCGGCGTTCAAAGACGGGTAGTTCTGCCGCAGCCGCTGAGTAAACTTATGCTGTCGCTCCGCCCCGTCCCAATCCTCCCAAACATCGGCGTGGTTCGGCCTCCGTCGGTACCAGTCCAGGTACTCGGGGATAGTGGCACCCCACATCCCCCGCGATGCAAACCGCATCCACAAATCCCAATCTTCCATGCCTCCAAGAATTTTCTCATCGTAACCGCCCACGTCCAAAAACGCCTGACGCCGTAGCATCGCCGTGATCGTCGAAACATTCTCTTGCAGAAAGTGCGCCCGGTCGTGAAAGCCCCGACACCACAGATGCGGGTTATGTTGAAATCCGACCGTCCAACCTTTTACAAACGCCGCGCCGGGGTTGGCCGCCAGGAACCACACGCACTTCTCCAACGCGGTTGCTTCAATCAAGTCATCCGCGTCTAACTGAAAAACATAAGCGGCCCTGGCCGCCCTGATCCCCGCATTGCGGCCTCCGCCCGGCCCGATATTGGTCGCGAGACGCACCACCCGGATGCGTACATCGCTCGCCGCCACCTCCCTGAGCATTGCTATTGATGTAGCATTTGTCGATCCATCGACAACGATGATCCACTCAAAGTTAACCAGCGACTGGTTCAGAACGCTTCGCACCGTCTCATGAAAAACGGTGCCGGTATTGTAAAACGGTGTGATGATGCTCACCGCTGGCGCATCGTCCCCCACCTCACGGGCGCATCCCGAATCTTCCGCGGCGAGCGGCATATAACCAAACTTGGCCCGATTCTTCGCCACCGGCGTTGATGAAAAGTCGGGCTGTCTTGGGTCGATCATCCGAAACACACTCCTAAGTCTCGCTCCGGCGTCGCTACCTGCGGAACTGCCCTCCCTCGAATCCCGCCAGCCCCCGTGGAGAAGCACTGCATTGGCTTTTTCCAACCTGCCGCCCCGGGAACAAGAACGCCTCTGCGGCCCCTCACCGATTCTCGCGACCGCAACAGGGTATTCGCCGCGTGAGCTGTTGGCGGATTATCTCAATCGCCCAACGCCCCTCCATCACTCTCTTCGCTCCGTCGCGGATCTCTCGGTTCTACGAACATCGAAATTGCGAAGCCGGGCCCACAAGGTCCGCTTCAACAAAGATGCGCTCCTCGCTTCCGCCGCGGCGAGCTCAGCACGAGTCTTCTCAATCAGGGCGATTTGCGCTTCCTCACGGGCCGCGCCCTGCTGGCTTGCCAGTACGTGTTGCGACTGGGCAACTCGGCGGCTCTCCTCGCCAGCGGCGAGTTTTAGATTAAGTGCATCGAGCTGGGCTTGTAACACGCCAGCATTGGCGATCGATTGCGCGCGAACGCCTATGAGCTCGGCCTCCAGAACGCCAAGCGAGGCTTGATTCTGGGCCAACCCCTCGTTCGCCAACCTCTCTGCGAGCCGAACCACTCCAAGTTCACGCTCGAGCCACACCTTTCCCTCGAGCACCTTCTCCGACCATGCCTTTGATTCTTCGAACGCGGATGTCGCTTTCTCAAGCTCAAGGGTCAACGTTTGGACGTGAGATTCAAGCCACCGTTTACCTTCCTCAAGCTGTAACTTATATTGATTCGCCAAGGCCGCCGTACTTTGGGTATCGGCAAGTTGCTTGCGAAGCGATTCTGTCTGCTCTGTAAGCCACGCGGTACCCTCCTCTAAATCTCTGCCCCACTTCAATCGCTGTTCACTCACCGCATTCGCCGATGTAAGTTGCTCGGTAAGCGACCTTGTTTGATTTTCGAGCCAAGCCTTGCCTGCCTCCAGCTGCGCGGCCCAGTCAGCACTCTCATGAGCACGCTTTTCCGCAGCGCGCAGCAGTGTGATCAAGTCGCGATGGCTGTTGTGGAGCAGCTCGCTTCTGCGATTTACTTCACCTGTGTTGGTCAGCGATAATAACGCCACTTCTGAATTCTTACGCACTCGCTCCGCGAGTTGCGACTCAAGCCAGCGCTGCGCTTCGATCAGTTGCCTTATATACTGGCGGGTATCCCCGAAACTCTGTCGTGCGGCCAATGACCAAGCAAATCCGGGTTGACTGTTCAGTTTATCCAATGACTCCAGCCACCCAGCGCAGTGGCTGGCCGCGTCGATGACCTGCGAGAGTTCATACAGGCCGTAGGGTTGAGGAGAGTCCAACCTTCCGCAGACGTTGAGCCAAGAAGCACTCACCAATCGCTGGGCCTCGCGAACACCCGCTTGTAACAACTTTCTAGCGGGCTCGGCCTCGCCGTCCACCGCGTGGAGCATGCCTGCAAGCCGTGCCGCGTCCACTGTTTTCGTGCCTAGAAGCGGGCTGAAAGCAAGCGCATCCATCAAAGCACAGCGCGCAAACTCGGCTTTGGCGGAGGTTCGCTCGCCCAACTGAAGTAATAAATGCCCGGCGACATAACTATTGGAAATCACCCAACGCTTGGCATGCGGTCTCGCTCGGTGTGACTTCTCAAATCTCTCGATCTCCATGAGACACCAACGCCGAGCATCCGCCAGCGTCGCCCCGGTTTCAAGTTGCAAAGGCCATTCGCCAGTCAGTGCCTGATACGCAAGCACGCAGACCGCCGCACCGTGGTCGGCCGAGCCCACAAGGTCGTGACGACTCTTCAAGTCACCGCTGTCCGCTAAGGCCGACCCCTCACCACCACCCTGCACCGAACGTAACACTTCCTGCGCCATCGCTTGAAGTTGCGACGCATCGCTCATCCGCGGACCCATGCAGATCATTGAACGAAATAACCACGGATTATCATAATCTTTATCGAATCGATATAAGTGATAACCCGCGTCGTCCACACTTTCAAACATGCTCTCCCGATACTCGTTCCTGTCCGGTCTTGCAAGCGGCGACTTCATCGCCGCGAAAACCCACCAGTCAACCTGGCCCTCTGTCACGTCATCCAGAGGCACCTGCCGCAACGAAAGCAGCGCGAGGCTCGTTGTCGCTTGGACACCGCTTATCGCGTCAAGCACGGGCGGAGCTGCTGTACCATGCTGTGCGATGGTATCGTTCGAGTTACTTGAACCGACGGTTTCACTCGCTGGTCGCTGTTCTGAAAAGGGTTCTGACGACGGTTCTTGGATCGCGTGTGATTCTTCGTGATCGCTTGCGCCAGTGCCTCGCGCAGCGGCAATCGACTCCAAACCGCCGCCCCTCTGACTCCAACATTTTTCAATAAGAAAGGCTTCGCGCAGCAACTTGGAGAGCCAGTCTTTCGCGGCAAAACCGCCATCTGAGGTTCCCGCCAGATTCTCGCCCTCGTTCTTGGCTGCAATACTTACAACGATGCGCCCGCCCGGCGAGAGCACCCGTTTACACTCTGCCAAGTGCAGCCGACTCTGAGTTTCATCTTTATGCCCCTGAACGCAAACCACCATCTCCACCGACCCATCAGGAATCATTGCTAGATCCTGCGCTTCCTGGAAATGCAGACGCTCTCCACCATAATTTATCTGGGCATAGGCAGCGCTTCCCGGCGTCTCTTCAACACCGATCACCCCCGCAGCCTCACTCCCCGCGGCAAGAATCGCCGATCCACACCCCGCACCACACCCGATGTCGAGCACGACATCGCCGCGACGCACGAGCTCCGCCGCCACCTGATACCGCGCTGCGGATGGCAACGCGTCAGGGTTTACAAGGCGCAGAAAATCGCGAGAGGCTACCTGTGAAGCGTGAGAAGGCCTGGCAGTAGAGTCGGCTTGCGACTCAGCCGCGGCAATGGGAACCTTCTCGTACGCATACACCCGGGGAAACGTATCAGGACCGAGGGCATCGTAATACACCCAGCTCATCATCATGGGATGCCGTCGCAAACCCGTAACAAAAGCGAGAGAATCAACCGCAGCTCGACTTAAGTTATTCTGAGCGGCCCCTTCCCCGATCATTCCCACCGCAGCCGCTGGTCCTATCGCCACCAACACGACGCTCCGCCTCGCCACGCGCGTTAAAGCCGCTAATAACGCCGATGTCTGCGCACTACTCACAAAATCAATGAGTCCTACGCAGGTAACAGTGTCAAACGAGGCTGGCTCCACATCCAACACGAACCCATCACCCACGCGGCATCGGCGGGGGGTAAATGTGTCCGCCAACGCAACCGCCGCGGCGGAGCTGTCAATCCCATAGGCATCAACGCCCATTGCGAGCAGGGCTCGCACGAGCGACCCCGCGCCGCAACCCACATCTAGTACCGATCCACCGCCGCAAGTGCGGACCAGATGTTGAGCAAAGCCCCGTACTTCGCCGCCGCTAAACAAGTGGGCGGAGCGTGGCGCGCCCCATACTTTGCAGAAACGATCAGAGGGGCTGGTAGTAATTTCGGACACGCGTTGGACGACTTTCGATAAGACTTATGTTTGCTATAAACCCGGTTCCCGCACAGGTACTAGCCTAGGGCCAAGCCGAAGTGACATCTCGCCTCTCCAGGCCGCAGCTTGAAACTTCTTTCAACTCAAACTTACCTTGCCACCCCGATGATTTCGGCCGTTGAACGCGCTGATTCCGTTGCGGTCATGCGCAGGTCGCAAACGCCGCCGAAAAAGTAATCATCCTGATGTACGACAACCTGAAAGAACGCAGCCTCATCCACCCAGTGAAGCATCCGCTGATCACGATAGAACCGGTCGTTCTCCTGCGAGATCGATGCTTGCACTTCATAAAAGTTCATGCCCAACGTACAATCAAAGCTAAAGTCAACTGTTACCCGCTCCCCCGCCGCAAAGGCCCGCGTCCAAAACACCTCGCCGCAGGCGTGGCCGCTCCAGATAGAGATATCCTGATTCAGCGTCCCCCAGGAATACATCTTCACTCCCTGCTTGTTGCGAATCCGCAGACCGATGTTTATCCGTTCCATCGGCACCCGGACCGCGCACGTCACCGCGATACGAACTTTATCGCCGGGCTTGAAAACGCTCGCACTCTGCCCGGCAACGTCAAAGATCTCAACCCCCTCCACCAACGCATCGAATGAACCAAACGATAGCCGGTCGCTGCGCGCGGGCTTATCCGTGCTCGGGCGCGGTTCAATTACTTTAGTCGCCGCGCTCGCTACGCCCACCTGACCCGCCCCCCACTGCGTCTCTGCATCGTGAAGCAACCGACGGTAATCAAGAACCACCTCGCTCGAAGGACCCAGCGCTCGCACCTTGCCCTCGTGCAGCAACACCGCCCGATCGGTCAAGGTGCGAACGCTTTCCTGGTCGTGCGAGACAAATAATAATGTTACACCCTGATGACGCAACTCTTCTAACCGTTGAAAACACCGCTTCTGGAAGAGCGAATCGCCGACCGCCAGAGCCTCGTCAACGATCAGAATATCGGGCTGAACCTGCACCTGTACCGCAAAGGCCAGCCTCACCATCATGCCACTGCTATACGTCTTGACCGGCTGATCAAGGAACTCCCCGATATCCGCAAAGCCAGCGATCGCATCAAACTTATCGTTGATCTCCCGCCTTGAAAGGCCCAGAATAGCGGCGTTGAGATACACATTCTCTCGACCGGAAAACTCAGGATTAAATCCGCTCCCAAGCTCGAGAAGGGCCGCGATTCGCCCGCCGACCTGCACTGTGCCTTCCGTTGGTGCGAGCGTCCCGGCGATCATCTGCAGCAGCGTGCTCTTGCCACTGCCGTTGCGCCCGATGATGCCTACCGACTCTCCCCGTCGCACATTAAGCGTAACTCCCCGCACCGCCCAGAACTCGCGAAAGTACGCTTTGTGCCATCGAAGAAAGACCTGTTTGAGCCGATCCGACGGCGAACGATACATATGGTAACATTTACCCGCATTAAGGATGCGGATGACGTAGGGTTCACCGCGCTCAGCGATTCCGTTAAAAGTCGCCTGGCCTCTTACAACACTAGAGGACATCGGCAAAGCTCCTCTTGCTCTTCATAAAGAAGGCATACCCCAGTTGCATCACAAGTAGCGAGACGACCGCCACTGTAATCAAGGACGGCCAGTCGGGCATCTGCCCGTAGAGCATCACGCGCCGGGCATTCTCAACAAGCCCGGCCAGTGGGTTGATCGCCAAGATCCAGGCGAATGCGGCGGGCACTCGCTCCGACGGATAAAACACCGGCGTTACAAAGAAAAGCACCGGCAGGAGAAGCCCGGAGACGAGCTGGCGAAGATCTCGCAGATACACGCCCAAGGAAGCGACAAACCAAGCTACACCCGCCGCGAGCGCCACCATCGGAAGTAATACGAGCGGCACGAAATACACCGTCTTGGAAAGCCCGCTTCCGAAGAAGAAATTACCTGTGAGCAGGATCAGCAGGCTGATGGCAAAGGTGCATAGCCCCGCGCCCAGTTGGGCCAAGGGCAGCGCTTCGAGTGGGAAAATGACTTTCTTCACGTAGTTGGCGTTGTTAACGACAATCGCCGCCGAGGCCCCCACCGTCGCGGCGAAGAGGTCGAACATGATAAGTCCGCAGAAGACGCTGAGCGCAAAGGTTGCGTTGGATTCGCCAGCCGCCGCGCCGCCTACCCCCCATTTGGCCTGCCACACGACGGCGAAGACGAATGTATATACCGCCAACATAAGCAAAGGTTGCAGCACCGTCCAGATAAACCCGAGCGCGGAGCCCTTGTTGCGGCTGAGCAACTCCCGCTCTGAAAACCGGATAACAATCTCGCGCAGACTGTAAAGCGACTTCGCCATGGAGATGGGCGAAAGCAGTGATGCGAGGGAGGCCCGCTCGCTCATCATCCTAAGCGCCGGTGCGGGGGCTTGATTCACCGGGGCGATTAAGGTCGGTTCTGGAGTCATAACTATTGGCAATCGAGGTTTCACGCCGCGATTGTGGGCTGCCGGACCGCTCGGTCGTACGTTAGATAGTAAGTGTTAGAAGAAAGCGCCGCCAACGAAAGTACAAAACGACGATCACTCCGCGAGAAGGTGTCAGACGGATCATCGTGATTAATCATGCCGTAGAGCATTGATGGGGTCCTGGCGACTGGCCCGCCGGGCCGGATAGAGGCCGAAAATCAGCCCGGTCGCCGTCGCCACCCCGAACGATATTATGATCGACCAGAGCGTAACATGCGTGGGAAGGTTCGCCGCGGGCGGGAAGAGGCCGCCGATATAAGGAAGCGATGGAAGCCGTCCCACTCCCCAACCGATGAGCAGGCTCCCCCCCACGCCAAGGCCTACGCCGACCAACCCGCCAATGGCCGACAGCACGCCCGTCTCGACCAAAAACTGCCAGAGAATGTGTCTGCGGGTCGCCCCGATAGCCCGCCGAATCCCGATCTCTCGGGTCCGCTCGGTCACGCTCGCCAACATGATGTTCATGATGCCGATGCCCCCCACCAGCAATGAAATTCCCGCAACGCTGCCGAAAACCATGTTGAAAGTCAGGGCTGTTTTCTTTGCCGTCTCAAGCAGTTCAAATGGAACAATAAGATTAACATCCATCAGACCCGGGTGCCGCTGATCCATGAGCCGCCGCAGCCGCTGAGAATCGATAATGACGCGGTCCCGCTCCGCTACAGCAATGTAAATTTCGCCGATCTGGGTCTCATTCGCCTGGAACGACCCCGAGGATCCTCTCACCACCAGGTCGCCAAAGACCTCTCGCGCCGTCGTGATCGGGATGTGCAAATCAAAGTTTAGATCACGGCCGATAAGCGCCGCGCCCGAACCGCCCGCCAACCCGATGGGCGCCAGAACTCCGACAATAGTAATAACCCGGCTATCAATACGGATCGTCTGGCCCAGCGGGTCCTCCATCGGGAAAAACTTCGCCGCCAACTCCGCCCCCACTACCGCCACCATGGAGCGAGCCTCCATGTCGGCGTCGTTGAGGTATCGTCCTCGTGCCACCGTAAGGTTGGCTACCTTCAATAGCTCCGGCGTCGTGCCGTATGACTGGCTCGACGATCGCTTTTCGCTCCGAAGAATCTGACCGCCGATTTCTTTCAGCGGCACAATTGCTTCCGCATCTGGAAAGTTCTGTCGAATAACTTCAAGATCTTGGCGAGTAATGCCGAACCGTGTCATCATCCCCTGCCGCTGCCCGCTCTGCTGTGTCTGACTCTCAGGAGGCTTCTGGCTGCGAACAATTAAGTTACGCGCGCCCAACCGCTCAATCTGCTCTAGTGCCTGCCGCTTCGAGCCCTCCCCCAAGCTGCTCATAATAATCACCGCCGCCACGCCAAAAATAATACCCAACGCCGTAAGCACGCTGCGCAGCATTCTTAGACGCAAGTTTGAGAGCCCCAATCTGATCGTTTCGAGAAGAAATGCCATAATATGGTCGATACGTTATGCAGAAAAATCCATTAGTCCGGCTCTTCCGCCGTTGGCGTGCGAACAGTTCGACGCCACGAACGCCTGAACCCTAGGGATCGTAGACCACGCAGTCTGGGAGACCGCACAAACGCCGCACTTGATCGGGTAGATTTCTTCAACTCAACTCTTTCCTAAAAAGGCCACCTTGTCAGAACGCGATAATCAACCAGACGATGATGCCCACAATGCGGCGTCCCCTAACCCTCACCCCGGAAGCAGTCCCTCGGAAAGTCGCCCTCTACCGCCGACGCGTCTGCCGCAACGACAGTTTGGCGTGAAGGCCCCCCAACTCTCCCCGGGGAGGGCCCGCTCACTCGACATCGATCAGATGAGTTTACCGCCTAAAACCAGCTGCACAGAACGGCCGCTGATGATAATCAAATCGGAATCCGAAACTTCGTGCGGCTGGGAGTACGAGATCGAATTTAGTACCGGAGCAGCGGGTAAGCGTACAACTTCCCATAAACTTACTCTTGGCTGGCGCGACCACGACTATTGGTGCGGGGGACGCCTGGCTCCATCCATCACGATAGAACAAGTGATCGCTATCGCCGCGAAATACCTCACGCCGGACGGGTTGCACAACTTACCAGCGACCTTTGA
>Ga0105044_10000920_pt1 | contig 38046 bp, 36 predicted proteins | sample MAT01_FD_78092 | JGI IMG/M metagenome (GOLD analysis project Ga0105044, IMG submission 78092) | Freshwater microbial communities from Lake Fryxell liftoff mats and glacier meltwater in Antarctica - MAT-01 | ecosystem: Environmental > Aquatic > Freshwater > Ice > Liftoff microbial mat | place...
CGCCGCACCATCTCGACGCCAGCGTGACGCGGGCTGAGCGGCTGGCCCCCCTCGTTCCCGAGGGCAGCACGATGGCGGAACTGGCGCTGCGCTTCATCCTGTCGTCACCCGACGTCGCCACGGTGATTCCCGGCATGCGCAAGGCGGCGCACGTGGACGCGAACCTGGCGGCGAGCGACCGCGGCCCGTTGCCGGCAGGCCTGCTCACGGCCCTGCGCGCGCACCGGTGGGACCGGGCCCCGAACCAGGCGCCGTAGATACGCGCGACACGCGCGACACGAGCACCTTGTCGATGCGGCGTCCGTCCATGTCGATCACCTCGAACCGCATGTGGCCCCACTCGCAGACGTCCGCGGTGCGGGGGATGCGACCCAGACGAGCCATCACGAAGCCCCCGAGCGTGTGATAGGTACTCGACTCGCCTTCGGGCAGGTCGTCCATGCCGATCTCGGTGCTCACGTCGTCGATCGGCGTGGCGCCGTCGATGAGCCAACTGCCATCGGCGCGGGTCACGATCGCGCGGTCGGCGGCCGCATCGGTCGGCAGGCTGCCGACGAACGCCTCGAGCAGGTCGGTCACGGTCACGAGTCCTTCGACGGCGCCGAACTCGTCGAGCACGATCGCCAGGTGCCGGTGCGAGGCCTTGAGCGCCTCGAGCAGCTTGAAGATGCCCATCGAGTCGGGCACGAAGAGCGGCTCCTTGATCAAGCTGCGCAGCGCGATCGGCGAGTTCTTCATCGCCACCGAGAGCAGGTCGGCCGCACGCACGGTGCCGATCACGTTGTCCAGCGAGTCCTGACACACCACGAACTGGCCGTGCCGGTGTTCGCTCAGGAACTCGCGCAACTCCTCGCCGAGCGCGTCCACGTCGACCCACTCGATGTCGAGGCGCGGCGTCATGATCGCCCCGACGCGCTGATCGCCCACGCGGAACACCCGCTGCACGAGGCTCTCTTCGTTCTCTTCGAGCGCGCCGCTCTCGGCACCCTGGCTGATCACGGCGCGGATCTCGTCTTCGGTGAGATGCGCCTCGGCGTGGCCCTTGATGCCGAAGATGCGGAGCACGAGATTGGTCGAGCCCGTCAGCAGCGCTACGAGCGGACTGCCGATCCGGGCCAGCAACAGCATGGGCCGGGCCACCCACGACGCGATGGTCTCAGGGTGGTTGAGGCCGATGCGCTTGGGCACGAGCTCGCCGATGATGAGCGACAGATACGTGATGACCGCCACCACCAGGCCCAGCGACAGGCCGCGTGCATACGGGGCCACGAGCGGAACCTGCAGGAAGGCGTCCCCGAGCGGCTCGGCAATCGTGGCGCCGCCGTAGGCCCCCGCCAGCACGCCCACGAGCGAGATGCCGATCTGCACGGTGGAGAGGAATTGCGAGGGCGAGTGGGCCAGGGCCAGCGCCGCGGCCGCACGGCGATCGCCGTCGTCGGCGCGCTGCTGCAGCCGCACCTTGCGGGCGGCCACGATCGAGATCTCCGACATCGCGAACACGCCGTTGGCCACGAGCAACAACAAGACCACGACGACTTCGGTACCGACGCCCAGCATCGCCCGCGATTGTAGTCTGGCCCGGCCGTTGCATGCTGCCGGCGCCCGTCCGATCCGGGGGGCTCTGCGGCGCATATACTGCCGGGAATGCGACCAGCAACGACCGTCTTGGCCGTGGCCCTTGGCCTCGGCGCCCTCACGCTTCACGGTCAGGCCCGGCCCGGCCTGTCACCAGACGACCTGTTTGCCCTCACCTCGGTCGGCCAGGTCGAACTCTCACCCACCGGCACGCACGTGGCGTATTCGGTGGTGCACAACACCGAGCAGGGCCGCCCACACACGATCGTGACGGTGCTGAATCTCGACACCGGCGTGGTCCGCACCCTGCCGCGCGGTTCGTCGCGCCCGCTCTGGGCCCCTGATGGACGGCGCCTCGCCTACCTCGGCAGCGGCCTTGAAGGCGCCGGCATCATGGTCAGCGAAGCCGACGGCAGCGGCGCGCGGCTGGTGGCGCCGGTCGAAGACACGAACCATCCGCTGCCCTCGGCCGGGCGTGAGATGGCGTGGGCACCCGACGGCCGGCGCCTCGCCTTCGTGTCGGCCACGCCGGGGCCCGAGAGCGCCGACGCCAACGGCGACCCGATGGTGATCACGCGGTACCTCTACAAGCCCACGGCCGGTGAAGGCCTCACGCGCTTCAACGACAATCGCCGCACGCATCTGTTCGTGGCCGACGTCGGCACGCGCCAGGTCACGCAGCTCACGACCGGGACGTTCTACGAGCATTCGATCGACTGGGCGCCGCAGGGCGACGACGTCCTGTTCGTGTCGAATCGCGAGGCCAACGCCGACACGACCTTCAACTACGACGTGTTCGCCGTGTCGGCCCGCACCCGCGAGACGCGCCGGCTCACCTCGACCAGGAGCGCGGAGTACGCGCCGGCCTGGTCGCCCGATGGCACGCGCATCGCCTTCAGCGGCACCACGCGCGACCTGACCTCGTCGGAGACGACGATGGAAGACACGCACGTGTGGGTGATGAACGCCGACGGCTCCGGCCGCACCGAGATCGGCAAGGTGATCGACAACCGGCAAGGCGCGCCGCAGTGGTCGAGCAATGGCCGTCACGTCTACGTCACGGTGCAGGACCGCGGCACCGTCACGCTGATGCGGCTGCCTGCGGCCGGGGGCCCGGCCGAGACCGTCGTGAACGCGCGCGGCAGCGTGGCGGGGTTCTCGACCGCGCGCGACACCGTGGCCTATGCCTTCACCACGCCGGACGCACCGGCCGATCTCTACACGAAGGCGGGTGGGGCTGCGCCGGTGCGCCGCACGTCGCTCAATGCCGCCCTGCTCGCGCAGCGCCAGATTGCGCCGGTCGAAGCGCTCACGTTCCCGAGCGTGGATGGCACGGCCATCGAGGCCTTCCTCACGCGTCCCCTCCAGCAGACGGCCACGTCCACGCATCCGCTGATCGTGATGATTCACGGCGGGCCGCACGGTCAGCAGGGGCCCGCGTTCACCGCCAAAGCGCAGGTCTACGCGGCGCAGGGCTGGGCGTCGCTCATGGTGAACTACCGAGGCTCGACCGGCTACGGCCAGGCGCTGGCCGACAAGATCTTCGGCGATCAGAACGGCGCCGAGGCCAAGGACGTGGTGGCCGGCGTGGACGCAGCCATCGCGCGGCATGCGTGGATCGACCCGGCGAAGCTCGGCATCGAGGGCGGCAGCTACGGCGGCCAGCTCACCAACTGGATCATCACCGAGACCACGCGGTTCAAGGCGGCCATTCCAAGCGCCGGCATCAGCAACCTGGTGAGCTTCAACTACATGGCCTACTACCACGACTATCTGGCCGTGGAGTACGGACGCTATCCACACCAGGATGGACTGATGGACCAGTTGTGGCAGCGCTCACCGCTTCGCCAGATTCACCAGGCGAAGACCCCGACGCTCATTCTGCACGGCGAGAACGACAACGACGTGCCCATCGCGGAAGCCGAGCAGCTCTACATCGCCCTGCACGACGTGGGCGTGCCGACCACGCTCGTGCGCTACCCGCGCGAGGGTCACGGTCTGCGCGAGACCGGTCACGTGGTGGACGCGCTGAGGCGCAGCCTCGCGTGGTACCGGCGCTACTTCGGCATACAGTAGAGTCGTGTTCAAGCGCCAGACCGAGGGCTCGGTCCTCTGCACCTCGTGCGGCGTGCTGGTGGGCGTCAACGACCAGACCTGCTACAACTGCCAGCGTCGCAATCCGGGCCTGTGGGGGTTTGCGCCCGTGTTCCGCCGCCTGGGCAACGATCTGGGGTTCGTCACGCTGGTGATGGGCGGCACCATCACGCTCTACGTGCTGGCGCTGCTGCTCTCGGGCTCGGGCCTGCAGACCATGCTGGCCCCCAGCAGCCGGGTACTGCTGCTGCTCGGCGCGAGCGGCTCGTATCCCGTCTTCGTGATGGAGCGCTGGTGGACGGTGCTCACGGCCGGCTGGCTGCACGCGGGAGTGCTGCACATCCTGTTCAACGTGATGTGGATCCGTCAGCTCGGCCCGGGCGTGGCCAACCTCTACGGCGCCGGCCGCATGGTGATCATCTACACGGTCGCGGGGGCGATGGGCTTCCTGTTCACGTCGCTCGCGGGTCAGTACCTCAGCAACTCGCCGTTGGCCGCGGTGCCGATTCTGGGCCGGCTGATCGGCGGCGCCCAGCTCTCGGTGGGCGCCTCGGCGTCGATCTTCGGGTTGCTGGGCGCGCTCGTCTACTACGGGCGGCGCACCGGCAGCCGGCACGTCGGCGACGCGGGCCTGCAGTACGCCCTCATGATGGGCCTGTTCGGCCTGATCATGCCGGGCGTGGACAACCAGGCGCACCTCGGGGGCTTCGTGGGCGGCTACTTGGCGGGCCAAGTGCTCGATCCGCTGAAGCCCGAGCGCATCGACCACATGGTATTGGCCGTGGCCTGCCTGGTCATCACCGCCGTGGCCCTCGTGGCGTCGGTGGTGACGGCGCTGCCGCTGCTCATGCGTTAGTGTCGCGCCCCGGAACGTTGGTTGGCATTCGGCCGGCGACCATCGTGCTGGCTTCTCCAGATCGTGCGCGTGGCTTCGGGTTATTGAATGCCGCACGCCCAAAAACCCGAAGTGTTCGACCACCCCTCTTGACGGCCGTTCGGGCATCGGGAGCGAGGCATCCGCACGATTGAATGTTCGGCCCAGTGCACGTCCCGATTCCGTACGCGCCCACCAGACGAATCGGCTAATTCGTTCGGAAACGAGCGCCCCGTCACCCATCACGACCGTTCGTCCCCGCGTTTGTCTCGGCTTGCCGAATTGGGCGGTGCCCCAAAAATATCGCGACAAACTGGGCATCGACCTTGCTCTGAACCAGCTGGCAGTGTGGCGAACCGGTGTTCGCGATATCGCCCTTTCACGAGCCGGAGCCGTCAGGGCCGGGTCGTTTTTTTTGCACGACCACCCCACAGGAGGTTATTTACATGGCACGTTGGAGCGCAGGGCGGGGGCGCGAGTTCAACCGGTAGCATTTCGGGTGAACTGAAAGACGCCCAGGGCAGACTCCTAGCGCGGTTCGAGCAGCAGGAACCCGAGCGGCGGCACGGTGAGCGAGAGGGATTGCGCGTGGCCGTGACGCTCGACGGCCTCGCTCGTCACCTCGCCGCTGTTGCCGGCACCGCTGCCGCCGTAGACCACGGCGTCGCTGTTCAGCACTTCGCGCCAGCGGCCGGCCACCGGCACGCCGATGCGGTAGCCGTCGTGTGGCGTCGGGGTGAAGTTGACGATTGCCACCACGGTCGTGCCGGCGCCTGGATCGCGCCGCACCAGCGACACCACGCTGTTGTCGTGGTCGTGGCAATCGATCCAGGCAAAACCCTCGGGCGAAAAATCTGCCGTCCACAGCGCCGCGCACGCCCGGTAGACCTGGTTCAGGTCGCGCACCCAGCGCTGCAAACCGGCGTGCTGCGGGTCGCCGAGCACGGCCCAATCGAGTTCCCAGTCGTGGTTCCACTCGCGCCACTGCCCGATCTCGATGCCCATGAAGAGCAGCTTCTTGCCGGGATGCGCGAACATGTAGCCGAGCAGCGCCCGCATCGTGGCGTGCTTCTGCCACACGTCGCCGGGCATCTTGGCCAGCAGCGACCGTTTGCCGTGCACGACCTCGTCGTGCGAGAACGGCAGCAGGAAGCGCTCGCTGTAGGCGTAGAGCAGCGAGAACGTGATCTTGTCGTGGTGCCACTTGCGGTAGAGCGGATCGTGCCCGACGTAGTCGAGCATGTCGTGCATCCAGCCCATGTTCCACTTGTGCGTGAAGCCGAGGCCGCCGATGTGCACGTCGCGGGTCACGCCGGGCCACGACGTGGACTCCTCGGCCATCAGCGCCACGCCGGGCTCGCCGCTGCGCACGACGCTCGTGAGGTGCTTCAGGAAGTCGACCGCGTCGAGGTTCTCGCGGCCGCCGTACTGGTTCGGCACCCACTGCCCCGCCTGGCGGGAGTAGTCGAGATAGAGCATCGAGGCCACGGCATCGACGCGCAGCCCGTCGATGTGGCACTCGCGCAGCCAGAAGAGCGCGCTGCTCAGCAGGAAGGTGCGCACTTCGTGGCGCGCGTAGTTGAAGACCAGCGTGCCCCAGTCCTGATGTTCGCCCTGGCGCGGGTCGGCGTGCTCGTAGAGCGCGGTGCCGTCGAAGCGCGCCAACCCGTGCGCGTCCTTCGGGAAGTGCCCGGGCACCCAGTCGAGCAGCACCGCGAGCCCGGCCTGATGACAGGCATCCACGAAGAAGCGGAAGTCGTCGGGCGTGCCGAAGCGGCTGGTCGGCGCGAAGAAGCCAATCACCTGATAGCCCCACGACCCGGTGAAGGGATGCTCCATGACCGGCAGCAGTTCGATGTGGGTGAAGCCCATGTCGCGCACGTAGGGCACCAGTTCCGCGGCCATCTCGCGGTAGGTCATGGTGCGCGCGCCGTGATCCGCGCGCTGCCACGAGCCCAGGTGCACCTCGTAGATCGACATCGGCACGTCGTCGGCGATCGGCGTCGCGCGGCGGGCGGTCTGCCACGCCTCGTCCTGCCAGACGTAGCCGTCCTGCCACACGACCGACGCGGTGTCGGGCGGCGCCTCGAAGGCGCGGCCATAGGGATCCGACTTCTGCACGGCCCGCCCGCGTGCGTCGACGATCTCGAACTTGTAGCGCGGTCCAGCGGTGAGTCCGGGCAGGAAGATCTCCCAGACGCCCGACCCGGCGTGCAGGCGCATCGGGTGCACGCGCCGGTCCCAGGCGTTGAAGTCGCCCACCACGCTGACCGACGCGGCATTGGGCGCCCACACCGCGAACTGCACGCCGGGCGTGCCGCCGTGTGCGACGACACGCGCGCCGAGCACGTCGTAGGCGCGGTAGTGCGTGCCCTCGGCCAGCAGGTGCGCGTCGATGGCGCCGAAGATCGGACCGTAGCGATAGGGGTCGTCGTAGCTGTGGGTGTGGCCCGACGCGTCGGTGACCTGCAGGAAGTAGTCGAGGGTCGCCAAGGCGCCGTCCACCACCGCTTCGAACAGGCCACCCTCGTGCACGGTCGCCATCGCGATCGGCGTGCGCTCGGGCGCCACGAGCACCACCACCCGCGTGGCCCCGGGCCGCATCACGCGAATCACGAGGCCAGCGCCGGATTCATGCGGGCCGAGCACGCGAAACGGATCGCGGTGACGGCCGTGGACCAGAGCGAGGACGTCCCCAGCGGCGAGCGGCGTGGGCGCAGGCATCATGGCACCGCCGAAGATTGTACCGTGGCCGGCCATGACCGCACCCGCGCTATGATCGTAAGCCTATGACACCAGGACTCTACGCACGTTTCACGACCAGCGAAGGCAACTTCGCGGTCAGGCTGTTCGAGAAGGAAACCCCGAAGACGGTGGCCAACTTCGTGGGCCTGGCCGAGGGCACGAAGGAGTGGACCGACCCGGCCACGCGCGCCGCCACCACGCGCCCGTTCTACAACGGGCTGATCTTCCACCGGGTCATCGCCGACTTCATGATCCAGGGCGGCTGCCCGAACGGCAACGGCATGGGCGGCCCGGGCTACAAGTTCGAGGACGAGTTCGCGCCGGGACTCAAGCACGACAAGGAAGGCATCCTGTCGATGGCCAATTCGGGACCAAACAGCAACGGCAGCCAGTTCTTCATCACGCTCGTGCCCACGCCGTGGCTCGACAACAAGCACTCGGTGTTCGGTGAGATCGCCGAGGGCATCGAGGTGATTCGCAAGATGGGCAAGACGCAGACGGCGCGTCAGGATCGACCGGCCAAGGACATCACGGTCGAGTCGGTCACGATCGAGCGCGTCGCCTGAGGCGGCGCTCGCGCGGGTAGTTCAGGGCTTGCCGGTGCCGTATCGCGCAGCGCGCGCGGCATCGGTGGCCTTCCGACCAGTGCGGCGCACGACCACCGAGATTCCGGCGAGCACCACCGACAGGAGCGCCATCGACGCCAGCTCAGGAACTTCGTTCGCGTGACGGCTGATGGGTTCGACCGCAGTCGCCATCCCAGAGAGAACACCAAAGATCGTCAACATGTGTGGTCTCCTATTCTAAGTGTGATCGGGAATGCGTCGCTACCCAGAACATCCCCTCACCGGCCACTTCCAGGCCAGAAATCGCGTAAATTCGGTCGCACGCTGTCACGGTGCCGATGGTTTCTGGCTGGCCTGCTCCAGACTTCGCCCTCGTGCTGACGTGTCGAACCGTAGATATTTGCCAGGAAGTCGTTAGGTTCGGACGGGATACGCGGAGGCCGGGAGCCACGGCGGGAGTCGCGGGGACGGGCTGAGGGGATGCGGGGCGGGCCGGGCAGACGCCCCTGAGAGACAGCTCGCGCTGCCTCTCAGGGGATGACGAACTACATGCTCGACGACTTGTTCAAGGCGCCGGCCAGGTTGTTGAGGGCGAGTTCGAGGGTCTTGCGCGAGGTGGCGACGTTCATGCGCATGTGGTGGTCACTGCCCTTGCCGTACGACTGACCGGCGTTCAGATGCACGCGCGCGTTCTTCACGAGGTGGCGCTCGAGCATCTGCTCCTTCGAGAGCATGGGCGCGTCAGCGGCCTTCGTGCGGTTGTAGTCGGCCGCCAGGGCCACCGTGCCAATCTTTCCGGCATACTCCGTGAAGTCGAGCCACATCAGGTAGGTGCCCTGCGGCTTCATGGTCTTGACGCCGGGCAGCTTGGCGTTGATGAAGTCGGTGGCAAAGCTGGTGTTGGCGTCGACGTAGTCGTTGGCCTGGGTCAGCCACTCCTCACCCTCGGGCGTGTAGGCGCCGATGTTCGCCACGATGCCGAGCGTGTTCATCTCGGCGCGGTGGTGCACCTTGATGCGGTCCATGTAGTCCTTGTTGCTCGAGTAGAACCACGCCACTTTGTGGGCGGCCAGACCAAAGGACTTGCTCGCGGCCTTGAACGTGATGCTGTTGTTGACCACGTCCTTGTTCGGAAGGCTGGCAAACGGCGTGTACTTCTGGCCCTTGGCCACCCAGTCGCAGTGGATCTCGTCGGCCAGCACCACCACGCGGTGCTTGAGGCAGATTTCGCCGATGCGCAGCAGATCCTCGGCGCTCCAGCAGTTGCCCGTGGGGTTCTGCGGGTTGCACAGGATGAAGCTGTTGGTGTCGACGCTCAGCTGCTTCTCGAACGCCTCGAAGTCCATCTCGTACTTGCCACCGGCGCCGCGCTTCAGCTTCACTTCCTCGGCCAGCGTCTGGCTGGCGGTGAGGTCGCCGTAGAAGCCGTTGTAGGTCGGCGTCTGCAGCAGCACCTTCGTGCCCTTCGGCGAGAAGGCCTTGAGCGTGGCGATCAGACCCGGGTGCACGCCCATCGTGATGACCGCCTGCGACGGCTCGAAGGTCACGCCGTAGCGGCGCTTGTTCCAGGCCGCCACGTTCTCGAGGAACGACGCCGGCATGTCGAGGTAGCCCCAGTTCTCGTGTTCGAGCCGCTCCTTGAGCGCCTTGGTGATCGAGGGCGCGGCGCGGAAGTCCATGTCGGCGATGCCCATGCCCACCTGAATCGCGTCCTTGCCGAACACCCGAATCTGCTGGTCGTACTTGACCGAACTGGTGCCGAAGCGGTTGTACGGCGTGTCGAAGTCGTACTTGCCGCCGGCCCCCTGTGCGAACGCGCCAGCGGTGGCGGCTGCGGCCACGGCGGGCGCCCCGCCGCCGACTGCGCCCAAGAGCGCCGTCATGCCCGCATTCTGAAGAAACGATCTGCGCCCAAGCCCCTGTTGCTGCGACATGTGTGTCTCCGGCGAGCGGCATCCGCATCCGGCCGACATGGCCGTTCGGCGCACGATGTAAACGGGCCAATACTAATCCCAACGGCGCCTGGTCAGATGACTTTTCTTCCTGGTGCCAATCCGCAGGCCGCATCTGGGCGCGCGGGTCAGCCAGCCCAGCCGCACCAGGGCCGGGGGCAGAACCGCGCAGGGCAAGGGCTTGGCTAGTCCTGGGCCACCCCGCCCGCCAGGCCGACGGCGCCGTCGAGCCGCGCCATCTCGCGGCGCAGCCAGGCGCGCGACAGGGCCCACTCGCGTTTCACGGTGCGCGGCGACAGGCCAACGACGCCGGCCGTCTCGTCCACGCTCAATCCCGCGAAGTAGCGCAGCTCCACGATCCGGGCCTGCCGCGGGTCGCGCTCGCCGAGCCGCGTGAGCGCCCGGTCGAGCGCCTCGAGATCGAGGTCCTCGGCGACCGTCGCCATGGCCACGTCAATGCCGTCGAGCGAGATCTTGGGGGCCCGCCCCCCGCGTTTCAGGGCGTGGCGAGCGCGCGCGTGCTCCACCAGGATGCGCCGCATGGCAACCGCGGCCACACCGAAAAAATGGTGCCGGCCCGCCAGCGGCGTGCGCTCATCGGCCAAACGCATGAAGGCCTCGTGCACGAGCGCGGTCGGTTGCAGCGTGTGGTCGCGCCGCTCGGCGCGCATGGTCGATACGGCGAGCCGGCGCAACTCACGGTAGAGCACGTCGAAGAGCGACGCCATGGCGCCGGTGTCGCCCTCGGAGGCCAGTTCGAGAAGCCGTGTCAGGTCTTTCGGGGCGGGGCTGTGCATCACCGGATTACGAGCAGGTCTTGAGTTTCTCGGTCACGCCGGCCATGCCGGTGCCGCCAGTGTTGCACGCCTGGTGCCCGGTGGCACCAAGGGCCTCGAGCAGGCCCGCACTCTCGCGCCACGGCTCGCAGGCGGCCCGTCGCGACGCCCGAGCGGCGGCCAGTACGTCGCCGACGAACTCGAGGATGCGGGCCGAGTCGCACCGAGCCTGCACGTTGTCACCGTCGCGCCTGGCGAGGCCGCGGTGCGTGCTGAGCGCGGCTTCGAGCAGCGCGCGCGCCTCGGCCCCGGCGCCGGCATCACGCAGTGCCAGGGCCAGCACTTCACGGCTGACGGCCACGGTGCGGGCGGCGTTGGCATCGGCCGGGTCGGCCGCGGCCAGCCGTTCGAACTGCGCGAGCGCGCCCCGCAGGTTCTCGACCCCTGCGCCAGAGCCTTTGGTCGCGCGCTCCACCTTGCCGAGCTTTTCGAAGGCGATCCCGAGATCGCGCTGGATGTTCCGATGCGTGGGCTCGCGCGCGGCCAGCGCCCGGCGGAGGTCGAACGAACGGCGATAGGCGGCTTCGGCCTCGGGCCAGCGCGCCGCCGTCTCGTGCAGCGTGCCGATGCGCTCCAGCGTCAGCCCGAGAAAGCGCTGCACGCGCACGTCGTTGGGCGCCTTCACGTCGAGTCGCTGAAACGCGGTGAGCGCCGCCGCAAACTCGCGGGCGGCCTCGGCCGACCGGCCGAGGTTCGGCAGGTTGGGATTGCCGAGCAGATCCCCGAGCTTCACCACCGCGATGCCCGCTTCGATCTCGTCTTCGAGCACCGGCGCCGCTCCGCCCGCAAGGTCCACGTAGAGACGCGTCGAGAGCTGACTCTCGGCGAGCGCGGCCGTGGTGTTGCCCGACCACGCGAGCACGTCGGCCATGCGGCGATGGGCGCCCGCCAGCGCGCGCGTGGCCTCGAGATCTCCGGGAAGCGCCTGCCGCGCGCCCTCCGCCAGCGCCACCGCTCGGCGGTAGCTGGCCAGGGCGCCGGTCGTGTCCCCCAGGTTGGCGCTCGACGGATTCCCTTGCACGTCGCCGACGCGCACCCAGGCACGCGCCAGTTCACGCTGCAGGCCGAAGTCGCCCGCCGATTCGCGCGCCAGGCTGTCGAGATACTGCACCGTGGTGCGCACGATGAGCTCGCGCGTCGCCATCGTGCCGGGCACGTTCATGATCGTGTCGTTCACGTCGAACATGAACGCGTTGGCCAGGGTACGCACGTCGTTGAAGCGCCGTTCCGCGCGGCCGCGTTCGGTGGCCGCCACCGACGCCTGCCACACCACCGCCGCCACGCCGGCCAGCCCGGTCACGAGCATCACGGCTGCGGCAACCAGCGCGCGCGTGTGCCGTGCCGCAAACTTGCGCACGAGGTAGGCGGGCGTGGCCGGCCGGGCCGACACGGGCAGCGACGCGCGATGCGCCCGCACATCGCGCAGCACTTCCTGCACGCTCGAATAGCGTTCGCCGGGCACGCGAGCCAGCGCCTTGGCCACAATCGCATCGAGGTCGCCGCGCAAGCGATCGGCGAGCGCGCCCGGCGTCGTGCCGCGCCGCTCGGCCCGCGCGCCGGCATCGTCCCCGCGGGTGGCGGCCAGACTCGGCGGCATGACCTCGGCCGAGGCCAGTTGCGCCTGAATGGCCGCGGGGGTGGCGCCGGTCAGGCGATAGGGCCGATCGCCCGTGAGCAACAGGTACAAGACCACGCCGAGCGAGTAGACGTCGGTGCTGGTGGTGCTGGCCCGACCGCCCATCTGCTCGGGGCTGGCGAAGTCGGGCGTCATCAGCCAGGTGGCCGACGTCGCTGCGGCGTCGCTCGGACCAGCCGCGCGCGAGAGGATGCGCGACACGCCGAAGTCGAGTAGCTTCGGCGTGCCGTCGGCGGTCACGAGGATGTTGTCCGGCTTGATGTCGCGATGCACGACCAGGTTGGCGTGCGCAAACTGGACGCCGTTGCAGACCCGGCTGAAGAGCTCGAGCCGATCGTCGATCCCCAGGCGCTGCTCATCGCAGTAGCTGTCGATCCGCACGCCGTCCACGTATTCCATGACGAAGTAGGGCTGGCCGGCCGGCGTGGTGCCACCGTCGAGCAGGCGCGCAATGTTGCGGTGATCGAGCCCGGCGAGGGTCTGCCGTTCGAGCCGGAAACGTTCGACGACGCTGGCGGCATCGGCGCCCGGGCCAATCACCTTCACCGCGGCCTGACGCGAGAACGCGTCGTCGGCGCGCTCGGCACGGTAGACGACGCCCATGCCGCCGTGGCCAATCGTGCCGACGATGCGCCATGCGCCAAGGGCCTGCCCCACCATCGGATCGGTGGCGTCGGGATCCCTCGCCAGATCGCCGACGTGCACCGGCGGCGACTCGAGGAATGCGGGCGCCTCGTTGTGCCACCCGAGCAGCGATCGTACCTCGGCCACCAGCGCCGGGTCCGCCGCGTGGTCGTCGAGACACTGCTCGCGGGCGGCGTCGTCGAGATCGACCACCGCTTCGAAGAGTTGCTTGGCCTCATCCCAGCGCGTGGCTGGGAACTCGGAAGCGGGGGTGGTCATCGGCGCGTCAGGGCAGCCGCAGCGGCACGCGCGCCACGCCGAGCGGCGTGCGCTCGGTATAGAGATGCAGGAACAGCCGCCCAGCCACGAAATCGTCACGGTCGCGCCCGCGCAGCGTCAGCGTGGCCGTAGCCGTGGTCTGGCCGCGAGCCAGCAGGTGCGCCACCATCGGTCCGGGCCGATCGCCGTCGCTGCGCTGCAGCGCCAACGCCAGCAGGCGATCGCCGGCTGGCACGGTCGCCGATGCGGCGTAGGTGAGCGTCGCCGTGGTGCGGTCGTAGCTGCCCTGCACGCGCGCGGCCGGGCGCGGCGTGGCGCCGATCGTCGTCGTGACCACTACCGGCGCCGGTGCAGTCCCATTCACGAGCGGCGGCGTGCTGAACGGCGCGCGGCGCGGCGTGGCGGCCACTTCCCAGGCATACGCCAGACCGAGCAGCGCGGGCTCGGCAAACGCGCCGCCGAGCAGCTCGACGCCGATCGGCAAGCCGTCCACCGTGAAGCCCGCCGGCATCGACAGCGCAGGCAGGCCGGTCGTCGCGCTCAACTGGCAGGTGGTGCCGATCTGCACCTCGCCAATCAGCGTGGGCTTGCGCCGCAGCGTGGGATACGCCATCGCGTCGAGGCGCAGGCTCTCGAGCGTGGTAACCACCGCCTCGCGCAAAGCGCGCCGCTTGAGCAGCGCCTGGCGGTAGTGCTCCGTGTCGCGCCGCTCTGGCTGGTTGCGCAGCCGGAACGTCTGATCCAGCGCGTCGTGGTGCAGCCCGCGTTCCAGAATCTCGCCGAGTGACGCCACCGGCGCGCCGGGATGCGCGGCGAGGTAGGCCGCCAGATCGAACTTGAACTCGTCGCCAATCACGCTGCTGTCGCGCAGCAGGTCATCGAGCCCGGGCACGACCACGTCGACCACTTCGGCGCCCTGCGCCTTCATGGCGTCGAACGCCTTGCGCACGATCTGGTCAACCTCGTCGTCCTCGGGCCCGGTGCCGAAGAGCGCGCGTAGCACGCCGATGCGTGCGCCTTTGAGCGTGGCGCTCGCGAGGGCGTCGCGATACGAGCGCGGCACATGCGCGGCCGCGCCGGCCGTGATTGAATCAGCCGGGTCCGGGCCCACCGTGGCGTCGAGCATCAGGGCCAGGTCGGTCACGGTCCGCGCCAGCGGACCGGCCACGTCCTGTGTGTCCGACAACGGCATCACCCCGGTGCGGCTCGACAGCCCGCGCGTGGCTCGCAGTCCCACCATGTTCTGGTTCGCGGCGGGGATCCGGATCGAGCCGCAGGTGTCACTGCCCATGCCCGCCGCGGCGAAGCTCGCGGCCACGCCGGCGCCGGTGCCACCGCTCGAGCCGCCGGGCACCCGCATCAGGTCGTAGGGATTGCGCGTCTGGCCCGTGAGCGACGAGATGGTCGTGATGCCAGCCGCCAACTCGTGCATGGTGGTCTTGCCCAGGATGACGGCGCCGGCCTCGCGCAGGCGCGCCACCTGGAAGGCATCGGTGCGCGGCACGAGCGTGGCGAGTCCCAAGGCGCCGCCCGACGTGGCCAGACCGGCGGTGTCGTAGTTGTCTTTCACGAGCACCGGAATGCCGTGCAACGGCCCGCGCAGCCGCTGCTCGGCGCGCTCCCGATCGAGCGCGGCGGCCTCGTCGCGCGCCTTCGGGTTGAGCTGCACGATCGCGTTCAGGCGCGGACCGGCCTGATCGTAGGCGGCAATACGCGCGAGGTAGGCCTCGACCAGGCCTTGCGAGGTCACCCGGCCTTCGGTCTGCGCGGCCTGCAGATCGAGAATGCTGCGCTCGTGCACCTCGAACAGGGGCGGCGGCGTCAGACTCGGCCGGCCACGCTGCCGCTCGGCGCCGAGGGAGGCCACCATCGCTCCGAGCAGGCCCGCACCCGCCACGACCTTCGCGAACGTCCGCACCCGCGTCATGTCCGAATTCTAACGGGGAGCACCGGGTGATGCGGGGAAGATTCGGCGCCTACGACCGGACGGTCAGGGCGCGTGACGGCGGCAGACCCAACCGCCATGGACCTTCAATGTTTTTGCAGCACCGCCTCGGCGAGCCGGTCGATGTCGGCCATCTCGGTGTAGACCTGGGTCGGGCTGCGCGCCTGCACGCGCCCGCGGTAGCAATGCACATGCGCCTCGATGCCGTCGTCGAAGAGCAGCGCGTCGCGCAGCGCCATGGCCGCCTCACGGGTCGTGCCGGCGCGTTCGGGCAGCATCACTGTGGCCATGGGACCGATCAGCGCCTCGGGCGTGGCGAAGCTCGTGCCCCACCGTTCCGCGAGCCGGTGCGCACCCGTCCACGCGAGTGCGTGATTGTGCCGCCGGATGTCGTCGAGGCCCCACTCGGCACACAGCGCGAGGGCGGCCGGCGCCGAGAGCTGCGTCGAGCCGACGCGCGTGCCCACGAGGTCGAACTCGTGGGTGAAGCCCTCGTCGAGTCCCCACGAGATCACCACGGGATGCAGGCCCGCCTGACGCGCCGGCGGCGCCCAGAGGATGCCGCTGCCGCAGGCGCATGCGCGCCGTCGGCCAGCACGGCCACGCCGCGCCCGCGCAGGGCCGAGGCGATCGCTGCCAGCGGCAGCACGAGCGCGCTGTCGGCGGTGATGTGGTCGATGACGGCCAGCCGCGTGTGCGAGCCGGCCGCCTGCACGCACGAATCGACGATGCCCTGGGCCGTGAACGGATACGGGATCGTGGCGGTCGTGACGGTGGCCCCGCGCTCGCGCGCCGCGTGCCGCACGGCGTTCGTCACGCCGCCGGAGCCGAGGTCGGTCACGAGCACCTCGTCGCCGGCCGCCAGCGGGAACGAGCGCAGCACAGCATTCACGCCGGTCGTGGCGTTGTCCACGAACACCACGTCATCTGCCGCGGCGCCGACGAACTGCGCCACGCTCGCCGCGGCTTCACGCAGTCGCGGCACGGGCCCGCGCCAGGCGCCCACGGCGTGCGACGTCAACTCGCGCAGCACGAACCGGCTGGGGTGGCGCTCGGTCTGCTCCAGCTAGGCCCGCTGCACGTCCATCACCCGGCGCGGCGTGACGCCGACCGTGCCATGATGCAGATAGGTGCCGGCGGGATCAAGGGTCCACTCGCGCAGCCAGCTGCGGCCGAACGGCAGCGACGCCATCACTGCACTTCGCTCGCGTGACTCGCCGCGGCCCGCCATCCACCCGGTCCCTTGAAATAAACGACGGTGAAGCGGTACTCGTAATCGCCAACCGCCGATTGGCCCACGGCGATGGCGGTCGTGCGCTCCGGTCCGTAGAACCGGATCCGCATCTCGTCCGGCTCCACCGAGTCGACAGTGGCCTCGCCCGACACGAGCGAGCGGATGCGCTGCTCACGGTCGTCCATCCGGCCCACGGCGTGCGTGTGCGTGAAGTCGTCGGCGAGCACGCGCTCGAGTGTCGCGCGGTCCTTCTGCTTCACCGCCTGCGCGATCCGTGTGCGCAGGGCGACAATCTCGCCCGTGGGGCCCTCTTGCGCGTCCGCGCGCGTGCCCACGAGCTGGAGCACCGAAACGACCACGAGGGCCGACAAGGCGAGCGTGCGGTAGGTCATAGGGTCTCCGTCGGGTCGAGTCTGAACGTGAGGCTGGCCCACACGCTGCGCCAATCGGCCACTGTGGGTTCGTCGTGCGCGGTCATCGCGATCGCGTGAAGCCGCCATAGGCCTGCGGCCTCGAGCGCAAGAGCGAAGGCGCCGTCGCCGTTCGTGCGGACGCAGGCCATGTCGCGCGGCGGGTCTGCCACCGAGCCACGCCGGTGCACACGCACCTGCACCTCGGCGGCGGGCAGTCCGTCGACCAGCACCCGCGCCTCGAGTACGTCGCCGAGCCTCAGCGGCGTCGACCCGACCGGCACGATCTCGATCGGCAGGCCGGCCGCGGCGGCCAGAAAGTGCACGGCGCCGTCGCCGGCGCTCACTGCCGTCTTGACGAACTTGCTGTAGACCTCGCGCCCTGGCAGAGCGCCGGTGCCGCTCGCCGCGCGCGCCTCTGCCACGTGGTTCAGACCTTCGTGCGTCAGGTAGCGGTGGAACTTCTCGGGCGCGAGTTCGATGAAGGCGGGCCGGGTCTCGACCACGAGCCACGCCGGTGCGGCGATGCCATCGAGCTCGACATGCACGCCCGCGTCGGGTGTGCCCTGCGCGATGAGCGGCACACCGCCTTCGGCCGTGAGCGCGCGCACGCGCAGCCGCTCGGGTCGAGGCCCCTGGTCGGCCAGTGAGAAGTCGTCGCCGTTGTGCAGCGACACGCGCGCACCCGCGAGCGCGGCGCGCGACGGCACGCCGTACATTACGTGCGCGAGCAGCACGCCACCGGCGTCGATCCACGACCAGTCCACGATCGTAAGTGTAGACGGCCGCGCTGGCGCGCAGCCGCCGTTGAGCGCGAAGGCCAGGGGTGCGGCAATTTGCCACAGGGAGCAGCATGCTCGGCCGACACCGGGTCGCACGTACGATCGGGCTCGTGACCCGCAGCACTTGTCTGGACCTGCCACCCGCATCGCGCACGGGGGCGGCCGCCGCCGCGTTCGCGACGATGCTGATGGTGGCGTGCGGCGCCCCGGCCGCGCCGCCGGACACGGCGGCTCGAACGACCAGCCTGCGCGTGGCCACGCTCACCGACGAAACGACGCTCCAGCCCTACTCGTACGTCAGCGGCTATCCGGGCTCGAACATGCTGACGCTGATCTACGACACCCTGTTCATCCTCGACGCCGACAATGAGCCGCGGCCCTGGGTGGCGCGGCGCGATGTGGCCAGCGCCGATGGCCTGACCCACACGCTCACGCTCCGTGACGACGTGCAGTGGCACGATGGCCGTGCGCTGACCAGCGGCGACGTGAAGTTCACCTACGAGTTCTACCAGGCGCACACCCACGGCCGCTGGACACCGCCGGTGCGCAACATCGTCACGATCGAGACGCCCGACGCGACCACCGTCGTGCTACGGCTCCGCGAGCCAGACCCGAGTTTTGCGATGCGGCTCCTGGCCGATGTGCCGATCATTCCTCGACACGTGTGGAGCGGCGTCACCGCGCCCAAGACCTTCGCCGGCCGCATCGGCTCCGGGCCGTTCCGGCTTGCCGACTACCGGCCCGATCAGTTCTACCGCTTCACGGCCAACCGCGAGCACTTCTCCGGCGCGCCCGCTGTTGACGAGCTGCTGATGTCGATCATCAAGGACCCAGCCACGGTGTTCGCCGCGCTGGAGTCGGGGGAGATCCACGCCACCACCCTGGAACTGGCACCAGAGCTGGTGAGCAGATTTCAGACGCGCGCCGGGTTGAAGGTGACCGGGGGCCTCGGATACTCCACCACTCTTCTGCAGTTCAACACCGAACGCGCCCCCTGGAACCAGGCCGTTGTGCGGCAGGCCGTCGCGCTCGCGATCGACACGCAGCAGTTCGTGGACACGCTGCTCCTCGGATCCGAGGCTGGCGGTGTGCCGATGGCTCCAGTGCTGCTCGTGCAATCGAACAATCCCACGCGCGTGAGAGCCGCCGAGCTCATCCGCGCAGCGGTGAGAGCGATCGGGATCGACGCGCGTGTGCAGGCCCAGGAGGCCGGCAGTCTCACGGACACAGTGTGGCCCGACTTCGACGTGACGCAGGGACGCGACTACGACTGGACGATGTTCGGCTGGTCGGCACCGATGCTCGTGGACCCGCTGCGCATCGTCTCGCTCGTCGATTCCGACACACGCTACGGCACGAACAACATCGGCGGCTATCACAGCGCCGAGGCCGACGCGATCGCGGCGCGCCTCAGAGTCACCCTCGATGCCGTCGTTCAGCGCGGCCTCGTGCGCCGACTCGAACGCGTGATCGCCCGCGACCGGCCCTTCGTGATGTTGTGGTACCCCAACCTCACCTACGCCCACGCTCCGGAGGCGTACGACCGCTGGGTGTTCCAGAAGGGTCAGGGCCTCTTCAACCGGCTCTCGTTCCTTCGCACCGTGGCGCCGTAGGCCATGGCGCGGCTCGCCCAGCACGCGCTGATCCTGTGGGTGGCGCTCACCCTGAACTTCGCCCTGCCGCGTCTCATGCCGGGCACTCCCCTAGCGCTGCTGGCAGGGGCCGATCTCACGGCCCTCACTGCCGGCCAGCGCACGGCGTTGCTGGCCGACGCCGGACTTGATCGCCCGCTGCCCATGCAGTACGTCGGCTACCTGTCCGACCTCGCCCGCGGTGATCTCGGCTACTCGTATCGGCGCGGGGAGCCGGTGGCGGCAGTACTGGCCGACCGGCTGCCGTGGACCCTCTTGCTGACGGTCACCAGCCAGATCGTGTCGCTGCTGCTGGGCGTGGCGCTCGGCGCGTGGTCGGCGTGGCGTCATGGGCGGTGGTCCGATGCCGGCCTGCTCGGGGCCGTGATGCTGCTCGAGTCGCTGCCGGTGTTCTGGGTAGGCATGGTGCTCGTGGCGCTCTTCGCCGTGCAGGTGCCACTCTTCCCGGCCTTTGGGGCGGTCACGCCCTGGATACAGCACGAGGGCACGGCCTGGATTCGAGACGTGGCGCATCACCTGGTGCTGCCGCTCGTGACCCTCACGATCGCCAGCGTCTCGAGCACGTTCCTGGTGGCGCGTTCCGCGGTGGCGACGCTGCTGCACGAGCCGTTCGTCGCCGCGGTACGGGCCCGCGGCATGCGCGGCCGGCAGGTGCTGCTGCGCCACGTGGTGCCAAACGCGCTGTTGCCGGTGGCCACCGTCGCGGTCATGAACCTGGCCTTCGCCTTCGGTGGCGCCACGCTGGTGGAGACGGTGTTCTCGTACCCCGGCGTTGGGCGCCTGGTCTACGAGTCAGTGCTGAACCGTGACTACCCGGTGCTGCAGGGGGCGTTCCTGCTGCTCACGGTGGTGGTCGTGCTGGCGAACGTGCTCATCGACGCGTGTTACCCGTGGCTCGATCCCCGACTGCGGGCGAGCCAGCCGCGCAGCGCTGGCGCCCGCTGGTGATCGCCGGCGGGCTTGCGCGCCGCGTGATCCGGGCACTGGGGGCATCGTTGCTGGCCGGGCTCGTGCTCGTGGCCGTCGCCGCGGAGGTGATTGCGCCCTACGATCCCGAGGCCCAGACCGGACGGCCGTTCGAGTCGCCCACCGCCGGGCACTGGCTGGGCACCAACGACATCGGCCAGGACATCCTCAGCGAACTGGTGCTCGGCACGCGCGTGTCCTTGACCATCGGCGTGCTGGCGGCAACGCTCGCCACGGCGATGAATACGCTCGTGGGCGTGCTCGCGGGCTACTTCCGCGGGCGCGTGGACGCCGGGCTCATGCGCGCCGTGGATGTGGTGCTCACCATCCCGCTGCTGCCGCTGATGATCCTGCTCTCGGCCTACCTCGGATCCAGTGTCTGGAATCTGATCGCGGTGATCGGCCTGCTGACCTGGGCTCGCCCCGCGCGGGTGATGCGCGCCCAGACGCTGTCGATCGTCGAGCGCGACCACGTGCTGGCCGTGCGCGCGCTCGGCGCGGGCGATCTACGGATTGTGCGCCGTCACGTGCTGCCCGCCGTGCTGCCGCTGGCCGCGACGCAGTTCGTGCTGGCGGCCAGCAGTGCGATCGCACTCGAAGCCGGCCTCAGCTTCCTCGGCCTGGGCGACCCGACGCAGAAGAGCTGGGGCACGATGCTCTTCTACGCACAGGCACGCAACGCGTTCCTGAGCGGGAGCTGGCCATGGTGGGTGGTGCCGCCCGGGCTGATGATTGCCGCCTCGGTGCTCAGCTTCACCTTCCTCGGCTTCGGCCGCGAGGGTGCCGCGCACCGCTAGGGTTCAGCGCTTCACTTCGACCCGTTCGTAAAGCTCGTTCGCCGGCACCGTGCTCAGAGCCGCCAGCCGTGCTCCCGCAGGCACCTTGTTCCACGCGTCGAGCCGCGCCCGCAGATTGCCCGGGATCGTGTAGCGCAGGGTGCGACCGGACGTCGTGTCGGTGATCGTGACGATCCCGAACACGATCGTGACCTTCAAGCGCGGCTTCGAGATGGCCGCCATTGCCCAGACGCTGGCCACCGGCATCCTCGTGGCCGCACCGGAAGGCACCGGCGAGGGCGGCGCGCCCCTCCACCACAAGCAGGGCATGCCCAAGTTCGACCATCTCTCGGAGACCGAGCGCCAGTCACTCGCTCTCTATGTCATGTCGCTACATAACGACACGCGCCAAGGAGCGCTCACCCCATGAACCCTCGCCACATCCTGCCCCAAGGCCTGTCCGCCGCCCTGCTCGTCGTCGGAACGCTCGTCCTGTCGCCCGCCGCGTGGGCGCAAGCGCCCGCGCTGACCGCTCATGACGCCTGGATGCGCGAGCCCATGGGCGGCCGCACCATGACCGGCGCGTTCGTCGTCGTCGAGAACGCGGGCGCGACCCCCAGGGCGATCGTCAGCGCGGCCTTCCGATGCCGCCGAAAAGGTGGAACTCCATGAGATGAAGAACGAAGGCGGCATGATGCGCATGTCGCCCGTGAAGCAGATTGACGTGCCGGCATACGGGAAAGTGGAACTGAAGCCCGGGTCGTTCCACGTGATGCTCTTCGGCATCAAGGGCAAGCCAGCCGCCGGTGATTCGATCGATTTGAGCCTGACCTTCGACGACGGCACCAAGGCCACCACCGAGGCCACGGTGCGCAAGCCGGACGGGATGCAATGAGCAGGCGTCGCATGAGGGCGGCGGCGCTGCTGCTTTCGGCCGTGGTGTGCGGTTCGGCCGCGGCGTGTAGCCGCGCGCCAGCGGCAGAAGCCCTTCCCGTATTGCCCATCGGCGGTGACTTCACGCTCACCGACCATGAGAGCCGCCCGTTCGAGCTGACGGCGCTGCGCGGGAAGGCCGTGCTCATCTTCTTCGGCTACGGCTCGTGTCCCGACGCGTGCCCGACCACGCTGTCGAAGTTGTCCACGGTGGCCCGCCGTCTGGGCGACGACCGGACGAAGATCCAGGCGCTCTACGTCTCGGTCGATCCCGACCGCGACACGCCGCCCGTGCTCAAGGCCGACATGGAGAACTTCTCGATTGGCGCGCTCGGTCTCACCGGCACCAAGGCGCAGATCGACACCGTGGTGAAGCACTACGGCGCGGCCTACGAAATCGTGCCCACGCCCGACTCGGCCGCGAAGTACACCATCTCGCATACCACGGCGGTCTATGCGCTCGACGCCAAGGGCCGGGTGCGGACCGCGTTCACCTACGACGCCTCGGTCGACGAGATCGTCACGGGCGTGCGCGCCATCCTCGCCGACGCGTCCTGATCTCGCGCCTGGGCCTCGGACAGCAGGATCAGATTCCAGGGGTTCTCGCCGAAGTCAAAGTTCTCGAACCTGTCCTTCACGGTGTGGCAACGGTCACAACCGGCAAGCGAAGGAGGCGCCTCAGGTGTCGATGACATCCACGACACGCCGCTCGATGTGCAGCTCGCGCGCGGGCGGAATCAGCAACTGGCCAACCCGGTTCCAGAAGAACTCCTTCACGGTGACCCAATCGTCCGGCCCTTCCCCCGGCAACTCCGCCTCGCGTTCGGCATCGTCGAAGAACGTCAGCGCGCGCAACAGCAGCAGTTCGTTCACGTCCTGCCGATACACTTGCCGCATCGCGGCCAGGCACCCGGCGAGTCCCAGGGCGTGGCGATGGAGCGTGACGTAGAGATCGAAGAAGTCCCGGCGCGTGCCGCGGTCGAGGATGGCGTGCAGCTTGGTGGCGAGCAGGCCGGTCACCGACAGGCGGCGGTCGCTGACGAAGGGCGACAGCATCGCCAGGACGAAGATCGACACGTCGATGCCGTCGAACCGCAAGTGGACGGTGTCGGCAGAACGCTCGGCGATGTCGACGTGTCCGCGACGTTGCAGTTGCTGAACCAGGTCGTCGAGATCGCTGGCGCTGGTGACACCGAAGTCCACATCCCGGCTTGGCCGGTAGGGGCAGAAACAGCGCACCGCCTGGCCGCCAATCACGAACCAGTACGGCAAGTCGGCAACGGCGCGGCCGATTGGAGCCGGCATGACAGCGACCGGCTCGCGCAGAACCACGCTAGATCCCCCGTGCGCGCAGCACGGCCTCGATCAGGCCACGGCTGCTGGACCGGTATCCGGGCATCCGCGCGGCCTGATACAAGGCCAGCCACGGCAAACCGGCCGCGAAGCTGGTCGCGGCAAGGTCACCGTAGTTGAAGCAGTAGAACGCCAACTGGTGGGCCGGCACCGCGGTGTCGTCGGTCAGGTTGTAGAGCGCGTGGCGCACTGGTGACGGCAAGCCGACGACGTTGAAGCGAGCCGTCGGGAGGGTCGCCAGCAACTTGTAGACGGTTGCGCGCGAGGGTGGGACGAGGCTTCTCGCCCGGCACGCTTCAGCGACCGTGGCCAGCAGTTCCGATATTCCTGGCCGGTCATGACCTCCACACGCCTCGATTAAGACGGCCAGGGTCCGGTCGTCGATTCGCGGCGTGCCACGATCCGATCTGGGCTTCCGGACTCCGGCCTTCGCCGACTCCTTGAGGCGTTTCCGGGCCCGTTCAAAGCTGGCTGGCAAGGCAAAGACAGACATTGTCAGAACTAATTGTAGACGAAACAATACTTATCGCTAGACTATTGATATGCCGTAACGGAAGTGCGTCGAGCTCAGAGTTCGCGCAGCGGCAAGCACCTGCGGCAACATCCTGGCATTGGTCAGCGTAAGGTGCAGGCGGCCTGCCAGCCCTGACGCCGGGCCTCCGCCATAGCCGCGTCGCGCGCAGGCCTTCCCCGGACCGTGACTTGGACGAACGCGTGGCTCTCGGTCCGAAGCGCCGCCACGAGCCGGTCGAGTTTAGGGATGTTCTGTTTCGGTGAGCCAGGCCGTCATGGCGACCGTGAGCACGGCCAGCGCGGCCTCGACCTGGATCCAGCCCAGGCGCGGAGTGGCCCGCCGCCGCACGCGCTGCCAGTTGAGGAACCCGCACACGCCAACCGCGGCGATGAGCGCGAGCTTGAGGAGCAGGAGTCGGCCGTAGCGTGTCTCGACCAGCGCTGACACGCTGCCGAGATAGAGCCACGCCAGTCCGGTGCCCGACACGAATGCGAGCGCCGCGCACGCCAGCGCCCACGGCGAGAACCGCGCGATGGCGGGAGCCAGCGTGGCGATTGCCGGCGCGCCGCGCACGGCGATAGCGAGCACGACGACCGTGCCAAGCCAGCCCCCGGCGACGGCGAGGTGCAGCGAGTGGAGGGCGCCGCGCCAGACGTCACCCGCGCCGGCCCAGCGGCTGTCGACGACGACCAGGCGCAGCGTGTCGATCTGGAACGCTCCCGCCGGGTGAGCGCGCCGAGCTTGACCTCGCCGGCGCCACCCGACACGGTCATCTTGCTGACCGCCTTGTCCGGCGCCTGGCTGAACCAGATCTGCACCTTCGCCGGCTTGGCCGACACGACCGAGTCCCTGGCCGGCATCGACTTCGAGAAGGCCATGTGGGCCAGCAGGGTCGCCGAGCACATCACACCCAGAACCAATACGGACGAGACACGTTTCAGATTCATTGGTCGCTCCAGAATCTGTAACTCAGGCCACCGCGCTCGCGAGGTGGTGCGACTCGTTGCCGCAGGCCGCCTCACCGCGAGACGGGAAACTTCGCCAGCTTGCGCTGCAACGATCGCCGGTGCATCGACAATGCGCGCGCCGCTTCGGACACGTTGCCGTCGCAATTGGCGAGCACACGCTGGATGTGTTCCCACTCGACGCGCGCCAGCGACGGCGTGTCCATCGGCAGCTCGCGCGGACGTGCCGACAGGCCGAGTTCGAACGCCTCGAGGATCCGCTCGGGATCGGTGGGCTTGGTGAGGTAGTGGACGGCGCCGAGGCGAATCGCCTCGAGCGCCGTGGCGATGCTGCCGTAACCGGTGAGCACCACCACGGCCGTGGCCGGGTCGATGGCTTTCAGCTCGCGCACGACCTCGAGCCCGGACATGCCGGGCAGGCGCAGGTCCACGACCGCCATCTCGGGACTGTCGTGCCGCGCGTGTTCAATCGCCGCCACGCCGTCGGCCACGCCGTGCGCGTCGTAGCCCCGGCGTTCGAGCGCGCCGACGAGCATCGATCGGAACGGCTCATCGTCTTCCACGACCAGCACCGTCTGCAGGATGCGCGACATGTCTCTCACCGGGCCGGCAACTCGAGCACCACGGTGGTGCCCTGGCCAAGGGCGGATCGCACGCGCAGCGTGCCGCCCATCTGATCGGCGAAGGCGCGTACCAGGAAGAGCCCCAGGCCCAGGCCCGCGCCGGGCGGCTTGGTAGTGAAGAACGGTTCGCCCGCGCGCGCCGCGTCTTCGGTGCTCATGCCGCGCCCGTGGTCTTCCACTTCGAGACGCACGCCCTCACCCTGATACACGCGCAGCGATACCGTCTGCCCCGGCGCCGACGCGTCGAACGCGTTCTGCACGAGCGCGATCACGGCCTGCCGGAGCGGCTCGGCCGGCGCGGCAATCGGCTGCGGCTCGGCCGGCAGCGTCACCTCGAGCCGGCCAGCGCGCGCGTCGCCGAGACGCGCCCGCACGTCAGCCACGAGCCGCGCCAGGGCAATCTGCGTGTCGGCGGCCGAGGCCGACGCGGCACGTCCGCTCAGCTGATCCAGGACGTGCGTGCAGCGATCGGTCTCGCGCCGAATGATGCCGATGTACTCGTGCGCGCGGGGATCGCCGGACAGCTGCACGCCGGTCATGGCCCGTTCCAGTTCGCCGGCTGCGGTGCGAATCGTGCTGAGCGGCGTCGCCAGTTCGTGCGCGGCGCCGGCGCCGAGTGAGAGCAGCGCCGCCAGCCGCTCGCTGCGCGCGGTGGCGGCGCGGGCCTCGGCGAGTTCGTGCTCCTGCAGCTCGAGGGCTTCCGACACGCGTCCCACGAAATGCGCAATCAAGGCCGCTGAGGCCGCCAGCGCCACCCACATGCCCGACAGGTGCAGCGTCATGGTGTGCTGCGACGAGGTGGGGTCGGCAAACTCGAGCGGCCGGTGCCAGAAAAAGGTGAGCCCGTAGGCCGCCACCGACACCGTGGCGATGGCTACGGCCCAGCGGTGCCCCAGTGTGACCGCCGCCAGCGTGATGCCCACGAGGTAGACGATGCTGAACGGGTTCATCGGCCCGCCCGCGAAATACAGGATGCCGGTGAGCAGACCGCTGTCGACAAGCAGCGACGAGCCAATCACGACGCGGCTCGGCGCCGGCGACCGCAGCTGGAACGCGAGCACCAGATTGGTGGCGGCGAGCGCCGCAAGCAGCGTGACGACCGGCGCGAGCGGCACGCGCACGCCCCACTGGATCACCGCCGCGGCCACGCCTCCGGCCAGCGCCACGACCGAGACCCAGCGCAGGCGCACGAGCCACGGCAACACCACGCGCGAGGCACGCGAGCCCAGGGCCGGCGCGGCCAGGGCGGGAGGCGCAGACATTGACGCGAACTCGCGCACGGCTAGCGTCGCGAGTTCCCGCGCGCCGGCAGTGGCACGCGCGCGGTGCGCACCTGCCCCTGCCGCCACGCGACGATCAGATGGTCACCCGCGCGAGCCATCGTCGGCATGCCGGTGGCGCGTCCGCTCGACGCACTGGCAATGGTGAGTGAGCCGGCAGCGGCGCCCGCCGGCGTGACCTCTCGCAAGCGGATGTCGCCGGTGCCCTCGCCGGTGCGTTCCAGCCAGGTCACGAACGCGCGGCCGTCGTCGAGCAGCACATCGGGCCACCCCACGGGGTTCCCGGCGTCCACGCGAATCGGCGCCGCGAAGGTCGCACCTGCGTCGGTCGAGAAGGCGATCCTGACCTGCGGTTGATTGCCGGCGGCCGTGAACCAGCTCACCGCCACGAGCGATCCCGACGCGGCGACGGCTGGGCCGTTGGTCGGGCAGCCGGCAATCACCCAGCCGTCGCGATGCACAGGGGCGGGCGACGTCCACTTGCCGTCGACGCGCCGCACGATCGAGATGTCGCGGATCTCGCCAGCGTCGTGATCGCGGTAGACCGCCACCGGCCCGCTGACGGTCTCGGCCATGTCGGTGCTGCAGCACGAACACGCATCGCCGTCCACGATCTGCCTGGAGGCCAGCGTGCCGTCGGCGCCCAGGGACGCGATCCCCACGGTCTTGATGTGGTCGTGCGCCACGCTCGTGCCATCGTCGGGTGCGAGCGGCGTGAGATACACGGCGTCGATGCCGCGCGCCGTGGGCAGGAACGAGAGGAAGCCCGAGTAGTCGTGCACGTTGCGCGTGCCCTCGTCGAACGACGTGGTCCAGGTGCGGCCCTGATCTGCGGACGAGGCCACACGGATGGCGTAGCCGTAGCTGCCCTCGTTCTGTCCGGTGTTCACCAGCCAATGCACGAACAGCCGGCGGTTGGGCGCCGCAGTGAACGACGGATGGTCGGCCCAGTTCACGAACCAGTTGGCGCCGCGCGCAACCTCCACCGCGGGTTGCCAGGCGGCGCCTGCGAATCGGGAGAACTTCAGCGCGTGTCCACCCGCGGCCACCGGCTCGATCCAGACGAGATAGGTGCCTCCGTCTGCGGCCGTGGCCAGTGAATACATACCGCTGTCGGGCCCCGCCGGGGTGGCCAGCATCTCGACCGGCACCTGCGCGCGGAGGCCCGCCGCCGCCCACAGACCAGCCAGGATCAGCCCCGCGAGTCGCTTCGCCATGTGGCCATTCTGCCGCAGATCCGCGGCCGCACCCGGCCGTGCGGCGAAATGTCGCAGCCGCCGGAGGCCGCGCTCCGGCGGGCGAGTACCATGGCCCCGACATGACCCGCGCAAGCACGGAGTGGAATACGTCGTCGTATCACCAGGTGTCGGCGCCGCAAACGAACTGGGGCCTGCGGGTGCTCGCGCGCCTGCCGCTCGAGGGGCACGAGCGAGCCATCGATGCCGGCTGCGGCAGCGGACGGCTCACCGCGGCGCTGGCTGAGCGCCTGCCACGGGGACATGTGGTGGCGCTCGATCGATCGTGGAACATGCCGCAGGAGGCGCGTGCGCAGCTGCGACCGTTCTTCGGCGCGCGCGTGTCGTTCGTGCAGGCGGCGCTGCCGGCCGTGCCGATGGCAGGCTGGGCCGACGTCCTGTTCAGCACCGCCACCTTACACTGGGTGCTCAACCACCCCGCGCTCTTCGCGCACGTGTGCGCCGCGCTCCGGCCGGGCGGCCGCCTGCATGCGCAGTGCGGCGGTGGGCCGAACCTGCGCGAGGCGCGTGCGCTCGCCGAACAGGTGATGGCGCGCGCGCCGTTTGCCGAGTGCTTCGTGGGCTGGCCGGGCCCGTGGAACTTTGCCTCGGCCGACGAGACTGCGGCGCGGCTCACCGCCGCCGGATTCGTGGAGGTCGCCACGGATCTCGAGGCCGCGCCCACCACGCTGGCCAGTGAAGGCGACTACCGCGCGTTCGTCACGACGGTGATCTTCCACCCGCATCTGGACCGCTTGCCAGATGCCTTGCGGGCGCCGTTCATCGACGAGGTGACGGGACTCAATCTGACCGCCACCCGGCCCTTGAGCTGACCGGCCCACCCGCGCCAGCGCGCCTACTGCGACGCGCGGGAAGTGCCGACACATCAACCAGAGGACCAGGAGTATTTGCATGATTTCGCCAGGCCGAATCGTTGCCATTGCCGCCTTCGCCCTGGTCTGCACGGCCACGGCCGGCGCCACCCAGGATGACGCCGCCAAGGTGACTGGGCGGGTCACCGACGGGTCGGGCGCGGCCCTGCCGGGCGTCACCGTCACGCTCACGCCAGCAAGCGGCGCTCCAGTGTCGGTCGTGAGCGACGGCGTCGGACAGTTCTTGTCGCCGCCGCTCGCCGCCGGCAGCTACACGATTGCGTTCGCGTTGCCGGGCTTCGAGCCGCAGACGCGCGGCGGAGTCACGCTGCGCGGCAGCGATCTCTTCATCCTCGATCAGCAGCTGGAAGTGGCCGCGCTCAAGGAATCCGTGGAAGTCGTGGCGGCCGCTCCCGCTCCCCCGCCTCTGCCGCCCCCGCCTCTGCCGCCCGTGCGGCTCGTGGCCCCGGCCCGTCCGGAGCCCGTGCCGGTGCCGAAGGAGGCGCTCGCCTCAGTGTGCGGCCCGGGCCAAGCCACGGGCGCCGCGCTCACGATTGGCCATCTCGTAGCCCATCGCGACCAACGCAACCGCTCGCTCTTCGGCACGGGCGACGTGCTGGTCATCGACGCCGGCACCGATGTGGGCCTCGAGGCCGGCCAGAACCTCGCGGTGCGGCGCACGTTCCGCCCCGGCGCCACGCGCGGCGCGGCGCGGCGCGCAGCCGCGGGTGAGCAGACCGCTGGATTGATTCAGGTGGTCGAGGCGGGCGACCGCGCGTCGGTCGTGGTCGTCGTCTACGCCTGCGGCGAACTTTTTGCCGGCGACACGGTGGAGCCGTTCGACGCCCTGCCACTGCTCACCGCGCAGGGCGTGCTCGCGCCGTCCTACGACGACCCGGCGCACATCGTGCTCGGCGCCCACGGCCAGACGATCGGAGCCGAGCGGCAACTGATGGTGATTGATCGGGGATCCGCGCGGGGAGCTGCGCGCGGTCAGCGGTTGACGGTGTTCCGTCGAGCGCTCGGCGATCGTGGCCCGGTGCGGCCGATTGCCGATGCGATTATCGTGGCAGTGCGCGCAGGTTCAGCAACGATCCGCATCGAGCGCACGAGCGATGCGGTGAGTGTGGGCGACCTGGTCGCATTGCACCGCTAGGCGGGCAACAGCCCGTGGGGTCCGGCCAGAGCCGAACCCCACGGTCCAACTCGAGTTACGCCAGCCGGATGTTCTCGGCGCGCGGTCCCTTCGGGCCCTGTCCCTTTTCGAACGTCAGCGACTGTCCTTCGCGCAGCTCGTCGAAACGGGCATCGGCGCAAGCCGACTGGTGGAAGAAGTACTCCGTGCCGTCTTCAGCCTGCACGAAGCCAAATCCCTTTTCGCTGACCAAACGCTTGATGGTGCCCTTGATACTTGCCATGTCGTCTCCTCTGTCGTCGCGTCATCACTCGGCTCGCCCAGATTAGGGCGATGCCGAGGGTCCCACTGCGCTCCACGGTCGTAGCCGTGTCGCGGTGGCGCAGCACGCGTTGCCCACTGCAGCGCGTGGCTTAGATGAGGGCTGAGGACATGATTTCGACACCGGACGGCGTCGAAGCAGCGGCAGGACTCAAGAAAGCGGTACCAAAGCAGTATAGCAGCACTTTGCCTCCGCGGCACGTGCCCGTCTCCGAGGGACCAGGCACCGCCATCTCATCCGACCAGACTTGGCCGCCAGCGGCGCGGTCTAGCGCGGCGCCACGGCGGTCACCGCGGCGCGTAGCACCCCCTCAGCTGGCACCGGCCCAGGTGACCACCCGTCCCATTCCGTCGAGCGGCGAGGCCCTCCCGGTGGTGGGCCTCGGCACGTATCTCAACTTCGACGTCGTGCCGGGGTCGCCCGCCTACGGCGCACTCCCGGCCGTGCTCGACGCGTTGTTCGCCGCGGGCGGCACCGTGATCGACAGCTCGCCGATGTACGCGCGGGCGGAAGAGACGACGGGAGAACTGCTGGCCGCTCGCGCGCCGCGGGTGCCGGCGTTCCTCGCCACCAAGGTGTGGACGACGGGCCGTGATGCCGGCCGCGCGCAGATGGAGGCGTCCTTCCGCCTGCTGCGCACGGAGGTGGAAGCGGCACTTCGGGCCGAGCGATTCGACTTCCTGTAGATCAACTACGCGCTCGACGATCGCACGGTGGAAGCGCGCTTCCTGCCGCTTGCGCAGGAACTCGGCGCGGCCGTGCTCGTGAACATGCCGTTTGGCGGCGGCGGCCTGCTGCGCCGGTTGCGCGATCGCCCGCTGCCCGCCTGGACCTGCGCAGCGGGCTTCACGACCTGGGCGCAACTCGCGCTGGCGTTCGTGCTCGCGCACCCGGCCGTCACGTGCGTGATCCCGGGCACGGGCACGCCGCGCTACATGACCGAGAACGCCGCGGCGGGCAGCCGCCCGCCCCTCACCGCCGCGCAGCGCGCTTCACTCATCGCCGACCTGGGCTAGCCGCTAGAAGCGCAGCCGCAGCGCCAACTGCCACGCGCGCGGGTCGCCCACTGCGGTGACCTGGTTGTAGGTGGCCGACGGCGTGGTCGGATAGGCGCCGGCGCCGAAGTTGGCGTTGCGCGCGATCTCGTTCACCGCGTTCGTGAGATTGAAGACCTCGGCTACCGCTTCGACCGTGACCGTATCAGCGAGGCGGAAGACGCGGCTCGCCCGCAGGCCCGCCGAGAAGAACTCGTCGCCCATGCCCGAGTTGCGCGCGATGAACTCGCCGTTCACGACCGGCCGGCCGGCCGTGCCCTGCACGGTGGTCAGGCCCGACGTGATGTTGAACGGCGCGGCCGAATAGGCCTGCAGCAGCGTGCTGATCTGGAAGCCGTGCGTGAGGTGCTGCCACAGTGTCGCGGCCGGCGTCATCGGCGAGTTGATCCCCGCCGACACGACGAAGGTGTGCCGGCGATCGTTGTCGGCGCGGCTCCAGTCCTGGTCGAGATTGAACGGGTCGATGGGCCCGCTGAAGAAGAACTCGCCGACGTTGTTCTCGGCCTTCGACAAGGTGTAGCTGGCCCGGTAGTAGCCCCAGCTGCCCGGGCGTCGCGCAAACGACACCAGCAGTGCGTGATAGGTGGACTCGCCAGCCGAGCGGTACTGGCTGTTGTTGGCGTAGTCGCCAATCGGCCGGCAGCCGTTGTTGATGCCTGCGGCCACGCACGAGGGCACGTTCTGGTTGATCGACATCAGCAGATTCCGGCCCCGCAGGTACGAGTAGCCGGCGCTCGCCGTGCCGAACGCGCCGAACTGCCGCTCGACCTCGAGGCTCGCCTGACGCGAGTAGGCATTCTGCAGGTCGCGCTGCATCGTGGTGAGGCTGAAGAGCGTCACCGATGGCACCGGCGCCGGCAGAATGCCCGGGAACACCGGCGCGCGCGCCTGCCCGGGCGTGAGCGCGATGTTGCGCTGGCGCAGCTTCGTCAGGTCGGTCGTGTTGTCGGCCGAGAGTAGCGCGTTGGCCAGCGCGCGCAAGGGCACGCGATCGAAGTAGAGGCCGGCGCTGCCGCGCACGACCAAATCGCGCGAGTCGAACGGCGTCCAGGCAAAGCCCGCCCGCGGCGACACGTTGTTGGTGTCGGTCGCGATCGTCTCGAGGTACTGCAGGTCGTAGCGCAGGCCGAGGTTGAGGGTCAGGCGCGGCGTGGCGCTCCACTCGTCCTGGGCGTAGAGGCCGAGGCTGGTACTACCCTGCTTCACGACGGTGTCGCCAAAGGTCTGCGTGAAGCCGGCGTTGTTGTAGGTGCCGGCGAGAAAGTTCGCGAGCGACGAGAATGCGTAGGAGCCGCGCACGGCCCGGGGGAACGTGATGGTGCCGTCGTTGTAGACCAGATCGACGCCGGCGCGCAGCGCATGCGCGCCGCGCTGCTGGGCCACCGTGTTCACCACCTGGAACATCGTGTTCAGGCGGCCCTGGGGACTCGACGGAAACGTGCCGAACGAGGCCGCGCCAGCGATGTTGACAGCCGGCCCGAGCGGGTCGGTAGGCAGCGCCTCGAGGTCGCTATAGGTGAACTGCGCCCGCGTCTCGTTGACCGTGCGCGCGCCGAGCGTGAGCGTGTTGCTCACCGACAAAGCCTGGTCGCGGTTGTCGATCCCTGCCGACGCTGACGGCGCACTCAGCCCGCCGGCGCCGCGCGAGTTCTCGGAGGCGACGTCGTAGAGGCTGTAGCGCACGCTGAGCTGATCGCGGCCGGTGAAGGCGTGGTCGATCTTGCCGAGCAGGTGGAGGCTGTCAATCGGCGTGTCGTAGATGCCGGTGGCGATCGTCTGCCCCGGGTAGCCGAGGGCCGCCAGCCGCGTATTCACTGTGGCCACGGTGGCGGCGCTGATGGTGGCGAAGCCCGACTGGGCGAGCCGCCGTTGCTCGGCGTTCGCGAAGTAGAAGGTGCGGCCGCGGCGAATCGGCCCGCCGACGCTGGCGCCGTACTGCTGCTGCAACATCGGCAGCGTCGTCCCCGACAGCGCATTCGGCGCATTCAGCGCGTCGTCGCGGAAGAACCCATAGGCGGTGCCGCGCACCTGGTTGGTGCCGCTCCGCGTCACGACGTTCACGTAGCCGCCGAGCGCGCGGCCCAGCTCCGCCTGGCCCCCGGAGGTGACGACCTGAAACTGCTCGATCGCATCGACGCCGTAGGGCAGTCCGCTCAGACCTGCCGCGTCGTCATTGGCCGACAGCCCATCCACGATGAAGCTGTTCGAGAGGTTGCGTTGACTGCCCACCGACAGGCCCACCCCCTGCACAGCGGAAGTCTCGGCAAATAGTTGGGTGCTGTTGATGTTGGGCGGCGCCACGCCGGGCGCGAGCAGCGCGATGTCGAGGAAGTTGCGGCCGTTGAGCGGCAGGTTCTGCACCTCGGTGACGGCCACGGTCGTGGCGATCTGGCTGCGGGCCGATTCGAGCACCGGCGCATCCGCGGTGACCGTCACCGTGTCGACGACACCTTCGGGCGTTAGCACGAACGGGAGTTCGAAGGCCGACCCCACCGACAGGCTGAGCCGGCGGGTCGCCGAGGCGAAGCCAGTGAGCGCCACCGTGACCTCGTACGAACCGACGCGCAAGTAGGAAAACCGGAAGCGTCCCCCGCCGTCGGTCACTGCCGACGCTGTGACGCTGGTTTCGACCTGCACGGCCGTCACCGTCGCGCCAGGCACCACGGCGCCTTGGGCGTCGATGACCCGTCCGCTCACGCTGGCGTGGTTGATGGATTCCTGACCAGACGCCACGACGGCCGTGGCGAGCACCAGCCAGATGGCCCACGCCGCGCTTCGATTGCTCTGCACCAACATGAGGTCCTCACAGTTCGCCCCGCCAATTCGGGGCGACGCGCGGCGCCCCCATCGCGAGCATGTCCGAGCGTACGGGCTCGCTCGCTGGCAGCACGCGACACGTTGTCGCAGCACGAGCAGTGCGACGAGTTGACGCAGGCGCCACGTTGGACCTGGCGGCGCCGACGCCAGCGGGCGGGCGGTTCCGCCCGGCCCGGGGCGATGGTCGATCGGAGTTATATCCACACATATAGATATGTTGCTTTGTGATGTAGGCTTCCGATAATCCCTCCGCCATGGCCCCCACACCCGCACCCGTCGCCGCCGACCTCGTGCCCCGCCGCCTCGAGGTGCGCCGGCCCTCGCTCACAATCGAAGGCCACGCGCTGAGCGATGTCTCGCTGGCAGGCTGGGCCTATGGCCCCGAGCTGGGCACGGCGCCGGTGGTGGTGGTGGTGGGCGGCATCACGGCGTCGCCGTTTCCACTCGGCGATGGCACGGGCGACACCGAGGGCGGCATGGAGCCGTGGTGGCCGGCGCTCTTCGCCCGCGATCTCGTCGACCCGACGCGGGTCACGGTGCTGTGTCCGTGCTGGCCGGGCAACGGATCGACCTGGCGGGGCTTCGACGACCCCGGGCCGCCGCCCGCGATCTCGCTGCTGGGGCTCGCCGATCTCGTGGCCGCGTGGCTCGATGGCTGCGACTGCACGGTCCCGGTGACGTTCGTGGGCGCGAGCCTGGGCGGCATGGTCGGCGTGGCATTCGCGGTGCGCAATCCCGAGCGGTGCGGCACGCTCGTCACCATCTCAGCCGGGCTCCGGCCCGACGGGTGGGGCACGGCCACGCGTCATCTGCAACGGGAGCTGGTCCGCGACGGGATCCGCAACGGCGACGTCCCCACGGGCATGAGCCGGGCGCGCCAGCTCGGCATGCTCACCTATCGCGGCCGCGTCGAGCTCGATACCCGATTCGGCAAGTTCGAGCCAGGCCTGGACCGGCCGCCGGTGGCCGATTACCTCGAGCATCACGGTCGCCGCTTCGCCGAGCGTTTTCCGGTGAAGACGTTCCTGTTCCTCAGCGAGGCGATCGACCGCGGCTCGATCGGCGCCGACGCCCGCTCGCTGCGCGCGGCGCTCGAGCGCGTCACGGCCAACACGATCGTCGTGGGCGTGCCCGGCGACATGCTCTTCCCGTGGGCGCTGCAGGTCGAGCTGCACCGCGAGCTGCAGGCGGCCGGGGCGCAGTCGTCGCTGTGGACGCTCGACTCGGTCTACGGACACGACGCCTTCCTCGCCGATCAGGACCGTCTGGCCGAGCTGCTCCGCGGGGCGAGCGCCTTTGGCGGCGCGCCGAAGGTGGGCGCGCGGCCCCGGTTCGAAGGCGTGGGCGTCGAACCCGTGCGCGAGCTGCGCATCGGCATGGTCGGCTGCGGCACGGTCGGCGGCGGCCTGCTTGAGATGATCGCGCGTCAGCAAGGCGCCGTGGCCGATCGCTACGGTGTGCGGTTCCGCGTCTCGCGGATCGCGGTGCGCGATCTCACGAAGGCGCGGCCCCCGCTCGCGGCCGGCATTCCGCTCACCGACAAACCACTCGAACTGGTCAGCGACCCCGAAGTGGACGTCGTGGTGGAAGTGGCCGGCGGCACCGCGATGGAGCCGATCCTCACGGCGGCGCTGGCCGCGGGCAAGCCGGTCGTCACGGCCAACAAGGCGCTGCTCGCCTCGAAGCTGGCGGAGCTGGGCGTGCTGGCCCAGCGCACGGCCACGCCGCTCTACTGCGAAGCCGCCGCCGCGGGGGCGCTGCCGATCATCCGCCATCTGAGTCATCGTGCCGACGAGATCGACAGCCTCGCCGGCATCCTGAACGGCACCTGCAACTTCGTCATGACCCGCATGGAGCAGGCCGAGATGTCGCTGGCCGAAGCGGTGCGCGACGCCCAGGCGCTCGGCTTCGCCGAGGCCGACCCGAGCGCAGATCTCGATGGGCTCGATGCCGCGGCCAAGTTGTCGATTCTCGCCTACCGCGCGTTCGGCGCCTGGGTGCGTCCGGATGGCTTCCCGGTGCGCGGCATACGCGAGCTGGGCCCTGCCGACAGCGACCTGGCAGAAACAATGGGCTGTCGCATCCGCCTCATCGCGCGGGCCGCCCGGATCAACGGCGCGCTCGACATGGCGGTCGAACCGCTGCTGCTGCCCTCATGGCATCTGCTGGCCTCGGTCGAGGAGGAATACAACGCCGTGTATCTGCGCTGCGCGTCGTCGGGCGACCTGAGCCTGTTCGGCAAGGGCGCTGGCGCGCTGCCCACGGCCACGGCGGTGCTGGGAGATCTCATCGACCTGGCGCAGGACAACTCGGTGCGCTGGCCGGTGCCGCAGGCAATCGCCGTGGCGAGCCGTGACGGCGCGGTGCCGCCGGCCAGCCGCCGCCACTACCTGCGCGTGACCGGCGAGCCCCATCCTGGCCTGGAACGGCACATCGAGAGCCTGGTGCGCCGGGCGGGTCTCAGCGTGCAGAACCGCGCGTCGCGCCGCGAAGACGAACAGGTGCACCTGGGCTTCATGCTGTCGCCGAGCCAGGACGGGCCCGTCGACGAGGTGCGCGACGCCGTGGCGCGGCTGGCCCGCGTCGACCGGTGTCTGTGGCTGGGGGTGCTCGAATGAGCGGCGTGTCTCCCTGGCTCGATCCGCGCGGGTGTCCGGCCGAACGGCCCCCGGTGGCTTCGATGGCGGAACCGACGCGGCAATTGCACGAAGCGCTCGACGCGCACGCCAGACGGTCCGGCCTTCCCTACCTCCATCCCGACGAGCCCACCGTGCAGCTCGACCTGCTGGGCTCGGAACAGACCATCGCCTGGCAGGAAGGCAAGGCGGCATTCCTGTTCGCCAGCGAGGGGTGCTGGTCGGAACTGCCCCCTCTCTACGCGCGCTATGGCACGACCGCCACGGCGCGGCTCATCGCCGCCGTGAAGGTGCTCGAGCAGGCCAGCGCAGTGCTGACGTGCGATTCGGGCATGCAGGCCACGGCCCTGGTCTTCGACGTGCTGATGACGCCAGGCAGCCACGCCGTGCTGATGCGGCAGGTCTACAACAAGACCAAGAGCTACCTGCAGTGGCTGGCCGACCGTGTGGACGGCGCCGTGACCATCGTCGATGACGGCGACGAGGCCGCGCTCGCCAGCGCCATCCGCCCGGAGACGCGCTTCGTCTTCGCCGAGACGTTCACCAATCCGCTGGTGCGCGCGCAGGACGTGCCACGCCTGGTCGCGGCCGTGCGCGCCGGGCGCGCCAGCGCGCCGGATCTTCGCCTGATCATCGATTCCACGATTGCCACGCCGTGGGCGTTCCGCACGCCGCTGCTGTCACAGGGTGTGGACCTGGTGCTGGCCAGCGGCACCAAGGCCCTGAGCGGCAGCGACCGCGACCTGTGGGGCTACGTAGCCACCAATGACACGCCCGCGGCCAACAGCGTGATGGACCTGCTGGCCATGCGGGGCGGCATCCTGGACTGGCGGCGGGCGGATGCGGTTCTCGAGGGCCTCGATGCGGCCAGCCCGGCGCATGCACGCCGTTCGGAGACGGCCACGCGGGTGGCCGCCTTTCTCGCCGCCCACCCGAACGTATCGGAGGTCTTCCACCCATCGCGGCCGAATCACCCGGACGCCACCGTCATTGCGCGCGACTACCTCCGGTACGGCTCGCTGCTGTCGTTCCGGGTCGCCGGCGCCGACGAGGCGCGCACGCGGCACGTGGCCGACGTCATCGCGATGACGACCGTCATCCGCTACGCCCTCTCATTCGACGGCCTCGCCACCAAGGTCAATCACCACCAGACCGTGTCGGAGTACTTCACGCCGCCCGACCAGCTCGAGCGGAACGGCTTCGACCGGCTGATCCGGGTCGGCGTCGGCCTCGAGGACGCCGACGACCTCATCGCGGCCCTGAACTGGGGGCTGCACCATGCGGAGGCCGTCACTCCGGGCGACGTCACGGCGTGGCAACGGTCGCGGCGCGCCGCCCTCGGCCGCGCGCCTCGCTGACG